>Ga0114946_10002229_pt1 | contig 13330 bp, 10 predicted proteins | sample WalLakDeSediment_FD_88676 | JGI IMG/M metagenome (GOLD analysis project Ga0114946, IMG submission 88676) | Lake sediment microbial communities from Walker lake, Nevada to study Microbial Dark Matter (Phase II) - Walker Lake 11/02/13 Deep Sediment | ecosystem: Environmental > Aquatic >...
AGCGGATGCTCCGCTGCAAGGTTGCTATCCGCTTTTCGCCCGATAACCGAGAGGAAGGCAGAGAGCAATCTTCCGGAGTGCGTCCACTTCTGCGTTTCGCTCGCGGACGCGGGCGACAAGCAGCCGGTCAGGTCGATAGCTCCAGCGCGCCATACCCCTGAATTCGACATGGACCCGGCTGTTCGGAGCATGGCATGGACGGGGGAACCTCACTTACCACAGTTACCTTGTTCACTTCCGACGGTGCGCCTACATTGCGCGGACCAACTGTGCACTCGCTCGAGGTTCGCACGATGGCTGGTCCGGTGCTCTTCTATCGATCTTCCCTAGGCCCGTCGAAGCGGGCGGCGAGTTCGTCTGTCCAGCGATTGTCGACGCGGGGGCTGGACCGGGGTGAGACCGACAGCATCTTGATGGAGAGGGTCCGGGACGAGGACGAGCGAGCATTCAAACTGCTGGTGGAACGCTACATGCGCCCCTTGGCGGTGTATGTCGCAGGGTTGGTGGAAGGGTTGGACCCGGCGGACGATGTGGTTCAGATGACCTTCATCCGCCTCTGGCAGCACCGCGGGGATTGGACCGGGAGCGGCTCCGTCAAATCCTACCTTTTCAAGATCGCCCGGAACCTGGCCTTGAATGCCCGGAGGGACCAAGGAGCGGACCTCCGGCGCCAAGAGGGCTTCCGTCAGACCATGGCAGGATCACGGGAGCCCCCAACTCCCGCCGACAACCTGGCAGCGACGATACTCCGCAGGGAGGTGGAAGCTGCCATAGGCACGTTGCCGGAGCGGCGCCGCGAGGTCTTCGTCTTGATGCGATTCCACGGCCTCTCGCAGCGCGAGGTTGGGGAAGTGCTAGGGATCTCACCGCAAACCGTGGCGAATCAGATGCACGCGGCGCTGGAGGAGCTCCGGGTCGCTCTCCGTCACCACCTGCGCTAACCTTCCCGAACCCTCCCCGCGGGGCCGTTCCGCACCTTCCCCACCCCCTTCCCATTCTCTCCCCCCCGCCCCCGCCGGGCCGTCCAACCCGATAGTATGAAGTGCTTCGCCTCGGGTTCTAGATGTAGACCTCGGCGACGCCGCCACCGACGGGCACTCCTCAGGAACCCGGGGGCGGAGGCGCAGCCCTCCACTGAACCAGGTGACAGAGGCGAGACGAACTCGTGGTTGAAGTCCTCATTATCCGGCCAACCAGGTGACAGAGGCGAGACGAACTCGTGGCTGAAGACCTCATTATCCGGCTCCTCCAGGGGAACGCCACCGGGGACGAGAAGGATGAGCTCCGGAAGTGGCGGAGGGCGGCGCCGGAGAGCGAGGAGCGCTTCCGTGCTATCGTCCGATTGTGGTCTCTTACGAGTGCGGCTCAGCCAACTCTGGACGAAGCGCGCCTGCCTGACATCGATGTCCTGGTCCGGCGGGCCATGCTGGCGCCGGTAATGGGGCCAACGGCGGACCGGGACGAGAGGGTGGCCACAAGGCCCACGGCGGCGCCACACGAGATGCCGGCCACAAGGCCCACGGAGGCGCCTCACGAGATGCCGGCCGTGAGGCCCGCAGAAGAGTGGCAGGAGAGGGAGGCCGCTGGAGCGCCGCAGAAGGGCCCTGGCCTTATCCCTGGCATCCGTCGCCCTGGCCTTATCCCTGGCATCCGTCGCCCGGGCCGCGTGGCACACCTCCTGAAAGTGGCGGCCCTGGGACTCCTCTTCATCCCCTTGGGGTTCGGACTCGGTTGGTTCGCCGGCGGCGGCGACCGGGTCGCATCCGTGGTGCCCGAGAACGAGATCATCACCGGCGACGGAGAGATGGCGACCATCGCCATGCAGGACGGCAGCAGCATCCGGCTGGGCCCCCGGAGCCGCCTGCGCCTGAGGGAGGACGGGGAGGCCCGCATGGCCTGGCTGGACGGGCGAGCCTTCTTCGGAATCGCGCCCAATTCTTCCCGCCCTTTCATCGTGCGGACGCAACACGGGGAAGCGACGGTTCTCGGCACGCGCTTCGAGGTCCGCAACGAGGATGTGGAGTTCCGGGTTCTGGTGGTAGAGGGGAGCGTTCAGGTCTCCTCCGGTGGTGAGGACGCCCGGCTCGAGGCCGGAGAGATGAGCCGGGCCCGGTCCGGCGAGGCCCCAGGTGTCTCGGCAGTGGAAGACGTCTACGCCGAGCTGGGATGGATGGGCAACGCCCTGGTGTTCCAGTCGACTCCCCTTCCTTCCGCAATACGTGAGATCGAACTCCGGTATGGTGTCACCGTTCTTCTCCTGACCCCCTCACTGGCCGACCTGAGCATCACGGCCACCCTGACCAACCTCCAGGTTCACGATGTGGCGATGATCGTCTGTGAGATCATCGGAGCACAGTGTTTCATAGATGCAGACACGATCCGAATGGAACGTGCTATCCCGGGCAGGATCGCACCCGACTCGCGGCCGAATCAGCCCGGTGCTGCAAAGTGACTCCCGGTCCACTTCACTCGTGCTGGAGGATCCCATGCGCACGCTGGACTTCGTCGTACCTGCCCTCCTGGCTTCGGCGGTACTGGCTCTCCCAGGGCCGCTCCTGTCGGCCCAGGATGGAGCCCAAACCCAGGGCGTAGTCGCCTCCTGGGCCCGAACGTCGGGTCCCAACTCGGTCCTGGAGGCCCGAGCGAATCTCGAGGTTCGCGACCTCTCTTTGGAGGAAGCCCTGCGGCAGCTCCAGGCTGCCTCCGGCGTCGCCGTTGCCTTCAGTCCAAGCCTCCTCCCGGAAGGGCATCTGGTGAGCTGCCGTTGCATGGGCGTCAGCGTGGCCGAAGCCGCCACGATCCTCCTGAGGGGCTTACCCCTGGAGTTCGTCACCCTGGCGGGCCACCTGGTCATACGCCAGCGCCGGGACGCCAGGCTCATTTCTGTGGGAGCGGCCGCGCCGCGGGAGTCGACATCATCCTTCGACGCTCGGAGGGTGAGCCGGAACGGGAATGCGCCCTCGTACCGGCCTCCCCCCCCGCGCCAAGGAACCATCGCCGGCCGTGTGCTGGACCGCTCCACACAGCGTCCGCTGGCGGGTGCGCAGGTTTCCATTCCTGACCTGGAGCTGGGGACCATCGCCTCGCAGGAGGGCCGATTCATCATCCTCAACGTGCCCGCGGGCCCGCACCGGGTGGAGGCCCTCATGATGGGCTACGAGCGGGGCGTCCGGGACGTGGACGTGGCGTCGGGAGAGAGCTTGGTGGTTGACTTCCAGTTGGCTGCCCGGGCCATCGCCCTGGACGAGGTCCTGGTGACGGGCACTCCCGCCGGGGAGGGGCGACGGCGGGCCATGGGAACCAGCCTGACCTCGGTGAACGTGGAGGACCGTCTCCAGTATGCCCCCATCACGAGTCTCCACGACGTGCTCCAGGCCCGGGAGCCGGGGGTGGTGAATATGGCCTCCAGCGGAACGAGCGGGGCCGCAGGGCTGAACATCCTCCGGGGGATCACGAGCCTGACGCAGGACAACCAACCTCTCATCTACATCGATGGCATCCGCGTCGAACGGAGCTCCCGGAGCGAGGTCTCCACCGGCGGACAGACTCTGAGCCGGCTGAATGACATCAATCCCCAGGACATCGCCCGGGTCGAGATCATCAAGGGCGCCGCCGCCACCGCCATGTACGGATCGGAGGCATCCAGCGGAGTGATCCAGATCTTTACCAAGCAGGGCCGGCCCGGTGAGGTGGTGTATGAGGTGAGCGCACGGCTGGGAGCGAATCAGTTGGGTGCCACGCTCCCCCTCCAGCACCCCGACAAGCGCTACCCTTCGGCCAATGACTTCTTCGGTTCGGGAGTGTACCAGGAGTACTCCGCCTCCATCCGGGGGGCCACGGATCAGCTCAGCTACTTCGTTTCCGGCAGCCACATGGACAACGAGGGGGGCTTCGTCAACAACTTCCAGCTACGTTCTACGGGGCGTGGGAACCTCATCTTTCGGCCCACCGAGAATTTCAGCGGCGCGCTCTCCAGCAGTTTCAGCCGTCAGACGACCCGGTTGACGGCCAACGACAACTGGATCGCCGGCATCCTGACCAACATCTACCTGGGAAATCCCCACACCCGGGGCACGGAGCACGATCCCTACGGGAGCGCATTCCAAACGGTCGGCCGGGAGCTGCAGCGGGAGCGCTACGACTCCAACAGCCGCTACACGTCGGGGCTGACACTGGATCACCGGCTGGGGGGAGGGTTCTCCCATCGCCTCACCTTCGGGCTGGACTTCATCGCCTCCGAGGGAAGCACTCTGGATCCGTGGTTCGAAGATCCGGGCCGGGCGCCTTGGCGTGGCGGCAAGACCGTGCTGAAGCGAGAAACTCTCAACACCAATGTGGATTACGGAGCGAGCTGGTCGCGAGGAATCACGGAGAGATGGCAAACCCAGGTCACCTTCGGCGGCCAGTTCTATACCCGAGACATGGATAACGCCACAGCCTCGGGAACCAACTTCATCGCGCCACCCTTGCTGGCGATCGGAGGCACGGAGACCCGGGGCGCAGGCGAGGGACAGGTTCGATACACCACGGGAGGCATTTTCGGGCAGGTCCAGATGGGCTACATGGACAGGCTCTTCTTCGTGGTGGGACTCAGGAGCGACGGATCCAGTGCCTTCGGGGAGGACTTCGGGTTCTCCACCTTCCCCAAGGCCAGCGTTTCGTACGTGATGTCGGACGAGGACTGGTTCGACTTCGATCCCATCTCGACCTTCCGGGTGCGGGCGGGCTGGGGCACCGCCGGTACCCAGCCGGGGGCGTTCGACAAGCTGCGCCTCTGGAGTACCGTCCAGGCGATGAACGCCCAGATGGGGTTCCGGCCCACACGGCGGGGCAATCCGGAGTTGGGCCCTGAAGTGAGCACGGAAATCGAAGCGGGCTTCGATGCCGGATTCTTCGACGATCGGGCCTCTCTCGAGCTCAGCATGTACCGGCAACGGACCGACGACATTCTCATTCCCTTCCGGTTCCCGGTTTCCACGGGGATCCTGGCCACGCAGCTCCGGAACGCTGGGGCCATGCGAAACCGGGGCCTCGAGGTCAACACCAAGTTCACCATGATGGAGAGGCATGGCCTGCGTTGGGACGGCAACCTGGGCTACGCCTACAACCAAAACGAGGTGCTGGACCTGGCCGGCACCCCCAGGCAGGTGCTGGACCGATTCGGAAGCCAGGTGGTGGAGGGCTACCCCATCTCCGGGAAGTGGGATAAGGTCATCGCGGGCTATGACGGGGATGGGTTCCCCATCGCCTCGGACACGGCCCACTACATCGGCCCCAGCATTCCTCCCCATTCAGGGAACGTGGGAAGCGATCTCACGCTCCGGTCCCTGACCCTGCGGGTCACCGGCCAGTTCGCCCTGGGGCACGTGGTGAACAACCACCTCAAGCCGTACATGGTCATCAACCGGGTCGGAGTCCCCTACTACACAGCCCTGGAGGCCGCCGGGGGCGATGCCAACCACATCGACATCAGGCGGTTGATTGCCGAGCACAGGGTCTTCGGCGAGTACATCGAGGACGCCGACTGGTTCAAGGTCCGGGAAGTGAGCGCCAGCTATCGGCTGCCTGAAGCCTGGTCGGCGGGAATCGGCGCCAGCAACGTCACCATCAGCGCCGCCGGCCGGAATGTCTTCACCCTGACCAAGTATTCCGGCGTGGATCCGGAGGTGTCCTCCACCTTCAGCAGCTCCAACAATCTCTCCGTGGGGGCCGACTTCTTCACCGTACCGCCCATGAGACAGTTGGTGTTCGGTGTCCACGTCAGCTTCTGACCCGTACCACCCACGAGATCGGTCAACCTTGGTGACAGTAAAGGAGCAGCAAATGCGTTGGCATGAACCAAGACTTCAGCTCCGAGGCTCGGCGGTGGTTGCGTTGGTGGCCTTCCTGACGCTCGCCGTCGCCGCATGCGACTTCGAAGTGGACGACCCCACTGCCATCACCGCCGGGGACCTCCGGAGCAGTTCGGCCATGACGGGCCTCATGGTGGGTGCCGTCAGGAGCTATGACGACTCCTTCGATCGGAACGTGATGTTTTCGGCTCTGGTGGCAGACGAGATGATTGCCGCGGGGAGCTGGATCACCTGGCACGAGGCAAGCAAGCAGGGCATCATCGATCCCGACGCCTACGAGGGCGATCACGTCAACATACCGTGGCGATCCTGGCGGGAGCTGCAGCGGGCAAGGGGAGACGCCGATGAAGCGTTGGAATGGATGGAGGACGTCCTGAATGACGCGGACTCCGACCTCCGCTACGCCCAGGTGAACCTCTACGCGGGAATGAGCTACGTCAATTTCGGGGAGCTGTTCTGCGAGGTTGCCTTCGACGGGGGTCCGAAAGAGCCCATCTCTGAGGCCTTTGGCCGGGCGAAGGTGCGCCTCGAGCGAGCTCTGACCACCGTCGCCCGGGCCGTCGACGCTCCCATCACCGGCTCGCCCAACACCGCAACCAGCGGCAAGACGGTGGGGCACATGGCCCATCTCCTCCTGGCCCGAGTGGCCATGGAAGAAGGGAACTACGCCCAGGCCATCGCCCACGCCGGCCAGGTTCCTCACGGGTTTCAGTGGGTGGCCCACTATCCCGCCGGCCAGGCCAGCTCGGGCTGGTTCCACTGGATGACCCGGGGCGAGGCCACTGTCCAGGAAACCTTCCGCAACACGGGAGATCCACGGGTGGTGGTGGTGGAGTCGAACGTCACGGGGCCGGACACGGAAACCCGCCTCTGGTTCCAGCAGAAATACCCGCTGGAGAACATGAACTGGATCGTGGGGAAGTGGCAGGAGGCCCGCCTCATCGAGGCGGAGGCCCGTCTGGCCTCTCAGGGCGCCGTGGCCAGCGCCGTGGCCCTCATGAACCAGGTCCGTGCCGAATGGGACGAGTTGGAACCCTTCGATCCGGGAATCTCGGAGGAAGAGGCATGGGAGAATCTCCGCCTGGAGACCAAGTACGAGCTCTGGCTGGAGATGCGAAGGATGGTCTACATGCGGCGATGGAATGAATTCCCCACAGGCTGGGCGACCTGCTTCCCGATTCCGGACGAAGAGGTCCGCACCAACCCGAATCTCTAGCCCTCGTCGCTCCGAGGCGAAGCCCCGTGAGGATTCTCCTCGGCGACCATGAGCCAACCGAGTTCACCCGGGGCAGTTTCGGGCTCGGCCCCCCGGGGCCGGGCCCCCTCGGCCCCCTGGGGCTGGCCCCCCCCGGCCCCATCTGAGACGTACGGAGGAAGAGCTATGCACAGCCAGAACCGGCGAGCTTCCCTGATTCGCTCCGGAACCAGGGCGTTCAGTCTCCTTGCGGTGGCGACCCTCTTGGGGATGGCCGCCCCCTTTGCCCCGTCGGCCTCCGCACAGGTCGACGCCTTCGCCGTCGCGTCTCCGGACGAGTCCGGGACCCGGGTGACCATCCCCCTGGAGAGCGCCGTCACCACCCAGCACACCGTGACCGTGGACGGAAGGTCCATTCCCTACACCGCCACCGCCGGGACCCTGCCGGTCTACAATGCCCAGGGCGACGCCGTCGCCGCCCTGTTCTACGTCTACTATGAGCGCTCCGACGTCCGCGACAAGGCGAACCGCCCCCTCGCCTTCTCGTTCAACGGCGGGCCGGGCTCCTCTTCCGTGTGGATGCACCTGGGGTACACGGGGCCCATACGGGTCAACACCGATGAAGAAGGCAACCCCGTTCGCCCCTACGGCGTCCGCGAGAATCCCCATACCATCCTGGACGTCACCGACATCGTCTTCGTGGACCCCGTGAACGTCGGACTCTCCCGGATGGTGGAAGGGGCGGACCGCACCCAGTTCTTCGGAGTGAACCAGGACGTGGCCTACCTGGCGGCCTGGATCGACCTGTTCGTCACCCGCCAGAATCGGTGGCTTTCCCCCAAGTTCCTCATCGGCGAGAGCTACGGAACCACGAGGGTGAGCGGTCTTTCCCGGCGACTCCAGACGGCCCAGAAGATGTTCTTCAACGGCGTGATCCTGGTCTCCCCCACGAACCTGGGAGCCACGCATACTCTGCCCATGTCGGCCAGGAGTCTTCCCCACTACGCTGCCACGGCGTGGTACTTCGGAAAGCTCCCGCCGCAGCTGCAGAGCAGGGACCTGGAGGACCTCCTTCCGGAGGTGGAGGAGTTCGCCATCGACGAGTATGCTCCGGCTCTGGTGCGGGCCGGGTTCCTGGAACGGACCGAGCGCCAGGAGATGGCAAGGCGGGTGGCGGGCTACGCAGGGGTCTCCCCCATGTTCGTGGACAATCTCAACCTGGAGATTCCCATCAACCACTGGCGCAAGGAACTGCTCAGGGACCAACGCCTCACCGTGGGACGCCTCGACTCCCGCTACCAGGGCGTGGACCGGGACGCAGCGGGGATCTCCTACGATTACGATCCCGCCATGTCGTCGTGGAACCACTCCTTCACCCCGGCCATGCACGCCTACCTCCGCAACGACCTCGACTACGAGACGGACGTCCAGTACGTGATCATCGGCGGCAACGTCCGCCCCTGGGACAGCTCCGAGAACACCACAGGGGAGGATCTTCGCCAGGCCATGGCCGAGAATCCCTACCTCAAGACCATGATCCAGTCCGGCTACTACGACGGGGGCACCGACTACTTCTCGGCCAAGCTCCTCATGTGGCAGCTGGACCCGTCGGGGCAGTTGCGGGAGAGGTTCCGGTTCCGGACGTACCGCTGCGGACACATGATGTACCTGCGGGACGAGGACCGGGTGACGTCGAATCAGGACATCCGGGACTTCATCGAATGGGCCATCCCTCCGGATGGCGTGCCCGCTCTGTGGGGTCGCAAGATCCCTGTAGGGGCAGGAGGGGGCCGGTAATAGGGGATGGCGTAGATCCCGTGCACGTACCGACCTGACGTGGGAGGACTCATGCGGCTCTTTGCGGTACTCTGTCCCATACTCGCGGTATCGGCTCTGATGAGCTTCGCCTCGCAAGGGGTCGAGGCCCAAGCCCAGGCGCCCCGGCAGGGACCCAAGCCTGCAGCCATCGGGCAGGACTACATGGTCTCCTCGTCCCATCCGCTGGTGAACGAGGCCATGGTTGACGTCCTGGAGAAGGGAGGCAATGCGGTGGATGCCATGATCACCGCAGTCCTCCTGCAGCCCGTGGTGGAGCCCCACATGTCCACCCTTGCGGGGGGCGTGGGAGGTCTCATCTACCTGGCCGATGCCCATGAGCTCGTCTACCTGGACGCCGAGCTGAACCTCACGGGAGCGCCGGGAGGTGCCGGCATCACTTCGGGAGGGCGGATCGGTGTGCCGGGCACGGTTCGGGGGCTCGGCGAGGCTGCGGAGCGGTATGGTACGCTTTCGTGGGAGGAGTACGTGGCCCCTGCCATCAGGGTGGCCGAGGAGGGCTTTCTCATGTACCCCTACCTCTATTACTACATCATGGAGGGGCGAGAGCGGCTCGCTGCGCACCGGGTTTCCCGGGCCCGATTCCTTCCGGATGGCGTCCCCCCCGCCGTGGGCGAAGTGTTCCGACAACCCGAATTGGCCGAGACGCTCCGGACCCTCGCCCGGGAGGGACCCGAATGGTTCTACACCGGCGAGTGGGCCCGGCAGTTCGTGGAGAAGGTGAACGAGACCGGGGGCCGCATCACCGCCTCGGAGCTGGAGGAGTACCAGGTGCGTTGGGTGGAACCCGTGGAATTCCGGTACCACGGGCACCGCATCGTGGCCGCGCCCCCCGCATCCACGGCCGGGGTCTTCATCGGGATGATCCTGAACATCCTGGAGAACTTCGACCTGCCGGCCCTGGGCCATTACACCGAGTCTGCCGAGGCCATCCGGGTCATCCGGCACGCGTACGACGTGGCTCAGGGCCACAGTTCCCGGTACATCGGAGATCCGCGGTCGGTGGAGAACCCGGTGGGCCCGTTGCTCAGCAAGGAGTACGCGGGGTGGGTGGCCGGGATCCTGAATGAGAGTCGCAGTCGGGTGGACCCTGTGGACCGGCGCGAGGCGGTAGCGGACTTTGGGGCGCACGCCTCCTCTTCCCCGGGCGGGAACGCGGTGGTGGATACCGACACGAATCACCTGGTGATCGTGGACCCACAGGGGAACTGGGTGTCCATGACCCACACGGTGTACGGGAGCACGTTCGCCACCGGCCTGACGGTGGGGGGCGTGGGCGTGAACAGCGGCAATGGGTTTCCGGGAGCGCGAGAGGGGGAGGGGCGCCGGGTGATCACTCCCTTTCCCGCCACGATGATCCTGGACGATGGGGGCCGGCCATGGGCCGCCCTCGGCTCCCCCGGGATGTCGTCCCGGGCGGTGGCCATGACCCTGATCAACCTGCTCGGCTACGGGATGGATCTCCACAGCGCGGTTCACGCCCCTCGATTTCAGGGATACGGACCGGGGGAGGCCGTCAGGGCGGAGTCCAGGTTCAACGAAGAGGTCTTGAAGTCCCTGAGCGCCTGGGGCATCTCCTATGCGCTGGTGGGTGGCTTTGACCAGAGCATGGGCTCCATGCACGCCGTGATGCGGGACGCCGAGACTGGGCGTCTCATCGGGGTGGCGGACGCACGGCGCACCGGATTCGCCTCAGGGCGTTGAGGGAGTCCCACAAGGAGAGAACCCGTCGCCTGGCCGAACGGCCGGCGAACGTCCTATTCTTTGTGGGGAGCGTCATCAAGGACTCGCCCGTGGGATTTCTTTGGCCCAGGGCAAAGGTGAACGGCGGGAGAGGGTCCAGGCAGAGAGGAGGCTGAGGCCGTGGGGGACGGACCGGTGAGGAAGCGCTGGGGGAAGGGATCCCGGGCGGGCGGATCCCTGGCACTGCTGCTGGCGTGTATGGCGCTGGTCCTTCCCGGCTGCTACCGCTACGCGCCCACGTCCTTCGACGCCGTCACACCGAGCGTGGAGATCCGGGCCACGCTCACCAGTGAGAAAGCTCTCGAGTTGGAATCCCTCCTGGGCGTGCTCCATCCTCAGCTTCAGGGCGAGGTGCTGGAGCATAGAGGCGAGATACTCCTCTTGGGAGTTCCGCAGCTACAGCGGGGTCCCTACGCGGTTTCCAGCGGCCGAATCAGGCAGTGGCTCTGGTTCGAGGAATCGGATTTCCTTCGCCTGGAGACGCGGACGGTGGACCGCAAGCGGACCGCAATCTTCGTGGGGGTGACCGGGGCGCTGGTGGGATATGCCCTGCACCGGGCGTTGGGAGGTGGGGCCGTGGACACGGACGAGCCGGGCAACGGCGGAATCAATCCGGATCGGACGATCCAGCTCGGCATCCGGTTTCGTTGAAGGGGGGTACCACCTGGGGTCTCACCCATTCCGGGCACCGCTCGGCGGCCTTGGACACCCCCTCCCAGATGGCCCGGCCCTTCTCGCTATCGCTTTTCGAGATGGGCTTCGGCATCCTCTTGCTCCTTTCCAAGTGCGGCAATGTGGAGATCTCCTGCTCGAGGAATTCCGCCGGCAGGACGTTCCCCTGGCCGTAAGTGAACAAGGCCGCCTCCCCCATGGGTGCAGAGGGAAAGACCTCAAAACCCTCCGCTCAGAATCCCAAACTCGTTTGGGGATCCGTTGCGGCCCTCGCAGCCCGAAAGAGCTTCTTCGCGAGCGGATGCTTGCTGTAGAACAGGAGGTGGTAGAGGAGGACTCCCTTCCCGTGTACTCTAACCGGTTTGCTCTCCCTGGGACTTGACGCTTCGTACCCCAACTGGGTCATCGCAGCATCGAACTTCTCGAGAATGAAGTGCACCAGGTCCTTTGTGCTCACGCCCCTTTTCGCCCAATCCTCCCTCCATCCTGGGTCATCAAGGAGCCGCGCGATCCTGGTGTCTGACACCTCCTCCAAGTACCGCTGGAAGTTCTGCCTGATATCAAGAGCCGACATGAGGAGGATGAGGAAATCCACCCGGAAGGCCGCCCCCAACTCCCGGATGACGTTGAAGTCCAGCTCAGCAGAGAAGGGATCGATGAAGCACAGAGAGAGCAGGCCCTTCTCCGGCGAGAACGACGGCAGAGTTGCCTTGATATCTGGAACAGCCTTCTCGACGTCCTTCTGGATGAAGGTGACCAAGGGGGGATCAGCGAGAGTGCCGATGCGCCCTCGAAGGGCTTCAATGCATCTTGGATCCTTGTCAACGAAGATGTGATGGGTAAAGGGTTCCGGGAGCCGAAACAGCGACATGGCGGTGGTCTCGATGATCTCCCCGGTTGGGTCGACCTTGGCCCTTCCGGCCCCGGAATAGAGACCTATGTAGGCCCGCTGAGGCCAGGCGTTCTTCATAGCGTTGTTGAACAGGCCTGCATACCGATTGTGGAGGGAGAGCTTCTCGAGGGAATGCTGTTTGATCGAAGGCGTGTACCACGCGTCCGGAGATAGCTTTCGGAGAAACGCGTCCTGAGGTGCCTTTCTCATCCACCCTCCCCGGTCGCGGTCCTGGGCATCCCGTCCCAGTGTTTCCCGTCAAGCTCCCGACCGCCGGCCTTCGGAGTCCGCCCTCCCCATTGCTTGAAGAAGAACGGTACGTTATGGACTTCACAGCGGTCCCGGAGCGACTTCACCCACTCCGCTTTCATGGGGCGCCGCACCGGGCCGCTCTCTCCCCCGGCGATGACCCAGTGTATTCCCTCAAGGTCAGGCTCGACCGGGCCAATGAGCGGTTCGCACGACAGAAACCGGACCGTGGCCGGGATCGACTGAAGATGCCGCACGCGGTGCACCACATCCTGATTCTCAACCGAGGTTCCGATCCAGATGTGCCCGGGAAACGGTCCTCCATCGAAGAGGGCCCTGTTCTCGCGCCAGAAACGGAGAGCCCTGGCTGGCCGCTTGGTGAGAACCTGATAGGTGTGCCAGGAGGCTTCCACCATGGTCAGGAACATGGAACGGACGAAGTCATCAGGAATGTCAGCATGAAAGGCATCGCTCATGCTGTTGACGAAGATCATCCGGGCATCGGGCCAATCGAGGGGCTGGGAGAGGCGCTCGGGCCACAGGCGAACCGCGAAGGGGTCCCGGCGGGTGATGTCAGTGTCGACCACGGGGAGGCGGGCCCGGTAGATGTCGCGAAGCAAGCGCCCGGCGAGAGTGGCGGCGTAGCAGTTGTCACAGCCGGAGCTTACGCGAGTACAGCCGGTAACCGGGTTCCAGGTGGAATCCGTCCATTCGATTCCGGTCTTCTGGCCCATGGCTCACCCCCGAACCGAAGGAACGCCGAATCCAGGATCTTAGCAATCAGAGGGAACCGGCGCCAGGGATCCGAGGAAAGTTGATGGCAGATGGAGTCCCGTGTGCACCGAAAACGTCGCTAGAAGCTACCCCTGCTTTCCGGGCCCCTCCATGCTC
>Ga0114946_10002230_pt1 | contig 13330 bp, 13 predicted proteins | sample WalLakDeSediment_FD_88676 | JGI IMG/M metagenome (GOLD analysis project Ga0114946, IMG submission 88676) | Lake sediment microbial communities from Walker lake, Nevada to study Microbial Dark Matter (Phase II) - Walker Lake 11/02/13 Deep Sediment | ecosystem: Environmental > Aquatic >...
AACGAGAGCCGGGTGAACCCGGCCGCGGCCAGGTCGGCCAGCATCCGGCGATCACAATCCTCGGGGTTGGCCTCCAGCGATACCTCGGCGCCGGCGGCGATGCCGGACCAGGAGACGAGGGTGTCGAGCAGGCGAGCGAGGTTGGCCGCGGACAGACGCGACGGCGTCCCGCCCCCAAAGGCGACGGCGTCGACGGGGCCGGGCAGAGGCGGAACCATGGCGATCTCCGCTTGGAGCGCCGCCACGTAACGGTCCCGGAGATGATCGGCGCCGGCGATCACGGCGAAGTCGCAGTAGGGGCACACCCGGCGGCAGAACGGCACATGGAGGTAGACGCCCCGCCACGACTCGGCCCGGTCGGCCAGGGCCGGAGCGTCGGGACGCTCCGCCTCAGTCGTCATCGATGCGCAGCACCGAGATGAACGCCTCCTGGGGCACCTCCACCCGGCCCACCATCTTCATCCGGCGCTTCCCCTCCTTCTGACGCTCCAGCAGCTTGCGCTTGCGGGTGACATCCCCCCCGTAACACTTGGCCAGGACGTCCTTGCGCTTCGCCTTCACCGTCTCCCGGGCGATCACCCGGGACCCGATAGCGGCCTGGATCGGCACGTCGAACAGCTGCCGGGGGATCAACTCGCGGAGCCGCTCGGTGAGCCTGCGCCCATAGGCGTAACCCCGGTCGGCGTGCACGATCGCCGAGAACGCATCCACCGGCACTCCGTTGAGCAGGACGTCCACCCGCACCAGATCGGAGGCGCGGTAGCCGTCCGCCTCGTAGTCCAGGGATGCGTACCCCCGGGTGCGGGACTTGAGCCGATCGAAGAACCCGAAGACGATCTCGGCGAGAGGCACCCGGTACACCAGTTCCACCCGTTCCGGAGACAAGTAGTGCATCGACCCCATCTCGCCGCGATGCTGCTGCAGCAACTCGATGACGGTCCCCACGAACTCCGTGGGGGTGATCACCATCACCCTCACGTATGGCTCCCGGATCTCGGTGCGCTCCGCCGGCGGCGGCAGGTCCTGCGGGCTGCGCACCTCCACCTCCTCCCCACCGGTCAGCACCGCCCGGTAGGCGACGGAAGGCGCCGTCGCCACCAGGTCGAGGCCGTACTCCCGCTCCAGGCGCTCACCGACGATCTCCATGTGGAGCAGACCCAGGAACCCGCAACGGAACCCGAAACCCAGGGCGCGGCTCGTCTCCGGCTCATAGGCCAGCGCCGAGTCGTTGAGCCGCAGCTTCTCCAACGCCTCCCGGAGCCGCTCGAAGTCGTCGCCGTCGGTGGGGAACATCCCGGAGAACACCATCGGCTTCGGCTCCCGGTATCCGCCGAGCGCAACGGCAGCGGGGCGGTCGTCACGGGTGACGGTGTCGCCCACCCGAATCCGGTCGATGTCCTTGACGCCGGTGATCAGGAAACCCACCTCGCCCGGCCCCAGCCCCGCCACCGGCACCGCCGCCGGTGTGAGCACACCCACCTCGTCGGCATCGGGGGTGATCCCCGTCGCCATCAACCGGAGCCGGTCCCCGGTGGAGATCCGGCCCTCGAACACCCGGATCGAGCACACCACCCCGCGGTAGGTGTCGTAGTAGGAGTCGAAGACCAATGCCCGCAGCGGCCCATCGGCGTCGCCGGATGGGGCGGGCAGGCGGGCGACCACGGCCTCCAGCAGGCCCTCCACGCCCTCCCCCGTCTTCGCCGACACCTGGAGCACCTCGGTGGGATCGATGCCCAGCACCGTGGCCACCTCCACCGCCACCCGATCCGGGTCGGCGGCGGGGAGGTCCACCTTGTTGAGCACCGGGATCACCTCCAGGCCGTTCTCCAACGCCAGCAGCGCATTGGCCAGGGTCTGCGCCTCCACCCCCTGGCTGGCGTCGACCAGCAGGATCGCTCCCTCACAAGCGGCAAGGCTGCGGGAGACCTCATAGGAGAAGTCCACGTGGCCGGGGGTGTCGATCAGGTTGAGCAGGTAGGTGGTGCCATCGGCAGCGGGATAGGCGATGCGAACCGCCTGGGCCTTGATGGTGATGCCGCGCTCCCGCTCCAGGTCCATGGTGTCGAGCACCTGCTCGCGCATGTCCCGGGCATCCACCGCCCCGGTCGCCTCCAGCATCCGGTCGGCGAGCGTCGACTTGCCGTGATCGATGTGGGCGATGATCGAGAAGTTGCGGATGTGGGCGAGGGCGGTCAGCGGGGGTCTCCGGGGGAGGCGCCGGCATTGTACCGGCCGCCCCGGCCTGCTATCGTCCCGCCGGTTCCCCTCGACATGGGTGTCCCTCCATGGCCAACATCGCATCGCAGATCAAGCGCAACCGGCAGAACGAGAAGCGGCGAATCCGCAACAAGGCGGCGCGCTCCGAGATGAAGACCCGAGCCCGCCGCGCCCTCGAAGCTGCCGAGGCCGGGAATGCCGAGGAGGCACGCCGACTCCTCCGTCTCGCCCAGAGCACCATCGACGGCGCCGTCGCCAAGAACGTGATGCACCGCAACACCGCCTCCCGCCGCAAGGCCCGTCTCACCCGCCGGGTCGAGCAACTCGTCGGCTAGTCCGCATCGATGGCCGACGCCGCCGAGCCCACCTGGCTCTCCCCTGCCGCTGCTCAGAAACTGCAGGAGGAGTACGAGCACCTGACCACGGTGGGCCGCTTACAGGCGACGGAACGCATCGCCGAGGCCCGCAGCCACGGCGACATCAGGGAGAACGCCGACTACGACGCCGCCAAGAACGAGCAGGGTCTCATGGAGGCGCGCATCCGCAGGATCCGCCACATCCTCGACAATGCCGAGGTCCGGGAGATCGAGGCAGGCGACGAGGTGGTGGTGGGGAGCATCGTCACCGTGGCCGACGAATCCGGCGACGAACTCGACTTCTTCCTCGCCCCTCCCGAGAACCGGGTCGCCGGCCTGGTGCTCGCCTCCCCCACCAGTCCGCTCGGCACCGCCCTCCTCGGGGCACGGATCGGTGACCGCGTCGGATACGAGGCACCCGGCGGCACCTTCACCTACCAGGTGCTCGCCATCCGCCCCTTCGAGGGCTGAGACCGGGCCGGTCGGGACGGTTCAGCCTGCCCGGCGGCGGCGCCCTCCCCCGTACCAACGCGTCAAGGCCACGGTGAGGCGCTCGATGGTGACCCGGTGCGACGACTCGGGGGCGGTCTTCAACTCCAGATCGGCCCGCGCCAGGGCGTCCAGGGCGCGGCGGAGATGCTCATCGGGGACCCTCTCCCGGCTCTCCCACGCCTTTCGCACCGGGAAGTGGTCCGGAGCGGCCCCCATCCACGAGGCGAAGGTCGCCAGGTCGGGCGCCGCCGCCGCCATCGCCCTCCTCCTCAGATCACCGAGAAGGAAGGCGGTCAACTGCAGGGGGTGTCCGTGGGTGAGGAAATCGGCGAGACGGCGCAAGGCCTCCCCGGTGTCACCCGCCGCCACCGCGTCGCTGAAGTGCCACATCGGCTCGTCGGGCCGGTTGCGGAAGCGGGAGGCCACCTCCTCGCCGGTCACCGGGCCCTCGACGGTGGCCAGCTGGTCGAGAGCCTGTGCCAGGGCAGCGATGTCCGACCCGAAACGCTGGAGGAGGGCATTGGCCGCCTCCGGATCCAGCCGGATCCTCCGCTCCCGGGACTCCCGGGCCAGCCAGTCGGCGGCATCGCGCTCCCGCATCTTCTTGACCGTCACCGACTCGCCCGATGCCTTCACCGCCTGGGACAACGGGGCGGGGAGCGACCCTTCGGCCACGAACACCACCATGGCGGAAGACCCATCCACGCCCCCCAACAACGCCGCCGCCACCTCGGCCTCGGACCGAAGCAGTTGATGGGCATCGATCACCAGCACCCCGCGGCGGCCCCCGAACAGCGAGCCGCTCTGCAGGGCGGGCACCAGCGGCTCGACGGCGGCCCGCAGCGAACCTTCGACCTCGTCGCCGCCCCCCTTCGCCGGCACGTCGATGCGGTCGACACCGTCGACGCCGGCCTGCTCGAGGATGGCATGGGCGCGCCTCTGCATCTCGAGACGCTCCCCGGGGCCGGCGTCCCGGGGGCCGAGCACCGCCACCACCGGTTTCATTGCCGCCACCGTAGCCGGGGCCTGCGACCGGTTGAACCCGCTGCCGCACCGTGTCCAACCGGACGACCACATCGCCGTCCCGGTCGGTGCGCAGCACCAGGGCCCCGGCCTCCTCGAGGGCCCCGATCACGCCCGGCGATGGATGGCCGTAGTCGTTGCGTCCCACACTCACCACCGCCACCGCCGATCCCACCGCGGCGAGCCAGTCCAGGTCGCTGGTGGCCGCGCCCTGGTGCGGCACTTTGAGCACATCGGCGGGTATCACTCCCAACTCGGCCTGGGCGATCCTCTCCACGTCGCCGGCGAGGAGCACCGACACACCGGCCGCCTCGGCCAGCACCACCAGGGAACCGTCGTTGGGCGAGGCGTAGCGGCGGAGGGGCCCGAGCACCTCCAGGTGGAACTCGCCGACCGAGGCCGACCATCCCGGGCCGGGCCGCTCCACCACCGTTCCCGAACCGACCAGTTCGGCGAGAAGCCCTTCGAGCGCCGCATCCGATGCGTGGGGAGCCACCCAGGCCCGCCCCACCGCGGCGTAGCCGGTGATCCCGGCGAGACCGGCGATGTGATCGGCATGCTCGTGGGAGACGATGAGCAGGTCGACCCGGCGCACCCGTCGCGACACCAGGGCCCGGCGGAGCACACCCGGCTCGGGACCACCGTCGACGAGGACGACACCGCCGTCGGCGCCGCGCAGCAACACGGCGTCTCCCTGGCCCACGTCGAGCACCACCATCTCCGGACCGGGCGGCGCCAGGCCGGGTAGCACCAGTCCGGCCGCCAACGTGCCCGAGGCCGCCAGCACGACGGCGGGCCGCAGCCACCGCAGCAGCGCCGCCGCCCCGGCCGCGGCCACCACCAGCACCCCGCCCCACTCCAGTTGGGGCAGATCCTGGGCGGCCCGTGCCACCAGCAGAACCAGGTCGGCTGCCGCCACGCCGGCTGCAGTCACCGGGGCGAGACCGGTGATGACCCCTATCCCCCCGATCGAGGTGGACAGGGCCACCAATGGCGCCGCCACCAGGTTGGTGGCCGGCGCCAGCAAGGGCACGGTGCCGAAGTGCGCCAGCAGGATCGGGGCCACCGCCACCTGGGCCGCCGTGGTCGCTCCCAATGCCGTCCAGACCCAGCGGGGCCGGCGGTGGCTCCACATCCCGGCACCGGCGAGGACGCCGGCCGTCGCCGCCGCGCTCAACTGGAACCCCACGTCGAAGGCGAGGTGGCCCGAGACCAGGAGGAGCGTGGTCGCCGCCGCCCCGAGGGCGGTCCAGCCGTCCAGGGGCACGCCGAGAATGCGGCCACCGAGCACGAACGACGCCATCGCCGCCGCCCGCACCACCGACGGCTCCCAACGGGTGGCCACCACGAACACCGCCAGTCCGAGCAGGCCGAGCACCGCCCGCATCCGGGGCGACCAACCCAGCGGCCCCATCGCCACCCACCAGGCGGCGAGGAACAGCGCCACGTTGGATCCGGACACCGCCACGAAGTGGGTGAGGCCGGTCCGGCGGAGCGCCTCGACATCGGGGGCGGGGAGACGGCGGACGTCGCCGATGAGGAACCCGGCTAGAAGATGGGCGGCGGGCCGGGGGGCGAACGACTCCAGGCCCCGATGCACCCGGTCCCGCAACAGGTTCCCGGTGACGAAGAACGGATCCCCGGGCCCGCTCCAGCGCTCGATCCGCCCCGGCGCCATCGAGCCCGCCACCGGGTTGCCCCGCACCCGACCCGGGCGAACCTTGAGCCAGCCCTCCACGATGACCCGGTCTCCTGCCGCCATCGCGGTCTCCCCCACCGCCACCTCGAGACGGGGCCCCGGCCACGGCTCCCATCGCCCTCCGGCGAGCAGATGAGTGGGCGCCACCGCCACCACCGCGCCTCCCCGGCGCTCCAGGGGGTCGGTCTCGACGACGGCGGCCAGGGTCACCCTGCCCTCGGGCACCGGGGCCGCCAGGGTGGATTCGTGGCGGGTGGCGGCGGCATTCCCGGAGACGGCCGCGGCCGCCGCCACCACGGCCAGCACCGCCGCACCCCGCCTCCCCGCTCCGGCGAGCGCGGCGCCGAGAACGGCGAGGACGGCCACCGCCCATCCAGTCCACCACCCGACCACGCATCCCGACCACGCCGCAGCGGCGGCGGCGGCAGCCGCCGCCCCGATCCCCCGGGGCAGGTGCAGGCGGCTCAGGGTATCTGCACCGCCTCCCGCATCCCCGCCAGCTTCCCCTCACCGATACCGGGGACGTCGAGCAGGTCCTCCACCGTGGAGAAGGGCCCGTGGGCCTCCCTGTGGCTCACGATGCGCTGCGCCAGCACCGGCCCCACCCCGGGGAGACGCTCCAGTTCGGATGCCGAGGCCGTATTCACCCGCACCCGGGCTTCCCCCTTCCCCCCTCCCCCCGTACCTCCGGCCCCGGCGTCGCTACCGACCCAGGGCACGACCAGTTGCTGCCCGTCGACGACCGGCGCCGCCAGGTTGAGGGAGCCCAGGTCGGCCCCGGGACGGGATCCACCCGCCGCCGCCACCGCGTCGGCCACCCTGGCGCCGGGACCGATCTCCACCAGGCCCGGCGCCACCACGGCACCGGAGACGTGCACCGTGAGGGACCGGGCCGCAGCGACCGCGGGCGCGACGGCGGCCACCGTCACCCGGGGCGGCTCCGGGACGGCACGGCCGTACCAGGCCCCGGCTCCAAGGGCCAGCGCCAGGACGACACCGGCGGTGGCCAGGTGGGTGCGCTCCAACAGACGACTCCCGGTCGATCACCGTCCTCATACCAATCGGGGGTGACACGGGGAAGCCCCCCAACGAGGGCGCCGCCACCCGGAGGTGGCGGCGCAGGGCCGGACCGGGTTCGGATCCGGGTCAGATGAAGAGGACCTGAGCCCCCTCGCTGATCGCCATGAAAGCGTCCACGTTGATGATGTCCTCGACCTCGTCGAAGAGGTCGCCCAACTCCAGCTTCATCATGTCGGCCGACATCTTGCAGGCCCACAGGTGGCCGCCGGAGTCGGAGATGTGCTGGAGCAGGTCGGGGACGTTGGGAACCTCCAGGTCGCGGATCTGCTTGCGCATCATCCACGACTGGAACTTGGTCATCCCCGGGATCCACGCCATCAACTGCGGCATCGAAATCGAGGTGCCGGGGAACCGCATCGAGGTGTTGCCGGCACTGGTGATGGTGAGCTTCTTCATGGTCTTCTTGTTCACCATGTCGAGGCCCCAGAACGTGAAGAACAGATGCGTCTCGATACCGTTCTCCAGGGCTCCGTTGGCCAGGATCAGGCCCGGATAGGCCATGTCCAGGGTCCCCTTGGAGCAGATGATTGCGAGCTTGCGGTCGCCGGCGTCGTCGGACATGAAGGCGGGGGTGGTCATCCCCATCGTCTCGGTGGTCATGGTGTCACTCCTCCTTGTGTCGCCGGGAGCATCCCCGACTGGATCGATCCCCGGCTAGATGCACCCCTTGGGCTTGGGCAGCCCCGACACGTATGCCATCTTCTTGGCCGGCTTCTTGGGGAACAGGGTGTAGAGGTCCTTGGTGGATACTCCCCCAACCGTGGCCACCCGGCGCAGAGTGGCGGTCTCGCCCTCCTGCTCGAAGTCCTCCCGCAGGAACCGGATCACCTTCCAGTGATCATCGGTGAGGGTCTCGATCTCTATCTGGCCGGCGAGCGCGGCGGCGATCTCCTCGCTCCACTGACCCGGATCGGTCATGAAGCCCTCTTCGTCCACTTCGACCTCACGGCCGGCGATCACCTGTGCAGGCATGGTCTCTCCTCCTCGTGTCTCATCGTTCGTCGACCCGGCCGTCCCGCCCGCGGCCCGGCTCGGCGGGCTCCACATCGGCGAACGACTCGAGCACCTTCAACATCCGGCCCAGGCCGCGGCGGGCCTCCGGACTGCGCATCCGCCACAGCAACCGGAGCAGGCCGATCTCCTCCACCTCCGTGTCCCGCACCCCCGCCGCGGTGCGCTGCAGGAGGCCCATCACCTCGGGCTGGGTCATCTGCTTCACCGTGTCGAGGATGAGAACGATGTTCTCCCCCAACTGGGCGACGTCTTCCTCGCCGAAGGAGGTGACCACCCGGTCGACGACCCCCATGGCCCCGGAGGCGAAGGCGAAGTACCCCTTGCGCTCCAACTCGTCGAGCCGCTGCATGGCGGCGAGGAAGACATCCCGCCCCAGCGGGGTGATCTCGGAGGCAAGTTCGGAGAGGCTCTCCACCTGATCGAACATCTTCTCGATGTTCCCGCTGTTGCGGATCACCTTCTTGCCGAGGCGCCACAGGTCGGCGGGAGCCACGAAGTGGCGGATGTCGTCCAGTTCGGCGCTGGCCATCTGGAACGCCTCCGCCGCCACCGGGGTGAGGTCGGCGCGCAGTTCGTCCCACTGCTCCCGGCGCACCCGGGCATCCCGGGCGGTGTCGGCCAGGTAGCGGACCTCGGCGTGCAGGCTGTCGATCTTCTCCTCGAGTGCCGCCAGGCGGTCGTCGGTGATGGTGTCGGCCACGGTCACCGCTCCTTCCCCGCCAGCATCATCTCGGCGGGCAGAGGCAGTTCGCGGCCCCGGAGCAGGATGTTCCAGTACACCCAGCGGAACATCATCTTGCCCCAGTGGTTGGCCGCGGTCTCCTGCAGCAGGGAGAAGGGCCCGACCCCGGGCAGGGGGAACTTGCCCGGCAGCGGCTCGGTGTCGTAGTTGAAGTCGATGAGCAAGCCCTTGCCGAAGCCCGACTCGATGAAGCAGTTGGCGTGACCGTCGAACTGCTCCAGCATGGGGAGGCCCTGCACGTGGCGGAGGAAGTTCTCGGTGAACACCTCCACGGCGAAGTGGGCCACCGAGCCCGCCTTCGAGGTGGGCAGGTCGGCGGCGTCGCCGAGGGCGAAGATGTTGTCGTGGTCCCGGGACAGGAAGGTGCCCTTGTCCACCGGCACGTGGTTCAACTCGTCGCCGAGGCCGGACCGGCCCACGAAGTCGGCGCCCATGTTCACCGGCACCGAGACCAGCAGGTCGAAGGGCACCTCCCGCTCGTCGAACGAGACCAGGGCGCTCTTCTCGGTGTCGATGCGCTCCACGTAGAAGTCGGTCTCCACCGCCACCCCCTTCTCCTCGAGCAGGTAGGAGAGGTGCTTGGCGGCGATGGGCTTGGTGAAGACCTCCGCCATCGGGGTGACGTAGACGATCTCGACGCGGTCCCGCATCCCGTGCTCCTGGAACCACCAGTCGGCGAGGAAGGTGAACTCCATGGGAGCCACCGGGCACTTGAAGGGGAACTCCATGATGTTCACCACCAGGCGGCCGCCCTCCCAGGTGCGGAGCTTGTCGGCGAGGGCGAGAGCGCCGTCGAGGGTGTAGAACTCGTGGACGGTGTCGCCGTAGGCCTCCTCGAACCCCGGCGTCTGGTCGGGCCGGGCGTGGGTGCCGGTGGCGATGACCAGGTAGTCGTAGGGGAGCACCCGGCCGTCGGCCATGACCACCCGGTTCTGGTCGGGTTCGACGACCTCGATCTCCCCGTGCACCGGTTCGATCCCGGGGCCGATGCAGTCGCAGCGGGCCCGCTCCACGTCCTTGCGCCCGTAGATCCCGAACGGGATGAAGAGGTAGCCGGGCTGGTAGTGGTGGGTCTGGTCCCGATCGACGATGGTGACCGTCCACTCATCGGGATCGAGCCGGGGCCGCAGCCGGTTCACCACCATCGTTCCGGCCGTCCCGGCCCCTAACACCAAGAGTCTCTTCACTTCTGTCTCCTTGTCAGGCGGGACCGGCCAGGGAGGCGATCGCCTCCAGCCTGGTGACCAGTTGCCCGCGTTCGCCGGCGAGATGTGAGATGAGGGTCCCGACCGCGGGGAGCAGGTACAGAACCCGGTCCAACTGGGTCTCGTCGAGGTGATACACCTCGTCGATGTGTCGGGCGATGTCGTCGGCGTTCATCCCCAGTTCGGCGGCGAGGGCCTCGATCTGCTCCCTCCCCGGTGGCCAGACCTCGGGGGCCACGCCACCGACGATCACCATGCCCTGGAGAGCCGACCCGACCCGCACGAAGCCCCGGGCGCAGAGGAACCCGATGTGGCTGGGGAGGAACCGGGGGGTCATGTCGACCTCGTCCCCGAGCTCCTTCCAGCCCTCGATGCACTTCTCCACGGTCCCGGGCGCGTCCTCGATGGCACGGAACAGCCCGCAGGGGTTGGCGACGCCGGTGAGGGGCCGCCCCTCGATGTCGGTGATGATGACCATCATCCCGAAGACCTCACCGAGCAGGTCGGACAGAGCCTGCACGGTCCGGGGCGGAAGCACGTCGGCGAGCCCCTCTCCGGCACGGCGCGGGGTGGCGGCGGCCTCGTCGTGGAGCGGGGTCCGGTGCTCCCCGAGCCACTCCGCCAGGTGCTCCTCCGGGAACCGCCATTGCCGTCCCACCTTGATCGCCGGGATCCGGCCCGCTTCGGCCATGCGGTAGATCGTCGACCGGTCGACCCGGATCAACGCCTGCACGTCCTTGGTGGTCAGCATCCGAGCCATCAGAACCCCTGCCTCTGGATCATCGCCATGCACCTTGTAGCCTCTCATGCATCAGGTGCATCGTATGGTGGATGCATTAGTTGCCATTAGGGGCGAAAGACCCTAATGCCCGCCCCTCTTCGCCGTAGAGGCAAGCGATCCGCGCCCGGTACGAGCCGCGGATGCCAGACTCCGACCCATGACCGAATGGTCCCCGCCCCTGCTGCTGGCCTCGGGGTCGCCACGCCGGCGGACACTCCTCGACGAAGTGGGCGTGCCGGTGGAGGTGTGCGCCCTGGAGATCGACGAGGGCGTCACCCCGGGGACGCCGGCCGCCGACGCCGTCCTCATCGTCGCCCGGCGAAAGGCGGCCGCGGCCGCCGGGCGGCACCCGGGCCGTGCGGTGCTCGCCGCCGACACCCTGGTCGCCGTAGGGAGGACACTGCTCGGCAAGCCGGTGGACACCGACGACGCCCGCCGCATGCTGCAACTCATGTCGGGCCGCTGGCACCGGGTGCTCACCGGCGTCGTCCTGATGACCGCCGACGGCGCCCGGGAACGGGTCGCCACCACCCGGGTGCGTTTCGCCGCCCTCGATGAGGCCGAGATCGACCGGTACGTCGCCGGGTCGGAACCGTACGACAAGGCGGGCGGCTACGGGATCCAGGGGGCGGCGGGGTGGTTCGTGGCGGAGATCCGCGGCTCGTACTCCAATGTGATGGGCCTGCCCCTGGAGGAGGTGCGCACCCTGCTCACCGAATCCGGACTCCCCCTTCCCCGCCTCGGCACCTAACCCCAGGACACCCGACCCGCTGATGGAATCCATCGGCCGAATCGTCCCCGAACCGTGTTACGGTCCGGCGCGTCAACCCGCGCCCGGCGCGGCCCATCACGAGCGAGGTAGGGATGTCCACAGATCGAACCATGAACCGTTGGATGGTGGTGGTAGGAGCCATCCTGGTCCAGTTGTGCCTCGGCGCCATCTACGCCTGGTCGGTGTTCACGCCGACCCTCAAGAAGAGCGTCGCCGATGGCGGGGGCGGCTGGTCCAACCTCCAGACGCAGATCGTCTTCTCGGTGGGCCTGGCGTTGTTCGCCATCGTCATGGTCCTAGCCGGCCGCCGGCTCGCCACCTGGGGGCCCCAGCGCCTGGCGATCATGGGTGGCCTGATCCTCGGTGCCGGTTACGTGATAGCCGGCATCGGCGGGGGCATGAACTTCTGGATGGTGCTCATCGGAGTCGGGATCCTCGGCGGCTCCGGCATCGGCCTCGGCTATGTGGTGCCGATCGCCGTCGGCATGCGCTGGTTCCCCGACCGCAAGGGGATGATCACCGGGGCCGCAGTGGCCGGCTTCGGGTTCGGCGCCCTCGGCTGGGTGAAGATCGCCGATTCCTGGGGGAACCTCCTCGCCAACCTCGGCATCGGGACGACGTTCATGATCTACGGTGCGGCTTTCACCGCCATCGTGCTGTTGGGGAGCATCTGGCTGCGGATGCCCCCGGAGGGATGGCTCCCTGCCGGCTACACCCCTCCCGCGGCCAAGGTCGGCTCCGGTGGCGAGGAGTTCTCCGCCAAGGAGATGCTCCGCACCCCGCAGTTCCACCTGATCGCCATCACCTTCTTCGTCTCCGCCGGGGCCGGCCTCATGGCCATCGGGCTGATGAAGCTGTGGCCCATCCAGGCTCTGACCGAGACCGGGGGCCTGGAACCGGCGCGCGCCGATGCCATCGCCGGCACCGCCATGGCGGTGTTCTTCTCGCTGGCCAACGGCATCGGCCGCCTCGCCTGGGGCGCCATCAGCGACCGCCTGGGACGTAAGAACTCGGTGGTGGTGATGGCCGCCTCGCAGGGGATCCTCCTCTTCCTGTTCATCCCGATGGCGAGCAGCGAATGGCTCCTCTACCTGGGGGCCGCCCTCATCGGCTTCAACTTCGGCGGCAACTTCTCCCTCTTCCCCTCGATGACCGCCGACACCTTCGGCAACGCCACGGTGGGCCGCAACTACCCGTGGGTGTTCCTCGCCTACGGCGCCGGAGGGATCGTGTTCCCCAACCTGGGAGGCTGGTTGGGCGACCTGGGCAACTTCCCCCTGGCGTTCACCATCTGCGGCATCGCCTGCCTCGCCGGGGCGGTGGCCACCTTCATGGTCTTCCCGCCGAGCCGGGAGGAGGCGGCCCAGCCCTTCACGGTGGGCCGGTTCCTCGGCAACGCCAACCTCTTCGACCGCAAGCGCCTGGGCGCCGCCGACTGAAGACGACCGATCCGAACGGCCCGGGGCGGCCCCCACCGTCCCGGGCCGCAGCCCACAAGCCCTGAGCGTTCGGGCCTCCGGAGCGAACCCCCTCCCCCGGTCTTGACAGTCTGCGGGGGGAGGGTTGGGGTGGGGGTCTTCCGCTCTGCCCGGTCCTCCGGGGGAGGGCTGGGGTGGGGGTCCGGGGTGGGGCATGGGCCGAGCCCGGTGGGGGTCCGGGGCATCTCCCCCGCCCCGAGGGGCGGGGGAGAACAGGAAACACCGACGATCCATGGTGCCTCCCCCTGCGTTCCGGTTCCTCCCCCGGCGAGGGAGAGCACGAAGGGAGCGGCCGCTGGAGCGTCTCGACTCTATGTCTTGTTCCTCCCCCTCAGGGGGAGGTGGCCCGGCCCCGGTGGGGGCCGGGCCGGAGGGGGTGCTTGGGGAACCGCAGACACCCGGGTCTCAAGGCCAGGAACCCTGAACACTTGGGGCCTCGCACGCACCCCCCTCCCCTCCGGAGCCTTCGGC
>Ga0114946_10002231_pt1 | contig 13329 bp, 11 predicted proteins | sample WalLakDeSediment_FD_88676 | JGI IMG/M metagenome (GOLD analysis project Ga0114946, IMG submission 88676) | Lake sediment microbial communities from Walker lake, Nevada to study Microbial Dark Matter (Phase II) - Walker Lake 11/02/13 Deep Sediment | ecosystem: Environmental > Aquatic >...
ATGCTGCCGTTAACCTGATTACCGAATTCACTGAGCCTTCGTTTGCCATCATCAAGCATACCAATCCCTGCGGGGTGGCCAGCCGGCCCGATCTTGAAGCGGCATGGCATGAAGCCCTCTCGGGAGACCCCGTTTCTGCCTTCGGAGGGATTTTAATAGCCAATCGCAACATTACACCAAAAATTGCGTATGCTATCAATGAGATGTTCTTTGAAGTACTGATTGCCCCCGGATACGATGAAGGCAGCCTGGATGTGCTTATGCAGAAGAGAAACCGCATCCTTCTCAAACAGCTCAAGCTGGGTGCGCCGGCCGAACAGTTTCGTTCGCTGCTGGGCGGTGTGCTGTGGCAAACCCGCGACCAGGCCGAAGCCGGTCAGGAAAGGTGGCAGGCTGTAACATTAAAGCAACCCACCGAAGCTGAGCTGGCCGATCTCCGATTTGCCAACATCATTGTGAAGCATCTGAAGTCGAATGCCATAGCTTTGATTAAGGATCAGAAGCTGATCGGAATGGGTGCCGGCCAAACGTCGCGTGTGGATGCCCTGAAGCAGGCAATAACCAAGGCCAGGGAATTTAACCATACTCTCGAAGGTGCGGTTATGGCCTCGGATGCTTTCTTTCCCTTTGCCGACAGCGTGGAAATTGCCTGCCATGCAGGAGTCAAAGCCGTGGTGCAACCAGGAGGCTCGGTAAAAGACCAAGAGTCGATAGACTTCTGCAATAAGGCAGGGGTAGCGATGGTATTCACAGGGGTAAGGCATTTCAAACATTAAACTTGGTCGAACATAAAATAACTACATAATGGGTTTGTTCTCTTTTTTAACTAAGGAAATTGCCATAGACCTTGGCACTGCCAACACCGTTATCATTCATAACGACAAGGTGGTTGTTGAGGAGCCTTCCATTGTTGCCATCGACCGCTTAAGCGGCAAGATCATTGCCGTGGGCAAAAAGGCCATGATGATGCATGGAAAGACGCACGAAAACATAAAGACCCTTCGTCCGCTTCGCGACGGAGTTATTGCCGACTTTCAGGCTGCTGAATCTATGATCAGGGCCATGATCAAGATGATCGACACCAAGAAGCCCTTGTTTCCGCCTTCGCTGAAGATGGTCATATGTATCCCCTCGGGCATTACCGAGGTTGAAGAACGCGCCGTGCGCGACTCTTGCGAGCAGGCCGGAGCCAAGGAAGTTAGGTTGATCCATGAGCCCATGGCCGCTGCAATTGGTATTGGCATTGACGTGCTTGAGCCTACAGGAAATATTGTGATTGATGTGGGTGGTGGCACCACCGAAATTGCTGTGATTGCCCTTGGAGGCATTGTGTGCAACAAGTCAATACGCATTGCCGGTGACGACTTCAACACCGACATCATGGAATACATGCGTAAGCAGCATAACATCCTGATTGGTGAGCGTACGGCCGAAAAGATAAAAATCGAAGTGGGTGCTGCCATAACCGATATTGAAAACCCGCCACCAGACCTGGCGGTGCATGGCCGCGATATGATGACCGGTATCCCCAAAGAAATTACCGTGAGTTATCAGGAGGTGGCGCATTCGCTCGACAAGTCTATTTCGAAAATTGAAGCGGCGGTGCTTAATGCCCTGGAGATGACGCCACCGGAGCTTGCTGCCGACATCTTCCGCACAGGTATTTATATGGCTGGTGGCGGTTCGCTTTTGCGCGGGCTCGATAAACGCATTTCCCTTAAAACAAAACTGCCGGTGCATGTGGCCGAAGACCCATTAAGGGCCGTGGCAAGAGGCACCGGAATCGCTTTGAAGAATTTTGACAAATTTCCGTTCCTGATCAAATAATTTCTTATGATACCATACATGGGCCGGCCTCATAACGGCCGGCCCAATTTGTTTTTATCAAGCCATTGCAATGCGAAACCTGTTTAGCTTCATTATCAGGTATTACTTTTTCTTCTTGTTTCTGCTACTCGAAACAGTGGCTATTCTTTTGGTTATTCAGCAACAGCATTATCAAAGGGCTTTTTTTGTTAGTTCGGCAAATTTTTTGGCAGGTAATGTTTACAAACTGACTTCAGGCATAACCGATTATCTTTCGTTGGGGAAAGTTAACCGGCAACTGGCCGAAGAAAATGCAAGACTTCTTGATTTAACCGGTAGTTCCTTTCTGAAAACCGATACACTTGAGTTTATTCATAATGACACTGTTTTTCTCAGGAGGTTCCAGTACATTAACGCAGGGGTTATCAATAACTCAGTGACCCGCCGAAACAACTTCCTTACGCTGAACAAAGGCCGTAAGCATGGAATTGAACCCGACATGGGCGTGATTACCTTCAATGGCGTGGTGGGTATCGTAACCAATGTGTCAGAAAATTTCAGTTCGGTGATTTCTTTGCTGCACAAGGATATGCAAATCTCTGCCAGACTCACAAAAAATGATCAGATCGGTACCCTGATCTGGGAAGGTCATGATTACCGGAAGGTAACTTTAACCTACATACCTACCCATGTTGAACTTAGTACAGGCGATACACTTGTAACGAGTGGCTTTTCGGTAATTTTTCCACCGAATATTTTTATCGGTACCATTGGCCAATTTAAGATCAGGAGGGGCGATAATTTCTACACTGCCGAAATTGATCTTGCGCTTGACTTCAACAGCTTGAAATACGTGCAGGTTGTTAAGGATCTTATGAATGATGAGTTAAGAGAACTTGAAAGTCAAACCCAAAACGTTACCAGATAATTCTCAAAGGCATGCATATCCGACTTTTCAGACATATTGGGCATTTTGTGGTTTTGTTGATCATACAGATAATGATCTTGAACAACATCAGGTTTGGTGGTTATATTAACCCTTATATATATGTGCTTTTTATTTTGCTCCTTCCAGTTGATATAAAGGGCTGGTTATTGCTTTTATTGGCTTTTGCAACCGGGCTGATCGTTGATCTTTTCTCCGACACCCATGGAATGCATGCAGCGGCAACGGTTTTTTTGGCTTTTGCCCGTCCGGGGGTGATCAGGATGGTTTCAGGCCGCTCTGATTTTGATCCAGGCACCGTGCCGCTGATATCCGTTATGGGAGCAAGTTGGGTGCTGCTATACTCATTGGTGCTCATCCTGTTGCACCACAGCCTGCTGTTTTTTCTTGAAATATTTCGTCTCAGCGAGGTTGTTGTCACCCTTGGCCGTATCCTTCTGAGCAGCGGTTTTACCCTGATTATGGTATTCCTTGGATTTTTGTTTCTCGATAAGACTGACAAGAGAGGACGATAAAGGGCTAACTCCCTTAATTTATAAAGGCTATCATCTTAGGTTAAAAATTCTTAAAACCTTTTCTTCGGCATCCAATTCGCTTATTTTTGCCAGTTAAAAAAAAGAAGCACTATGCGGAAACTGTTGTTTTTTTCTATTATTTCGGCTTTGTTCGCTGCTTGCTCAAACGGCAGATTTGACAGTGAAACGGAATTTGAGCTGAAAGGGTACTTTGAAAATGCAGAAAACTTACAGATTCTGTTCGAAGAGCTTACCACCAGCAACCTGGTTCCACTCGACACCATAACAGCCGATGCAAATGGGCATTTTACTTTTCGCAGCACTACCGCAAGCCCTGGCTTTTTTATACTAAGGATTGACCGCAGTAATTTTGTTACCCTGCTTCTTGAGCCGGGCCAAAAAGTAAGTATTGAAGGCGATGGGAAAGACCTTCCAAAAACCTATAAGGTGAAGGGCTCGCCCGGGTCTGATCTGCTTGCCGAACTTAACATGGGCCTGCATGCGGGCTACAACTCAGTTGATTCGCTAGCTGATGTGTTTCGTGAAATTCAGGGTGAACCTGACTTCCTGCAGAGAAGGCAGCAAATTGACCTTGCCTATACCCGCATTTTTGAGCAGCAACAGCAGTTTGTGAAAAACTTCATTGGTGAGCATCCCCAGTCGCTTGCATCGATCATTGCACTGTACCAGTTTTTCGGAAACCAGGTGCTGCTGAAAGAGACTGAACATTTTGAATATTTTGAGAAACTTTCAGAATCATTATCAGAGGTTTATCCTGACAATAAGCATGTGCTCGATTTAAAACGGCGTGTAAATGAGCTTAAACGCACCGAAGGGCAAAGATTGGCTGTTGAAAAAAGCCTTGCTATTGGTAATGAAGCCCCTGAAATAGTTCTCACTGATCCGGATGGCAGCCGTATAGCCCTATCTTCGCTTCGCGGAAAAGTTGTTTTGCTCGATTTTTGGGCTGCCTGGTGCAATCCCTGCCGGGTTGCCCACCCAAGGCTTAAAGAGATTTATAACCGCTACCGCCAGCAGGGGTTCGAAATTTATGCCATCTCGCTCGACCGCAACCGTGAGCAATGGGTGCAGGGCATCAAGGAAGACAACATTAACTGGATTCAGGTGAGCGACCTCAGGTTCTGGAACTCGCCCGTGGTAAATCTCTATAATGTTGAAGCCATACCTTATAACATTTTACTCGACCGCGAAGGACGTATACTGGCAAAAGGGCTCAATATGAACCAGCTCGAAGAATTTCTCTCCGAAATATTCAGGTAATTGAATTTAATGTACATTTGTCGCATAATTTGCTGCAAATTGCATGAGTTTAAAGGTTTCCCCATTTTTTTTACTATTCTTTTTCTTGTACATTCCGGTCGCAAAAGCAGCTCGGTCGCATGATTATTTTCAACAAAAGGCCAATCATGTTATTCATGTTCGCCTCGACGACGATAAGCATATGCTGCATGCGCACATCACAACTCAATATTTTAACAACAGCCCCGATACCCTCCACGAGATTTATCTGCATCTTTGGCCAAATGCCTATTCGGGCCCCAAAACGGCATTTGCCCGTCAGCGGCTGCTTCACCGCAAAACCGACTTTCACTTTGCCAGAGACAAGGAGCTGGGTTTTATTGATAGCCTTAACTTCCATGTAAATGGTCGCCCCACCACTTGGGGTCTTGACAACATGCATCCCGACATTGGAATTGTTTACCTTGATGAGCCACTGCTGCCTGGACAAACCCTTGCCATTAGTACGCCCTTCAGGGTGAAATTTCCCAGTGCCCGCTTTTCGCGCCTGGGGCATCACGGCCAGGCCTATTATGCCACGCAATGGTACCCGAAACCTGCCGTTTACGACAAGAATGGCTGGAATGCCATGCCTTATCTCGATCAAGGCGAATTCTATTCAAACTTTGGCGATGTGGATGTTTTTCTTACCCTGCCGAAAAATTATGTAGTGGCCTCATCGGGCTTGGTTTTAAGCCAAGAAGAAAATGACTGGCTTGATGAGCTCGCCATGGAAACCTTTATTAAAATGGGCCGTCGGCAACTCACTGACCGACTTGAGTTTCCGCCCTCATCAGATGAATGGAAAACCATTCACTTGCGGCAGGAAAGTGTGCATGACTTTGCCTGGTTTGCCGACAAGCGCTATTATGTGCTTCGTGCTAAAATGACCCTGAATGAAAGTGGCCGGCAGGTTTTGCTAAGTACCTATTTTAACACACTGGCCCAACAATGGGTTAAGACGCTTGATTACACAGCCGGTATCATTGAATACATGTCGGCTGAGCTGCTCGAATACCCATGGGGTGTGATGTCGGTGGCGCAGGGAATAAACAGCGCCGGCGCCGGTATGGAATACCCTGCATTGACCATCATTGGCAAGACTGACACCGATCGTGACCTTGAGCGGATTATTGTGCATGAGGCCATCCATAATTGGTTTTATGGAATAATTGCAAACAACGAACGCAAGTACCCCTGGCTCGACGAAGGCCTTACTACTTTTTACGAAATCAGCTATTTAGAAAAGAAATATCCAGGAAGAAAGTTTCTGGGAGACTTTTCAGGTACTTTCCTTGCCAGGTATTTCGATCTTGCACAATTTGATTATGCAGAATATCTAAACCTTTGGTATCTGTTTAAGGCCCGTAGAAACATAGACCAACCCATTAACCTGCCCAGCGAAGAATTTACCATGTTTAACTATTTTGCCATGCCGTATTTTAAGGCCGCATTATCGTTTATGCACCTTGAAGGTTACCTTGGCAGAGAAAAATTCAGCAGGGCCATGAAGCAGTTTGCCAACGACTGGGCTTTTGCCCATCCTGACCCCCTTGATTTTCGCAGAGCCCTCACAGAAGTCACCGATAAAGATCTTGCCTGGTTTTTCGATGATCTTATTGCCACCACAAGCAAAATCGATTATTCCATTAAAAAAGTCGAACCTTCAGGCAGTCATAACTTCTTAGTCAAAATATCCAATAAAGGGCAGATTGCCGCTCCATTTTCCCTTTCGGGAATTAAAGGAGGAAAATTGGTTGAAACCAATTGGTATGAAGGCTTTGAACAATGCCAGTCTGTGATTTTCCCAAAGGGTAATTACGACCTGATTCAAATTGACAAGGAAAAGTTAATGCCAACCATTAACCGAAGAAATCACAATTTTTGGCACGAGAAAACCTTTCCAAGGCTTAACCCGCTTGAATTCCAGCTCTTGGGAAGTGTCGAAAACCCTGAAAAAATGCAGGTATTTTTCATGCCTGTTATGGGCTGGAATCAAAACGACGGGGTAATGGGGGGTATTTCTTTTTATAATTCTGTTTTCCCTGCCCGCTCAACGGAATTATTTATTATGCCAATGTATGGCACAGCGAATGACCGTCTGGCTGGTTCGGCTTGGCTGAATAAATGGTTTTTTCCCGAAAGGGGCGTTTTTCAGAATTTCAAATTAGGACTTAACGCAAAACGCTTCGGGCATACCCCTGGCCTGAATGGTTGGAGTTATAACCGCTTTGAAGCAGGGCTGAAAGGCGAACTTATGAAACCTGCTGCCATCAGCACCACGGAGCGGCATTTTTTCGTTAGGAGCATGCTCGTTAACAGGAATATTCCTGAGGTTATATCAGGTGTGGTGCAAGCACGTCAGGTAAACTACGTAATCAATGAAGCCGGTTTTGAATATCAACAAAACCGTATTATTAACCCATGGAGAGCGGGGGTAAGGCTTGAACAAGGCGTTAGGTTCTTAAAGTTGTCGGGAGAAAGCCGTTTGTTTATACATTACCGTTCCATTCAAAGGGGAGTCAATTTCAGGGTTTTTGCCGGCTCATTTCTGGTGAAACCGGTTGGTAACAGCCAGGTAGACTACCGCTTCAGACTTGGTGCCCACCGTGGAATTCATGATTACGCCTTCAGCAGCACCTTTTTGGGACGGTCGGCAAGTGCAGGAACTTTCTGGGGAAACCAGATTGTAGAAGCTGATGGCGGATTTAAGTTCCCTACTTCGGTAGGTCAAACCTGGGATTGGCTTGCAGCTATTAATATTCAAGCTGATTTCCCGGTACTTCCGGTAAAAGCCTTTCTCGATGCGGGCACCTATGCGGGCGCTGCCAATGCCTTTGAAGGCTCAAGGGCATTTTCTTGGGCCTTTGGGCTGCAACTGTTGCCTGTTAAGGGAATACTTGAGATTAACTTCCCGCTGGCTGTCTCGAAAGACATCGAACAGGTGGCCGGCTTTACTTTTAATAATTACTGGGAGAAGATCACATTTTCACTATACCTCGATCAGGCAAACCCCTTCAGGTTTTTGCGCAATCTGCGCTTCAGAACTCCCCATTTACTGTAAAATTGCCTTTACCAAAGTTTCTCCAGGTCGTAGGCATTTTCTTTAATTTCCCGGTAATGATCTGGTGGCAAATCCCAGCCTACTTCATTGGCCTTGTCGCTCAAAATGGCAAGCTTGCGGTTTTTGGCATCAACAATCATGGTGCCTGCATAATTGTAAACGCTGGGATACCTAATGTGGAAAGTAATAGCAGGATCAATGGGGGAAGTGTTCTGCAATTTATGTAAAACGTTGAAAGGTTCGTAAATATATTCGCCCTTGCTGTAAGTTTTTGTGGGGTGGATGAACATCTTGTTCTTTGGTTCATCATAGCGGTAAACCGTTTCGGCAACAATGCCGCTGAGCGGAATGATAAATCCCCAGAAATTATTGTGATGGTGAATGGGCAGGTTATGCTGAGGCGGGCGGATCATGATAAAGGCCTGTAAGGGTTCTTCAATTAAGGGAATTCGGTTGTAGGTGCTCATATCGGCACCTTTCAGGTATTCTTCGAATTTTAAATTCTTAATGTTATGCGAAAGGATGATTTCACGGACAAGGTTGGGTTCAATTTTCTTTCCCGAAAGGGATTTTAGATCCTGTAAAAGTTTTTCCATTGTATTTCCTGTTGTTAAATGATATTCTTTATCCATTTCTTCAGGTCATAAAAATACAACATCCGCGGCTCTTGTCCTAATGAATTTGAAAATTCAGTCAACCCAAAATTATGCTGTGTCGAAAAAAAAGCCCTGGTGCCATTGGGGAAACAATGATTGCCTATCTTTGCCAGATAAAAGGAAGTTTGATCTGATGGAGCTGAAACCTGGCGAAAAAATCTACTTTGTTTCCGACAGCCATTTGGGCGTTCCCACTCATGAGCGTAGCCTTGAACGTGAAAAGCTCCTGGTGAAATGGCTGGATATCGTTAGGGCCGATGCCGCTGAGATATACTTGCTGGGCGATATTTTCGATTTCTGGTTTGAATACAGCGCAGTTGTGCCTAAAGGATTTGTAAGGCTTCTTGGTAAACTTGCCGAGATATCAGATGGCGGAATACCGGTTCATTTTTTTACTGGAAATCATGATATCTGGACTTTCGGTTATTTCGAAAAGGAACTGGGAATAAAGGTTTATCGTAAGCCTGTTGAACGTCACTTCAACGGAAAGAACTTTTTTATTGCCCATGGCGACGGACTGGGTTCTGGCGATACAGGCTACAAATTCCTGAAAAAAGTTTTCACCTGCCGGCTTTGTCAGCGGCTCTTTTCTTTTCTGCACCCAGGCTTAGGAACCAGACTTGCGCTCTATTTCTCCAGAAAGAGCCGTATTGCAAATGGTGCTGCCGATGAAGTGTTTCTTGGAGAAGAAAAGGAGCGCCTGATTACCTTTTGCAGGGAAATGCTAAAAGATAAACATTTTCACTACTTTATTTTTGGCCACAGACACCTTCCTCTAGATATCAGGATTGCTTCAGATTCGCGCTACATTAATACTGGCGACTGGGTCTCGCAATTCAGCTATGCCGTGTTTGATGGCGAAGAGTTGTCTTTAAAGTCTTTCAGTTGATTTTTTTATTAATAACCTGTCTTAATCATCTAAAAGCTCCCTGACTTTTTTTGATGTTTCGCTGGTTTTTGAGCGGATGTTTTTCAGGTTTTCGGATGTCTTCTTTATTCTGTCGTCCCACTCATCAATGCAGCAATCCTTAATGTTATTCATTTCCTGAACAATAAGGTTTTGCTGTTCGATCAACACTGTTCTTGCCTCTTCGAGCTTTTGTTTCAGTTCTCCTGTAGCTTCTTCGATCTCACTATTCAGATAGGCAATCCTGTCAGTAATGTCTTTGTTGACCTTTTCAAGTTCTGAAGTAACAGAATTCTTAATTTCCTTGAGTTTTTCCATTTTGGCTCTCTCTTCCTTGCTGGGGCCGCAGGATAAAAGAAAAACAGTGGTCAACAGGCTAACAATAAAAACTGTAATGCCACTTTGCGAAGCAAATCTTACTGATGTTTTACTGTAGTTTCTCATAGGTTTGGCGTTTTAACAATAAAAATTGATATAATGGAAAAGTATATAAGTCCTGAGCTTATTATGATCTTTACTTGGTAAAGCGCAAATATTCAGGGGTTAGTCAAGTAGCCAAAAAAGTGAAAACAGTGCCCTAAAATAATAAAAAAACGGAAACAAAGTGATTTGTCTTAACGAATTCGTAAAATAAATTTGGACTGCCATCAATAAGAAACACTAAGCTTTTTAAATACTGATTTTTAATTTTCAGTATTTAATGAATGAAGTGCTTGCGGAATTTCAATCGTAAATATGGTACCTGCATCTTTATGCGAAACAAAACCTGCTTTTCCGCGAAGGTATTTTTCTGTGAGCAATTTTATGCTGTAAGTTCCCCAACCTCTTCCCTGGCCTTTGGTCGAAAATGATTTCTGGAATACCTGCAACTTGACTTGGGCTGGCATCACTTGCTGGTTCTTCACAAAAACGGAAATTTTTTCTGGCAGTTTATCCATGAAATGTCCGATCTCAATACTGTCTTCGGCAGGCCCTGCTTCAAGGGCGTTTTTCAGCATATTCATAATGACCTGCCGCAACAAAGTTTTGTCTGTGCGAACCATTTGGTCGTCGCCAGTATAAATAATTTTCTTTTGCCTGAATTTTTGATTGCACTGAAGGGAAGTGATGACTTCTTTGATCAGGTCAAACAGATTGAACAAGTCTGACCGGGCCGTTAATTGCTGATTTTCGGCAGAAGTGATCAGGCGGTATGCTTTGATCTCATCATCGATCCTTACTGCCACATCCTTAAGAATTCTGCGGGTTTCATCCGCATCAAGGTTTTCATAAACTTCCTGGAGGCCAAAAAGGATGGCTGATGTATTGTTCAGGTCGTGCAGAAAGATGCTTTCGAGCAGCATGCGGGCTTTCAGGTCGCTGATGTCTTCAATAGCCACAAAAACAAAATTTTCAGCACCGTAATTGAAGGGTTTGGTATGCAATTTCAGTGTCAATGATTCTCCGTCTTTCAGGGAGATGGTGCATTCGCCAAGGCCATCCTGGCCCGTTTCGCTCAATTTGACCGTGTTTGCCAGTCCGCAAACCTTACAGTACGATGTTGAGCCGCAACCATATTTTCCTTCAAGGGCATGGATGCAGTCAAGGCATTCGCCAGGTCGGATTCCCAGCATCTCTGGCTTTCCCTTCCCACTTGCTGCCGCCAGCAGATCGCGGTTAACATACACTACCTGTCGGGCATCGTTTATGATAAGCAGCACCACCGGAACGTCTTCGAGCAATGAAGGAAAAAAAGGGCTCTGAATAATCTCAGATGCCTGCAGGCGAATTTTCTCTGGTTGGTAACGAATGGAGGGCTGGAACATCGGCATTGAATTGTTGAAGCGCAACTTACAAATGTAAAAACATTAAGAAGTATTTCAAAAAAAAAGGCTGCCGGAAACCCAGCAGCCTGAAATAAAGAAAAGAAGTTATTATCCGATTTTGGCCACCAGGTCAACAACGCGGTTTGCATAGCCATACTCATTATCGTACCAGGCAACTACCTTGGCAAAATTTCCATCCATAACCAGGGTAAGCAGCGAGTCGAAAACAGATGAGTGAGTATTTCCGATAATGTCGGTAGAAACCACAGGGTCAGTGCAGTATTCAAGAATTCCTTTCAGTGGGCCTTCGGCGGCTTTTTTAATGGCCTCATTGATTTCTTCTTTGGTCACATTCCTTTCAAACTCAACGGTAAGGTCAACGGCTGAGCCATCAGGAGTGGGAACGCGCATGGCAAAGCCATCGAGTTTTCCTTTAAGGGCCGGAATTACAAGGCCAACGGCTTTTGCAGCGCCGGTTGTGGTGGGAATGATTGACATGGCGGCTGCGCGGGCGCGACGTAAATCCTTATGAGGAGCGTCAAGAATGATCTGGTCGTTGGTGTAGGCGTGAATGGTATTCATCAAGCCACGCTTAATACCAAAGTTATCATGAAGAACCTTTGCAAAGGGAGCAAGGCAGTTGGTGGTACACGACGCGTTTGAAAAAATTTTGTGCTCGGGTTTAATGTCATTATCATTAACGCCAAGAACCACGGTAGCATCTACGTCGTTGGCGCTTTTTGATGGTACGCACAATACCACTTTGCGGGCGCCGGCCTGAAGGTGCTTGCTGATTTTTTCGCGATCGCGAAAAACACCTGTCGATTCAACAACTACATCAATACCAAGGTCTTTCCACGGAAGGTTGGCGGGGTCTTTTTCAGAGAAAACGCGGATTTTCTTTCCGTTTACAACAAGGTTTTCTCCTTCAGCACTAACAGTACCGGGGAATTTGCCGTGTACGGAGTCATATTTTAAAAGGTGTGCAAGGGTTGTGCTGTCGGTAAGGTCGTTTACTGCTACAATCTCAATGTCCTCATTGTTGAGGGCTGCTTTCAGAGTTAAACGGCCGATACGACCAAAGCCGTTAATTGCGGTTTTAATTTTTGCCATAGGTTTAAAGTTTTTAAAAAATTTCGAAGTGTAAAATTAATAAAAATAGAGGTTGTTTTCCCAATAAGGGAAAGAAAAAGGCCTTATAATCTAAAGTTTAATTTTGTTATTCTGTTTGATTTGAAAAGTATTCAAAAGCCAAAACATTATTAATTTTGTACCGTATAAAATAAATAGGTAAGCCGAAAGTTATCTAACTAAACCAATAAAACAGCACCAGATGTTAAACCAAATATTATTGCAGGTTCAGATGGGCAATGGCGCCCAGATTGTTGACACAATGGCTCAGGCTCCCATGGCATCTCATGAAACCATGACCATTTGGAGTTTAATTCTGAAGGGGGGTCTGGTAATGATTCCGCTGGCCATACTCTCAATTGTTGCTATTTATATTTTTATTGAACGCTACCTTGCCATTAGCCGCGCTTCGAAAGAAGAGACAAACTTCATGAATAATATCCGCGATTTCATCCATAATGGCCGCATTGACTCCGCCAAGTCGCTTTGCAAGAATAACCAGTCGCCCATTGCGCGTATGATCGCCAAGGGTATAGTACGCATCGGACGTCCGCTCAACGATATTAACGCTGCCATCGAAAATGTTGGCAAGCTTGAAGTTTCAAAACTCGAAAAAAACATTGCCGTGCTGGCCACCGTTGCAGGCGCAGCACCCATGCTTGGTTTTCTTGGTACGGTTATTGGCATGATCAGGGCATTCTATAATATGTCAATGGCCGGAAATAATATTGATATCAGTTTACTGGCCGGGGGTATTTATGAAGCCATGATCACCACTGTGACTGGCCTTACGGTTGGCATCATCGGATATATCTGTTACAACATCCTGGTTGCCCGCATTGAAAAGGTGGTGTTTATGCTTGAGGCTCGTGCCACGGAGTTTATGGACCTGTTGCACGAACCAGCATCTTAATCCTATTTTACCATGGCTATTCAAATAAGAAATAAGCGCAGCCTGCAGTTCAACATGGCTTCCATGGCTGACCTGGTATTTCTGTTGCTGATCTTTTTCATGCTTACCTCCACGCTCATTGCACCCAACGCCATTAAGCTGCTGCTTCCCTCGAGCGAGAGCCGCACCATGGCAAAGCAAACGGTTACGGTATACCTAAACGAAGATTTTCAGCTTTTCCTGGAAGAAACTCCGGTAGATACCGATGGGCTTCATAACGGGCTGCTTCAAATGCTGGCCAATGAGCA
>Ga0114946_10002232_pt1 | contig 13321 bp, 9 predicted proteins | sample WalLakDeSediment_FD_88676 | JGI IMG/M metagenome (GOLD analysis project Ga0114946, IMG submission 88676) | Lake sediment microbial communities from Walker lake, Nevada to study Microbial Dark Matter (Phase II) - Walker Lake 11/02/13 Deep Sediment | ecosystem: Environmental > Aquatic > Freshwater...
CATCGCCATCGAATGGCCCGATCGCGCCGGCTCTGTCGCGGCGCCGGACGTGATCGAAGTCTCGTTGCACGGCCTGTCCGCGCACCGCTCCGTTGCCCTGAGCGCGCGTGGCCCGTTGGCCTGCGCGGCCCTCGACGCGATGGCCGTCCCCGAGGCGGTGGTGGAGACGTGAAGCCGTGGCTGGCCGTGGACACGGCCACCGAGACGGCCAGCATCGCCGTGGCGGACGAGGCGGTGCTGGCCGAGCGGACGTGGCGCGGCCAACGCAATCACACCGTGCTGCTGGCCCAGGCCGTGGCCCATCTCCTGGCCGGCTGCGGCGTGGCCGTGAAGGACCTCGGAGGGATCGCCGTGGCGATCGGGCCCGGCTCGTACACCGGCCTGCGCGTCGGCCTGTCGCTGGCCAAGGGCGTAGCGCTCGCGGCCGGCCTGCCGGTGGTGGGCGTGCCCACGCTGCACGCGGTGGCGGCCGCGCTGTCACCGCCGGCCGCGGCGCGCTCGCTCGAGTTGCACGCGGTGCTGCGCGCCGGGCGTGACCGGTACGCCGTGGCCACCTACCCGCCGGCTCCGGAGGACTGGCCGGACGCCCATGCGGCCGAGGCGCTGACGCTGGCCGAGATCCTGACGTCACGAGCGCCGCCGGCCTGGATAGCGGGTGAGTTGACCCCCGACGATGCCGACCGCCTGCTGGCGGCCGGGTTCCACGTCCCGCCGGTGGCCGCCCGTGTCCGGCGCGCCGCGTACCTGGTGGATCTGGGTCGCGCGCTCACGCCCACCGTGCCGGAGGATCTGGCTGGCCTGACGCCGGCGTACCTGGGAAGGGGACCTCTTTGACGGCGGAGCGGGGCGTTGTCATCACCCCCCTGACGGCCGCCGATGTCCCTGCGGCGGCCCATGTAGAGGCCCTGAGCATGCGCCGACCCTGGCCGGAGGATGCGTTCCTGCGCGAGATCACGGGCAATGCCGCAGCGGTGTACGTGGCGGCCAGGGCCGCGCTCCAGACCGGACCCAGCGCTGCCGCCGGCGCGATCGAGACGCCGGGACGGGACCTGGTGGGTTTTGCCGGCGCCTGGGTGCTGGTGGACGAGCTGCACGTCACGACCATTGCCGTGCATCCGGCCTGGCGGCGCCGCGGGGTGGGGACCAGTCTCATGCTGCGGCTCGTGGAGCGCTCGCTGGAGCGCGGCATCGCGTTGGTCACGCTGGAGGTGCGCCCATCCAACGCGACCGCGCGGGCGCTGTACGAACGGCTGGGGTTCTCCGAGGTGGGTCGGCGTCGCGGCTACTACGCCGACACCGGCGAGGACGCCCTCATCATGAGCACCCCGCGCGTGCGCGATCCGCGGTGGCGGAGTGCATTCGAGCGCTGGCTGATCCGGGCGTATCCCTTCGAAAGCTGAGGGACTGCAGTGCGGTATTGCGGTCCGCTGCATCACACAGTGCCGCCGGGCGCGAGGCCCGGCGGCACTGTGCAAAGGAGGAGAAAGAGGTGCCTTGCCGCTGAGGTGCGGGTGCCCAAGCCCGCGGTTTCAGCGACGCGAATGCCCAAGCGTGTCACACCAAACCAACAAGAGCATCACCGTTACAATGAACATGCCCGTTGCCATCGTCGTCTCCAAAACGCCTAACCGTGCCTTTCCAATACCTGCCACGCTTCACCTGGCTCCAACAACCCAAGGCACCTCTTGCACATCATGACGAACGACCGACCTATCTGGATACGGATGCGCCGCACGCTCGAGAAAACCCTCACCGCGGGCTCATCGGAGCGTCGGCCGGCACGGTCTCAGCCGCGAACCGTGCCCAACTCCCGGCAACCGACCAGCACCAGCATCACCGTCACAATGAAGAGACCCGTCATCATCAAACCACCTCCCAAAGATCCGTGACGTCCAATCACCCTACTAGACGCGCGACCCGCCGGCCGGGATACGGCGACCGCATCTCGATTCGCAGACGGCCCTGGCGCGGGAGCGGCGCGCTCGTGGCGTGAGCGGCTCTTGCCGGGAAGCGGTAGCACGTATAATGCCGCTCATGACCGAAGAGACGCCGCGGAGCCGTGGCCGCCCGCGTGGCGCTCACACCGGCAGCGGGACACTGCGCCGGCATGCGGACACGCTCCTCGGCCGGGCCGCGGCCGTTGCGCGGGGCATGTCGCGGCCCCTCCCGGCCCTGGCGGCGTTCGGCCTGCTGGCCGCTTTGTTCTTCTGGCAGCTGTGGGCGCCCAACGCGGCGGATCGGCACATGATCGGCGCAGCCGACGGCGACTTCGTGCGCCAGTTCTACCCCTACCGGGTCTTCGTGGCGCGCACGTGGGCTTCAGGACGTCTTCCGGCCTGGAACCCGCATCAATACGGGGGCGCGCCGGCATGGGCGGACCCGCAGCAGGCGGTGGCGTATCCGTGGCGCGCGCTGCAGGTGCCGTTTGCCGCAGGTGGGCGCACGCTGCCGCTGTGGGCCGTGGAGTTGGAGGCCGTGGCCCATGTGGCGCTGGGGGCGTGGTTCGCGTTCCTCCTGGCGCGCCGACTGGGCGCCGGCGCCGCCGGTGCGGCCGTGACCGCGATCGCCTTCGGCTACGGCGGGTACCTGACCGGCTACCCCATCGACCAACTTGCCGTCGTGGGCAGCGCCGCGTGGATCCCGGCCGCGCTGTGGGCGCTGACGGGCGGGCTGGATGCCGCCGCGGCGGGACGCCGCCCTGCGGCCGTGCGCTTCGTCCTGCTGGCTGGGGCGGCCTCCGCGCTCTCCGGGCTCGCGGGCCATCCGCAGACGGCCGTCTATGGTCTGTACCTGTGCGCGGCGTGGCTGGCCTTCCGCGCGTGGCGCTCGCGCGTTCCCGCGCGCCTGGCGGCGGCGGTGCTCGTGTCGTGGCTGGGGCTGGCGGCGGGACTGGCGGCCGTCCAGTGGGCGCCTTCGGTCGAGTTGCTCGCGCGTTCCGGACGCGCGTTGTCCTACCAGGAGCTGGCGGCAGGGTTGAAGCCGGCCGACGTCGTGCAGATGGTGGCGCCCCCGCCGGCGCGGGCCGCGTCCGGGCCCTCGGGCGCGGCCGAGATGGTGTGGGTGCCGCTGTTCGTGGGCAGCGTGACGCTGTGGCTGGCGGCATGGGGCGCGGTGCGGGTGCGCCGCGCGTGGTTCTGGCTCGCCGCTGCCGCGGCCGGCGCCGTGATGTCGCTGGGCGGCGCCAACCCGTTGTTCCCCGTTGTCGTGCGCCTCGTGCCGGGGCTGTCGCTCTTCCGGCATCAAGAGCGGTTCGCCGTGGTGTTCGCGCTGTGTGGCGCGGTGGCGGCCGGCCTGGCGTTCGACGAGCTGCTGCGGCGGGGTCCGCGGGCGGCGCGTGAAGCCGGCCGCGCGCTGCTGTCGCTGGCCGCCATCGTGGCCATCGTCGCGGCGGCGCTGTACCTGTCGGGACGGCCCGATCTGGCCGTCCGCTCGGACGGGCTGGCGTTGACGGCGCTGGTGACGGCGGCGGCCGGGGGCCTGCTCCTGGCGCGCGCGGAGCGGCGGGTCACGGCCACGGCCCTGGCGGCGGGAGTGATCGCGCTGATCGGGCTGGAAGTCTTCTCCGTGAACCGCGGGCGCGCGCTCACGCCGTATGCCGACCCGACTGCCTCGGACGCGGTGTTGGAGACGCTCGTCGAGCGCGCGCGCGAGGGTCGGGTGTCCAGCGAGGCGCTGTTGCCCGGCGGCCCCAACGCGGCCAGCCTCCACGCGCTGTACGACGTGACCGGTGACCTCGCCTTGCGGCCGGAGGTCCTCGAGCGGCTGGAGCGTGTGCCGGAGATGGTCCGCTGGCGGCTCCTGGGCGTACGGTTCGTGGTCTCGCAGCGGGCCTTCGCGCCCAACGCGCCCGTGCGCGAACTGGCACGCGAGGGCCAACGGGCGCTGTACGAGGTGCAGCTGCCGGTACCACCGGCCTGGGTGGCGGGCAGCGTGACGGTGGTCTCCGACGAGGCCCTCGCGGCGTGGGCTCCGGCACCGGACTTCGACCCGCAGGCCGTGGTGCTGCTGCCGTCCGGCGCCGTGCCCTCGCCGCCGCCGGCGCCCGGACCACCGGCTGCCGGGCGCGAGGCGCGGCTGACCGGGTTGGACCCCGGCCGCGCCGTGGTGGAGGCGCGGCTGCCGGCGCCCGGCGTGCTCGTGCTCGCCTCGCCGTACGATCCCGGCTGGCGGGCTCGCGCCGTGCCGCGCCCCGGGCTCCAGGCCGGCGCGCCCGCGAGCGCATCCGCCGCCGGCGCCCTGCGGCCCCGGGTCGAGCCGGCCTACGGCAGCCTGACGGCCGTGTGGCTGCCCGCCGGCGAATGGGTGGTCGAGTGGACCTACCGACCGTTGGCGCTACACTTGGGCGTGGCGCTATCGGGCGCCACCATGCTGTTGGGAGCGTACCTGTGGCGTCGATCGTTGACGCGCCCAACGTAGGTCCGCCCGCGTCCTCGACGGCCGGCGGACGCCGCGCGCTGTTGCTCCATCACCCGCGTGTGCCTGCGTCGCTGGCCCTGGCCAACGAGTTGGCGCACGTCCTCCGCCGGCGCGACATCGAGGCCACCGTCCACGACGCGTGGACGTGGAACGCCACGCCGGCCGAGGTGGGTGGCTACTCGGTCATCATCACCTTGGGCGGGGACGGCACGGTGCTCCGCGCGGCGCGGCGGGCCGCGCCGCTTGGCGTGCCGCTGATTGGGGTGAACTTCGGCGCCTTGGGTTTCCTGGCCGAGATGGAGCCGTCGGAGGCGGCGGCGAGACTGCCGGCGCTGCTCGACGGGGCCGGGCGGCTCGAGGAGCGGTTCATGATGCGGGCGCGGGCCCTGGAGCCGCCGCGCGACGGCCAGTGGCCGGTGGACGCGCTGAACGACGTGTTCGTGGGCCGGGGGTCGGTGGCGCACGCGGTCCGGCTGGAGGTGACGGTCAACGGGGTGGTGTGGGCCCGGTTCGTGGCCGACGGGGTCGTGATCGCCACGCCGACCGGATCCACGGCCTACTCGCTGTCGGCCGGCGGGCCGGTGGTCGCACCGGACCTGGACGCGATCGTGGTCACGGCGGTAGCGCCGCACCCGTCCGCCGTCCGGCCGCTCGTTCTGCCCGGTTCGGCGTGCGTGGGCATCCGGGTTCGGCGCGAGGCCGAGGCGGTGTTCACCGCGGACGGGCAGGTGCACTGCAGACTCGCCGCCGAGCAGAGGGTGGAGGTGTGCCGCTCGCCGCACCGGGCCCGCTTCCTGCGCTTCGGCCCGCCCGACGCCTTCTACCGCACGCTGTTCCAGCGCCTCAGCCACTGATGCCGCCGCGCCTGGATGTGGATGCGCTCGACACGGACGAGCTCTTCGCCCGCGGCGTGGCGGCGGCGCGAGTTGGCGAGGCCGGCGAGGCGCGCGCGCTGCTGGTCGAGGTGACCGCGCGCCGGCCGCACCACGCCGACGCGTGGCTGTGGTTGGCCGGCGTGGAGTCCGAGCCACGAGCCAAGCGCGCCAGCTTCGAGCGCGTGTTGGCGCTGCGGCCGGACGACCCGGAAGCACGGGCCGGGCTGGACCGGCTGGCGCAGAAGTACGGACGCGCGGTGTTGCAGGACGAGCCCCAGGCCGAGGCGCTGCGCTGCCATTGGCACCCCGGCCGCGAGACCGGGCTGCGCTGCACGCGCTGCGGCAGGCCTATGTGCCCGGGCTGCGCCCGCAGCCATCCGGTCGGCTGGCGCTGCAGGGAGTGCGCCAAGGAGCTGCGCTCGCCGCTGTACAAGGTGACGCCGGCGGACGCTGCGCGGGGCTTGGCCGGGGGCCTGGTCGTCTCGACGGCGGCGGCGGCCGTGATCGGCGCGGTGGGCGCCTGGTTCTGGTTCATCGTCACCATCCTGCTCACGCCGCCGGCGGCGACTCTGGTGGCTGACGGCGTTGCCCGCGCCGGCAGAAGGAAACGGGGCTCGGTCATGCAGTCGGCGGCCGCGGCGGCCGTGTTGGGCGGGGCGCTGTTGGTGTGGCTGGCCGCGGCGTGGGGCTGGCTGCCGCGTTGGGTCCCGGTCAGCACGCCGGCGCTTCTCCTGTACGCGGCATTGGGCGCGGCGGTGGCCTACGCCCGACTGCGCTGACGCTCGGCAGTCGGCCGCGGCCGATATGGCGCCCGCGTAGGACGCGCGCACGGAGCGGATCATGCTCCTCGAACTGGACATCCAAGACCTGGCCATCATCGAGCGCCTGCGCTGCCGGCTCCTGCCGGGACTGAACGTGCTCACGGGCGAGACGGGCGCCGGCAAGTCCATCATCGTCGACGCCCTGGGCCTGCTGCTGGGACAGCGGGCGGACAGCGCCATGGTGCGTGCCGGCGCCGAGCGCGCGGTGATCCACGGGCAGTTCGATCCCGAGCCGGTGGCCGATCTGCTTGGCGACGTGCTCGGCGCGCACGGCGTCCCTTCCGAGCCGGAGTTGCTGCTGGCCCGGGAGGTGCACGCCGAAGGGCGATCCACGGCGCGCGTCAACGGGCGCGTCGTGCCCGTGCGGGCGCTGGCGGAGATCGGCCGATTGCTGGTGGACATGCACGGCCAGGGCGAGACCACGTCGCTGCTCCGCGGCGCGGAGCACATCGAACTCTTGGACCGGTACGCAGGGTTCATCACCGCCAGGGGCGCCCTGGCCGAGCAGGTCGCGCGCCACGCCGCCGTCACTGCGGAGCTCGCGGCCATCAGCCGCGAGCGCGATGCCCGCCGGCGGCGCGCCGAGGCGCTTGCCCACGCGGCGGCCGAGATTGCCCAGGCGGATCTGGCGGAGGGCGAGGAGGCCGAGCTGCAGGCGGAACGCGCACGCCTGGGCAATGCGGAACGGCTGGCGCTGCTCGCGGACCGTGCCTACGCCGCGCTGCGGGACCCCGGTGACGGACGCGAGGGCGGCGTCGATTTGTTGGACCGCGCGCTCGAGGCGCTGCAGGCCATCGCGCGCATCGACGGCAGCCTGACGCCTGCCGTGGAGTCGGTCGCGGCAGCGGCCGAGGCCCTGACCGAACGAGCCAGCGAGGTGCTGGCCTATCGCGACCGGTTGGAGTTCGACCCGGCGCGACTCCAGGAGGTGGAGGACCGGCTGGCGCTCATCGGCGATCTCAAGCGCAAGTACGGCCCTGACGTGGCCGCTGTGCTGGACCACGAGCGACGAGCCACCCGCGAGCTGGCCGAGCTGGAGGGAGGAGAGGAGCGACTGGCCGAGCTGCGGTCGCTGGCCGCGGCGCTGCTCGACGAGATCGGGGGTCGCGCCGCGTCGCTGTCCGCGGCCCGTGCAAAGGCCGCGGCTCGCCTCGGCAGCCTGGTGGAGCGGGAGCTGGCCGAGTTGGGCATGGCCGGCAGCCGCTTTGTGGTGGAGGTCACACAGCGCGACCACGAGGACGGAGTCCCACTCGCGGGTCGCCGCGTGGCCTTCGGCGCGCACGGGGTGGACTCGGTCGAGTTCCTCGTCTCGGCCAACCCGGGCGAGCCGCCGCGACCGCTCGTGAGCGTGGCCTCGGGTGGGGAGACGGCCCGCATCATGTTGGGCCTGAAGGGGGTGCTGCAAGCGGCCGACCGCGTGCCGGTTCTCGTCTTCGACGAGATCGACGCGGGCATCGGCGGCCGCGTCGGCGCCGTCGTGGGCCGCCGTCTGTGGAGCCTGACGGACAGGCACCAGGTGCTGTGCGTGACCCATCTGCCGCAGGTGGCCGCCTACGGCGACGTCCACTGGCGGGTGCAGAAGCAAGTGGTGGACGGACGCACCGTGACCCTGCTTGCCCGGATAGCCGCCGCGGAGCGCGTGAACGAGATCGCGCAGATGCTGGGCACGGGCTCCACGGTCGGCCGTCAGAGCGCGCTGCTGCTGTTGCAGGAGACCGAGGCCTGGAAGGTGGGGCAACGGACCGCGGCCGGACGCGCTTGAGGCGCCGGTGCGCGCGGTCGCGTCGTGGCCGCGGGCCGTTGCCGCGGCTGCGCCGCATCATGTTGACCGCCGCGAGGCGCGTGTTATAATGCCGCGCTGTTTGCGCCAGGCCGGCTCCGGGGGCCCTGCCGGAGCCGTGGTGCGGCGCGCGCGGCCGTCGGGTCGTCCGTCGCCCTAAGAGCCCGCACGTTCCGTGCGCACGTCCACCCCTTAGAGGAGGAGTTGCCCCATGGACGCCAATGTCCAACTCTTGAGCTATGTCATACCCGTCTGCATCCTGATCGCGTTCGGCTTCGCGCTCTGGCTGGCGCGAGACGTCCTGCGGCGCGACACCGGCACGCCGGAGATGGTGGCGGTGGGGGACGTCATCTACGAGGGCGCCGTGGCGTTCATCCGCCGCCAGTACATGACCATCATGTCGCTGGCCGTGGTCACCGCGGTTGTGCTGTCGCTGATCATCGGCACCTTCGATCGCTTCCCCGAGGCGGAAGGCGTGACGCCCATGCAGAGCGGCATCCTGACCGGCGTCGCGTTCCTGATCGGCGCTGCCCTGTCGGCGCTGTCCGGCATCATCGGGATGTGGGTGGCCGTGCGGTCCAACACCCGCGTGGCCGCCGCGGCGCGCGGGGGCGTTGGCCAGGCACTCACCGTGGCGCTGCGCGGCGGCGCCGTCTCGGGCTTCCTGGTGGTGGCGCTTTCGCTGCTCGGCGTGTGGGGGCTGTTTGAGGTGTACGGCCGGATGCTCGTGCCGTCGGCGGAATGGTACGCGGTGGCGCCCTTCCTGATCGTGGGGTTGGGCTTCGGCGCCAGCTTCGTGGCGCTGTTCGCGCAGCTGGGCGGCGGCATCTTCACCAAGGCGGCCGACGTGGGCGCCGACCTGGTGGGCAAGGTGGAGCAGGGCATCCCGGAGGACGACCCGCGCAACCCGGCGGTGGTGGCCGACCTGGTGGGCGACAACGTCGGCGACTGCGCCGGCCGTGGCGCCGATCTGTTCGAGAGCACGGTGGCCGAGAACATCGGGGCCATGATCCTGGGCATCCTCCTGTGGCGCGGCACGGGCAACGAAGGCTTCATCCTGTTCCCGCTCGTGGTCCGCTCCTTCGGCATCGTGGCCTCGCTGGCGGGGGTCATGACGGCCCGCATGCGCTCGGACACCGAGAACCCCATGAGCGCGCTGAACCGCGGCTTCTTCGTGACCACCGGCCTCAACGTCGTGTTCCTCGCGGTCACCACCTACCTGATGTTCGGCGCCGCCTGGTTCTGGCTGTTCGTGGCCGGCATCATCGGCATCCTGAACGCGGTGGCCTTCCTGCTCATCACCATCTACTACACCGAGGGCGGCTACCGGCCGGTGCAGACCATTGCCGAGGCGTCGCGCACCGGGGCGGGCACCAACATCATCTCCGGCCTCTCGGTGGGCCTGGAGAACACGGCGGCGCCGGTGGTGACCATCTCGCTCGCCCTCCTGGCGTCCTACTACGCCGGCACGCATGCCGTGGCCGCGCTGGGTCTGGTGGGCTACGAGGCTGCCGGCGGCATCTATGCCACGGCCGTGGCCACCATGGGCATGCTCATGAGCGCGGCCTACATCCTGGCCATGGACACCTTCGGGCCCATCGTGGACAACGCGGGCGGCATCGTGGAGATGTCGGACAGCCCGCAGGAGATCCGCCGCGGCACCGACGCCCTGGACAGTGCGGGCAACACGACCAAGGCCTTGACCAAGGGCTACGCCATCGGCTCGGCGGCCCTGGCGGCGTTCCTGCTGTTCCGCGCCTACCTGGACAAGGTGGCGCACATCGTCGACAAGATGCAGGACCAGCACCCGCAGGTGGCGCGCCTGATGGAGGCCGGCGTGCCGCTGGCGGAGGCGGTGCAGCAGGTCCACGATCGTGTCTATATCGTGGACCTGGGCCGGGTGGAGGTGTTCGTGGGCGCGCTGCTCGGCGCCATGCTCGTCTTCCTGTTCGCCGCGTTGGCCATTCGCGCGGTGGGCCTGGCTGCCTCCGGCATGATCGACGAGGTGCGGCGCCAGTTCCGCGAGGACCCGGGGATCATGGCGGGCACCAGCCGGCCGGACTACGCCCGCGCGGTGGACATCTCCACGCAGGCGGCGCTCCGCGAGATGATCTTGCCCGGCGTCCTGGCCGTCGGCCTGCCCATCGTCGTTGGTCTGCTGCTGAAGGCCGAGGCAACGGCTGGCCTGCTGATGGTGGGCACCATGTCCGGAGTGCTCGTCGCCACCTTTATGAACAACAGCGGCGGGGCCTGGGACAACGCCAAGAAGCTCATCGAGGCCGGCAAGCTCCTGGACGAGGAGGGCAACCCGCTGGGCAAGGGCAGCTACGCCCACGCCGCGGCCGTGGTGGGCGACACCGTCGGCGATCCGTTCAAGGACACCGCCGGTCCCAGCATCCACGTCTTGATCAAGCTGCTGGCAACCATTACGCTGGTGCTGTCGCCGCTGTTCATCGGCTGAGCCCGGCGCGTTCTGCAGGGCAAGAGGCGGGGGCGCCGCATCCGGCGCCCCCGCCTACTGGTGCATCGCGGAGGGCGCCGGCCGGCGCTCTGGAGCGCGGCGCCAGCAACGTTCCACCATGCCCCGGGAGCCGCGACTGGCGGCGAACTCGCGGATGCGGCGCTCCATGTGGTCGCGTCCCGCCCAGAAGGTGGAGAGCTGCGAGCCGTAGCAGGCCGCGGCGGCGATCTTGGCCTGCACGTGGTGCTCGGTGACGGCCGTGGCTCGCGGCACCCACGCGCCGGCGGGTGTCAGGGCGGCGCGCAGGGCTTCCGGATCGGCGGCATAGGGGTAGTCCTCGTAGTGCCACGGGCGCGTGCCGCCAAGCCAGCGCCCGGCGGCGGAGCGCACCAGACGGTGGTCCACGTGGCCGCCCACGGCCAGCGGCACGAAGACCGGTGTGCCGCCGGCGATCCCGGCGATGTCGCCCAGCCGGGCCGCGAGACGTTGGACAAGGGGGCGATCCGATGGCGCGAGGCGGCCGAAGAGGGTGCTGTCGCAGTCGTACGGCCACTGCTGCCGGCGGTCGCGGCGGTAGACGGCATCCGGGAAGTCAAGCCAACACGCGGCCGCGCCGAGAAGCGCCACGGCGCGAGCATCCTCCGCGCGTCGCAGCGCCACCGCCCCCTCCGCGGTGAGATCCGCCCCACCCAGGCCTTCGGACCACCGCGCGTGCAGGGCGCGGGCGAACGGCGAAAGGGCGTCGCCGGTGGGCGGCGCTCCCGCGCAGACGGTGACCACCAGCACGCGCTGGCCGGCTTGGGTCCTGCGCCGGATGGACGCGCCGCACGAGAGCACCGCGTCGTCGAAGTGCGGTGACAGGTACACGGCGTGCCAGCGTTCCGGTCCGGGCTCGTTCTTGGCCCAACCGGCGTCTACCGCCTCGCCCGGCAGCAGATCCGTGCCCGCGGGCGCGGTCGTGCAACGGGACATGAAGAGCCGCCTCTTGCGTGCGGTCACCCGCCGGCACACCCGTGCCGGCGGAGGCTGTGACCGGTCGGCAGCGCAGGATAGCGCTCGCGGGCCGCCCGCTCAACACTCCCGGGTGCGCGCCCGGCCTGCGGCGGCGGCGTGGGGCGCACCCGCCCTGCTATGGTTAACCTCGTGTTGGAGACCACACGTGGCCGGCGTCTGTTGCTTGCGGCCGCCCTGGGCGCGGCGCTGATCGGGTGCCGCGGTCGGGACACCGACTCGCCGGCGTCGCCGACGCGGATTCGCACCGGTCCCGTGGCCGTGGAGACCGACGGGGCTGGCCCCGCCGTCCTGCCCATGGCCACCTGGACGCTTCCGCCCGGCTCGGAGGCATGGGCGCCCGCGCCGCTGGACGGGCCGGGGCGCGTGCCGGCGCCGGCTGCGGCCACGCCGGCCGGCGCGCCCATGGGCGGCATACCGGAGCCGTCGCCGCTCGCCGTGCCGGCGGTGCGGCAGGAGGGGCCCCCGGCACCGGACCCGGCGATCGCGCGCGTCATGGACCGGGTCGACGCGGGGCGTCTGACGGCCGACGTGCGCCGGCTGCAGGCCCTTGGCTCGTCCGTGGGGCGGTCGGGCGATGCGGCACCGGCACCGGCCTCGGCCGCGGTGGCCGATTGGCTGCAGGCCGCGTTCACGTCGCTGGCGCCGGCCGCGGGGGCCCAGGTGCTCGTCGAGCGCGAGCCCTTCGTCTCCACCGTGGCCGGCCGGCGCTCCGAGCAGGTAAACGTCATCGCCACCGTGGCGGGCATCGGCTTGCGGAAGCGCTTCGTGTACGTGGTGGCCCGCGCCTACAGCCCGCCGGACAGGGGCGCCGGCGGCGCGTCAGGGGCGCACGGCGACGCCGGCAACGCCTCGGGCGCGGCCGTGATCCTGGAGGCGGCGCGCGTCTTGTCCGAGCGGCAATGGGATGCCACGCTGCGTTTCGTGGCGTTGGCGCCCGGAGAGGACGGCGCGGCCGGAGCCCGACACCACGCCGGGCTGGCGCGCCAGGTGGGGCTGCCCATCGAGGTCGTGATGAGCGTCGAGGAGGTGGGTGGCGCCGCGGCGGGCGGCGCTCCGCTCGCGCTGATCCATGCCGACGGCCCGGAAGACGGACCGTCACGGCGACTGGCGCGCCACGCCGCCTTCGTGGCCCGGCTGCACGGGCTTGCGGACGTTGCGCCGGGCCCGGGCACCGATCCGGCGGGCGCCGCCAGTCATCTGGCGTTTGGCGCGGCGGGCTTCGCCGCGCTGCGCTTGACGGACGCCGCGGGCGACCGCGCGCAGCGCGGTGACGACGGGCCGGGCGACGACGTGGTGCCCGAATCGCTCGCCGAGCGCGCCAGGCTCACCGTGGCGCTGGTCGCCAACCTGGCGCTCGCCCCGTCCGCTCCCGTTCGGGCGCCGGTCATCACGCCGGTGGACGGACGGCCGGGCGCGCTGCACTTGAGCTGGTCGCCGGTCGACGATCCCAGCGTAAGCGGCTACTGGATCGGGATGCGCAGCGCGGCGGAGGGCTGGTACAGCGTGTTCTCGTGGGCCGGCGCCGGCACCGAGCACACCGTGGGCGACGTTCCCTCCGGCGGGCGCCCGGTGGTGGCGGTGGCGGCAGCCGACGCTCTCGGTCACGTAGGGCTGTTCGGCCCGGAGGCGGGTCGCTGACGCTCGGTCCGGCGCCGCGGGCGCGCCCGGACCAACGGCCGCGGGCCGCGCTGGGACGCGAGGCCGACAGAGCCGGCCGGAGCGTAGCGCGGGGGGGCAAAGCGGACCGGCGCTAGTGTCCTGTCCCAGAACTTCGCTGACACATCCGGAAAGGGACAGGACACTTCCAAGGGGCTTCGCCCCCAATGGCGCCCGGCTTCGCCGGGCTGTACTCCCACCGCGCGGGGAGGCTTCCTCCCCGCACCCCTCCGTGTCCCGTGCCGAGAGATGGATCTGTACAGGAACGTACAGGACGGGACGCTAGCCGTCGCGCACG
>Ga0114946_10002234_pt1 | contig 13317 bp, 1 predicted proteins | sample WalLakDeSediment_FD_88676 | JGI IMG/M metagenome (GOLD analysis project Ga0114946, IMG submission 88676) | Lake sediment microbial communities from Walker lake, Nevada to study Microbial Dark Matter (Phase II) - Walker Lake 11/02/13 Deep Sediment | ecosystem: Environmental > Aquatic > Freshwater...
CGGTGTCGCCGAAACTTGTAGTACGCCCGGTACAACTGCGTTTCGGCTCCTAGCCCTCGCCGAAAATTCCGGCGCGAGGCGCCACGAGGACTTCCACCACGGGCTGCTAGGACATCCGAACGGTCATTTGACCTAGCAAGTGCTGCTTGGGCGGGTGTCGCGCGCCCGCGTCCGAGCCCGATCAATGCGCCAAACGCGCGATGCCAGCGACGGCGCGGTTGGCGGCTCGCGTTCGGCTACGCCCGAACGGTCACGGTGACCTGGCGGCGGCGATTGAACAAGCGCTTGGCCAACGCCAAGATCTCGCCGCGCTCGACCTGCACGATCCGCTCGGGGTATCGCAGATAATAATTCGCCCCAAGCCCATAGGCCTCGCCAAACACCATGCGCGAGGCGACCCGGCTGCGCCGCTGCAGGCCGCTCTCGAAATTGCCGATCAACCACCGCTTGGCCCGCTCGAGCTCGGACTCGTCAATCAGCTCTTCAGCAATCCGGACGATCTCGCGCTCAATCGCGGCCCGGGCGGCGACGAGCTTGTCTTGGCTGGCGGCGGCGTAAAATACCACGTGGCCGCTGTCGATGTGCTCGCTGGAGCTGGCGGCGACTTGATAGACGAGGCCCTCGCGCTCGCGCAGGGTCTCGAACAAGCGGCCGGCTTGGCCGCCCAAGACCGTGCACAAGACGTCTAATGTGGCGCCCTCGGGCTCGCCTAGGCATAGGCCGGGGAAGCCGAGGACCAAGTGGCCCTGCTCGCGCTCGCGCTCGATGACCCGCTCGACCGGCTTGGTCGGCCACTTGGGCGGGCCGCCGGGCCACTCGGGCATCGCCGCGGGCGGCTCGGGGTCGGCGTGGCGCTCGAGTAATTCATCGAGCTCGGCCAACACCAAGTCGAGATTGAAGTCGCCGGCCAAGGCCAGGACAGCGCGACCAAGCGGGTAATTGCGGGCCCAATTGCGGGCGACCTTGGCGTGATCGCAGCGCATCAAGCTGGCCTGGGTGCCGCGAAGATCACGGCCGTGGGGGTGGCGGCCGTAGAGGCCAGCGAGCATCTCGCGGTAGGCGAGGTGGCCGAGGTCGTCGGCGTCGGCGTCGAGGTCGGCGAGGGCGATGCGGCGGGCTTCGTCGAGCTCCTCGGGGGCGAAGCGGGGGTCGGCGGCGCACTCGAGGGCCCGGGCGAGGACCGTGGACATGTGCTCGCTGAGGCTCTCGGTCTGCACGCCGACGCTGTTGTGGCCGGAGAAGCCGTCGAGGACGGCGGCGAGGCCCTCGATCTCGCGGGCCAAGGTGTCGCCGTCGCGGGTCGACGTGCCGCGGTTGAGCAGCGCGGCGGTCAGCGAGGAGATCCCAGCTTCGCGGCTGGGCTCGAGCCGCATGCCGCCGGGCCAAACCAACCACCCACCGACGACAGGGACGCTGGACTCGGGCCGCGCGACGACCCGCAAGCCGCCGGCCATGCGCGCGTGCCAGGTGCCAAACTCGTCGCAGACCGGCGTGCGGGGGCTGCTCGCGCGGCGGGCGTTGCCGCGGCCGGTCTTGACGCTGCGCTGGCCGTCGACCCGACAGCTCCGCGCGAGCCGCCGGGCGATGGCCTTGGCGTCCTTGGCCGCGACCCGATCACGCGGGAGCAGGATGGTCAGGGCCACGCGATCGCGGCGAAGGTAGTCGGCGCAAGCCTGGCGCACGCGCTCGGGGGTGAGCGCGGCGAGGATCCTGAAGTACTCCTCCTCGGCGCCGAGCCGGCCGGCGGCCGTGGCGTAGTAGCCGATCGCGTGGGCCTGGCCCTGGACGGTCTCGCGCCGGTAGACGAGCGAGCTTTGCAGCAAGGCCCGGGCGCGGGCGAGCTCCTCGGCCTCGAGCGGGAGCTTGGCGAGGGCCTCGACCTCGTGGACCAGGGCCTGCGTGGCGGCCTCGGCCGCGTCGGGATCGGCTTGGGCGCTGATGATGAAGGTGCCGCTCGCGAGCCCGGCGAGGTAGCTGGCGTAGGCGTCGGACACGAGCCGGGCGCGCCTGCGGATGCCGACGGCGAGCCGCGAGGACTCGCCCTGACCAAGGGCGACGGCGGCGACGTCGAGGGCCACGCCGTCGACGTCGAGGGCCGCGCCGCCGATCCAGCCGAGCCGCAGGTAGGCCTCTTGGACGTCCTCGCGCAGCACGGTGATCCGGGCCTCGCTCGGGCTCGCGAGCGGCTTGCTCCGCCGGGCCCGCGCGCCGTTGGGCAGGCCGCCGAGCAGGCGCTTGGCCTGCCGCTCGACGGCCTTCATCGAGATCGGCCCGGTGACGACTAGGACCACGCGCTCGCCTCGGTACTGGCGCTGCTGCCAGCCGCGCAAGATCGCGGGGCTCAAGGCTCGAACCTCGTGCTCCTCGCCGAGCACCGGGCGCGCGTAGGCGTGCTCGCCGTAGAGATCGGCCATCATGCGCTGCACGCTGCGCGCGGCTGGGTCGTCGGCGTACTGGCGGATCTCCTCGAGCACGACCTCCTGCTCCCGGGCGAGCAGCTCGGGATCGAAGTCGCGACCGATCACGGCCGTGACCATGACATCGAGCACCTCGGCGACGGCGTCGGCGGGGATCGTCGCGTGAAAGACGGTCTCGTCGTGCGATGTGAACGCGTTGACGTCGCCACCGACGGCCTCGATCACGCCGGCGAGATCGCGGGTTCGGCCCCGGCTGTCGACGAAGGGCTTGAACACCATGTGCTCGAGCAGGTGCGCGCAGCCGTGCTCACGGGCCCGTTCGCCCGCAGCTCCCGCAGCGATCCACAGCTGCACGGAGGCGACGCCGCGGTAACCTGGGGCCGCTTGGCGGTGGGCAGCGCCAAGATCCACACGCCGTTGGCGAGCCGCAGCGAGACGGTTCGCCCTTGCTCCGCGCCCAAGGCCGGCTTGTTCGGGCCTGGTTTGCTGGGCGGGTGCCCCTCGAGTTGTTCGCCGCGATCCTGCACTGGTCTTGCGCTTCGCTGCAATGGTTTTGCGCTTCGCTGCACGTTGTCACGCACGCTACTTGGTGACGACCACAAAGAAAACAGGGGTGCGCGAACAGCCCGAGCTCGCGACTCATGTGAGACGACTCAGGGTGCGGATGCCCAACCGCGACGATGGCGACCCGTGCTAGTGTCCCGGGCCACGGTCCCATGGCTGCCCTCGACTCCGCCCTGCCTTGCCCACTCCCTACTCGGGCGGACGATGACGCCGAGGCCCTCCGGGCCTACCGCGATGAGCCCGGTGACGAACGCGCCTTCACCCGCGCCCGCCGTCAACTCCGCGAAAGCGGCGACTGGTCTGCAGCCGCCAAGCTGCTGATCGAGCACGCCGCCGCGATCGCCGGTCAGCCCGACAAGCTCACCAAGGTCGCGGAGCTGTCGATCCAAGCCTACGAGCTGTTCATCGAGCGCGCCCGGGATCAACCGTCGGCGGCCCACGCCCTGGCCCGCGCGCTGACGGTCCAACCGGACAACCATCAGGCCTACGAGCGCCTGTACCTGCTCTATCACGAGCTCAATTGGGCGCCCGAGCTAGCGACGCTGCTGCGCTGGCGGATGGCCTGGGCCCGCAAGGCTCAGCCCTCGCTGCTCGCCCAGCTCCACTTCGCCTACGCCGAGCTCCAGCGCACCCGCTTCCACGCGATCGGTGAGGCGGTCGAGCACTACGAGCAGGCCCTCGCCCAAGATCCGATGCTGACCGCGGCCAGCGATCAGCTCATCGATCTGCACCTGCGCGCGGGCGCTTGGCCGCGCGCGAGTCGGCTGATGGAGGCCGAGCTGTCCCAGCTCGAGGCCCACCCGAGCTACGCCGAAGATCCAACGGTCGCGGCGCGGATCAGCGAGCTGCACCTGCGCCTCGCTCGGATCACCTTTGATCAACATCAAGATCTCGCGAGCTCGGCCCGCCACCTGCAAGCGGCGATCAAGGCGACGCCCCACAGCTTGGAGGCTCTGCGCGAGTTCGGGACCCTCTACCTCGGTTCGGGCAAGGCCAGCGACGAGGGCATGGCCAAGGCCTCGGGCATCTTCCTCAAGGCCGCCCAGCTCGCCCGCGTCGCCGGTGACAGCGCCGAGGCGCTCAAGCTCCTGCGCCGCACGCTGAGCCTGCGCCCCGATCACTTCGACGCCGGGCAGATGTTCGCGGAGCTGCTCGCCGAGCAAGCCCACTGGATGGAGCTCGACGATCACTACCGCCACGTGCTGACCTACGTCCAAGGTCCGCCGCGCGTGCAGATCCTGCTCAAGCGGGCCGAAAATTTAGACCAGAGGCTCTCGCGCAGCGAGGAGGCCCGGGTCTGCTACGAGGAGGCCGGGCAGTTCCAGGCCGCCGACGGCGAGGCTTGGGCGGCGCTCGAGCGGATCTATCGAGCGAGCGCCGACTGGTCCGCGCTCGCGACCTTGCTCGAGTGGAAGGTCGAGCAGCTCGGCGACGCGGTCCCGACCGCGAGCTTGCTCGAGGCCGCCAAGGTGTTTCACCTCCAGCTCGACGATCACGAGCGCGCGGCGCTGTTTTACTTCAAGGTGCTCGAGCGTGAGCCGTTCGACGCCGAGGCGTTCGAGGGCTACAAGGAGCACTTCAGGCGCAAGCACGCGTGGGCAGCCCTGCGCGACCTGGTCCTGTACCAGATCGAACAAGCGACCGACGCCCGCAACGCCGGGCACCCGAGCCCGCTCGACGACGGGGCGTTCGCCCAGGAGTTCACCGAGCTCGCCGAGATCTGCGAGCGCCGGCTCGGCGACGTCGATGGGGCTCTCGACGCCTGGTATCGGATGTCGCTGGCCTACCCCCACCAGACCCAGCCGCGCGAACAGATGGCGCGGATCCAAAAGCGCTCGCGCATGTGGGACAACATGGTCCGGGTCCAAGAGGCCGAGCTCGCGCGCGCCGCCGATCCGCGCAAGCGCCTCGAGATCATCAAGCGGCTCGCGCAGATCTACCGCGATCGCCAGGTCAACCCGCAGCGGGCGATCGAGCTGTACAGCGAGATGCTGCACCTCTCGCCCGGGGACCTCGGCGCGACTCGGGCGTTGACCGCCCTCTTCGATCGCGGCGGCGATCATCATCAGGTCATCGAGCTGCTCAAGCAGCAGTACGAGATCGCCCACAGCGACACGGAGCGCGTCTCGATCCTGCGCCGCATGGCTGAGCTGTGGCACCACGAGCTCCAGGCCTACGCCGAGGCGATGTGGGCCTGCGAAGAGATCCTCGCCCTGACCGGCAACGATCTCGAGGCCCTCCACCGCCTGCAGATCCTCGCCCAAGAGACAGGCGATCTCGAGCTGCTGATCGCCGCGCTCGAGCGCGAGCACAAGGTCACGGGCAAGGCCGACGGCAAGGCCCAGATCCTCCGCAGGCTGGCCCGGGTGGCCGAGAACCGGCTCAACGATCGGGACCGCGCGGCCGGCTATTGGGCCCGGCTGCTCGACCTCGAACCAGACAAGCTCGAGGTCGTCGACAAGATGGTCTCGGTCTACGACTCGACCGGTCGCTACGAGGAGCTCGCCGAGCTGCTCGGCAAGGCCGCGGCGTCGAGCAAGACCCCGATCATCCGCCAGCTCGACTACCTCGGGCGGCTCGGCTACCTCGCCCAGTCCGGGCTCGGCGATCCCGACCTCGCGCGCTCGGCCTACGAGCGGGTCATCAAGATCCGCCCCGATCACCGCGGGGCGCTCGAGGCCCTCGCGAGCATCTACCGGATCGACGAAGACTTCGAGGGGCTCGCGGAGATCCTCGGGACCCAGCGCGAGCTCGCCGACAGCGATGAAGAGGCGTTCGCCTTGGCCTGGGAGCAGGCCCAGCTGCTGCTGCTCGGCGCCGGCGATCCGGTCGCCGACGCGCACGAGGCCGCCGAGGTCCTGGCCTGGATCGCCCGCGAGCTGCGACCCGGCGACGCCGAGGTCAACCGCAGCTTGCTCGACGCCTACCGCCAAGCGCAGATGCGCGAGGAGCTGATCGCCCACGCCGAGCTGATGCTGCTAGGGACCTCGCAGCTCGACGAGCGCGGCGTCCTCTACGATCTGATCATCGCCAACTGGCAGCAGCTCGAGAACAAGCGCGCGGCGATGCGGGCGAGCGAGCGGCGGCTGCTCGAGTTCCCCAACGACCCCCAAAACCACGCTCAGCTCGCCGAGCTGCAAGAGGAGCTCGGCGACTTCGACCTCGCCCTGCGCTCGCTCGCGCGCAAGCTCGAGATCATCGCTCAGGATCCCGACGCCCAGATCGCGACCTTGCGGCGCATGGCCGAGATCGCCGACCTCGGGATCGGCGACCGCAACCGCGCGCTCGAGCTCCTGCGCCGGGCGAGCGGCATCGATCCCACCGATCCTGATCTCCGCGATCACATCGAGCAATTCGCCGAGGCCCACGGGACCTGGAAGGAGCTGCTCGAGATCGACGAGCTGCGCATCAACCGGCTGGCCGAGATGGGCGACGTCACCGGCCAGCTCGAGATCTGCACCGAGGCCTCGCGGATCGCCGAGCAGGAGCTCGAAGACGCCGATCGCTCGTTCGCGTGGGCGCGGCGCGGCTACTTCATCGCCCGGACCGAGCAGCTCGACTTCGATCAGGGCTTTCGGCGCTTGCGCAAGCTCGCCGAGTCCCATCGCCTGTGGACGGCGCTGCTCGAGGTCACCGAGCGCGAGCTCGAGCGCAAGACCTTCGCCGACACCTTCGAGCTCGTCGAGCGGATGATCAGCGCCGCCGAGATCGCCGAGAACGAGCTCGACGATCCGCGCCGCGCGGTCGTGTACCTCCAACGAGGCCTGCGCGAGAACCCCAGCGACGACGAGCTCACCCGCCGGATCCAGACCATCGCCGAGTCCCACGAGCTGTGGGACGCGCTCTTGGAGCTCGGCGAGCACCGGCTCGAGCACGCCGACGGGGCGCTCGGTCGGTTCGACGCCTTTTGTGCGATCTCGCGGATCCACGAGCGCAAGCTCGACGACCCCCGGGCCGCGTTCAAGACCCTGCGCCGGGCCTGGCAAGACCTCCAGCCGCGCGACAGCTCGCTCGCCGACGAAGCCCTCGACACGGCGATCAACCTGGCCGAGAGCCACGAGCTGTGGCGTGACCTCGCCGAGCACCACGCTTCGCTCGCGCGCGAGCTGACCGAGGCTGGGCGCGCGCCCGAGGCCGTCGATGCCCTAGCCGAGGCCGCGCGGATCGTCGACGAGCGCCTCGACGATCCGATCTCGGCGATGCGCGTGCTCCTGCGCGGGATCGTGCTCGATCAACGAGGCGACGTGATCCTCCCGCGCTTGCGCGAGCTCGCGGCCCGCGTCGATGACGACGCCCAGACCAACGGGGCCCATGACGGCGTCCGCGTGGGCGCGCTGATCGAGCTGCGGGCGCTCGGCGAGCGGATCGCGGCGAGCCGCTCGATCGCCGAGAAGATCGCCCTGCTCGGCGAGCGCGCGACGATCCGCGAGCAGCGGCTCGACGACGGCAGCGGCGCGCTCGCCGAGTGGCTGCGCGTCGCGACGCTCAGCAGCACCGACGCGGGCGCGGCCCAGGACGAAGCCGCGGCCCTCGCCCGCGCCCGCGATGAGGCCGAGCGCATCGCCGAGCGCTACGACCTGTGGCAGCAGTTCATGGTCATGCCGGCGTGGGAGCTCGAGCGCTCCGGCGATCCCCGTCGGCAGGGGCAGCTGCAGCTCGAGATCGCCGATCTCTATGAGCACAAGCTCGGCCGGGCCGAGCACGCGTTCCGCTCGCGGCTCGAGGCTTGGCGCCGCCGGCCCGCGCAGTCCGGGCTCGAGCTGCCGCCCTTGGTCGGCGAGCTCGGCGATCCGCACCGCGATCTGTGGCGCCTCGCTGGGGTCGTTGGGGCCTACCGCGGCCCTGCCCTGCCCAAAGATCCGATGCTCGAGCCGAGCATCCCGCAGCCCGAGCTGCGCGACCGGGCGCTGTGGTCCCGGGCCCGGCTCGATCCCCAGCACCTCACCTTGCCCGGCGGCGCCGACTCGGCCGATGGCATCGTCGCGACCTACGAGGATCCCCACGGCGAGGGCGACCCCGACGAGATGACCGCGGTCGCGCCCGCCAGCCTCGCGGAGGTCTCGCGCGTCGAGGAGGTCTCGCGCGTCGAGCTCGTCGAGGACAGCCTGATCGAGGAGGTCTCACGCATCGAGCTCGTCGGTGAGGGCGGCCGCTCGGTCGTCCAGGAGCTCTCGCGGGTCGAGTACGTCAGCGACATCGACGACATCGACGACATCGATGAGCTCGATGACATCGATGAGCTCGATGAGGTTGACGAGCTCGACGAGCTCGACGACGACGCAGTCGCGACCCAAGCCGCCGGCAAATCACCCAAGCGAGCCGCTCCGGTGCTCGACTTCCCGACCGAGCGCTTCGGCAGCAAGACCATCCCGCTGCCCAAGCCAGCGCGGGCCGGCTCCGTCGACCTCGGCAAGCCGCTCGCGCTGACCGACGCGCCCCATGACAGCGACTTCGACCTCGCCAAGGGCCTCCCGCCGGTGCCCAAGATCGCCGGCCCGATCCTCCCGCCGCGGCCCGCGGTCGGCAGCGCTTGGGAGGAGCTCGCGGCCGCCTACACCGAGGTCCCGACCGCCAACAAGGACCAAAAGGTCGAGGTTCAGCTCAGCTGCGCGCGGCTGTGGGAAGCGGGCGCGGACAAGCTCGATCGGGCGTTCAATTGCCATGAGCGCGCGTGGCTGCTGATCCCCGAGCGGCCCGAGACCATCGAGAGCATCGAGAGCCTCGCCGAGCGGCACGGGGCCTCGGCGCGGCTGCTGCGAGCTTGGGAGCACCTGCTCAACGAGGCCGCGCTGCCCGAGCACGTCGTCTCGCTCAACCTGCGCATCGCCGCGTTCCACGAGCGCCACGAGCAGCCCGAGGGCGCCGAGGCCCGCTACCGAGCGGTGCTCGCCGTCAACCCGGCGCACGTCGGGGCCCTGCGCAAGCTGCTGACGGTCTACGAGGAGCTCGAGCGCCGACCGCAGTACATCGAGACCTTCGCCGATCTGCTCAACGCCGAGCGCAACGAGCTCGACGACGACGACCGCGTCAGCCGGACCCTGCGCCTCGCCGCGCTCTACGAGGAGCGCCAGCTCGCCCACACCGCGCCGTCCAGCTCCAAGACCGGCCGGCCGCTGGCTGGGCAGCTAGCGGCCGCGCCTGCGGGGGACGCCCTCGAGCTCCTGCGGTTCTTGGTCCGCGACTTCCCCGAGCGAGCCGAGGTCCACGCCGCCCTGCGCGAGCTCCTGATTCGCCGGCGCGAGTGGCCGCAGGCGATCGACGCCATGCGCACGGCCAACGAGGACCTACCCGACCCCGAGCTGCGGGCCGAGAACCTCACCCGCATCGCCGCGATCTACCAGGCCGAGCTCAACCTGCCCGACCGCGCGATCGAAGCTTGGATCGACTACCGCGAGCTGCGACCCGCGGACCAGCGCCCGCTCGTCGAGTTGCAGGGGCTGTATCTCGAGACCAGCCGCTGGGAGAAGCTCCTGCCGATCCTCGACGCGCGGCTCGAAAGCCTCGCGGTCGACGCTGGCCTCGACGAACACGAGCGCCAGGCTCAGCGGGTCAAGCTCTTGGTCATCAAGGCCCGCGCCCTGCAAGAGGGCCTCGGCGATGAGATCGCCGCGACCGAGACCCTCGAGCAGCTCGCCGCCGACGCGCCCGATGATGACGAGGTCGCGCTCGGGCTCAGTCGGCTGTACCGCCGAACCGATCGCTTTGAAGAGGGGGTCACGCTCCTGCACGAACGGGTCGAGCGCCTGCGCAAGGCCCCGAACACCCGCCGCCGGGTGCTCGAGCTGAGCAAGATCCTCGCGCAGATCCTCCACGATGAGGGCAAGCGCCACGCCGCGGCGCTCGAGCTGATCCGCGCGGCGCTCGAGCTCGACCCCGACGATCGCGAGCTCATCGCGCTGCGGACCCGGCTCGCCCGCGCGCTCAACGATCTGCCCTTGCTCGCCGACGGGCTCGAGCTGCTCGCCGATCCCGACGGTCTGCTCGAGGCCGCCGACATCGCCCGCGGGCGCCTCGGCGCCCCCGACCGGGCCGAGGCCGGCTACCGACGCGTGCTCGCGCAGGCCAAGCACGAGCAGGATCAGCTCACCAACCAGCCCGTCGTCGACGAGCTCGAGCGTGACAGCTGGACCCGACGACTGACCCACGCGATCGAGGGCCTGGTCCGCCTGCGGATCGACGCCGGCGAGCTCGACAGCGCGACGGCGTTCATGGACGAGCAGCTCGCGGAGTTTCAAGGCGACGTGCTCCGAGCCCGGCTGCTCACGGAGATCGGCCGCATCACCTACCGAACCACCGGCGACGTCGTCGCCGCCCGAGCCCGCTTTGAAGCCGCGCTCGCGGCCGTGCCCGACCACGCCGAAGCCCGGCTCGGGCTCGGCGAGCTGCTGCTCGACGCCGGTGATCTCGGCGAGGCCGAGCGCCAGCTCGAGCGCGCCGTCGATGCCCTCGGCCTAGTCCGCGATCAGACCAACCTCGTCGAGGGGCTCGTGCTCCTCGCCCGCACCCTCGAGGCGGCTGATCGCGGCGGCGAGGCCTACCGGCGCCTGACCACCGCGCTGCGCCACGATCCCGACGACCTCTCGATCCGCCTCGCGGTCGTCCGCAACCGCCTCGGCGCTCGCCGCCACCGCGACGTGCTGACCGCCGTCGACCAGCTCGACCAGCGGCTCGCGGCCCGCGAGCTGCCCCTCGGCCCGCGCGAGGCCAAGCTCGCGGCCGAGATCCAAGCGATCGGGGGCGAGTGCGAGTTCGAGGGCAAGCAGCCCGACAAGGCCTACGACCGGCTGTTGCGCGCGCTCGAGCTCGATCCCGACAACCGTCGGGCGCTCGCCGCCGTCATCCCGTGGTTGCAAGATCGCGGTGAGCTCATCTACGCGGCGGACTACGCCAGCCGGCTCGCGGACGGCCTCGAACATCCCCACGCGCGCGGCTCCGCTTGGGTCGACGCGGGCATGCTCTTCCACGAGGCCGCGCAGATGCTCGCCGACGGCGAGGAGGGTGGCGCCGACAAGGGCGAGGCCCGGGCGCTGACCGAGAGCGAGCGCCGCGCCCAGGTCGCCGAGCTCGAGCGCGAGGCGTTCGAGTGCGTGCGCATGGGCGTGCTCCTGGTGTCCGACAGCGCCACTCCGGTGCTCGAGCTGAGCCAGCTCGAGGCCGCGTTTCGGGCCGCCGCCAGCCATGACCCTTCGCTCGGGCTGCGGTGCCTCGAGCGCTTGTTGCTGCGCGAGACCAGCGACGAGCAGCAGCTCGAGCTGCTGATCGAAGGCGTGCGCGTGGCGACACCGATCCGCGCGGCGGTCGACGGCGCCCCTGAGTCGGCGACCTCGGGCGAGCCCGGCGAGCCGGGCCTGGGCCCCAGCATCGAGCTCGCGCTGCGCTACGCCGAGCGGGCCGTCGAGCTCGCGCCCTTGTCTTCGGCGGCGGTCCTCGCCAAGGCCCAGGTGCTCGAGGCCGCCGGGCGCACGTCCGAGCTTGCGCCCCTCGTGTCGAGCTTCGTCGCCCGCCTCGACGCCCACCGGGCCGAGACCGGCGACGAGAGCGAGCCCGATGAAGACCTCGCGGCGCGGATCAGCTTGCTGATCCGCCTCGCCACGATCCAGCGCGAGCAGGCCCCAGCCGAGGCCGCCGCCTCGCTCGAGAACGCCGCGCGGCTGACCGTGAAGCTGCGCCGCGCCGAGCTCTCAAGCTTCGGCGTCGAGCAGCACAAGCAGCTCGCCACGCTCTACGAGCGCCTCGCCGCCGCCGGCAAGGTCACCAGCGATCACAAGGTCTTCACTAACCATCGCGGGCTGCTGCGCCTCGATCCGCTCTACCTCCCGTCGCTGCGGGCCCTCGCTCAGCGGGACCGCGACGCCGAGCATCGCCAGCGCGCGCTGGCCCTCTACACCGTGATCGCGCTGCTCGATCCCAGCGATGAGGCGGCCGCACAGTTTGTCGCCGACCACCAAGAGGCCCCCGATGGCGAGCCCGAGGAGCTCGACATCGCCGCGCTCACCGGCGCGCCAGCGAGCGGCGCCGGCGTCCCCGAGGCGCTGATCCAGCTGTGGGAGTCGGGCCAGAACCTGATCGCCGAGCACTTCGACAAGCTCGAGTTCGACGGCAAGGCCCGGGTCTCGCCGGTCGCCGAGGGGGCCTTGGCCCAGGCCTGGCGCGAGGTCTTGCGGCGGCTCGGCCAGACCAAGGTCGCGCTCATCGCCGATCCTGCCCTCGACGCGCGCGAGCCTTACGATGACCACCCGACCCTGACGTGGGTGGCCCCCCACTGCCAGCTGCCGCCGATCCTGATCGCTGGCGAGCGAGCGCGTGCGGCCGCCGATGACGACCGCCCGGCCCTCGAGTTCGCCCTCGCCCGCGGCCTGTACTTCGCCCGCCCCGAGGTCGTGATGGTGATCGGCCAGAGCCCCGCGCGCTTCGCTGGCTTGGCCTCCGCGACCCTGCTCGCCTTCCACCCGCGCCACGCCCAGCGCAAGCAGGCGGCCCGCAACGCCGACGATCCCGTCAGTAAGCTCGGCCACGAGCTCGCGCGCAAGCTGCCGATCCGCGTGGCTCGGCAGATCAGCGCCGCGTTCAAGGATCACGAGTTCGAGCAGTTCGACAGCCGCGGGTTCCGAGCGTGGATCCGCCGCGCTGGCGATCGGCTCGGCCTGATCGTGTGTGGCGATCTCGAGGCGGCGCTGCGGGTCCTCACCGGGTCTGAGCCGGTCACCGAGCGCCTCGCCCGGGACCCGGACTTGCTCGCCCTGATCGCCTTCGCGGTCAGCGGCGCCTACGCGGACGCCCGTCGCCGACTTGGCTACGTGGTCGCGGGTGAGACCGTGCCCAGCGATCGCATCGAGCCCTCGCCGATCACGGTCGAGTTTGGCCGCAGCGCCCAACCGGTCCACGCCGAGGCCAACGCGCCCCGCCGACGGATCCGCGCCGACACCTCGAGGTTTCGGCTCGCGGCCGCCAAGGACGCCGCGAGCCGGGAGCCGAGCACTCCGCTGCGCGCGAGCGCGAGTCGCGAGTCGAGCGCGGCCGAGGCGAGGCCGAGCCCAGCGCCGATCGAACCGGCCCCCGCGATCGAGCCCATGCTCGAGCCTGAGCCTGGTCCCGCCGAGCCCGTGCGCGAGCCTGAGCCTGCCGCTGCACCCGAGCCCGAGCCGAAGACCGACGCGTCCGGCGAGACCGACGAACTCGGCGAACTCGACGAACTCGACGAACTCAGCAACATCGACGAGCTCGACGACATCGGCGACATCGACGACATCGACGACATCGACGACATCGACGACATTGGCGACATCGACGAGCTCGCCGACATCGACGACATCGGCGACATCGACGACATCGGCGA
>Ga0114946_10002235_pt1 | contig 13316 bp, 10 predicted proteins | sample WalLakDeSediment_FD_88676 | JGI IMG/M metagenome (GOLD analysis project Ga0114946, IMG submission 88676) | Lake sediment microbial communities from Walker lake, Nevada to study Microbial Dark Matter (Phase II) - Walker Lake 11/02/13 Deep Sediment | ecosystem: Environmental > Aquatic >...
CCGGCGATCGCGGCATCACACGCGGCATGAGCCGTTGCGGAGGCCATCGAGCGGGCCGCGAGCGCCGTGGCGAAGGGCTCTCCATGCACTCCGAGCGACCGCACGAACCGGGCCGCGCCGCTCTCAGGATCGCCCGACCAGCGGGAGGCCGCCGGCGGGAGCGGATCGCCGGCATGCCGCTTGGGCCGGCCGCAGACGTCGGCAAAGATCGCGTTCATCCGCGCCGCCATCCGCCGTGGATCATGACGCTCACGGCTGCGCCAGGCCGCCGCGGCTGAAAGCCGCAGCCGCAATGGCTGATCCTCGTGGAGGCGCTCCATGGCGGCGGCGCAACCGGCCACCGACTCGGCCACCAGCCCGGTCTGCTCGTGCTCGACGAGATCGGCCGCGCCGCCATGCGGCATGACGACCGCCGGCACGCCCGCAAGCAGCGCCTCCTGGAGGGCGAGATCGCAGGTGGTCGTGTTGTCCGGGCAGAGCGGATGGAGAAAGACATCGAGACCGGCGAGTACCGCACCGACGTCTTCCACCTGGCCGCGAAACTCGATGCGGCCGCCCAGCCCGGCCCGTTCGGCCTCCGAGATGAGCGACTCCCTGGCAGGCCCGTCGCCGCAGACGATGAAGCGGGCCCCGGGAATTCGGGCAGCGGCACAGATCGCGATGAAGTCGCTGTGAAGCTTCGTGAAGTCGAGGCTGCAGACGGTGCCGATCGTGAAATCCGTGGGCCGCATCGCGGCCGCGAACTGGAGCCGCCCCGGGTCGGCCGCTGCGGGAATCACGGCGCCGCGACCGGCGTCGATGGCGGCACGCACGGCGGGAATGCCGAGCGATCTCGGCGTCGTGGCGACGACCGCATCGCAGTGATCGACGAGTGCCGGCGTGACGACATGCGGTGCGACGAGGCCATTGACGTGCAGCCAGGCGACCGTGCGCCGTCGAGGCCCCGGCCGGTGAAGAAACCCGTAGAGCTCCGGTGAGTTCCAGAAATGCACGAGGACGAGATCGGCATCGTCGACGACGCGGTCCAGTGTGGCCGCATCGGCGTTCGCCACGATCGGCATCCCCGCCGCATCCGCAAGCCGGACTGCGGCACGGGGCGGAGGCTGGAGCGAGATCATCGTGTGGCGCTGGCCGCCGAGTGCCGCCGACTCTCGCGCGAGCAAGATCGCGGCTCGCCCCGCCCCGCCGAGCGAGAGCTGCTGGGCGACATGGACGACGTGCTGCGGCGTGCCTTTCATCAGGCGGCCCGCCGGGAGTCGTCGGCCGCGCGGGCCGCGAGAAATTCGCGGACTTTGCCCGGAATCAGCGTCGGGTCGCTGCCCAGGTGAAACCGATAGCAGGGCACGCGCCGCACGATCGCGCCAAGGTGTGCAAGGATCTCGCCGCCTGCGGAGGTGAGCAGCGCTGTCGTGCTCGCGGCGATGGGCGAGATCGCCTCCGTGGTGGCGACGGGCTCGAAGCCGAGCCGCCCGGTGGAGTGGTCAGGAATCACGACCGCTCGAATCGGCCGCGACCTCGGCAGCCGGTCGGCGAAGTGCTTTGCCAGGAAGTAATGCTCCTTGTCGGCGGCATGATGGCGGGGCTCAGCGAACGCGGCGAGCTTCGGGAGCGTGGCCCAGTCATGGCGGTGGGTCTTCGCCGACGAATACACACCGTGCACCAACGGTCCGGCAGCCGGGTCGCACGACACGCAGCAGACGTCGTCGCCGAGATAGTCGAGGCCTGCAAGCATGCAACGCAGGGCCGTGGTCGATTTGCCGACACCGCTACGGCCCCCGAGCACGATGGCGCCGGCGGGTGTCCCCACCGCCGCCGCGTGCACGAGCACCCGGCCATGACGCCGCAGAAACCAGCCGATGATCGCCCGAAAAGGATTCGCACGCTCGAAGGCAGCCAGCCGCGTGGCATCGACCACGCCCAGGAGGGCGAGGCGCCGCCGGTCGTCGTAGTGGCTCAGTGTGCGGGCTTGCGTGAAATACGCCGCCTGGAACCGGTCGTCTGAAAGCGTCGCGATCTCACCCCGCAGCCCGATCTCCGCTGCGGTGCAGAAGGCCGGGGGCAGCCCGACGCCGGTTGCCCGCGCATCCCAGGCGACGATCGTGAGGTCGGCCGCGGCTGCCGAGGCGTTCCCAGATACGTCCGCATGCGCCAGTGCGGGAATCGTCACGGCGACGAGCGGCTGGCCACACAACACCACCCGCACCACAAGACCGGCGAGTTCGAACGTGCGGACCATCGCGGCCTCGCCCACGGCGGCACGCGCCTGCTCGGCGGCCGCATGGGTCCGGGCGAATGCCTCCACCCGGGCGGCGACGTCAGTGGCACGCGGGCCGTTCACGGGGGGCCTCATCCGGCAACGCGGGGTGGCTGCTCCAGATCGATGGCCAGAGGCCAGCCAGCCTCGTCGACGTCATGAACGGGGTCGAGCAGAAGGATGTCCTGCATGTCGGAATGCACGTCGAGCGAGGGCGGGGCATAGGGACGCCGCTCGCCACCCGGCAGCGACGGCGAGGGGACGACGCTCGGCGACTCGGCTTCGACGATGAGTTTCTCGTCGGCCAGCCTGGTGACGAAGGTGACGACATCGGCGGGGATCGTCGTGGCTGCGATGTCGTGCGTGGCAGCAACCGCGGTGGCAATGCGATCGACGGCGTGCCCCTCCGCAAGAAGCTTCCAGATCGCGGCGGCAGATCCATTCATGCTGTAGTAAACGCCCGTGTCGAGATTGACCGCGACGATTTCGTCGCCAAAGTTTTCAGCAACGACATTCGGTTCGTTGATCCGGTAGTGGGGATGCCGATTCATGGCAGGCGCTGCTCCTCGAGCGGTGCGGGGTATTCGTCGGGGACGAAGGTTCGCTGGAGGGAGGCTAGCGATCGCCATGGTCCGGGTCGAGGCGTGTTTCGGCGTGTTTTCGCCCCTGTTGCCGTTGTGCCGCGGTGGCCACGGGCCCTACGTTCCCGCCCATGAACCGCACCACTGATCCGCTCGTCAGCGTCGTCATTCCCGTCCGCGACGGCGCGTCGTTCGTCGCCGCCGCCATCGACAGCGTCTGCAGGCAGTCGATGAGCGATCTCGAGGTGATCGTTGTGGACGATGGCTCGACGGACGCATCGTTCGCCATCGCCGCCGGCCACCCGGACGGCAGGATCCGGGCCGTGCGGCAGGCTGCCACCGGTGCGGCCGCCGCCCGCAACCATGGTGCGCGACTGGCCCGCGGCGAGTGGCTTGCATTTCTCGACGCCGACGATCTCTGGGTGGCCGAGAAGCTCCGCCTGCAGCTGGCCGCCTTGGAGCAGACACGCTCCGCCACCATGGCATACGGCCAGGTGCAGGAGTTTTTCAGCCCGGAGTTCGCCACGGCGGGGGCGGACCGTGCGATTCCCAGACTCCTGCCCGGCTACAGCGTGGTCACGCTTCTCCTCCGCAGGCGCGATTTCGCGCTGGCGGGCGATTTCGACGAGCGGCTCATCACGGGGGAGTTCGCCGATTGGTACGACCGGGGCCGCACCGCTGGATTGGAGCCGCTGCTCCTGCCCGACACGCTCACGCTTCGCCGCATTCATGCCGGCAACCTGCATCGTCGTCGTCGGGCCGATTCGCAGGGGTATCCGGCCATGCTCAAGGCGATGCTCGATCGCCGGCGGGGGTCAGGCAGCGCGGCGTAAGAGCTCGACGGTCGCGAGGGGGATGCCCAGCGCTCGCCGATCCCCTGTCGCTGCCTGCCAGGCCGCACAGCGAATGGTGAGTCGTTGCGTCATCCGCGGCCCGATCATGGCACGGTCGATGGCCGCCCGGATCTGATGCCCCTCGCCGCCGAGAATCCGAAGGGTATGCCCGTTGAGATCGAGCCGCAGCGAATGCTCAAGGTCACCGCTCCAGGTGCGGGCCGGCATCAGCCTGAGCACGGCGTCGTAGTCGCCCGGAGGGCAGTCGATGGTAATGACGGCTGCCGAAGACGACCAGCGAAAGAGCGTGCCGTTCGGCCAATACTCGGGCATGTGGAATCCTTCCAGCCGGTCCGGGGCGGCGCTGCCGAGCGTGAGGATGCGTCCGCGGCCCGCCGTGAGTGCCGCGCGCAGGCAACCGACGAGGCCGGCGCGCAGATCGCGGGCAGCGGCGCGAACGGCCGCGTTCCAGTGCGGCAAGAACGGCGGTTCGAGAAACACGACCAGGGGGAGGAAGACGGCCCATGGCACCCGTACGCCCATGCGGCGGAGGCGACCGTGAAGCAACGCCTTCGGAAACAGGTTGTGCCACAGCACATGCGTTGCCCACGGACGCGACGTGACCGAGGCCATCTCCAACCGCTCGACGACGGTCGCCGGGGGCGACGCCGCCCAGCGAAGCATCCCGTCCGGCACGGACATCCGCAGGTCGAGGGTGAGAAACCGGATCGTGGCCGCGACGGGTAGCGCGAGCCGGTGGAGCGTGGCCTGCTCCCGGAGTCGATCCCAGTCGAAGCGATCGGCATGCCGGCGGAGAATCAGGCAGGCGTCGACGAGCCAGCGAAACGGCGCGACATCGGCGTGCCGCATGCCGTGGGCGCACGTGAACAGGAACTGATCGGCAGGACAGGGCACGATCGCCTGGCGGGGGCCGACCAGGACGGGCGCGCCCGCCGCCACGATGGCGGTGAAATCGTGCGGTTTCAGGGGCCGCTCGTGAAACGGCGAGACGTGAAGGTCGAGTTCGATGCCGCTGGGGTGTCCGAAGCAGCAGGCGTGAACGACCCGGAGAAACCGGCCGGGATTCGGTAACCGGGGTGTCCACCCGATGGCCGTGAGGGCCGCGATCGCGGCATCGGCCTGGTCCCGTCGCACGAGGAGGTCCAGATCATTCATCGGTCGGTGGCCGTCGCGATACGTGCCGGCGGAGAGCGCGGCGCCCTTGAGCAGCAGCGTGTCGATGCCCGCATCCGCCAACGCGCCGAGCGCGGACTCCAGTCCGCGTTTCAGGAGCTGCTGGAAGAGCCAGTAGTAGCGGACGAGCCCCACGATCTGACGTCGCTCCGCCTCGAACCCGCCCCATGCCTCCAGCCGCGCGAGCACGAGGGGCAGCAAGTGATTGGAGGCGGCATCGCTCCCGAGGAGTGTTCCTGCGGCGCGCCATTCATCCCAGGCGAGACGCGCATCGTGTTCGTCGGCGAGGAGGCAGGCGGCGATCAACAGCCGCTGCCGGTCGGTCGGCCAGCAGCCGTGGGGCCACCGAGAAAACGTCGACGGAGCAAGACGCGATGGCATGGCAACGGATGGAAAAAAGGCCGCGGACTGGTGGGGCGGAGCCGGATGCGGCCGGGGTGATAGCAGGCTCGTCCATTCCTCGCAGCGCCGGTCTGCCCGCCGGGCTATCCTCGCGGCAGGGCGTATCGCCAGACCGTCCCGTTGCCGACGCCCGTGCCGGCCCCGCCGAACGCCGTCGCTCCGTAGAGATGACCGTCGATCTCGAGCACCCCTCGCATCGGCGTGTTTCCGTTGGCCATCGAGTCGAAGGTGTGCAGCACCTCGAAGTCGGATCCGTCCGGCCGGAGGCGGTACAGCGTGCCGAACTCGTATCCGGCACCCCCCCAGATCTCGGTGCCGTGCGCGATCCCATAGAGCCAGCCGTCCGAGCCGACGAGCATGGCGCTGTTCGGCTTGGCGCCGTCGCCCACGACCAGCCTGAAGTCATGAATCACCTCGTAGGCGTTGGTCACTCCATCCAGCCGAAAGATCACCCCTTCGTCGTCGAGCGGAAGTGTCTCGTCGGTGAACGGGTAGTACCCAAGCGTCGTGCCGTAGAGGTACCGTTCGCCGTCCCACGCCAGAGAATCGTAGGGGTATCCACCGCGCGATCCGCCGGCGAAGACATGTACGACATCGTAGGCGCCATCGGCCGGCCGATAGCGGAATATCGCTCCATGGTCGGTGGTGCTGCGGTGGTCGCTGACCATCCCATACAGCCATTCGCCGACCACCGTGAGGGCACCGAATGGCTTGCCGCCCGGGACCGCGAACGAGTGCCGCACGCCATGCGTGCCGGTGCGGATGTCGTATCCATACAGCACACCGGCGGCGTGCTTGCCGCCGAGAAACGTCATCCCGTAGAGCATGGGACCAAACCGGACGGGACCGTTGTAGGGATGACGACCATCGAGACCGTGCCCGAAATGGTGCAGCACCGTGAAATCCGCACCGGAGTTCTTCACGCTGAACAGCGTACCGAAGCCGTGGTGGCCGCCGTTTCTCGTCACGCCGGTGATCGTTTCACCATCGAAGGACAGCCCGTGAAACAAGTTGTGACCGTCGGTCGTCGAGGTGAATGATTTCACGACCTGGAAGCCGCTGCCATCCGGCCGGATGCGGTAGACGGTGCCTCCGCCGGTGCCGGTCGGCGGGCACGATCCTGCCGACGCATTCCACTGCGTCGTGCCGTACAGCCAGCCGTCGTGTACGCAGACGGATCCGAACGGCACGGCGGTGCCATCGGCATTGGTGAACACGTGGATCACCTCGAACGGGGTCGTGGGGGATCGTGTCATGCAGCAGCCTCGGGGCTCCGTAGCCGGGAATATCACCGAATCACCAGGAGGCGAGGATAGGACGGCAAACAACAATTTCTCAAGCATTTGGCGGTGACGAGCGGTCGATGGGGTGTGGCCCTCGGCCCTGTTGGCGCCGCTACCACGGGGTGTTCGCCCCGAATCACAAACTCAGGCGGGCCGTCACGGCACTCGCCATCGGCAACATTGGCAAGCGGCGCGAGGCCGCGTCCGGAGCACGTTGGAACCCGACACCCGGCCGGGGAACCCCGCAACTGTCCGCCGGCGTTCACGCGGCTGTGTGCGGTGACCCGCGGCCGGTGGTTGCTTCGCTCCGTGCCCGGCACGAAGGGTTCGCCGAGGAGCAACACCCATGCACACGGCAACCGAACGGGCGGCGGCGCTCACGATCACGGCGTTATCACTCGAGGCAGTGCGGGACTTGCTCGAGCCGCAGCCGGCTCCATGTCTGTCGGTCTACCTGCCGACACATCGGAACGTTCCCGACAACCGGGTCGACCGGCCGTCCTTTCGCCATCTGATCGGCGCACTCGAGATGTCGCTCTCAGCCGCGCACCGCCGCGACGAGATCGACCGGCTGCTCCGGCCCTTCCGCCTACTCGCCGATGACCAGCGGTTCTGGGAGCACTCGCGCGACGGTCTGGCCGTGCTCGCGAGCGACGGTGTCGCACGGGTGTTCGTGCTGCAGCGGCCCGTGCGGCCGCTCGCGGTCGTGACGAACCGCTTCCACCTGTTGCCGCTTCTGCGGATCGCCGCGGCGCTCGAGCGGTTCCAGCTGCTCGCGCTGACGAGCCGCGAGGCGCGGGTGTACGAAGGCACGAGCTGGCATGGCGCGGCCGGCCAGCCCGATGCCCGCCCGACGGTCGACCGGCTCGATCCGGTGCCGTTGCCAGCCGCCTCCGGCAGCGTCGCCACCGAGGGCCGGCTCGTCCGCGACGATGTCATCGACGAGGAGATTCTCCAGCCGCACCGCGTCAAGCTGGGGAAGGGACCGGCCGGCATGGCCGCCAGTGATGTCGTGCACGGCGGCTTCCGCTCGAAGCAGGACGACATCGACAACGACACGGAGATCTTCCTACGGCACGTGGACGAGGTGGTGCTCCGCGAGGTGTCGCAGCCGAGCGGCCTGCCCTTGTTGCTCGTGGCGGCGAGCCGGCTGGCGGCCACCTTCCGCGGGCTCTCCAAAAATCCACTGCTTGCCGCCGAGTACGTGGCGAAGGATCCGCACCTGCTCACGCCCGACGACCTGGCGGCGGCCGCGGCCGACGTGTTCGCGCAGGAGCGGGAGGTGCGGATCGCCCGGGAAGTCACGGCGTTCGGCAACGCCCGCGACCACGGTCACGCCTCCGGCGACCCGGCCGACATCGCCCGCGCGGCTGTCGCGGGCCGGGTGGCCACGCTGTTCGTCGACGAGGCGGAGGATCTGTATGGCGGCGTGGCGGAGACCGTGCTCGCCAAGGGAGGCACGGTCGTCGCGCTCGTGCGCAACGCGATGCCGACCGAGACCGGCCTCGCCGCGATCTATCGCTACTGACCGATCGGCGACTACGCTTCCCATCCCTTCCGATACTCCCGCCGCAGGCTGGGCGGCCTGCCGCCGCACGTAGAACAGGATTCAGCCTGTGGCGGCCGCATCCAGCCAAGCGTTACGTCACGGGTCGACGAGTTTGAGCGAGAGTGTCTCCGCTGGTCAGCCTCTTTCTGCCCGCAAGCCGTCCCAGACCTCCTGTGGCGTACTCCGCAGTTCACCGCATCGCGCGGCTTCAGCTTCGATAGCGAGTTCGCTCATCCACGCGCGGGCATCGCCGGCTGATGCGACAGGGCTTGCGACCCCCGTCAACCGGGCGGCGGGCTTGCCGTGCACCGTGATGATGACCTCCTCGCCGCCGGCAGCACGCTGCACGAGCAAGCTCAAATGTGCCTTGGCTTCCCGCAAATTCGTGATCATGTAGTCATTGTAGTCTCTTTGTCGCATGGCAGCAACGGCACACGGTTGCCGGTCCATGCCATTCGAACTGCCGAACCTTGGAAGAAATGATGCAGTGCGGCGATCTATCGCTCCTGACGCTATCGATCCTGACGTCTCGCGTGCGAACTATGGAAACGCCTGCCGCAGGCGGCGGAGCGCCTCCGCGAGCCGGTCGGTGGGGCAGGCGGTGTTGAGGCGGATGAAGCCCGGCGTGCCGAAGTCGCGGCCGTCGGAGGGGCCGAGCCCCGCCGCCTCACAGGCGGCCTGCGGATCGGCCACGCCTGCTTTCCGGCAGTCGATCCAGGCCAGATACGTCGCCCGCGCGGGCACGCAGGAGAGCCCCGGCAACGCGGCGACAGCGTCCTGCACGAGGCCGCGGTGGTGCCGCAAGAGTTCGAGGAGTTTCCGCCGCCAGGGATCGCCGTGTGTCCACGCCGCCTCGGCGGCGGCATAGCCGAGCGGGTTGATCATCGGCACGAGGCCGCCGCCGGCCGGGCGGAAGCGTTTCGTCATCGCGGCGTCGGGCAGGATCGCCGCGGCGCAGCCGAGCCCGGCGAGGTTCCAGGTTTTGGAGGGGGCGGTGAGTGTCACCGCCCGCCGCGCGGCCGGATGGTCGAGGCTCGCGAACGGCATGTGGCCGGAGCCACCCGGCGGGGGGTCGAGTACGAGATCCGACCAGATCTCGTCGCTCACCACCGTGACGTCATACCGTTCGGCGAGGTCGGCGATCCGCAGCAGTTCCTCCCGCGTGAACACGGTGCCGGTGGGATTGTGCGGATGGCAGAGCCAGAAGAGGCCACCCGGCGCCGGAGATGCCCCTTCCGGCGCGAGCGCCGCCTCGAGCGCGTCCCAGTCGATCGTCCAGCTGCTCCCGCCTTGTGCATTGCGATCCGGCACCAGCGGCACGCGGACACACTGCCGGCCCGCTTTGCCCGGCAGCGTGAGGAAGGGCGGGTAGACCGGCGTGAACGTGATGATCCGCGCGTCGGGGGCGGCGAGGAGCCGGGCGGTGAGCGCGAGGCCCGTCACGACGCCGGGCGTGCCGACGATCCGCGCCGGATCGACCGCCCAGCCGTGGAGCCGTTCAAGATGGCCGGCGAGCGCCGGGGCGAAACCGGGCGGGTCGTCGGTGTAGCCGAAGACGCCGTGATCGACCCGCGCGTGGATGGCGTCGAGCACGACGGCTGGTGTCCGCAGATCCATGTCGGCCACCCAGACCGGGAGGATGTCGCGGTCGGGCCAGCGGTCCCACTTCTCGGCGCCGGTGCCGCGGCGGTCAGGGCAGGAGATGAAGTCGGGATCGCGGGAGATGGCAGTCATGACTCCCGAGTGTACCGACACACCGGCGTTCCTCACCGCTGCCAGGCGCCGTCCACGAATCGCCACGGCCGGCTCGGCGGCGGTGCGTCGCGGAGGTACTCCGGAAGCCGCGGCTGCGACCAGCCGTCGAAACACACCCGCCGGGCGAACCTGAGCACCGTAAACGGAAACCCGACGGCCGAGAAAAACGGTGGGGCGGCTGCCGGCCACGGGCCACCATGCTGCATGGGGGCTGTCACGGCCAGGCCCGTCGGCATCCGGTTCTCGACGACCCGTCCGGCGCGGGCCACGAGCGCCGCCGTCACGCGGGAACACACGGCGTCGTCCCGCCCGTCGTGGGCCATGTAGACGCTCGCGCCGAGGGAGCCACGCACCTGGCTCACGCAGCCGACGAGCTCGTCGAGATCGGCGCAGGGCACGAGCAGGGTCGCGTTGCCGAACGCCTCGCCGAGAAACGGTTCGCTGTCCACACGAAATGCCGCACCCGATACCTCGAGCAGCGTCGGCGGGTGCGTGCAGCCGCCATGAGTCGGTTCGCCCTGTGGTGTGCCCCCCGCGACGAGCCGCGCGCCTGCGCGCTCGAGGTGGGCGACCGCCGCCATGAGCCGGTCGCGGCCGCCGGGGCCAAGCAGTACCTGCGGCCCGAGCGCCGTAAAAGAGTCGCGGAGCCGCGCGACGAAGGCCGGCGCCGCGGCATCGGCGAGGAAGAACACGAGTCCCGGCTTCGTGCAGAACTGGCCCGCCGATCCGGTGACGCTCGCCGTCAATTCATCGGCGAGCGTCGCGGCCCGCTCGGCGACCGCGCCGGGAAGGAACACGACGGGATTGAGGCTGCCCATCTCGACCCAGATCACGCGACCGGCCGCACTCGCTGCCGCGTAGATCGCGCGGCCGGCGGTTTCGCTGCCGGTGAATCCGGTGCCACCGACCCGCGGATCGGCGACGAGCCGCAGGCCGTCGGCGACCGAGATCCCATGGAGCAGCTGCACGGTGGCCGCGGGCAGGCCGGTCTCGGCGAGCGCCGCAAAGGCCTCCTCCGCGGCCAGCCGCGAGACGGTGGGGCATCCCGGATGGGCCTTGGCGACGACGGGATTGCCGCCGGCGATCGCCGCGGCGAAGTCGCCGCCGGTCACGGCGCCGTAGGCCAGCGGAAAGTTTCCCGGTGGAAACACCACGACCGGCCCCAAGCCCGTCGCTGCCGAGCGGATGTTTTTGTTCGTGTCGATCATCGGCATCCGCCACGAGCCCTCGCGGGCCGTGGCCGCCGCCTGCCGCAGTTGGTCGAGCATCCGCGGGTATTCGACGTCGGCCAGCCGCGGCGTCACCGCCAAGCCGGTCTCCGCGTGCGCTGCCGCGACGATCTCGTCGGCCCGGGCCTCGAGCCGGGCGGCGTAACGGTCGAGGAAGTCACCCCGCGCGGCGTCGGGCACGCGTTCGAGCGCGGCAGCGGCCGCCACGGCCGCATCGAGCGCGGCATCGACGTCGGCCCACGTGCTGACCGGCCACACGGCTTCCCGCAGGGCCCCCGTCGTAGGGTCGACGGCCTGAAACATCTCAGTGGCATCGGCCACCCGCCAGCTGCCGGCGACGAGGATCGGTTCGAACCTGAGAGACATTGCTTGTTTCCGGCAAAAGAATAGGTCGATCAACGCCACTTCGGCAAGCGTCGGCCGGGCCCCGCCCTATACTCGAAGGCCGCTGGTTCCGCGTGAAGCTGAACGTGTCGATCGAGGGCCACAGGGACCGGGGCGATTCCCTGACGGTATGCGGCACGATTCATTCGCGACTGGCATAATCGAATCCAGGTTATCGTTCGGGACGACGACGCATCACAGGCAGCGAGCTATGCACCACACGCCTGCACGATTCGGCCGCCGCCGCCTGCTCAGCGTTCTGGCGGCGGGAGCTGCGGCAGCGGCCGCGCGGGGACGGGCTGCCGAGCGAGCGGCCGACAGCCTGCCTCCGGTGCGGGCGATCACCCGGGGTCCGCGGTTCCATTGGCGGGGCTACTACGACAAGCTCCTCTTCGACCCGACCGACCGGCTCGTGCTGGCCAACGAGGTGGACTTCGAGGGTCGCTCACCCGCTGCCGACGACGCCATCCGCGTGGGCATGATCGACACGGGCGACGGCGACCGGTGGATCGAGTTGGGCAGCACTCGTGCCTGGAACTGGCAGCAGGGCTGCATGCTCCAGTGGGTGCCGGGCACGGAAAGCCAGATCGCCTGGAACGACCGCGAGGACGGCCGGTTCATCACCCGGCTGCTCGATGTGAAAACTGGTACGGCCAGCACACTGCCGCACTCCTTCTACTGCCTCTCGCCCGACGGCGGCACCGCGTTCGCTCCCGATTTCCGTCGGCTCAACGATACGCGGCCCGGATACGGCTACGCGGGCGTTGTCGATCCGAATCGCGACGAGCTCGCCCCCGATGACGCCGGCATCTGGCGCATGAACATTCGGTCCGGTGAGCGGCGGCTGGTGTTCTCGTTCGCCGACGCGGCGAAGATTCCGTTTTCAGGACGGCCCGAATCGGCCTTCGGTCCCGTCTCGAAGCACTGGTTCAACCACCTGCTCTGCAACCCCGACGGCACGCGGCTCTTCTTCCTGCACCGGTGGCAGGCCCCGACCGACAAGACGTTTCACACCCGCGCCCTGACGATGGACTTCGACGGTGGCGACGTCTTCGTGCTCGATCCCTGGGGCCAGACCTCCCACTTCGTCTGGCGTGATCCACGGCATATCTTCGCATGGGCCTGGCACCCCTCGCACAAGAATCGTTTTTACCTGTACGAGGATCGTACGGAGAACGTGACGGTGGTCGGTCCGGACGTGATGACGCAGAATGGCCACAACACCTACGTGCCCGGCACGAACAGCGAGTGGGTGCTCAACGATACCTATCCCGACGCCGACACGCTGCAGCATCCCTATCTCTACCACGTGCCTACGAACCGCAAGGTGTTGATCGGCCACTTCCCGGCACCGCCCGCCTACCGCGGGGAGTGGCGGTGCGACACGCATCCGTGTGCGAGCCGCTCCGGCACGAAGGTCGTCTTCGACTCGGCCCACCGCGGCGGCCGGCAGGTCTATCTCGCCGACATCTCGGCGCTCGTGGGATAGAAGGACCGGGAGTTGCGGCTTTTCGCGCGAACTCCGGGGGTGACGACGGTCCGGCTAAGATAGCGGCCTCCATCCCCGCAGGCAGAACCTATGCGTCACGACCCGATCGATCCCGCACTGTTCACCGCCCATCGCCAGCGGCTCGTGGAGCGGCTGCCGCCGAACAGCCTGGCGGTCGTCCATGCCGCCGACGTGCTGCCGACGACGGGCGACGGCACGCTACGGCTTCATCCGGCGAGTGATCTCTTCTGGCTCTCCGGGATCGAGCAGGAGGAGAGCGTGCTCGTGCTCGCTCCCACGGCGACCGACCCGGCCCTGCGTGAGATCCTCTTCATCCGCCAGTGCGACGAGCATCTCGCCCAG
>Ga0114946_10002236_pt1 | contig 13315 bp, 26 predicted proteins | sample WalLakDeSediment_FD_88676 | JGI IMG/M metagenome (GOLD analysis project Ga0114946, IMG submission 88676) | Lake sediment microbial communities from Walker lake, Nevada to study Microbial Dark Matter (Phase II) - Walker Lake 11/02/13 Deep Sediment | ecosystem: Environmental > Aquatic >...
GACGTTACCGGGAACATCAGCCTGCCTGAGGGCATGGAAATGGTTATGCCCGGGGACAATGTGAATATGGATATAGAGCTGATCACTCCGATCGCTGTCGAAGAAGGCGTCCGTTTCGCAATCCGCGAAGGCGGCCGCACCGTCGGAGCAGGCGTGGTCACCGCTATTAACGAGTAAATTAAGTTTTATTAGCGATGAAGTAAAAGGTTGCCGGCATGTCAGCCGGGGAATTTTTGCGGAGCAGCTCTGAATCAATCAGGCGATAAGGAGGATTTGTCCATGGCTAACCAAAAAATCAGGATCAGATTAAGAGCTTTCGATCATCATTTGCTTGACCAGTCTGCCGGTAAAATTGTTGAGACGGCGCGCCGTACCGGGGCTGATGTTTCCGGACCGGTACCTTTACCGACAGAAAGAAGCCTTTACACCGTCATTCGTGCGCCGCACAAATATAAGGACTCCCGGGAGCAATTTGAAATGCGTACTCATAAGCGTCTGATCGATATCATTGAACCTACACCGAAGACTATTGACGCTTTAATGAGACTTGACTTGCCTGCCGGTGTGGACATTGAAATTAAGCTCTAGCTGATTGGCGGGAGGTGCCATATTATTATGACTAAAGCAATTCTGGCGCGTAAAATAGGGATGACCCAGGTTTATGACGAACAAGGCCGGGTAGTTCCGGTAACAGTTTTGGAAGCCGGCCCATGCCGTGTGGTTCAGGTTAAGAGCATGGACAACGATGGTTATAACAGCATCCAGCTCGGTTTCATCGATAAAAAAGAACAGCGGGTTAACAGCCCTTTAAAAGGCCATTTTCAGCAGGCCAAAATCAAACCGTTGCGCTACCTGCGCGAATTCAGAGTAGAAGACTCCAGCGGTTATAAACCCGGGCAGGAAATAAAAGCTGATACTTTTTCCACCGGTGACTATGTTGATGTCAGCGCAACCGCAAGGGGCAAAGGCTTTGCCGGTTCAATTAAAAAAATGGGTTTCAGCAGGGGCCCTAAAACCCATGGCTCCCATTATCATCGTGGTCCCGGTTCATTGGGTTCCGTCGACGCGGCGAGAGTCTTCAAAGGACGCAGACTCCCAGGCCGCATGGGCGGCTGGCGGCGCACAGTCCAGAGCCTCTATGTCGTCAACACCGATGCAGAGAAAAACCTTTTATTGATTAAGGGCTCTGTACCCGGGCCCAGGGGCGGCCTGGTTGAAATTAAAGAGTCGGTGAAAAGAAAGTAAACGGATAGCCCAAAGAAAGGAGATGCCCTGAACATGCCAAAATTATCGCTTTACAACAGAGATGGTGAGCAGGTTGACGAGATCGAGGTCCAGGCGAGCCTTTTTGGGGCGCCGTTAAAAAGAGGAGCTCTCCACCAGACTGCTGTCTCGCAAGCGGCAAGGCGCCGCCAGGGTACGGCTTCAAGCAAAGACCGCAGTGAAGTAAAGGGAGGCGGCAGCAAGCCATGGCCGCAAAAAGGAACGGGTCGTTCCCGCCACGGCAGTACGCGTTCCCCGATCTGGGTTGGTGGTGGAGCAACATTCGGCCCGCATCCTCGTGATTTTAGCACCAGGGTGCCTAAGAAGATGCGCCGGGCTGCTCTGAAATCCGCTTTAAGCGACAAGGTTAACGAAGGCAAGCTTATTGTGGTTGACGATTTTGCCATCGATACTCCGCAGACTAAAAAAGTAGCTGCTCTGCTTGAAAAATTGAAAGTAAACGGGGGAGCCCTGATTGTTAGTGAACAGCCCGATCTGAACATTATCAAGGGTGCGCGTAACCTCCCGAGGGTAAAAACAACCCTGGCCCGGCAGTTAAATGTACTTGATATTCTTACTTATAATTACCTGGTCATGAGCAAAGCAGCACTACAGCAGGTTGAGGAGGTGTTCGGCGGATGAGAGATGCAAGAGATATTATAGTTCGTCCTCTGATCAGCGAAAAATCTTCCGATCTCATGGAAGAGAATAAGTATACCTTTGTCGTTTCCGGCAAAGCGAATAAAATTGAAATTAAACGAGCTCTTGAAGAAATCTTTGAAGTTAAGGTTAAATCAGTAAATACAGCCAACTTCAAGGGGAAGACTAAGCGCCTGGGCCGTTTCCCTGAAGGGAAACAGGCGAGTTGGAAAAAGGCGATTATTACACTGGCCGAAGGCAGCAAACCGATCGAGCTGTTCGAAAGCCGCTAGTAGAAGGAGGGAGCATCAAATGGCTGTAAAACGTTTTAAACCCACTTCGCCGGGGCGGCGGTTTGCAACCGTATCGACTTTTGAAGAAATTACTAAGCAGGAGCCGGAAAAAACTCTCCTGGCCCCTTTAACAAAAAAAGCCGGCCGTAACTCTTATGGTCGAATTACTGTCCGGCATCGGGGCGGTGGCCACAAACGCAGCTACCGGATCATTGATTTTAAAAGGATTAAAGACGACATTCCGGCTAAGGTTGCCGGCATCGAGTATGATCCAAACCGGTCGGCAAATATTGCCCTGCTGCATTATGCCGATGGCGACAAGAGCTATATCCTGGCTCCACTGGGAATCAGGACCGGCCAGACTGTTCTTTCCGGTATAAAAGTAGAAGTGAGGCCGGGTAATGCCATGCCCCTTCGTTCGATTCCGGTAGGAACTTTTATCCACAATATCGAAATGAAGCCCGGGCACGGCGGACAGATAGCCCGCTCAGCCGGTACAGCGGCCCAGCTGGCTGCTAAGGAAGGTGATATCGGTTATGTGCGCCTTCCTTCGGGTGAGGTGCGCCTGGTGCCCCTGAATTGTCGGGCTACGATTGGCCAAATCGGTAATATCGAACATGAAAATCTTACCATCGGTAAAGCCGGGCGAAATCGCTGGCTTGGAAAAAGACCGACAGTCCGCGGTTCGGTAATGAACCCCTGTGATCACCCGCATGGTGGTGGCGAAGGAAGAGCGCCGATTGGATTAAAGCGGCCGCTTACACCCTGGGGCAAACCGACCCTGGGCTATAAGACCCGTAAAAAGAACAAGGATTCGGATAAACTTATTGTCCGCCGCCGTAAGAAGTAGCCGGAAAAAACGGCTGTTACTGTTAAAGCAGGGCAGCAGGCGTTTTCCGACTGAAAGGGAGGTTGTCTTAAATTGTCGCGTTCACTGAAAAAAGGTCCCTATATCGAGGACAGCTTGATGAAGAAAATTGAGCAGATGAACGAAAAGGGAGATAAAAAGGTTATAAAAACCTGGTCCCGCCGTTCGACCATTTTTCCCGATATGGTCGGGCACACCATAGCCGTACACGACGGCCGCCGGCATGTACCGATCTTTATAAGTGAAGATATGGTCGGGCACAAGCTGGGTGAATTTGCCCCGACTCGCACCTTCAGAGGGCACGGGCACCATACCGAACGCTCTATTACTTTAAAGTAGAGCAGAGGAGGCAGAATTAACTTATGGAAGCAAAAGCACAGGCTCGCTACGTGCGCGTTGCGCCGCGTAAAGCTAGGGCTGTCGTCGACCTGATTCGCAATAAAAATCTTGATGAAGCTTTAAGCATACTTCGATATACACCGCGTCGAGCTGCTACAGTAGTGGCCAAGGTGGTCAAGTCCGCGGCAGCCAATGCCGAGAACAATATGGAAATGAACCGTAGAGGGCTCTACGTCGATCAGGTTTATGTAGACGAAGGGCCGACTATGAAGCGGGTTCAACCGCGGGCCAGGGGTAGACGGTTTTTAATTTTAAAGAGGACCAGCCATATAACGGTTGTAGTCAAAGAAAGAAAGGGGGTTTAGTTGTGGGACAAAAAGTTAGCCCCATCGGTTTCCGGATTGGAATAATACGTGACTGGGATGCGCGCTGGTTCGCCGGCAAAAACTATAAAGAGCTGCTCCATGAAGATTTAGATATACGGAACTACATTCAAAAAAAATTGGATGGTGCTTCTGTATCGCGGATAGAGATTGAACGGGCAGCGAACAATCTGCGGATAAATATTCACACTGCCAAGCCGGGTATGGTCATAGGCCGCGGGGGGGCAGGCGTTGAGGAACTGCGCAAACACCTGGAAACTACGACTGAAAAGAAAGTGCACTTAAATATCATTGAAATAAAGAAACCTGAACTGGACGCATTTTTGGTTGCAGAAAGCGTGGCATCACAGCTTGAGCGGCGAATTGCATTCAGAAGAGCTATGAAGCAGGCTGTATTCCGTACCATGCGCAATGGAGCTAAAGGCGTTAAGATTGCTTGCAGCGGCAGGCTGGGTGGTTCCGAAATGGCACGTGATGAAAGTTATCACGAGGGTACGGTGCCTTTGCAAACACTTCGTGCTGATATTGATTACGGTTTTACTGAAGCACGAACCACCTATGGGCGGATCGGTGTGAAGGTTTGGATCTATAAAGGAGAAATTTTACCTTCAAAGCCGAGTAAGGAGAAACCTGCGGAGGAGGTAGACACTAATGTTAATGCCTAAGCGGGTTAAATTTCGCCGCCAGCATCGCGGCCGGATGAAAGGCCGTGCTAAAGGCGGCACGGTAGTTCAGTTTGGTGAATTTGGCCTGCAGGCCGTTGAACCTTCCTGGATTACCAGCCAACAGATCGAGTCGGCTCGTATTGCCATGACCAGGTCTATCAAAAGGGGCGGTAAAGTGTGGATTCGCATCTTCCCCGATAAACCGGTAACCGAAAAACCTGCTGAAACCCGAATGGGTAAAGGTAAAGGGTCGCCGGAATACTGGGTAGCAGTAGTTAAACCGGGCCGGATGATGTTTGAGCTGGCCGGAGTTACTGAAGTAGTAGCCAAAGAGGCTATGCGCCTGGCGGCCAATAAGTTGCCGATTAAGACCAAATTTGTGAAAAGAACTGAAGCGGGTGGTGTTTCCGAATGAAAGTAGCAGACATACGTGAATTAAATGAACAGGAACTGGAAGAAAAAGTTAAGGAATTGAAAGAAGAGCTATTTAACCTTCGCTTTCAGGAAGCTACTGGTCAGTTGGAAAATGTTATGCGCATTAAAGAGGTCCGCCGTAATATTGCCCGGGTTAAAACCGTGCTCAGGGAACGGGCACTTAGCTGAGCTTGAAGAGGAAGGGAGGCCCATCGGTTTGGAAACTGGAAAACGTAAAGTAAGAAGTGGCCGGGTGGTCAGCGACAAAATGGATAAAACCAGGGTGATAGTGGTCGAAAGAACAACCAGGCATCCGCTCTACGGCAAGATTATACGCCGTTCTAAAAAGTACAAGGTTCACGATGAAGCGAATGAATCCCGAGTAGGCGATATCATTAAGATCATGGAAACCAGGCCTATTAGCAAGGATAAAAGGTGGAGCCTGGTTGAAATTGTGCAGAAATCGAAGCTGTAGATTCTCTTTCCGAATAGCCTGTCGGATGGAGGATGAAAGGAGAGGCAACGATGATTCAAAGCGAAACAATCTTAAATGTAGCCGATAACTCGGGAGCAAAAAAGGTCCTGTGTATCAGGGTCTTGGGGGGATCGAAGCGCAAATCAGGCCGAATCGGCGACATTATTGTTGCTTCGGTTAAAGAAGCCACCCCGGGTGGCGTGGTGAAGAAAGGTGAAGTGGTAAGGGCTGTAATTGTGCGCACAAGAAGCCGGCTTAACCGCAAGGATGGTTCCCATATCCACTTCGATGAAAATGCAGCAGTTATAATCAACGAAATGAATAATCCACGGGGAACCCGTATTTTCGGGCCCGTTGCCCGTGAGCTTAGGGAGAAAGATTTCATGAAAATTGTTTCCCTGGCGCCAGAAGTGATTTAGATGTTCAGTATGGAGGTGGCGAAAAACCGGTGGAAATGAAAAAGATGTCTGTTCGTCGGGGGGATAAAGTATTAGTTCTTTCCGGCAAAGATAAAGGCAAAAAAGGAAAAGTGATCGCCACTTTTCCCCGCCTTGGCAAGTTGAAGGTGGAAGGTGTCAATATGATTAAGAAACATGCCAAGCCTACCCGAAAAGTTCCACAGGGGGGAATCCGGGAGATGGAAGCAGCATTTCCGGCATCGAAGGTTATGGTTGTCTGCCCGGCTTGCGGTAAACCGAGCCGTGTTGCCAAGAAGATACTTCCTGATGGACGCAGGGTTCGCAAATGTCAGAAGTGCGACGAATCGCTGGATAAGTAAGGAGGGTTAAAGCGCGAACATGTCAAGGATGAAGCTGAAATATCTTGAAGAAGTAAGGCCCGCCCTGGTTAAGCGGTTTTCATACAAGAACGTACTGCAGTCGCCGAAAATTGAAAAAGTAGTTATAAACATGGGGCTGGGTGAAGGTAAAGAAAACCCGAAAATACTGGATGCAGCGGTTAATGATCTATCGATTATAACCGGCCAGAAGCCGATTATTACCATTGCGCGTCGTTCAGTGGCCAGTTTCAAGGTCCGTGAAGGTATGCCCATCGGCGCCAAGCTGACCCTGCGTGGAATTCGCATGTATGACTTTTTGGACAAGCTTTTTAACATTGCTCTACCAAGAGTCAGGGATTTCAGGGGCATCTCACCGCATTCATTTGACGGGCGGGGCAATTTTACTATTGGAGTTAAGGAACAGTTAATTTTTCCCGAGATTGAGTACAGTAATGTAGAAAAGGTTCTCGGCATGGACATTACTATAGTCACAACTGCCGAGACTGATGAAGAAGCACGCGAGCTTTTAACTTTAATGGGCATGCCCTTCCGGGCAGCTTAAAGCGAGAAGTATTCGCGGAAGTTTAAGGAGGAAAAGGATGGCCAAGAAATCGTTAATTGCCAAGGCCAAGAGAGAGCCCAAGTTTACAGTCCGCGGCTATAACCGTTGTCACATATGTGGACGGCCGAGGGCTTACCTGCGCAAATTCGGCCTGTGCCGCCTTTGCTTTCGTCATCTGGCCAACGAGGGAAAAATTCCGGGGATTAAAAAAGCCAGCTGGTAGATGATGAAAGAATGAGAGGAGGTTGTTATTGCCAATGATGACAGATCCGATTGCCGATATGCTGACACGCGTGCGTAATGCAAACAATGTGCGGCATAAATCAGTGGAAATCCCTGCTTCGAATGTAAAGCGTTCGATAGCTGCTATTATGAAGCAGGAGGGTTTTATCAAGGATTTTGAGTATATCAAAGATAGCAAACAGGGCATTTTGCGTGTTCACCTTAAGTACGGGCCCAACCAGGAAAAAATTATCAGCGGTCTGAAAAGGATCAGCAAGCCCGGTTTGAGGGTCTATGTAAAGAAAGATGAACTGCCCAAAGTTCTGGGAGGGCTTGGTATAGCAGTCATTTCTACCTCCCAGGGTTTAATGAGCGATCGCCAGGCCCGGGATACCGACAGTGGCGGCGAAGTATTGTGCTATATCTGGTAGCATAGCGAGGAGGTTTACCGATGTCTCGAACCGGTAAAAAGCCTGTCGCTGTACCTGATAAAGTCGAGGTGCAGTTAGACGGAAGGCATATTGCTGTAAAAGGTCCGAAAGGGCAACTCTCTCAGGAGCTGCCCAGGGATATGATCGTTGAGCAGGAAAAGGGCTGGATCTATGTTAAGCGCCCTTCTGACGACCCGAAACACAGGGCTTTGCATGGCCTGACCCGAACCCTGATCGATAATATGGTTAAGGGAGTAACGGAAGGTTACAGCCGAAATCTTGAACTGGTCGGTGTTGGGTACAAAGCTGCCTTGCAGGGTAAAAAGCTGGTCTTGAATGTAGGGCTGTCGCATCCTGTAGAGTTCGATCCCGGCGACAATATGGAAATAGAGGTGCCCGCTCCCACGAAGATCGTGGTAAAAGGTATTGATAAACAGGCAGTTGGTAACCTGGCTGCAGTTATTCGCAAGACCTATCCGCCCGAACCTTACAAAGGCAAGGGTATTCGTTATGAAAATGAAATCGTCCGCCAGAAAGTTGGTAAAGCGGGCAAATAGTCGCCTGGAGGTGTGAAATAGTGCTTAAGGGAAAATCGCGTTTGATCAGCCGGAAGCGGCGGCACCGCAGAGTTCGGACAAAAATTACCGGCACAACGGAACGTCCACGGTTGAATGTGTTTCGCAGCAGCAAAAACATTTATGCCCAGGTGATCGATGACCAATCTGGAAGGACCCTGGTAGCTGCCTCCAGCCTGGAACCCCGGCTGCGCTCGGAACAGCCCCGCGGAAGCAACAGGGAGGCGGCTCGGAAAGTAGGGAAACTGCTGGGCCAACGAGCCGCAGACAGTGGTATCAAAGAAGTCGTATTCGACCGGGGCGGTTACCTCTATCACGGCAGGGTAAAAGAACTTGCCGAAGGAGCCCGCGAAGCCGGGTTAAACTTCTAGAAAGGGGGGAATAGCAGGGGTGTCAAAGATCGAACCATCACAGGAATTAATAGAAAAAGTAGTCAAGGTCAACCGTGTGGCCAAGGTGGTTAAAGGTGGACGCCGTTTCAGCTTTAGCGCCCTGGTTGTTGTCGGAGACCAAAATGGAGTAGTAGGATCCGGAATGGGTAAGGCCGGTGAAGTGCCGGAAGCTATCCGCAAAGGCATTGAAGCTGCCAAAAAGAACCTTATTCAAGTGCCCATGGTCGGAACTACTATTACACATCCGATCACCGGCCGTTTCGGCGGAGGTAAAGTTTTGCTGAAACCTGCTTCCGAAGGTACAGGTGTGATTGCCGGTGGACCGGTACGTGCAGTTCTTGAGCTTGCCGGCGTGAGAGATGTTTTGACAAAATCACTCGGCTCGTCCAATGCTATTAATATTGTCAATGCAACCATGGAAGGGTTGAAATCGCTTAAACGGGCTGAAGAAGTAAGCGCTTTGCGCGGTATTGAAGTAGAGAAGCTGCTCAGTTAAGGAGAGTTAACAGCTATGGCAAAAAAACTAGAGATTACCCTGGTCCGCAGTCCGCTGACCCGTAAGCCGACCCATCGCCGCACAGTGCGGGCACTGGGTTTGAGGAAGGTCGGCCAGACAGTTGTTCACGACGACAATGCAGTTATCAGGGGAATGGCAAATACAGTTAATTATTTGGTTAATGTTGAAGAAAGTAAATGATCCAAGTTGCAGTACAGAGGGAGGTGTAGCCGATGCGTTTACACGAATTAAGGCCTCCTGAGGGAGCCAGGAAAGCGGCTAAACGTAAAGGAAGAGGTATGGCTTCGGGTTTGGGTAAGACAGCCGGCCGGGGCCAAAAAGGACAGAAATCTCGTTCGGGTTCAGGTGTGCGCCGCGGGTTTGAAGGTGGCCAGATGCCATATTTTCAGCGTTTGCCGAAGCGGGGTTTCACCAATATTTTCAAGAAGAAGTGGAATGTCGTCAATTTAGGAGATCTGAACTCTTTCGAAGAAGGAACAGTGGTAACACCGGACCTTTTACTGGAAGCAGGACTGCTTAAAAACCTGCGTGATCCTTTGAAAGTGCTTGGTGACGGTGAATTGGATCATAAACTTGAGATCCACGCCCATCGTTTCAGCAAACAGGCTCAGGCTAAAATTGAAGCAGTCGGCGGAAAGGCAGAGGTGATATAAATTGCTGGAAACAGTAAGAACAGCATGGCGGATCAAAGAACTCAGAGATCGTATTCTCTTTACCCTGGCCATGTTTGTGGTTTTCCGGGTAGGTTCGGCGATCCCTGTGCCCGGCGTGGATGCATCCCGTCTGGCTGAATTTTTCCAGGAGGACACCATCTTTGGGTTCGTCAACATCATCGGCGGCGGCAACTTGAGCAACTTTACTATTTTTGCTCTGGGCATTATGCCTTATATTAACGCTTCCATTATAATGAACCTGTTGACTATAGTCATTCCGAAACTTAAGGAGTGGAGCCAGGAAGGTCCCGAGGGACGTAAAAAAATATCACAGATTACCCGCTACGGGACGATTGTGATCGCTCTTATCCAGGCCCTGGGTCTTTCCACTATCATAGCCGGTGAAGCAGTGCTCGATCAAACTTTGCTTTCCTATACCACCATAATCATTTCTCTTACTGCCGGCACCGCTTTTCTGATGTGGATGGGTGAACTGATAACCGAAAAAGGAATCGGTAACGGCATATCCCTGATCATTTTTGCCGGTATCGTTGCCGGATTCCCTATAGCTGTAGCAATGGCGGTTGAGCAATACCGATTCGGCCAGATTAACCTCCTGGTTATTATCCTTGTGGTGGTTATGTTACTCGGCCTGATTGTCGGTATTATCGGGCTTGACCAGGGGCAGCGAAGGATCAATGTACAGTACAGCAAACGTGTGGTCGGCCGGAAAATGTACGGCGGGCAGGCTACGCATATCCCAATGAAAGTAAACCAGGCGGGGGTTATTCCAGTTATATTTGCTTCGGTGATTTTAAGTTTTCCACAGACACTGGTCAGTTTTATTCAACACCCTGTTGCGCAAAGAATCGCCGACAGCCTGGGCTGGGGCAGTAACTTGAACCTGGTATTATATATGACTTTAATCATCCTGTTTACCTACTTTTATACAGCGGTCCAATTTGATCCCTTCCAGGTGGCCGGCAATATTAAGAAATATGGCGGTTTCATTCCCGGTTTACGTCCGGGCCGTCCGACAGCAGATTACCTGGCCAGGGTAACATCGCGCCTGACAACGGCGGGGGCATTTTCTCTCGCTTTCATAGCGGTATTCCCGATAATTCTGGAGCGCTTAACCGGGATGAATATTGTATTCGGCGGCACCGGTCTGATTATTGTGGTCGGTGTGGCTCTTGAAACATTCAAGCAAATCGAAAGCCACATGCTTATGCGCAGTTATCGCGGCTTTATGAAGTAGTGAAAAAAGAGTGATCAAGCTAAAATCGATACGGGAAATAGAGTTGATGCGGGAAGCAGGCAAGATTGTTGCTGAAGTTCTGCAGGAAATGGAAAACTCGATTAAAGTCGGCATAACCACCGCTATGCTGAACAAGATCGCAGAGAAACTGATCCGCAGACACGGGGCCGAACCGGCTTTCCTCGGATACAACAATTTCCCTGCATCGATATGCACTTCCGTCAATAACGAGGTGGTGCATGGTATACCCGGGTTGCGTAGACTTAAAGAGGGCGATATAATCAGCATTGATGTCGGTGTCCGCTTAAAAGGGTATCACGGAGATGCGGCTTCCACCTTTGCGGTAGGTACAGTATCGCCGCAGGCTAGAAACCTGATTGATGTCACCCGGATATCTCTGCAGAAAGCCATTGATGCTATGCAGGTCGGAAAGAGGCTTTCTGATGTTTCTCATGCCGTCCAGGACTATGTCGAAAGTAAATCTTTTTCGATAGTACGCAATTACGTCGGCCATGGAATTGGTGAAGAAATGCACGAAGAACCGCAAGTGCCGAATTTTGGCCTTCCGGGTCGTGGTCCGTCACTGCAGTCCGGCCTGGTTTTGGCCATCGAGCCGATGGTTAATGTTGGCAGCTGGGAAGTGAAAGTTCTTAATGACCAGTGGACAGTGGTAACTGCTGATGGAAGTTTATCCGCTCACTTTGAGCATACAGTGGCACTGGGCAATAACGGGCCCGAGATACTGACCTCTTCCAACCTTACTTAAGGGGGCGAAGCAATGGTGGGATTAAAGCCGGGCCAACTGGTCCGTTCTCTGGCCGGCCGTGATAAAGGCAAGCACTATTTGGTCCTCCTGGAGCTTGACAGTAGACATGTGCTCCTGGTTGACGGGCACAGCCGCACGATTGCCCGGCCGAAAAAGAAAAATATTGCTCATCTTCAACACTATGAGCGCAGGGCAAGTTTAGACGAGCTGCTTGAGTCCGGGCAATTAACCGACCGCCAGGTAATCAACTATCTAAGAGAACTGGTACCGGTAACCGGGGCTCCCGTAGAGGAGGTTTAACTGGTAACATGAGCAAGAAAAAAGATGTTGTTGAAGTAGAAGGCACAGTGGTTGAACCGCTGCCTAATGCCATGTTTCGGGTCGAGTTAAAGAACGGGCACAAAGTTCTCGCTCATGTGTCCGGCAAGATCCGGATGAACTTTATTCGCATACTGCCGGGTGACCGGGTTTTGGTTGAACTATCGCCTTACGATTTATCTCGGGGGCGCATTACCTACCGTTATAAGTAAGGAGGTTCGCTATCATGAAGGTGAGGCCCTCAGTAAAAAAAATGTGTGAGAAATGCAAGATAATCCGGCGCAAGGGCAGGGTTGTTGTTATCTGTCAAAATCCGAAACATAAACAAAGACAGGGTTAGCAAAAAACCTTGTGTCGGAAGAACTTTGTCTTTTAAGGAACTATGCTTAAGGAGGTGTTAAACGATTGGCTAGGATTGCAGGTGTAGATTTACCGCGTGACAAACGGGTAGTGGTTGCGCTGAGTTATATTTATGGTGTCGGGAAAAGCCGTGCAGAAGCGATTCTAAAGCACGCCGGGGTTAGCTCTGATACAAGGGTCAAGGACCTGACTGAAGATGAACTTAGCCGGCTGCGTGAGTTTATTGATAAGAATTACAATGTCGAAGGGGATTTACGCCGTGAAGTTGCTTTAAACATCAAGCGACTGGTTGAGATCGGTTGTTACCGTGGGATCAGGCACAGACGTGGAATGCCTGTACGGGGCCAGAAGACCAAGAATAATGCTCGTACCCGTAAGGGCCCCCGTAAGACGGTCGGTATCCGTCGTAAGAAATAGGATTTTTTTAGCAAGAAATAGGATTTGTTTAGAAGGGAGGAACTGGTAAAAATTGGTCAAGAAAAAGGTTACCCGCACTAAACGGCGAGAAAAGAAGAATGTTGAGCGCGGGGTTGCTCATATCAAATCGACCTTCAACAATACTTTTATCAGTATTACTGATGTTGACGGGAATAGCATTTCCTGGTCCAGCGCCGGAAATGTTGGTTTCAAAGGATCCAGAAAATCGACTCCTTTTGCCGCCCAGCTGGCTGCCGAGTCAGCAGCCAAGGTGGCTATGGAGCATGGCATGAGGCAGCTTGAAGTATATGTAAAAGGCCCGGGAGCAGGACGTGAAGCGGCTATTCGCTCACTGCAGGCCGCAGGCCTTGAGGTTAATGCGATAAAAGATGTAACTCCTATACCGCATAACGGTTGCCGTCCACCGAAGAGGCGGAGAGTTTAGTTATTCTACATGTGAGGAGGTGTAACATTATCTAAATGGGACGCCATACTGGAGCAGTTTGCCGTTTATGTCGCAGAGAAAAAGATAAGCTTTATTTAAAAGGCGATCGCTGTTTTTCTGATAAATGTGGTGTAGTGCGACGTGCATACCCGCCGGGAGATCACGGCCAGGGCCGCCAAAAGTTTTCAGAGTTTGGCCAACAGCTGCGTGAAAAGCAGAAAGCGCGCCGAATTTATGGAGTAATGGAGAGGCAGTTCCGCCGTTACTTTAAAGAAGCCGACC
>Ga0114946_10002237_pt1 | contig 13314 bp, 14 predicted proteins | sample WalLakDeSediment_FD_88676 | JGI IMG/M metagenome (GOLD analysis project Ga0114946, IMG submission 88676) | Lake sediment microbial communities from Walker lake, Nevada to study Microbial Dark Matter (Phase II) - Walker Lake 11/02/13 Deep Sediment | ecosystem: Environmental > Aquatic >...
CAGGGTTTCGAAGTGTATATTCTGCGACCGGGACGCACCGAGGAAGCCATGCGCATAGCTGAGTTCGAAAACTCCGTCATCAAGCTGGAGAAAGATTACGAGAAGCGGTACGAGAAATTGACTGCCGAGAACATCATTCTTCTCAACATGGCGCAGAGTGCGTATGTCAAGTTCAGTGAGCGCTTCGCCGAACTGCTCGATAGGGAAGTCAGAAAAAGTACACAGATCACCAGTAAAGGTGTGAAGCAGGCCGGTTTTTACGTGCTTGTCGGAGCCTCCATGCCGGGAGTCCTCATCGAAGCGGGTTTCATCTCCAACGCAACGGAAGAAAAATTCCTCGTGTCGCAGGCGGGACAACAACATCTTGCGGAACGTTTTTATGAAGCTATCGCGGCGTATGCGAAAGAATATGAGCAAAGTTTGAAAGAATAGCTCTGTTGAAACATCAGGTCGTGCCGATGATGACGCCGTGCATGCTTCAGACGCGAAGTATGCGCACGGGAGCTTGCGAGGCAATGCCGCATAACGAGCCTCGGTGCGGGTTCGCTGTTTCTGTGCACAGCCGCTAATCGGAACCCCTCCGCGCAATACGCTGCACGCGCTCTTTCCTGGTACTGTTACCTAATACCGAGGTCGGGTCGCAACGGAGTTGTGGGAACGAGTACGACACTTCGTGATGCGACTAATTCCTTGCTCGCACGTGCTACTCGTAGAAATGACGCAACGACCCCGCGCCGTCGCTACGCTGTCGCACAGCACAGCCTTGACATTACGCTTCCCCGTGTATACTTTATTCTCGAACGGATCAAGGAAACTCTGCATGAGTACCCTAATGCGGAAAATATTTCGCTGTGCCTGGTGCTTCGAGATCAACGAAATTCTCGTTGATCTCTCGGCGGGGAAGAAGCAGGAATATGTCGAGGAATGCCAGGTGTGCTGTCGGCCCAACACCATGCATATTCGTATCGACCCCGTCAAACGGTTCGTCACGGTTGAGAATGAATTGGAAGGATAATGCCCGGTGATGCAACGGGGCATGTAGCGTCGTTTCCGTCGCAACCATTTGGGCGGTCCGGTGTAGCTGGCTGGTGATGTTGTATCCGAAATACAGAAAAGAATCGAGAACGAACCCAACGATGAGAAGTTCGTTACTCAGCACGTTCTTCCGGGACTGAGAATCGGAATAGGTGCTGCCAGGACAGGCAGCGCGTCTATAACAATCGTTCGCCCTGAAGCATATCGTCAAGACTCTGACGCTCGCGTGCAACGAACCAGTTTCCTTCGGTGACTACAACTTCGGCTGCCAGTGGTCGCGAATTGTACATGGAACTCATGCTCGATCCGTATGCACCTGCCGACAACAGGGCAACCTGATCGCCGCTGCATAGTTCGACAGGCAGGGGGTAGCGTATGGCGAAGGTATCGCTGCTCTCGCAAACAGGGCCAACGATGTCGAACTCCTCCAATTCTTCGTCACGGTGTTCGAGTAATGGAACAATGCTGTGGCGTGCCTGGTACAGTGCGGGACGCAGAAAATCGTTCATCCCCGCGTCGAGCACAAGAAATGTGCGCAATGCTGATGGCTTCACATGCTCTATTGTCGAAACCAGTGCCCCGGCGTTCGCGACCAGCGAACGTCCAGGCTCTGTGATCAACGTCAGCTCATCGATGCGACTCCCCAATTCGTCTTCCACAGCCATAGCGACCGTCCGAGGATGTAATTCGGAGTGTCTGTCGGTGTACGGGATGCCAAGTCCGCCGCCAATGTCGATAATCGTCGGCCGCACGGGGAGCAACGGAATTATATCGTCGAGCACCTTCAACAACAATCGCAACGCTTCCTTGTAGGGAGCAGCGGATAAAATTTGCGACCCAAGGTGAAATGAGAGACCAGCGATACGCAGACCTGGCAACCAGCCCTCTTGGGAAGCAAGTGTGCGGATGTCCGAAGCACTGAGACCGAATTTATGAGACGCCTCGGCCGTGGAGATGTAGGGATGCGTGTCGGTTTCGATATCGGGGTTTAATCGCAACAGGACTTCGGCTGCGAATCCACGGTCTTCGGCAATATCGGATATCAAGCGGCACTCGCTTGCCGATTCGACGTTGAAACGTGCCACTCCTGCGTTGAGCGCGTCCACGATATCGCCTTTGGTTTTTCCGACACCGGTCATGCTAATACTCGACGCATCGGCACCTGCACGCATGCACCGGTACAACTCTCCGCGAGAGTTGACGTCGAACCCGCTGCCCGCACGCGCAAGAGCCTGGAGTACGGCAATATTGCTGTTTGCTTTTACGGCGTAACACGTCAGATGTCGAAATTGCGAAAACGCTTCCGTATGTGCGTGGTAACGTGCGACAATTGCGTCGAGATTGTAAATGTATACGGGAGTCCCAACAGCGTAGGTGATTTCCTTGATCGATACTTCACCGCAGTGCAACTCGCCGTTATGGTAGGAGAAACCTTCCGCGAATGTCATCGTCAAACCTGTCTGCTGCTTTTTGGGAATGCGGGTTATGTGCAAAATTCACAGATTGAAGATAGGAAGTCGCGCTCGCTATTCAAAAATTCCGGGTTCGGATATCGAGGAAAAGAATTCGTCGTGCAGTTCCGTCACGGCTTCCGGAACGCGGGCTTCGTCAATGACCATGGTGAGATTGATCTCGGACGAACCGTGACTGATCATGTCGATGGGGATGTCGCGTAAACGGCCGAAAATGCGACCTGCGATACCTGTTTCCGACTTGAGTCTTTCACCAACCACGCAAATGATTGCTTTGTTTCGCTGCACGGCGATCTGTCCGAAACGACGAAGCTCGGCGACCAACGCGTCGAGTGAAGGCGTGGATTCGATGCTCAGTGAAATGCTCACTTCGGATGTTGTCACCAAATCCACAGAAGTTTGGAATTCCGCGAAAATATCGAAAATCCTTTTCATGAAACCATAACTGCCGAGCATTCTCGTCGACGATACGTTGAGAATGGTAATGTCGCGTTTGTAGGAGATGGATTTAACGGCAACGTTCGACGATGCCGAATTCCGGCGTATGAGCGTTCCCCCGATCTGTGGTCTGCGCGAATTGAGAATGTGAACGGGAATACCTTGTTCGATTGCCGGGAGCATGGTGCTCGGATGCAGCACCTTCGCGCCGAAGTACGCGAGTTCCGAAGCCTCCTGAAATGACATTTCCTTTATACGCAAAGCATTCGGCACAATATTCGGATCCGCCGACAGGATGCCGTCCACATCGGTCCATATTTCTATGTCCTTCGCGTTGAGGACTGTACCGAAAATCGCCGCCGAATAATCCGAACCTCCTCGACCAAGCGTTGTTGTGACACCTTCCCTGTTCGCTCCGATGAATCCCTGCAACACAGGGACGATGCCTTTTTTGACTCGGCGGAGAATATGCGTTTCGCACGCCTCGCGTGTGTCGTCCAGCAGCGGTTCGGCGCGGCCAAACGTGCTGTTCGTAATCATGCATGTGCGTGCGTCCAACATTTCCGCACGTACGCCGCGCTCTTTCAACGCTTCGGAACTGATGGCTGTTGACATGCGTTCTCCGTACGACATCACGAAATCGAGAACGCGCGGCGACAAGTCACCGGTGATAGAGATACCGTACAGAAGACTTTGCAATTCATCGTCGAACACTTTGAAACGTCGGATCAGCATATCCTGTTCACGCAGTCCCTGGATCAATTCGAGAATGATCTGATAATGCCGTTCGATGATATTCTCACGCAAAACGGATTGCGCCTCGCTCCGCTTTCCCTCCGCAGCCAATTCCGCGCAGCGGATGAGCGCGTTCGTTATTCCCGCAGCCGCCGACAAAACAATGGCTGGGCGTTGGTCGAGACGTCCTTGGATAATCTCGCACACATTGGCTATCGCGGCGGCATCTTCAACCGAAGTTCCGCCAAATTTCATCACTATCATGATGTCATTGTCACAGATTGTATGAGCGGAGCGCTATGCGATCCGATGAATACTCAAGATACGGAAAAACGGGATAATGCGACTTCTGCAAAGCCAATTTCACATACCGGGTTCGCTAATCCGGGTGTACAGGTAACCAGCTCTGGTGGAAACGGGAATCGCACAGGACGCACTGCGAGCGAGAGCTGCCTTGGAACGCAGTCGGGTGATGTGTTCGCGTTTCGCAAAGAAGGGTGGAATCGCTGCTGGAACGACTTGCAGCCGCGTCAATGAGTTTGGAGATTTTCGCATGAAGTCATGATGTCGCTGTTCGTCATTCTTTCGCGGGTTTTGCGACTCATGCTTCCGTTGCGATTGTGCACGTTTACGCCCATGCACTCGGAATGGAGTGTACGGTTTTTTTGAAATAAAGAGCTTGAGACGTATATTTTTTATCGGAGTGAATCGGAGCGGAAACGCTTATACGAGTGTATTCGAGAATCCGAACGATGCGAAGATGAAGAAAACGGGACTATTAGTGATTTTTCTAACGAACTTATGAGCAACTCAGATTTCGGTATGCCCACCGTCAACGCTCCTTCCCGATCCGCACATGTGTTTTTATCATATTTCGGCCTATCATGAAGTTCAAGACATTTCCCGGCGGGGTGCATCCACGCGAAGAGAAGGAACTCAGCGAACATTGCGCATTCGAGAGCATGCCCGATCCCAGCATAGTAATTCTGCCGTTGTCGCAACACCTTGGAAAACAGGCCAAACCCTTGGTCGAAAAACGCGCATCCGTGGTCAAAGGCCAAGTCGTCGCAGAAGCCGACGGTTTCATTTCCGCACCCGTGCACAGTCCTGTCAACGGCACGGTGAAAAGCATCGGCTTGGAAAGTAACAGCAGCGGTTACCGGAAGGATGCGATTCTCATTGTTCCGTCAGCCTCTGCCGAAGGCGAAGATATCCCTGTCCCAGTGTCGTTCGAAGCGCTCGATCCTGCCACGGTTACGCCAGAAGTTATTCGTTCACGGGTGAAGGAAGCCGGTATAGTCGGTCAGGGGGGCGCGGCATTCCCAACCTTCGTCAAGCTCAGCCCTCCAGAGGGCAAAACCATAGAAGTCGTCATTCTCAACGGATGTGAATGCGAACCGTATTTGACGCGCGATGACCGCTTCATGATAGAACGCCCGGATGCCGTCATCGGTGGATTGAAACTCATCCTGAAGGCACTTGGTGTTTCACGAGGCGTTATCGGTATCGAGAACAATAAAGCCGCAGCGATTGCAGCCATGCAGAAAGCGGTCGAGACCGAATCCGGGCTCTCGGTCTGTCCATTGCGAACCAAGTATCCGCAGGGCGCGGAAAAGATGTTGATCAAAGCAGTCATCGACCGTGAAGTTCCGCCAGGGAAGTTGCCGATGGAAGTCGGTGCCGTGATCCAGAATATCGGAACAGCGGTGGCGGTATTCGATGCCGTGACGCGAGGCGAACCCTCGATAACTGCCGCTGTAACGGTGACGGGACGCGGTGTGAAGACGCCGAAAAACCTGATCGTTCCGGTCGGAACCCCGCTGCGCGAAGTCATCGATTATTGCGGAGGCTTGAGCGACGACGCAGCGAAAGTCATCGTCGGCGGCCCGATGATGGGTGTCGCCCAGCACGATCTCAATGCCCCTGTGATGAAAGCTACGTCCGGCATCGTTGTTCTTACACGCGACGAAGTACGCGCGGAGGAAGAAACCGTATGCATTCGCTGTGCTAAATGCATCGACGCATGCCCGATTGATTTGTTACCGACGCGCTTGGCCCGCTTGTCGCAACTCAACATGCTCGATGAAGCCGAGCGCTTGGGCATCACCGTGTGTATGGAATGCGGTAGCTGCGCTTACGCCTGTCCGGCACGTATCCCACTGGTGCAATGGCTGCGACTCGGAAAGCAGCGTGTCATGCAGCAACAGCGTACCCGCGGAACAGCCGCGTGAAGGCATGACGATGGAAGAAAACGTACTTTGTAAACGAAATCACGACGGAATTTATGTCAACAGTCACAATGTCTGAAACGGCACGCGGCGGCGATCTCTCCATCACCACATCGCCACACCTGCACTCGCGCTGGACGACCAAGCAGGTGATGTGGTTCGTGGTGCTCGCGCTCGTTCCTTCGGCGATATCGGCGGTGGTGTATTTCGGATTCGCGCAACTGCTCATACTCGCGACGGCAGTAGTGTTCGCAGTGGGAACCGAAGCAGGGATACAACGCCTCACGAACAAACCTATCACGATCAGCGACGGCAGCGCCGTCATCACTGGGCTTCTGCTCGGTCTGATCCTCCCTCCTAATTTTTCCCTGGTCTCAACCGCCATCGGATCCGTGTTCGCGATCGCGGTCGGCAAAATGGTGTTCGGTGGCCTCGGATACAACATATTCAATCCCGCCCTCGTCGGTCGTGCATTTCTACAAGCGGCTTTCCCTGTGGCTATCACGACGTGGACTGTGCCGAATTTTTCCGTCGATGCGGTTTCAAGCGCTACTCCGCTTGCCGCTCTGAAATTCGACAGCGTTTCCACAGCCATGGGCCCGTTGTTCGTCGGAAATGTCGGGGGCTCGCTCGGTGAGACATCGGCCATCGCCGTTCTTGTCGGCGGGGTGTTCCTGATAGCGACCGGAGTGGCGAACTGGCGGATTCCGCTTGCGATGACTGTTGGCGTCGTGTTGTTCGGCGGCATTCTCTGGCTTGTAGATTCTTCGTACCCCAGTCCGGTGTTCCACATTTTCGCGGGGAGCTTCCTTTTCGGTGCCGTGTTCATGGCCACTGATTACGTCACCTCGCCGATGACCAGTCTCGGTATGTGGATTTACGGCATGGGTATTTCCTTGATACTTGTTCTGATCCGCGTCTTCGGCGGCTTGCCCGAAGGCGTCATGTACTCGATTCTGTTCATGAACGCCTGTGTGCCGCTTATCAACAGATACACGCAACCCAGAATTTTCGGGGAGGCGAAATGAATACAATTGTAAAAATGCTCGTCGTCCTCAGTTGCATCGGCATCATTTCAGGCGGAAGTCTTTCCATGCTCAGCACATGGGCCGCTCCTAAAATCGCCGCGAACAGGAAGGCCGATACGGAGCGAGCGATATTTCTGGTTCAACCGGAAGCGAGCAAGTATGAAGAGGTCGCAACCGTCGATTTCGAACTCTACCAAGTATTCACCGAGGATGATGAAGCCATCGGCTACGCCATGCCTTGGGAAGGAAGCGGCTTTCAAGGAAAAATCCGGCTGATCTTCGGCGTCCGCAACGATCTGATGACGCTGACTTCCATAGAGGTGCTTGATCAGCTCGAAACCCCTGGCCTTGGTACGAAAATTCTCGAGGAACCCTTTACGAGTCAGTTCAGGAATTTGAAAGCGGATCCGCAAGTGGATTGGGTCAAAGGAGCACCGGCGAGCAAAGCTACCGAGATCGAAACGATTACCGGTGCGACCATATCTGCCAAGGCCGTTGTGTTTATTATCAATGACGGATTGCAACAGCTTCGCGCCTCCGTGCCCGTAGGAGAAATGAAATGAAAAAACAAGTCGGTCTTTTCGCGGAGTACAGAAAAGGTGTCTGGAGCCAGAACGCCGTGTTCAAACAAGGGCTCGGGCTTTGTCCCGTTCTCGCGGTGACCGTGTCGGCTATGAACGGTATCGCTATGGCGTTGGCTACAACCTTCGTACTCGTGTTTTCGAGTTTGATAATTTCATCTGTACGGAAAATCATCCCGTCACAAGTGCGTATCGCGGCATTCATTCTTATCATCGCAACCTTCGTAACCATAGTCGACATGGTGATGCGTGCGCAGTTCCCCGACCTGAGCAAAGCTCTCGGTCCGTACATTCCGCTTATCGTTGTCAATTGCATGATACTTGGCCGCCAAGAGGCGTTCTCTTCGAAGAACCATCCAGGCCGGGCACTCTTGGATTCTCTGGGTATCGGTACAGGCTTTCTCATCGCACTGGCTGTGCTTGGGGGCATTCGCGAAATAATCGGCGAACGTACGCTGCTGGGCGTGCAGGTGATGCCCGATTTCTTCGAACCTTGGTTGATCATGATACTACCGGCGGGCGCGTTTCTGACCTTGGGCTTTCTCATGGCTGGTATTAACGGTGCCGCTGAGAGGAAGAAGCGCCGATACGAACAGGCCCTCGTTGCCGAACATATGCAGCCGGTGTTACCGGTCGCCGAAACGAAGGAGGGATAGGCGATGGAACTCATTCTGATCTTTCTTTCCGCCGCCATCATCAACAACTTCGTGTTGGCGTACTTTCTTGGTATCTGTCCCTTCATCGGCGTGTCGAACAAGCTCTCGTCGGCTATTCCGATGGGTCTTGCCACAACGTTCGTGATGGTTATCACCGCTACGGTAACATGGCTTATCTATAACTTGATACTTGTTCCGTATAACGTGCAGTACCTCGAATACGTGTCCTTCATCCTGGTGGTTGCTTCTCTTGTACAGTTCGTCGAAATGGTCGTAAAAAAGGTCAGCCAACCCCTGTACCGTGCACTCGGTATTTTTCTGCCGCTGATCACGACGAATTGTGCCATTCTTGGACTGGCATTGTTTATAGTACTCAAAGAATACAATTTCATCGAAGGCATAGTTTACGGCATCGGTGCGGGCGCGGGCTTTACTCTCGCTATCGGCATCATGGCGGGTATTCGCGAAGAACTCGAACTGGCGGATGTTCCCAAGGCATTTCGCGGCGCGCCCATTACATTGATCGTGGCAGGTCTTCTGGCTCTTGCCTTCATGGGTTTTGCCGGAATGATTACCGTATAAACGAGACAAGATTTCAAGGAGTATACAATGATCTCTCGCCGAACCTTTTTCAAACTCTCCGGTCTTGGCGTCGCGGCGTTCGGCGCCGGTGCGGGTACGGCGTCGCTGTTGTCGCCTGCTTCGTCGAGGCGTTTCGCGATGTATGGCTTTCTTCCCGATGACGAACGGACTGCCCTGGAAGCTCTGCGCGTCTTCGTTGCCGAGCTGCCGCGTGATGCTCGCAACCTGAAAGCCATCGTTCACGCCAAAGGCCGTTGGAACACTCTGCTCGCTTCAGCCATGCCCGGTGGCGCAGCGTCACCGTCGTTGCTGGGAGGAAGACGCATAGAACTCCGACTCGAAGGCATCACCCACGTAGTAGGGGGAGATATTCTCGTTGTGGATGATCGCAAACAGGTGTTCGATCCCGATTGTGATTTCACCGCTGCATTGTCGCGCTTGCGGCATGATCTTCGCGGAACATCGGCTGCCGTATTGCTTTCCGCAGAGTATGTGGACGAAACCCCTCTACACGGACTTCTGGCAGGGGAACGCATGCTCGTGGTCGAAAACGAACGCGGATTGATGGATAGAATACCGCTGAGTCGCCACGTCAATCTCGATATTCCCGGCCCCCTCGGTAGTACATGCGTAGCTGTAGACGGCTCGGGTGTGCGTGTCGTTAAAGCAACCTGTCGCCACGAACTCTGCCATCGAAGCGGTACAATTCGTCGTCCTGGTGAACTAGTCGCCTGTGCGCCGAACAATGTATTGCTGCGTATTGAACACGCCTGACATCGTATGAGCGGAACGAGGCGAACATCCGGTACAACAGCGGCATGATACTGCGCCGCATCATACAGCATCCGATCGCTCTTGTGCTCTACGCGGTGCTTGTGTTCGCCGTCGGGTTCACCATCATTTTCTTTGTGAAGCAAGATACTGAGCGGGTCGTGAAGCGATCGCAAATCGCCATGGGTACGATTGTAGAAATCAAAGTGCGTGACATGGCCGACGATGAAGCTCAACACGCAATCAGTGCGGCATTCGCCGAGATACGTCGCCTCGACACGTTGTTCTCACACTCGCTTTCCGCTTCACCCGTTACGAAACTGAATAGCGTTGGTGACGAGGTGGTGGAAGTCCCGTATGAACTGTATGCCATGCTGCTTCGTTGCGACACGCTGTGGCGGCTGACCGGCGGCGCATTCGATGTCGCCGTCGAAGCGCTTGTGCGTTCCTGGGGGTTTTCCGCTGATGCACCGATGCTACCAGGAGATGACGATTTACTGCTAGCGCGTGAACGCAGCGGTTGGCAGCACGTCGAACTTCTCGACGGCTCGCGTGTTCGCCTGAATGCTGGTGTGGGGCTCAACTTCGGTGCGGTGGCGAAAGGTTACGCGGTTGACAGAGCTGTCGAGGTTCTGCACACGCATGGCGTCCGTGAAGGACTGGTCAATGCCGGTGGAGATATGCGGCCAGTCGGTGGTTTATGGAAGGTCGGGATTCAGCACCCACGTGAAGCGCATCGTTTGCTTGCCACGCTTGCGCTCGAGGGAGTTTGCGTCGCGACCTCCGGTGATTATGAACAGTACTTCGAGGTTGATGGTGTGCGGTATCACCACATTTTCGATCCGCTCAGCGGAATGCCGGCACGCGGATGCAGCAGCGTGTCCGTAGTAGCCGATAACAATACTACCGCCGATGCTATCGCGACGGCGGTATTCGTCATGGGGCCGTCGAAGGGTATGGAATTTTTACGGAGTTTTCCGAATATTGAAGGAATGATCGTCGACGACCACGGTACTGTCATCATGACACCCGGTTTCGACAACTATTTGACGAGGTAAATACACATGGATATTAATGTTCTTATAGCAATCGCGACCATGGGTGGCTTGGGGTTCGTGTTCGCGGGTGCTTTGGCTATTGCGGATAAAAAACTTAGAGTAGAAGAAAATCCGTTGATAAGCAAGGTCAACGAAGTGTTGCCCGGAGCCAATTGCGGTGCGTGCGGTAAGGCCGGATGCTTCGATTTTGCGATGAATGTCGTCGAGGGCAATGCGGAAATCAACGGTTGCCCCGTAGGCGGGCAGGATGTGGTTAACGACATCGCCGGCATACTCGGTGTTGAAGCCGGTGCGGCCGTGAAAATCGTCGCCCGCGTTCTGTGCCGCGGTGGCAACATAGAAGCAGCCAAGAAAATGGTCGAATATCGCGGTCCACAGAGCTGCGCAACCATGCATTTGGTCAGCGGGGGAAACAAAATGTGTCAGTACGGCTGCTTGGGCGGAGGCGATTGCGTCGAAGCATGCACGTTCAACGCAATACACTTGAATGACAACGGTCTGCCGCAAGTGATCGATGAACTGTGCACTGGTTGCGGCATGTGCGTGAAAGCTTGTCCCCGTGATATTATAGAACTGCATCCCATAGACCGCGAAGTGTTCGTGTTTTGCAAAAGCCACGACGACCCGAAAACATCTCTGGCCGTGTGTCAAGTCGCCTGCTCGGGTTGCGGTATTTGCGCTCGGAAATCCGACGGTGGCGTGGTGATGCAAGATGGACTTGCAGTCATCGATTGGGAAAAATTCGATCCCGAAAAAATCCCCTTCGAGAAATGTAAAACCAGCGCTATCTGTTTCCTGAAGGATGCCTACGCGCAACATCTCCTCGAAGTAACGGAAACCAGCGACGAACAAAAGAACTAATCTGCGGAAATGCGCGGTGAAGATATATACGAGGATGGAGTAGTCGTGACGGCGGCGGACGGGAAAGCAACCGTCGCCGTTCAGAAATCCGGCTCGTGCGAAGAGTGTACTGCGAAAATATTTTGCGCTTCCGGTGATGAGAACAAGAACACCGTAGATGTGCTCGATCCTTATGGCGTGCATGTCGGTGACGAAGTGCGTATTGTCATACGAGGTGAAAGCCTTTTCGCGGCGGGCTTCCTGCTTTATGGTATCCCGCTTGTGCTGATCATAGGAGGAATTCTCGCGGGGATGTACCTTTTCGATGTCGGTATCGGACCTCGTGAACTCTCGTCATTCATAGTGGGAATACTGCTTGCCGGCGTGTACTACCTCGCGTTGTTCGTCAACGGCAATACACGGACTCTCAGCAGTCTCATGCCAAACATAGTGTTCGTGCGAAAATAGAAACGCGACCCATACATGCGGAGCTGCGCGGCGTGATATCGGAATATGCTTTTTCCCTCGCGCACGACGTTAGAATCCGGAAAACCAAAACCTGGTATTATTCATGGGAAGGACTCGTACAACGCTACCGATGCGGCGATGTGATGATACCCCGTTCTCGAACCTCGGCGTGATAACAAGCACTCATTCACCGCCGTATGCCGGACGCGACCAACTCTTCCTGAAAAGCACTGTCGCGCAGCTACTCCCGGTCCCTCACTCGATGTCGAGCCAGGGAGTGGCCTGTATCGTCTCGGAGAACGTACTCGTACACAGTATCGCTTGCATCGTCAAGGAATATCACCCGCGAAAACCCTTCGGATAATTGCCCGGAGAACACGCACTGTTCTTCGTTTCGGAGCATCGATACAATCGATATTGTGCGGCGTCAGCTATGACCACATTCACACCGGTCATATCCGCACCGGCCGCTTGTATGGAAACTATGCTTGATCCCGTTGCACGAATTCCGTCGATATAGTTGTCACCGTAATGCTTATCGATTAATTCCGAAAATTTCATATCAATATCATCTGTTCTGATCTGGTAGTCGCATCCCCGTAAATACGTCGGATACATGTCGAATATCATGTGCAGACTGTCATACTCCAACAAACTACCGCAGACTCCGAACACAAGATGTACTGCTTCTTGTGATCGCACGCCGATGAAGCCATCTCTCGGTGGAAATTCGTATTCCCCTATATCAACGATATGCAAGACCATGCTGTCCAACGTGACTCCAGGCATCGACGCATCGGAACTGCACAAGCGCAATCGCCAGGCGACGTGACTAGTGGGGAAACGTGAAGGCAAGGTATGGGAATCGAGTGATCCGACGATGGAAATGCTGTGAAAAAATGAAATTCTCGAATGTTCATCGAGTCTGAATGTCTCGCTTCTCGAATAAGGCATTGCACTGAAACGCACATTGTTCTGTTCAGCTTTTCTGCAAGTCGCGTACTTGTCTGCCCACACTATGTCCAAGCTATCGCTCAACGACAACTCACCGTACGTGCCTCTCAGACCGATATTCCAATCATCCATAGTGAAATCCCGGTAATGATACAATGCATCCGACCGGGTTTCCTCATGACGAATCGGGATTTGAGCAGTACACAGTGAAGGCGCAAGGAGCAAGGTTATGAGAATTCCCAGTCTGAGGAAAGCGTGGGCATGCAAACGGTGCGACATGATGTCTGCTGGACACATGGAATTCTCCTTGATCCATCGTAGTGAAGCTTCTTGATAATATGCAAATCCGGTGCGTCAGGCTAAGTCGCACTAATCTTGTAAACAGAATGGAGTTTACCATGGTACTTGCTCGCTCCCCATGAAGCAGCCTCGGCGGCGGGAAGGGTAACTGACTCGTCGAAGCCCGAG
>Ga0114946_10002240_pt1 | contig 13311 bp, 9 predicted proteins | sample WalLakDeSediment_FD_88676 | JGI IMG/M metagenome (GOLD analysis project Ga0114946, IMG submission 88676) | Lake sediment microbial communities from Walker lake, Nevada to study Microbial Dark Matter (Phase II) - Walker Lake 11/02/13 Deep Sediment | ecosystem: Environmental > Aquatic > Freshwater...
ATGCTCGCCGCCGCGGCGATGAGCGTCTCGAGCCTCTTCGTCGTCACCAATAGCCTGAGGCTGCGGCGCTTCGCCCCCCTCGCCCGCTGAGGTAGCGCACACAATCCTTGTCGTTGTCCTTGTCGTTGTCCTTGTCGTTGTCGTTGTCGTTGTCGTTGTCGTTGTCGTTGTCGTAATCTTAATCGTAATCGAAGAAGCGATACCTCTTGGGCGTTAGCAGCTCAATGTCCACCGGGTCTCGATCCGGTCGGCGGCTTAGGGGAGACGATCCGGATTCGGATCGTTGCGATGCTGACGAGGCTCGGACAGCGCAGCCGAGAGGTGGGGGGCATCCGGGGCGCTGGGATAAGCTCGATTACGATTACGACAACGACAACGAGAATGGTGCTGAAGGTAGTTCCTGATGGACTTGTTTGACTTATTACGATGAAAGTCGCGCGCAGCGCGCTCCATCTCTCCCTCGCCCTTTGGGAGAGGGCCGGGGTGAGGGAAACGGCCATGGCGAGCAGCGCCTTTCATGGTCTGGGGTGGCGCTGATCGCCGTGGCCGTTACGATGAAAGTCGCGCGCAGCGCGCTCAATCTCCCCCTCACCCTCAGGGTGAGCGCCATCGCCCTGCAACCCCAGGTTTCATTTGCGTGTCGTTGCGTTCATTTGCGACTGATGCCCTCGTCGGCTCCATTGGACAAGGCCTGTGCGAGGGCCTGCGCCCCTTCCAGCGGCGGCTCGCAGCGGGTACCCGAGCAGCGGTAGAGTCGGGTCTCCGCGCCGGGGACCATGGCGGCCAAGGTGCCGGGGAGGTCGGCCTGGTCGGCGGGGATCGCCAGCACCAGCCGGCGCGGGGCATAGCTCGCCTGGGCGGCCGCCTGCCAACGGGCCAGCTCCTGCCCGGAGCCGCGCAGGATGAGGGTCTCGGGTGGGACCAGGTGCTCGTCGAGGGCCATGAGCAGGCTCCCATGGGCGTAGGGCAGGCGCCGCATGGGCTCGCTGGCCAGCGCCAGGGTGCCCTGGGCGGCCTCCAGATAGCGCACCTCGCCGAGGAGATGACCGAGCCGCTGCAGGGCGTGGGCGGCGATGCCGTTGCCGGCGGGGATGGACTCGTCGCCCAGGGGCTTAGAGCGATGGATCAACCGCTCGTGGTCGGTGGAGGTAAAGAAGAAGCCGCCCTCCTCGGGGTCCTGGAACTGCTCGAGCAGGACCTCCGCGAGCTCGACGGCAAAATCGAGGTCGGCGCACGCCCAGCGGGTCTGCAGGAGCTCCAGCAGGGCGTCGATCAGGTAGGCGTAGTCGTCCAGATAGGCGTTCAAGTGCGCGCGGCCATCCTTGTAGGTGGCGAGCAGGCGCCCGCCGCGCCAGAGGGTCGAGCGGATGAAGCCGAGCGCCCGCTCGGCGGAGTCGAGGTAGTCGGTCCGGCCAAGCGCCCGCGCCGCCCGCGCCATGCCCTTGATCATCAGCGCGTTCCAGGCGGTGAGGACCTTCTCGTCCCGACCCGGGCGGACACGTTGCTCACGCGCCGCGAGGAGCTTGGTCCGGGCGGACGCCAGCAGGGCCTGGACCTCGGCCTGGGGCATCGCGCGCTCCTTGGCGACCTCCGCGGGGGTGCGGTAGCCGTGCAGGTGCCAGCGGCCCTCGAAGTTGGGGGCGCGATCCAGCCCGTAGACCGGGGCGAGCACGGCGTGCTCCTCGGGGCTCAGCAGGGCCTCGACCTCGCCGCGCTCCCAGACGTAGAACCGCCCCTCGTGGCCCTCGCTGTCGGCGTCCAGGGTGGAGTAGTAGCCGCCCTCGGGGGACTGCATCTCGCGCAGCACCCAGTCAGCAGTGGCCGCGGCGGCGTCGCGAAAGAGCGGGTCGCCGGTGATCTGCCAGGCATCGCAGCAGAGCGCGAGGAGCGGCCCATTGTCGTAGAGCATCTTCTCGAAGTGGGGGATCATCCACTCGTCGTCGACCGAGTAGCGGCAGAAGCCACCGCCGAGCTGGTCGCTCAGTCCCCCGCGGATCATACGCTCCAGGGTGAAGGCGGCCATGAAGAGCGCGCGCTCGTCGGCCTGGCCCGCCGCCGCGGTGGCGGCATAGTGGCGCAGCAGCAGCTCCAGGTTGGTCGGATGGGGAAACTTGGGCGCCCGCCCGAAGCCGCCGCGCTCGGCATCGAAGCTCCCGGCGAGCTGACGGCGGGCGCCATCCAGGGGACCTGAGTCCGGGATCTCGCCAGGGGCCGGCCGGAGCTGATCCAGGGCGTGCATGAGCGAGTGATTCTGCTCGCTGATGGCCTCGCCCTGCTCCCGGTAGGCACGCTCCACCCACTGCAGCAGGTCGGTGAAGGATGGCAGGCCGTGGCGCGCCGTCTTGGGAAAGTAGGTCCCGGCGAAGTACGGGCGGTGGTCGTCCGGCGTGAGGAACACCGTCAGCGGCCAGCCTCCGGGGCGCTGGGCGAGGAGCTGGTGGGCGGTCTGGTAGATCTTGTCAAGGTCCGGGCGCTCCTCGCGATCCACCTTGATGTTGACGAACAGCCGGTTCATCAGCTCCGCGGTCGCCGGGTCCTCGAACGACTCGTGCGCCATCACATGGCACCAGTGGCAGGCCGAGTAGCCGATGGAGAGGAGAATCGGCCTGTCCAATACCCGCGCGCGCTCCAGCGCCTCCCCGCACCAGGGCCACCAGTCGACCGGGTTGTGGGCGTGCTGCTGGAGATAGGGGCTGGTGGCCGCGGCGAGGCGGTTCGGCGGGCTCGGCTGAAGGCTCATGGCGGGACTCGGTGGCTGGGACCTGATCGGGTGACTATGGGTCCGGCGCCGCTGGCTTTCCAATCGCGGGCGTGACACGACCCTGGGCCAGTCGCTAGGCTTAGCGCTTTTGTCCGCCGACCGGAGGGACCGCGATGAACATCCCACCCCTGCGCCTCAAGAAGGATCAGGAGCGCCGACTGCACGCCGGCCACTGCTGGGTCTACAGCAACGAGGTGGACACTCAGGCGACGCCGCTCAAGGCCTTCGAGCCGGGCCAGCCGGTGGCGCTCTACACCAACCGCGGGCGCTGGCTGGGGCACGGCTATGTCAATCCCCACTCGCTCATCTGCGCCCGGCTGGTCAGCCGCGTCCACGACCGGCCGCCGACCCCAGCCCTTTGGGTCGAGCGCGTACGCACGGCCCTGGAGCTGCGCGAGCGGCTCTACCCCCGCCCCTTCTACCGGCTGATCTTCGGCGAGAGCGACGGGCTCCCAGGGCTGGTGGTCGACCGCTACGGCGATCTGCTGGCGGTGCAGATCACCACCGCGGGGATGGAGCGGGTGCGCGCGGACATCCTGACCGCCCTGGAGCAGGTCGTGCGTCCCCAGGTCATCGTGCTGCGCAACGACAACCCGGTACGCGAGCTGGAGGGGCTGCCGCAGGAGGTCTCGGTCGTGCTCGGCGAGGCCCCGCCGGAGCTGGAGCTGGAGGAGGGCGGTGCGCGCTTTCTGGTCTCCCCGCTCACCGGCCAGAAGACTGGCTGGTTTTTCGACCAGGCCGAGAACCGCGCCCACCTGCCCCGTTTCGGGCCGGCGAGCCGGGTGCTCGACGTGTGCAGCTATATCGGCGCTTGGGGTATCCAGGCCGCGGTGCGCGGGGCGGCCGAGGTGGTCTGCGTGGACAGCTCGGCGGCGGCGTTGGAGCGCGTCGGGCAGGGCGCCGAGCGCAACGGGGTGGTCGAGCGGGTAAGCGGACTCCTGGGCGACGCCTTCGACGCCCTGCGCGGGCTGCGCGAGCAGGGGGAGCGCTTCGATCTCGTGATCCTCGACCCGCCCGCCTTCATCAAGCGCCGCAAGGACGAGGCCGAGGGGAGCCAGGCGTACGCACGGCTCAACCGCCTGGGGCTCGAGCTGCTCAACCCCGGCGGGCTGCTGGTGAGCTCCTCCTGCTCCTTCCACATGGGCCGCGACGCCTTTCTGCACAGGGTCCAGCAGGCCGCGCGCCGCGCCGAGCGCAGCCTCCAGGTCCTGGAGGTAGGCCAGCAAGGCCCGGACCACCCGGTGCACCCGGCGATCCCCGAGACCGCGTACCTCAAGACCTTATTCTGCCGCGCCCTGGGGGAGATGTAGCACGAAGACGGAGTCGCTCAACAAATCTGTCGCCCAACAGATCTTGTCCCGGGTCAGGTGGTTGCGTAAGCTTACTCCTGCAACACGTCAGACAACGACCCAGGGGTAGCTCTGCCATGCCAGCGTCCCGACTCAAACACCCCGCCGGCGCAACTGTTGCGCTGCTGCTCGCCGCCCTGCTCGGCGGCTGCGCCAGCGCCCCGCCCGAGGCCCAGCTCGCGGCCGATCGGGTAGAGGTCCGCAAGTCCGAGCGCAAGCTCACGCTCATCCAAAACGGCAAGGCGGTGCGGGAATACCGCGTCGCCCTCGGCAAGAACCCCTACGGTCACAAGGAGCGCGAGGGCGACAACCGCACCCCGGAGGGGGACTATGTGCTCAATTGGCGCAACCCCAACAGCAACTTCCATAAATCGATCAACATCTCCTACCCCGATGAGGTCGACCGCTGGCTCGCCCAGGCCCGCGGGGTGAGCCCGGGGGGACTCATCATGATCCACGGCCTGCCGAACTACATCCGCTCGCCCGCCGTGATGCGCGAGTACCAGGGGCGCGATTGGACCAACGGCTGCATTGCCGTGGAGAACCATGAGATGGACGAGATCTGGGCCGCGGTGAAAGACGGGACCCCGATCCGAATCCTGCCCTGACCCGGAACGACGCCCGTGTCGCCCGCGATCATGAGCACAGGGCTGTCATGCCGGGTTGCCCAGGCCCCCGCCCTTCCCCCGGAGCGAGAGAGGGAGAGAGGGACAAGGAGCGACTGCGGCGCATCTTCACGGTAACGGAGAGGGCTGGCGCCCTCTCCTCGTCGATCGTTCCTGTGCCTACTTCGACCCTGAGCACCCGCACGCGACGCGGGCGCGGCGCCGAACGACCTTGCGCGGCGGGCTAGCGCCCGGAGAACCGCTTCATCGCCTGCACGAAACTGCGGCGCAGGAGCTCGATGGAATGGGCCAGGTCTCCCACCTCGTCATTACGGCCGAGGTCGAGCGGCTTGTCCATGCGGCCCTGGCTGATCTCGCGGGCGGCCTCGGCGATCGTGAGCATCGGTGTGACCAGGCTGCGGCGCACCAGGACGTTGATGCTCAGGAAGATGACTGTGAACAGGCCGGTCAGCATCCCGATTGCGATCAGGCTGCGCTCGAGGGCCAGGGCCTGGACGTCGGCCAGGGGTACACCGACCACACTCAGCCCGACCACCTCGTCGCTCTTGTAGTGATAGCCCTTGGTCTCACCCCACTGGGTGCGGATCTCCTCGGGCGCCTTGGCGGGGTCACCGTGACACTTGAGGCAACCCTTGGCGCTCGCCTTGGGCGCGGCGGCGACCAGCATCATCTGGTCGTTCAGAAGGCCGGTCTCGCGCAGACCCTCTAGGCGGCGGTCATTGCGGAAGCGCTCCAGGAGCTCCTGCTCGAACGCCTGGGGCTGGTTCTTGGGGTTGAGCGGATTGTCCGAGGCGTTCTTGATGTAGTAGCCCGGCTGCAGGATCGCGAACTTCTCGGCGATGAGCGAGGTCGCGACGATGCCCGAAAAGCCGGGCGAGTAGAACAGGCCATGCTCCATCAGGAACGGTCGCATGTACTGGGCCACGTAGCCCTGGATCGACTGCACCATGTCGACCAGGAGCTTCAGCTCGCGTTCGGCCTGCACATTGACCTGACGCTCGGTGGTGACATAGATCACCGGCGTGGCCACTGCGACGCAGAGCAGATAGAGCAAAGCCAAGGCGAGGTTGAAACGCCGCACGACGCTGCGGCGCGGCAGGGTAGCACTGGAACCGGTCATTGCATTCTCCGAGGTATGGCTGCGAGCGTGCGCAGAGGACTGGGCTCTGCACCCGTCGGCAATCCTAGGGAGCGATGAGCGGGAAAAACGTGGCTCGGGTCACGAATCGCCCGCTCGTACCGGATCGCCCAGGTGGATTCTGCCGAGGGCATCACAGTCCTCGGGGATGGGCACAGGCTGGTGCGGGCTCGGGGCCGCGTCATCCTCACCCGCAGCGGCTTGCCGAAGGGCGTTTGTCACCACAAAGGGCACAGAGGGTACCGAGGTGACGGGGAAGGGTGACATTGCCGTCCGGTAACAGGCAGCTCATGTGTCCGCGCCCTCTGCGCCCTCTGTGTCCTCTGTGTTTGATCCAAGACCTGGACGGCTCGATCCCGCAGGCCCGGAAGCGGGCGGTCCGCCAGTTGCGCCGCCGCGGGTGACCAGGGGCCTCGATACGACGACCGGGACGCGGTCAGGACTCGATCATCTCGGCGAGCCCCCGGCCGGGCTGGACCATGGGCAGCACGTTCTCAGCCTTGTCGATCCAGACGTCCACCAGCACCGGGCCGGGATGGGCCAGGGCCTCGCGCACGGCGTCCTGTAAGCGCTCGGGGAGACGGACGCGGAGCGTCCTCAAGCGCGGATAGACCTGCCGCAGCCCGGTGAGATTGGGGAGCTGGGTGCGGCAGCTCTGATCGATGTCGGTGCAGTCCGGGTCGCACTCGGCGGTCCGCGCCAGGCAGGTCTCGTAGTGGTGGCCGCCGTCCATCATGTCCTCCCACTGCCGCACCATGCCGAGGAAGCTGTTGTTGAGCACGAACATCTTGAGCGGAACGCGATTGGCGACCACGGTCGCCAGCTCCTGCAGATTCATCTGGAAGCTGCCGTCGCCGTCGACCAACACCACCGGCCGAGCGGGGTCCGCGAACCAGGCGCCGATCGCCGCCGGCAGGCCAAAGCCCATGGTGCCCAGCCCTCCCGAGCTCACCCACTGACGCGGGCGGGTGAAGCGGTAATACTGGGCCGCCCACATCTGATGCTGGCCGACCCCGGTCACCAGGGTGGCGTCGCCGGCCGTGAGGTCCGAGATCGCCTCGATGACGGCCTGCGGCTTGACGTAGGGCCCCTCGCCGTAAGGCTTGGGCATCTGCGCCCGCCAGGCCCCGACGCGCGCGAGCCAGGCGGGGTGCTGGGCGCTGCGCCCGCTCGCGAGCGCATGACGCAGGAAGTCATTGAGGTCCGCCGCCAGGGCGAGGTCAGCGCGCACCGTCTTGTCGATCTCCGAGGGGTCGACATCGACATGGGCAATGCGCTTACCCGCGGCGAAGCCCTTGACCGCCACCCGGTCGTCGAAGCGCCCGCCGAGGGAGAGGATGAAGTCCGCATCGTGGAGGGCGTAGTTGGCGGGGATGCTGCCATGCATCCCAGGCATGCCGAGGTTGTGCCCCAGCGCGAAGGGAATGGCGCCCAGGGCATTGAAGGTCGTCGTCACCGGGGCGTCGAAGCGCTCGGCGAACCGGCGGAGCGCCGCTGCGGCATTGGCGTGGATGACCCCGCCGCCGGCCTTGATCACCGGGCGCTCGGCCGCGGCGATCGCGTCGAGGATGGCGTCGGCCGCCTCGGTGTCGAATGGGATGGGCTCGCGATGGCGTTTGCGCGGCGGGTTGTGCTCGCCGACGGCCGCGAGCTGGACGTCCTTGCAGATGTCCACCACCACTGGCCCCGGCCGCCCGCCGGCGGCCAGCGCGAAGGCCTCGCGCAGGACCCAGCGCAGGTCGGCGACATCCCTGACCAGGTAGTTGTGCTTGGAGATCGGCCGGGTCAGGCCGATGGTGTCGACCTCTTGGAAGGCGTCGGTGCCGATGGCGAAGCTCGGCACCTGTCCGGTAATGAACAGGGTGGGGATGGAGTCCTTATAGGCGTCGGCGATCGGAGTGATGAGATTGGTCGCGCCCGGCCCAGAGGTCGCGAGCGCAACGCCCACCCGGCCACTCACCCGCGCGTAACCCTCAGCGGCGTGGCCGGCGCCGCCCTCCTGACGGCAGAGGATGAAGCGCGGGCTGCGCTCGCCGCGGCGCATGCGCTTATTGAGCTCGACGTGCAGCGGGATCACCGCCCCGCCGGTATGTCCGAAGAGGTACTCGACCCCAAGCTCGGTGAGGACATCGAAGAACAGGGCGGCGCCGGTGCGGGCTGAGGTGCTCATGGAACTGCGCGAGTCGGGGGATGCGGCCATGGGCCACATCATACCCCTCGCGCCCTGCCCATCGGCGTGCCGGAGGCCCGTCGGGGGGGCGTGTCGAGCCCCGAACCGGCGGTCCGGGTGCGGGGTCAGCGCGTCAGTGCAGCCGGGGACGAAGCCTGGCGCCGTAGCCGCGATCGACAATGTCGCGGTAGTTGTGCAGGAACTGAACGACGGCGGGCGGGAGGGGGCGGTCCTCCGCGTCCAGGGTGTAGAGCATGTCGTTCAGCGCGCCGATCAGCTCGCAGAGAACCTCCGCCATGCGGTCATTGCTCTCGAGTTGGCTAATGATCTCAATGACCATTTCTTGATCAATCATGCGGGCTCTCCCGGGATGGCTCCTCGCGGGGACCTTGACGTCTTCACGCCGTCCTCGCCCTGGGAGAATTAAAAGCGCAGAGGATGCCGAGGGACTGTGACCGGGTTCACGAGGCGGCGAGCCCCGAGCCGCGGTGCCCTCGCTGCTGACGGGCTAACCGGCGAGGAGGGTGACACCGGCGCCGGGCGGCGCAACAGGCGCCTCGACGGGGACGTCGAGCGGCCACTGGGGTGCCTCCCGCAGCAGTTGTAGGGTGGTCTCGACGTTGACCGGCGGGGAGAACCAAAACCCCTGGACCTCGGGGCACTCGAGCTCGCGCAGTTGCCGAAGCTGCACTGCGGTCTCCACGCCCTCGGCGATCACGTTCACCCCCAGGACGCGGCCGAGGGCGATGATGGTGTTGACGATGGCCGACGCATCCTTGCTCTGTCCCAGCTCTTTGATGAAGGAGCGATCGATCTTCATCGCATCGTAGTCGAATTTCTGCAGATGACTGAGGGACGAGTAGCCGGTCCCGAAGTCGTCCATGTGCAGCCCGATCCCCAGGGCGCGCAGGGCGTCGATCTTCTGCTTGGCGTCTTCGACGTTGCCGAGCAGGACGCTCTCGGTCACCTCGATGCAGAGCATCGCCCCCTCCGCGCACTCGCCCCGGACGATCTCGGCGAGCCGCGGAACGAAGTCCGCCTGGGAGAACAGCTTCCCGGAGACGTTGACGCTGACGCTCAGGGGAAGCGCGGCGCCCAGCTCGCGCCGCCAGCGGCGCATGTTCCGGCAGACCTCGTGGATGGTCCACCAGCCGATCGGCACGATCAGCCCGATCTCCTCGGCGAACGGGATAAAGTCGTTGGGGCGAACCAGTCCGCGCTCCGGGTGACGCCAGCGCACCAGGGCCTCGAGACCGACGACCCGCCCCTCGCTCATCGAGATGATGGGCTGGTAGTGCATCTCCAGCTCGCCGCGGTCCACCGCCCGGCGCAGGGCGGTCTCCAGCTCGAGCGCCTGCACCAGGTGGCGGTGCATCGGGGCATCGAAGAGCTCCGCCCGGTTCTTGCCCCGCGCCTTGGCGTGGTACATCGCGATGTCGGCGTCGCGCAGGACCTCGTCTGGACTCTGTCCGAGAAAGCTCCCCATGGTGATCCCGATGCTGACGGTCATGAAGACCTCGTGGGAATCGACCTGGTAGGGCTCGTTCGAGAGCTCCAGCACGCGCTCGGCAATCTGGTGCACGTGCACATCGGAGCGGATCCCCTGCGCGATGATGGCGAATTCGTCCCCGGCCAGCCGCGCGACCGTGTCGCCGGGGCGCAGGATGGTCGCCACCCGCCCGGCGAACTGCACGAGCAGGGCGTCGCCGGCGTTGTGCCCCAGGCTGTCGTTGAACTGCTTGAAGCGGTCGATGTCGACGAACATGACCGCGATCTGGTGCCCGTCCTGACGCCGGAGCTGATTGAGCGCAAGCCCAAGCCGGTCGCGGAAGAGGTTGCGGTTGGGCAGGCCCGTCAGCGGGTCGTGCAGGGCATCGCGCAGCAAGCGATCCTCGGCCGCCTTGCGCGCCGAGATGTCCGTGAGCGAGCCGGCGATCCGCACCGCAGCGCCGTAAGCCGTACGCACCGCCACCCCACGGCTCAGCACCCAGAGATAACGGCCGTCCTTGTGCTGGATACGGTATTCGTGCGCGAACTGCTCGGTCGCCCCGTTGCGGTGGGTATCGAGCGCCTCGCGCAGCGGCAGGCGGTCCTCGGGGTGGACGCGTCCGAGCCAGGACTCCTCGCGGCTCGCCAGCTCGTCATCGGCGAAGCCGAGGATCGCCTTCCACCGCGGCGAGAGGTAGATCTCCCCCGACACCAGGTCCCAATCCCAGAGGCCGTCGTTGGAGCCGCGAACCGCGATGGCGTAACGCTCTTCGCTGCGGCGCAAGGCGTCCTCGTAGCCCTGGCGCTCGATGGCATAGCGGATGGAGCGCCGCAGCAGCGGGCCGTCGACCCGGCGCTTGACGAGGTAGTCCTGGGCCCCCTCGGCGACCGCGCCGGCCGCCTGCTCCTCGTCGCCGAGGTTGGTCAGGAGGACGACCGGGAGCACCGGGACCTCGGCGTGGAAGCGCTTGAAGGTCTCGACCCCTTGGCTGTCGGCGACGCAGAGATCGAGTAAGGCAACGTCGAACACGCCTTCGCGCGCGACCTCGATGGCGCGGTCGACCCGCTCGACGCGGTTCACGAGAAACCGATGGCGTCTCGCCTCTCCCAACAGCCTACGGACCAGGTCCGCCTCGGCCTGCTCGTCTTCGAGCAGCAGAACGCGGATCAGGGTCTTGGCGAAGGTCCCCGTCATGCGTGTTTTACATCCCCCGGGCGGGCGATAGCCCCGGCGCTTGGAATCGTGAAAGAGATGGTCGATCCCTGGTCCTGCCGCGAGTCGACCCATATGCGCCCGCCGTGATTCTCCACGATGCCCTGACAGATGGCTAGCCCTATTCCTGTGCCGGGGAGGTCTTTGGTCCGCTCCGCGCGGACGAAGAGCTCGAAGATCCGTTCTCGGTCGTCCGCCGGAATGCCGATCCCATTGTCACTCACCGCAAAGGTCCAGACCCCGTCGCGCTCACTCGCCGATACCCGCACCTCCGGCAGGCGCGGACCGTGGTACTTGAGTGCATTGCTGATCAGGTTCTCGAACAGCCGCTCAATGGCGGCGCGATTCGCGGGCAGCAGCGGCAGCGGATCGCGGCTGAGCTTGCCCCCGCTCTGAGTGAAGGCCTCTTGTAGATTGGCGACGGCCGCATCGAGGGCGGCCCCGAAGTCGACCAGCTCATCGGTCCGCGCCATGGCGCGTACCTGGGCGTATTCGAGCAAGTCATCGACCATGTCCTGCGCCCGACGGGCCTCGTCGAGGACCTGATGCAGGTCGCGCCAGAGGGCACTACCGTGGCGGTCGATCAGGAGCTGGGTGTAGCGGCTGATGCGCCCGAGCGGGGCTTGCAGCTCATGGGCCAGGATGGCGGCGAAGCGCTCCAGCTCGAGGCTCTTGGTGTGCAGGGCTTGCAGCTCGTCTGAGCGGCGATCGACCTCCGCGCGGAGCTGGCTGACGTCCTCGATCAACCCCTCGAAGGCGGCGTCGCCTTGCCCTGCCACCGGCCAGAGCCAGAGCCGCACCGCCCCACCCTCCCCACCGCGGCAAGCCAGGCGGGCGTCCAAGCCGTCGAGCCGGCCGCGGGCAGCCAGCGCCTGAAACACCGCCTGCTTGGCCGGCTCCCCGGCCAGGCAATCGGTCAACGAGCGGCCAGCCAAGTCGCCCTGGGAGAGCGCGAGCAGCCGCTGCGCCGCCGGGTTGGCCGAGAGGATCTTGCCCTGCGGGGACAGCGCCAGGGCGCCCAGGGGCAGGCGCGCCGCGAGACCCGCATCGCCGTAGTCCTGGGTCTGCTTGCGCTCGATCTGACGGCGCACCGCCACCGAGAGCTGAAGGTAACCGGCCCACTCCTTGACCAGGTACTCCGCCGGCTTCTCATCGGCATCCCAGGCGAAGTCCAGCGGGGCGTACTCCGAGGTGAACAGGATCACCGGGCAACCGGGGTGGGTCCGACGCAGGGCGCGAATCACGTCGCGCCCGTCGCTCCAGGCCAGGTGGCGCTCCACCACGGCGACGTCGAAGCGGCCCTCCACCAGGCGCTCGGCGAAGTCCACCGCGGTGCTCGCCTCCTCGACGTTGATCCCAGGCAGCTCGCTCTTGAGCACCAGCTCGGCGAGCCGGCCGTCGGCCGGGTTGTCGTCGACGATCAGAACGCGAAACGCTTGACAATCCATACTGAAGACCTGCTGACGACCTCGGCCATGCACTACCAGACATACAGCTCTTGGATGACCCCGTCCTGCTCCCGGTAGCTGACCCCCGCGCCCTGCTCGCGGGCATGGGCCGCCAGCATGGTCAGGGCCACCAGGGCGCTGTCGCTGGCGCCGTCGAGTCGCCGCCAGCCCACCCCCGCGATACCGACCCAGGCGTTGCGCTCCTGATCCACGGACCAGAGCGCCGTGACCCGCCTGCCCTGCTCCCAGCGGCTGCCCCCGCCGCCGGGCCGGTCGAGCGACAGCGCGGGCATCGCCTGGGCGATCCGCTCGTTGATCGGCGGCGCGCTGTCGATCGCGGGGACGGCCGGCGGAGCCGCGGGCTCCAGCCGCGGCGATGCCGGGGGGGCCTCCGGCTCCAGACTCGGTCGCTGCGCATCGGCGTTCATCGGCGGCCTCGCTGCCCCCCTCTGCTAGTACACATAGACCTGCTCGATCGCCTGGTCATCGAGGTACACATGCACGGGACGCCCCGACCCCTTGGCCGCGATGAGCTGAGCCAGCATGGCGCAGAAGGCGGCATCACTGGTGGCCGCGACCCGCCGCCAGCCCAGGCCGGCGACATAGGCCCAGGCGTTGCGCGCCTCGCCGTTGGCCCAGAGTGCGGCGATGCGGCGGTTTGCCTGCCACGCGCCACGCGCCCCGCGGCTCCCGTCCTGGCAGACCTGGCTGATGACCCCAGCGCGGTCGTAGAAGCGCACGGGTCGGCCGGCGGTCTTGGCGGCGATCAACTGCGCGAGCGTGGGGAAGAAGACCCCATCGTCGTCCGGGCACAGCCGCCGCCATCCGAGCCCCTCGAAGTGCGCCCAGGCGTTGCGCGCCTCGCCGTTCGCCCAGAGGCCGAGGACCCGTCGCGCACGCTCCCATCCGACCCGGCTGACGCCGGAGATCCCCGCCACCATCCAGCCATCGATCCCGCACTCCCCATAGGCGATGCGGAAGAACCCCCGCTCACCCCAGTCGGTCCCCCAACTGTTTTGGCCGATCCAGCATCCGGCCCGGTCGTCATAGCCGATGAGCGCGACACAGTGGCCACCCGCGGGGGCACCGGCGACCGGCCGATAGACCCCCTCGCGGTA
>Ga0114946_10002242_pt1 | contig 13300 bp, 13 predicted proteins | sample WalLakDeSediment_FD_88676 | JGI IMG/M metagenome (GOLD analysis project Ga0114946, IMG submission 88676) | Lake sediment microbial communities from Walker lake, Nevada to study Microbial Dark Matter (Phase II) - Walker Lake 11/02/13 Deep Sediment | ecosystem: Environmental > Aquatic >...
CCCACCAGACAGACCCCGCGGGCCTCGGGCGCCTGGCAGCTGAATTCCACGGATCGATGCATGACGCGTGCGGTTCAGCGTCGCAGCCAACTGCTAAACACACCCCCCGGCCCGGAACCTTTGCCGGCTTTGAGTTGGTGCACCAGGAGCAGGCTGCGCGCGGCGGTGAGCGCCATGATGAATTCGTCGTAGGAGTGGTATCGGGCGGACGGTTTCTTGGCCAGGGCCATGACCAGGGCGTCGCTGGTGGCCTGGCTGATGCCGGCCACGACCCGGTTGGGCGGGGTTACCGGTTCGTGCATGTGCGCCGCCACCACCTCGTCGACCGTCGGGGCCTCGAAGGGCACATGGCCGGTGATGGCGTGGTAAAGGGTCCCGGCAAGGCTGTAGAGATCAGAGAGAAAGTCCTCGCGTTCGCGCCGGACCTTCTCCGGGGCGATGTAATAAGGAGTGCCCCAGACGGTCGTGTCGCCTTCGCTCTCGGCTTCGGTGCTGCGGGCCAGCCCAAAGTCGACCAGCTTGGGTTCGCCCTCGGCGTTGAAGAGGATGTTGCCGGGTTTGATGTCGCGGTGCAGCAGTTTGTGTTTGAGGGCGGTGTCGAGGGCAGAGGCCACCTTGATGCCGATGTCGAGGACCTCGAGTTCGGGCAGGCGCACCTCGCGCTCGATGCGGCTGTCGAGGCTCCCGCGATCGGCCAGTTCCATGACCAGATAGCGCAGCGAGTCATGTTCCTCGAAGGTGTGGATGTGGATGATGTTGGTGTGGTTGAGGCTGGCGGCAGCGCGCGCTTCGCGCAGAAAACTGTCGAAGGCCTTGGCGTCGTCGATCAGGTCTTCTTTCATGAGTTTGACCGCGACTTCGCGATGCAGGATGCAATCCCAGGCACGGTATACGGTGCCCATCCCGCCCGAGGCAATCGCGTCCCGCAGCTCGAACTGCCGCAGCTGCATCGGCATCATGAGGGGATGTGCGCACTTGCTGCAGGGGGTGGTGCTGAGCGGTGCAAGCTCGCCAGGGATGAACACCTTGGCGCCACATCCGCGGCAAGACACCATCTTCAGCGGCCTACGTTCCTGATGATCGCCGTCCATGACTGCAACGCACTCTAGCACTCGGAGACGTCACGACAAGCGTTGAACTTGCCCGCCACCGCGACCCCGCTCAGCCAGACGCTTCCTTTTCCGGAAACTCGAAGGTCACCTTGCCGTCCTGCAGGGCGAGCCAGGCCTTGAACGGCCGGCCGCGCCGCGAGACGAACTGGTCCAGCAACTCGGTGCGGTCGCCGGCCAGGAGCTGTCCCATGACCTCTCGAGATAACGGTTGGTTGAGGATGACCTTGCCGCTCCGAAACTTGCAGGGCTTCGATTCCGCCTGCGTCTTCTCGCAGCGATAGTCGGTTTCCGTCTCGAACACGCGCGCGCTGCAACGTGGACAGCGCCCGACCGGTTCCTGACCGGTGAAATCGATCGGGGTCAGCGGTGCCTTGGGATCCCCGGTCTTGCGGGAGGAGCGTTTCTTTTCCCGCGGCTCAAACTCGAAACCCACGTTCTGGTCGGCGTCGAGCGCCAGGCGGGCGGAGAACGGACGCCCGCGCTTGGAGATGAACTTGGTGAGCAGATCGGTCTTGCGTTCGGCCAGTAACTTGGCCAGTTGCGCGCGGTCCAACGGTTGCTGGAGAATAATCCGCCCACAGCGGAAATCGCAGGTCCGGGCCGGGCCGGCGGCGTGCTCGCAGAGGTAGTGGTTGCCGCCGTCGAACACCCGCCCACCGCATTTGGGACACGGTCCAAGCGGTTCCTGGCCCGTGAAATCCGGGGCCGCTGCGGCGTCGCTCCCGCCCGGCCCACCGTTGGTTTCCTGGCCGAAATCGAATTCCGGACGAAACGCGTCGGTCAACCGGATCACAGCATGGAACTGGCGCCCCATCTTGCTGCGGAAACCCTGGAGTGGGCCCACCACACGGTCGCGCAGGAGCGCCTCAATTTCGGCGGGTTCGAACTGACGTCCGGCGACGATTTTCCAGAGGGCGAAATCGCACGCGGCGGAGGTGCACTGGAATTTCTTGTAGGTTTCCTTGACCTGGGCCCCGCATTTCGGGCAGGGCGTGGTCAAGGTGCCGAAATCACCGGGGATCGTATCGTGCTCGTGTTCCTTGGCCTTGCGCACGATTTCGCGGGTCATGGCCGCGATTTCCCGCATGAAGGTATCGCGCTGGAGCTGGCCCCGTTCCATTTGTCGGAGTTTGAACTCCCATTGACCGGTCAGTTCGGGTGCGGTCAGTTCGGGCACGCCCAGGCCGCGCAGCAGGGCCATCAACGAGAAGGCCTTGGCGGTGGGTTGCAGCTCGCGGCCCGTGCGGAGCAGATACTTCTCGTGTAGGAGCCCCTCGATGATGGCGGCGCGGGTGGCCGGGGTACCCAGACCTTTTTCGCTCATGGCCGCCCGGAGTTCCTCGTCGTCGACCAGTTTACCGGCGCCTTCCATCACGGTCAGGAGGGTGGCTTCGGTGAATCGCGGCGGCGGTTTGGTCTGCAGACCGCGTACCTCGACCGAGTCGGTGTTCACTTGTTCGCCCGCGGTTATGGGCGGGAGACTGGGGATTTCGGGGTCCTGGACCTCCTTGCCGTAGACGGCCAGCCACCCGGCGTTGAGCATGACCTTGCCCTCGGTCTTAAACGGCTCGTTTTCGACCCGGGTGATGCGGGTGGTAACCAGGAACTCGGCGGCGGGATGGAACACGGCCAGAAACCTCTTCACGATCAGGTCGTAGAGCTTATGTTCGACCTCGGTGAGGTGTTTGGGCGCCTGCGTGGTGGGGATGATGGCGAAATGGTCTGAGACCTTGGCGTTGTTGAAGATGCGTTTGCTGGGGCGGACCCAGTTTTCCGACAGGATCCGCTCGGCAAAGGGCTGGTAAGGAGCCTGCTGGCGGAGTGAACCAAGGGCCTCCCGCACGGTTTCCTGGTAATCCTCGGGCAAGGCGCGGCTGTCAGTCCGCGGGTAGGTGATCGCCTTGTGCCGCTCATACAGGGCTTGGGCCAGTTGCAGGGTGCGTTGCGCCGAAAACCCGAACCGCCCGTTGGCATCGCGTTGCAGGCTCGTCAAATCATAGAGCAACGGCGGCGCTTGCGAGGTCGGTTTGGTTTCCTCGGTGACCGTCCCCGGTTGACCCTCGCACTTCTGGCGGAGGCCCTCGGCGCGGGCAAGGTCCCAGAGCCGTTCCGCCCTCCGCTCGGCGTCCCCGTTCTTGTCGCGCGCGAACGCCTCGTCGAACCACCGGCCGGTATAGCCCCCGGCCGCGGCGGTGAAGGTCGCGTGAACCTCCCAATAATCCCGGGCGCGGAAGGCTTTGATCCGTTCCTCGCGTTCGACCACGATGGCCAGGGTGGGGGTCTGGACCCGGCCGACGGTGGTAAGATGAAAACCGCCAGTCTTCGAGTTGAAGGCCGTCATGGCCCGGGTGCCGTTGATGCCCACCAGCCAGTCCGCTTCCGAACGGCAGACCGCGGCGGCAGCCAAGGGTTGCAGCGCCCGGTCGTCGCGCAGGGCCTGAAACCCCTCGCGAATGGCCGCCGGAGTCATCGACTGCAGCCAGAGCCGGCGGATCGGTTTCTCCGTGCCGGTGTGCCGGATGATGTAACGGAAGATCAGCTCGCCTTCGCGCCCGGCGTCGCAGGCGTTGATCAGGCCATCGACATCCTTGCGCTTGATCAGCCGCGTGAGCAGCTTCAAACGGCTCTCCGTCTTTTCGATCGGTTTGAGGTCGAAATGGGGCGGAATGACCGGCAAGTGGGCGAAACTCCACTTGCCGCGTTTGACCTCGTAGGCCTCGGGCACCTGCAACTCGAGCAGATGCCCAATGGCCGACGACACCACGTACTGGTCGCTCTCAAAATAGTCGTCATGCCGCTTGCAGCCGCCGAGCGCACGCGCGATATCGGCGGCCACAGAGGGTTTCTCGGCAATGACTAGAGCCTTGGCCATCGTGACGCGGCCTAGCGTTTACCAAGCGCGGAAGAAGAGGCGCAAGTGTTCTTTTGCTTCTTGATGTTCGGCCGGGCCCCCCTAAGTTCGGGGAATGTTCGACAGTCTGAGCGACAAACTGCAGCGCACTTTTCGCAATCTGCGCGGTCTGGGGAAGCTCTCCGAGAGCAACGTGACCGAGGCCCTGCGCGAGGTGCGAATGGCCCTGCTGGAGGCCGATGTCCATTTCAAGGTGGCCCGGGATTTCATCGAGCGCGTCAAGAGCCAATCCCTCGGCCAGGAGGTCGTCCGCAGCATCCAACCCGGCCAGCAAATCATCAAAATCATCCATGACGAACTGGTAACCCTGCTCGGTTCCCGCAACGCGGCCCTCGAGCTCCGCGGCAACCCGGCCTGCCTGATGCTGGTCGGATTGCACGGCTCCGGCAAGACCACCTCGGCCGGTAAACTCGCCCGGCTCCTCCACAAGCAAGGCCGCGCTCCGCTCCTGGTCGCCGCCGATGTCCAGCGCCCGGCCGCCATGGACCAACTCGAAACCCTCGGACGTAAACTGGATCTGCCGGTCTTCGTCCGGCGCGGGGAAAAGGATGTCTTGCGGATCGCCCGCGAGGCCCTGGACTATGCCCGGGCCCAACTCCGGAACACCCTCATTTTCGACACCGCCGGCCGCCTGCAGATCGATGAACCGCTCGTCCAGGAACTGGTCCGACTGCGCCAAGCCATCGCCGCGCAGGAGGTCCTGCTCGTGCTCGACTCCGCTATCGGCCAGGAGGCGGTGAACGTTGCCTCACACTTCGATCAGGCGCTCCAGATCACCGGCGCCATCCTGACCAAGCTCGACGGCGATGCGCGCGGCGGAGCGGCCCTCAGCCTGCGGGCCGTCACGGGCAAACCGATCAAGTTTGCGGGCACCGGCGAGAAGCTGGAAGATTTCGAGCCGTTCCATCCCGAGCGCATGGCCTCGCGCATTCTCGGCATGGGCGATGTGGTGAGCTTGGTGGAAAAGGCGGCCGAGACGGTGGACGTGGACGAGGCGGCGCGGTTGCAGGAGAAAATGCGCAAGGGCCAGTTCACTCTCGACGATTTCCTCGGTCAAATGCGCCAGATGAAGAAACTCGGCCCCCTGGAAAGCCTCGTCGGCATGCTGCCCGGCGCGGGCGAGGCCATGAAACAGACCGATCTCAGCAAGAGCGAAAACGAGCTCAAACGGATGGAAGGCATGATCTGTTCGATGACCCCCCAGGAACGGCGCAGTCCCCAGATCCTCAACGCCAGCCGCCGCCGCCGCATCGCCGCCGGCAGCGGCACCACCGTCGCCGAGCTCAACACCCTCCTCAACCGCTTCAATCAAATGCAGCAAATGATGAAGAAAATGGGGAAGTTCGGCCGTCTCATGGGCCGTATGGGCGGCCTCGGCGCCCTCAGCAGCCTGCCCAAAGGCATGCTGCCTCGCTAAACCTCCGTTCACTGCTCCCACCGATTCTTGCACCCTTCCACATGTCGACCCTTGCCACGCCGGTTTCCCCGCTCCCTCGCCGGGGACAATTCTCCATCCTGGCGGTTCTCACCGGGCTGCTGCTCGTCCTCGCGGTCGGATGCCGTTCCACCACCGGGGGTCCAGCCCCCTTTGCCTCAGTAACGATCCACGGGCATGCGCCCGAGACCATCCGTGAGGCGGTTTCAACCGTGTTCACGGGCAAGGGTTATTACGACAATTCGCGTGGCAAAGAGTGGATCTTCGACCGCCGGACCTCGGCCATGTCACAATGGATCCACGGCGGATGGTTCGACCGCGACTCAGTGCGGGAGCGGGTTCGGCTGCGGCTCATCCCGCTGGGCGAAGGCCTTTACCGGCTCGAAGCCAAGGCCGCCATGGTGCGGGACGCGGGCGAGATCTTTTTCGAGGAGGAAAGCCGCATGACCCGGCTGCGGAGCGCGCCGTATCAGAAGCTCCTCGACGATGTGAACCGTCACCTGCGTCAACGCGGGTGAGTTACTGACCCAGGCCACCCTTGGATGCGGTTGCCCAGCCTGCTCGCGCGCGCCAGCTTGACGTAATAACATTGGTGGTTACACTGCGGGCATGATACTCGAAGTGAAGCTTCGCAAGGTGGGCAACTCGGTCGGGATCGTGCTGCCCAAGGAAGCACTGGCGCACCTCAAGCTGGAAGCAGGCGACACGGTGACGGTCACCGACGCCTCCGAAGGAGGTTTGCGATTAAGCCCCCACAAGGCCGAGGTCGCGCGCCAGATGGAAGTGGTGCAGGACGTGATGAAACGCTACCGCCATACGCTGCGGGAGTTGGCCAAATGAGAGAACCGATCTGGCAGATTAAGTGCCAATGCAGTGTCAAAGGGTCGTCCCGTGGTTTTCATATTGCGAAAGTGTGAGACTGTGATACCGTGGCACCGTGAAAAACATCACGGTCACCGTGGATGACCAAACCTATCGCCAGGCTCGCATCAAGGCCGCCGAGCGTGACACTTCCGTCTCGGCTTTGGTGAAGAGTTTTCTGGTCGGGCTCAGCAACGGCATGGAGGGCGGCGGCCACTCGGAGTTTGTCCGCCTCGCCGCCGAGGAGCAACGGCTGCGCGAGCGCCTCTTTGCCGTCGGCAAGGGCCTCCGCGCCGCCGACAATCTCCCCCGCGAAGCCTTGCACGACCGCCATGCGCTTCGTTGACACCAACATCCTGGTCTACAGCGTCAGCCCATTCCCCGAGGACGCGAAGAAGTGCGCGGTCGCCTTAGCGCTGCTCCAGTCGAGGGATCTGGTGCTCTCCGTCCAGGTGCTCCAGGAGTTCTACGTCCAGGCCACCCGCGCGACCCGCCCCCGGCGGCTCGCGCATGACGAAGCGGTCTCGTTCATTGCCGCTTGGCTACGTTTCCCGGTCCAAGAGAACACCGTCGCTCTGTTCCGGGCTGCGCTCGACGCCAAAGCACGCTTTCAAATCTCCTATTGGGATGCCGCTATCCTCGCGGCCGCCCATGCCGCGGGCTGCCGCCAAGTTCTTTCCGAGGAGCTCAACCCCGGCCAGGACTACGACGACCTCACCGTCATCAATCCCTTCGCTTCCTGAACAACCCTGGCCAAATGAGAGAACCGATCTGGGTGCTGCGGGAAGTAGTGCTACTGGCGCACGAACAATCGCTCGCGGCGTTCGGCGGTTCGGCAGGCATCCGCGACGAGGGGTTGCTCGATTCCGCGCTGGGCAAACCGCAAAACCTTTTCGCCTACGGGAAACCGACCCTTTTCTCCCTCGCGGCAAGTTACGCGTTGGGGCTGGTAAAGAATCATCCGTTCATCGACGGCAACAAGCGTGCTGGTTTTGTCGTGGCGGTGCTTTTTCTCGAATTGAATGGCACCACCTTCCAGGCGACGGAAGTGGACGCGGCCTTGCGCACTTTGGCGCTGGCCGCCGGTGAGATGTCAGAAGCGGCTTATGCGCAGTGGTTGAAGGCGAATTCCAAACGCACTTGACACCCCGCACGCCGTCGCTGACGGACGGATATGAACCAACCCAAGAAACTGGAACCGGTACTGGACGCCATTCGCTCGCTGCTGGCGGACCGGACTCGAGCCCCGGGAGACTATGCCTTGGCGCAAGCCGTGTGGGATCTTGGGCTGGCGTTCGATATCCTGGCCGAGGTCGGCCGGTGGGTTGACTGGAAGTCCCGGCACTGAGGCCGCTTGCCACAGGAAAGACCCAGAACATAAGCGCGAAGTTTACCGGCGGAGAGCAATGCTTCGACCAGGTCGTCGTGAGGGTGGAGTTCATGGGTTACGCCGACGACTCACTGACTGGCGAGCGGCTCGTGCTGCGCCTGGTTGCCGGTCCGGATGCCGAGTGGCGAGTGACAAAGATCGAACGCTCCGCCTACGGCCGGGGAGACCACAAATAGGCAAGGGCCGCCCCACGACAGCCGAAGAAGGCCCGTCCCTTCGTACCACGTCCTGTGCGCAGCATCGCGCTCGTTCAATAGCGCAAGGAAATAGCAGGTGTTGGCAAAGAGCACTTTCATGCCTTGGAGGGGTGCCCCTTGGCGTAATGAGCATGGTTGAGCGCGAAGTCCTCCGGCCAGCCTTCGATATTACAGTGCCGTGGCGGTGGCTCGGACAGCGCCACCTTCAGGGTGGCTAGCGCGACTTCTTCGGCGGTAATGTCGGCACGGGCGTGAAGGGGTTGATTCCTCCCTTTGGCAACCTCTTCGCCTATCTCCCAAACAGCGGCCCCTTCAAGGCCCTTCGTGCGGAAGACAGAGGTCTTGCCATCCGGCGCCGGCATGAAAGCGTTGTGTTTAACGCGGTTGTTGTCGCGGCTGAAATGCGCTGAGGAGAAGATGTAGCGTGCCACGATCTCCTCCGCGGCAATTTGGTCCACCACCCCAGGCTCATCGCTCATACAACTAGGCGGCGAAGGTTGCCGAGAATGACGTTCGGGATTTCACCGGTGAACGGTTCGGTGCCATGCGTCTTCGTGGTGGAGCTGAACTTGCCCGCATAGGTCAGCTCGCCGCTTGCGCCCACGCTCACCGAGAAGGTGCTGCCAGCGCCCGCGCGCCATTCGAGGGAAATCTCGCCGTCAGGATCGAGCGCGATCTCAAGCACGTGGAACTCGCCGGGAAGGACTCCGAGAAACCGCTTGGCCGCGAGATAGCTCTCGTACGAAGCGGCCCGCCCACCATACCCGTCCCAGCCCGGCACCCGGCCCTCGGAGAACACGGCCTCGAGGCTATTCAACGCGCGCTGACTCTCGCTGTGCCGGGCCTCGGTCATGGAGACACCACCCCCGGTTTTCGCTCCCTCGGGAATGATCTCGACGGCAGCGCCGTCGGGCAGTTTGACCTCCGGCGGAAGCACCACCACCCCGTTCCGGACTGTGCCCTTATAGCTCACGCCAGTTTCATACCGCAAATGCCTCCTCCAGGCAAGCCGCTGATCGCGACAGCCGACAAAGGCCCGTCCCTTTGCATTTCCATGCTCGAATCCGACTCATCGGTATTCGCGCTCTTGACATGGCTGGAGTGTGCTCGGCCAGCAGAGGCCATTCAAGGTGAATCCCGGGACAAGGACGTCGGCAGAATCCGGGGACGATTCCAACCACCGGGGTTCACCGGCCAGGGATCCATCGTGGTTCCCAGCCATGGAGAGGTCACAAGGTACTTCCGCGGACGGGTTGTTCCGCTCCGGTGATCCGGTGGTCTTTGGGGCACCGTGCGGGCCGAGTTCAGGGCTGACGAGGCGCGGCGTCCGGATAGAGTGGGCCCAGCCTGACCTTGGGCTGCGGTTTCATCGTGCACCGCCAGCGGTCATTTGACAAACGGCGGCGGACGCTGGCACGCTTGTCAGCGTCATGAGCAGGACGGTCCAACTCGAACTGCCGGAAGCGCGGGCCGAAGGCTTGCTGCAACCGCCTTTGGCAAGACCCGCGGTCGGGAAGAATTCGCCGGACGACTCGCCAGTCGGGGTGTCACTGTGGCGGACGTGATGCAGCGATACCAGCGGCTGGGCCAAGCGATGGTTTCACCGGTATTGGTATGTACTTCGAATCGTTCCGAGCCGACAATGTCCGACATCTGGAGCCAGGCGAACACGATTTTCGCGCCGGGCGCGGTGCGATCCGGAAGTGGACGGTGCTCGAAGCGACCAAGGCGTCGGACGCGCTCGTCCGGTGCCTGGCGCTGGCCGGCCTCGGACGAAGGCAGATGCCAAAGGTGGCATCCCGGATTTGCGGGATGATGATCGGGCAGGGAGATCGCCCGTCACTTTTGGAGTTCGCGCTCATCCGGCACGCGCCACAAGAGCGGGGACCGCACAGCCCGGTGCGCCGGCTGTCGGGGTGGCAGCTACAACGCGACGGTCAGGTCAGGCCGCTGGCGAAGCCGGCCTTATGCCTTCCCGGATCGGGAGCACTGGTTGGGCTTCCTGAACTGGGCCGCTCCCACTGCGGGCGTTTGGTGGTTGGGTATGGTGGGCGGGTCACTCCCCACGAGGGCACCGACCAGTTCGACATCTACCCAGACCAGCGCGTGAGGCGGTGTGCCGCGTTGTTCGATGCCTCAGCGCGTGTGACGGATCCCCTGGCCTTCCTCCTGCGGCTGCAACACAAGAGACAGTATCGCCACGGCCGCGCGGGCGCCTTGCTCGCCCGGCTGGATGAAGACTTGTCGACATGGCTTGGCTGGAACGTCGCAGACCATCTGGCCCGCCCCGGCGATCTGGCGCGGCGCTGGCACGCAACGCCAGCGGCGCGTCGAACCCCGGCGGTCGTGATCGTAGACATTGCCCGGCACGTTTACGATGCTGCCGACCGCTCGGCCGACCCGGACCCCCTTCAGCAAACGGGCGTGGTTTTGTTGGCGGGGGTTGAGCTATGGGCCTCCGGCGTCCGGCTGAACCGGTTTCTCGAATTGCTGGACGCGCGGTTCCCCAACCTTCAGTTCATCATCACGCTGTCAGCCCGGCGTCGCCGGCGCCTCCCGGCGCACCTTCTCCAAAGGCGCCTGCCGATCCCGGAGGTCCAGCCTCGCCCCCGTCCCGCTCCGGTCCGCCGGTTGGCGGGGGCGACCGTTCTGCTGGTGGACGTGGACAGCACCCTGCCCAATCTGGCCTTGATGAAGCTGAGCCGGCACTTCAAGGCGCAGGGTCGCGGTGTGGTTCTGGCGCGGGGCGTCCAGTCCCTGCCCAGGGCCGACACTGTCCTGGCCAGTTGTGTCTTCAGCACCACGGCCTCGGCAAAACGCGTCGAAGCGGTGCGCCGCCGGTACGGCGACGCCGTGGTGGTGGGCGGTTCCGGTGTGAACCTGGGTCTGCGCCTGGAGCCTGAGATTGAGGTGCTGGCGGCTGATTACTCGCTCTACCCGGAGCTCGGCGACCGGGCCATCGGCTTCCTGACGCGGGGCTGTCCGCTGCGGTGCGCGTTCTGCATTGTGCCCAAAAAGGAGGGCCCGCCACGTCGGGTGAGCGATTTGGATACGCTGCTGCAAGGCCGGCGGAAACTGATCCTGCTCGATGACAACCTGCTGGCCCATGCCGATGGCCTGCCGCTGCTCGAGGAGATGGCCCGTCGGCGTCTGCCAGTGAACTTCAACCAAACCCTCGATCTCCGCCGGCTCACGCCCGAGGCAGCCGGCCTGCTGCGCCAAATCGCCTGCTCCAACGTGACCTTCACTCGCCGCGTTTACCACTTCAGCCTTAACGATGCACGCGGTCTCGACCGGTTTCACCGACGGTACGCGCTGCTGCGGACGACGCCTTCGGACAACGTCGAGTTCGTCTGCATGTACGGGTTCAACACGACGCTGGCGGAGGACGTCGAGCGGTTTCAATTTCTGCGTTCGCTGCCGGGTGCGTATGTCTTCGTGCAGCGTTACCAACCTATCCCCGGCAGTCCGCCGGCCGATCTCCACGGGTTCTTTGACGACCGGGCGGATGCCCTGATGAGCGAGTTGGTACGGATCGTCTTCCGGCAGAACATGAAGAGCATGGAGACGTACTACCGCTGGCTGGCGGTCCAGTACGCCTCGCGCTGTGGGCGTATCCACCAGGGCCTGATCGAGACGTTGTTCCGCTACAACGGCCGCTCGCGCATGGGAGGGTTCTTGGACCGACTGGGCAAGCTTTGTGGCCGGGATGAAGAGGCGAGTTACTGAGCGGGTCCGCCGCCCTGGGATCGGGCGATCAGGCCAAAGAAGCTGTAGGGATCCACAAATACCACTTGGTGCCCCGGCCTGGCCTCGGCCAAGTGCCGTGACACCGCCTCATACCAGGCTGGCGATTTCAGGATGCTGCGGGCCCAGAAAAAGCCGGGTTGGCCGTCCCGGGCGGCATCGGCCTCGGCCAGGCGCAACGCGGCGGCCTGCGCGTTATCGGGCAGATCCCACTCAGGACAGGTGGCCACACCGACGCGCAGGGCGGGGCCTCGATCAAAGTGAGTCCCCAGACCATCGGGACTGAAGCGCGCGTAAGCAGCGAACTCCAGGTCGGTGGAGGCCCCGGCACTGCCGTCGAGCACGAACCCCGTAATTGTCAGACCCCAACGCTCATAGGCCGGGGCGCAGTGCGCTGCCCAGGTGTCCAGACCGGACGGCAGACCGGAATCGGGGCGGACCGTCAGTGCTCGCGGATTAAGGTATCCGGCTCCCGAGTTCCCGGCCACGAACCAGTCGTTGGTGGTGGCGTGGCGCCGGGCAAAGACCAGCGCTTGGGGTGCCCGATCAGCCAGGTTGGGATTGAATGCCCAAGCCAACGGCTGGCGGCCCAGCGCCGGATCACGGAAGAAGGCCGGCACGGCCTTATACAGCCAGGCCGGCGAATCGTAATCACCCACGTAATGGCCCACAAAAAGCCGGTTAGCCACTGGACCTTCCGGCGTCACCCAACCCTGCGCTTCCCACGCTGCCGGCGCAGGTGGCCGGTTCGGCTGAGGATAGCGAGCTTCCAGCGGGTAATGCTGATGAAACGAAGCGTTGGCCATGGTGGAATGCGACGCGGCGTCGGCCTCCACGTAGGCATTGTATTGGGACACGACCCGGCTGAATTCCCATTCGGTGGGCACACCCCCGTGACGTCCGCCCACGCCACGGTGGTTGGTGTATTTGAAGGGCCAGGGGGTGAACCCGCCCATCTGGATCATCGCGCCACCGGCCCGTTCGTAGAGCGCGTGCAGGACATGTTCCAGCGTCCGCCGATCCGTGCCCGGCGCCTGCCCAGGCTCGTCGGTGGCAGCTTCATCGGCCCAGGCGGAGAGATCGAAAAAGAAACCGCGCCGGGCGATGAAATAATCGTGGTTGGGCAGGGTATGAAGGTCATTGCGCGCCTGGGTGGGGTTGCGCAACCAGAAGGCGTCCAGGTAGAAGGCGGCAACCCCGGGCGCGCACCGGCCGCTTTCGAGGTAACGTCTCACCGCCCAACGATAGGCGTCAGCCTTGACGCTGCCGGTCGACGGCGTGTCCGAGTCGGGAATCGACCCTGACCCGGTGAATCGCGAACTGCCGTCCCGGTTCACCAGCCAAAGCCGAACCGGAAACTGCAGGTCTTCGGTCAAGAGCCGGTAAACAGACCCTGGGGCCAGGTCGTAACGCACCGGCAACAGGTCTTCGCATCCGGCCGCGGTTGAGGCCAGATTCGACGTGGCCGGCGCCGCGGCATCGTAAACCACCAAGCCACGGACCTGGTCGCGGAAGGTTTCCGCCGCTGCTCGCAGGTCCGCCAGCGGTCGAACCTCGGCCGCCCGCAACCATCCGTCCTCGGTCCGATACCAATCGAACCAGAATTGGTCGGTATCGACCCCAAAATCGCTGCAGTAAAACAGGTAA
>Ga0114946_10002243_pt1 | contig 13297 bp, 10 predicted proteins | sample WalLakDeSediment_FD_88676 | JGI IMG/M metagenome (GOLD analysis project Ga0114946, IMG submission 88676) | Lake sediment microbial communities from Walker lake, Nevada to study Microbial Dark Matter (Phase II) - Walker Lake 11/02/13 Deep Sediment | ecosystem: Environmental > Aquatic >...
GCTTTCCTTTCAGGCTCCTTGGTCAACGAACATCTAGACGATTTCTCGGATATTGACTTGGGTATTGCAACGAAGAATAGTGCCAGGGCTTTCGACGAGACTTTCGTTTTGCGGCATGAACTTGTGGCGGTTGTGGGGCAACCAATCCATTACCTAGAAAGAGGATGGGAACACTGCAAAATGATAGCCGCTCTTTTCGGAAAGTCTCAGTTTCCACCCATCGGCCTGGAAATAGACATCATTTTCAGTCAGTTGCAGTATATTTCAGAGCAGATGCCATATTCCGAGAATAAGATTGTCCTCGACCGCAAAGCAAAACTCCAATCCGCGCTCGCCAAGATGAGCCAGTCAAAGCCAAGTCAAGAGGTTGAGGACGAGATCAAGCAGCACTTGAAATGGTTTCCTTTCTATGCACACGATGCACTCAAGGCATGTAAAAGGAGTGATGGGTTTCAAGTCCAATCTCTGCTGGAAGAAATGCGGAGAGTGGTTTTCTTTGCCGCCGCCACTCGTCAGGGCAAGCAAGTCTATGGCTCTAAGAGAGCATATCGCTATCTGACAACCGCTGAGCGGCAGGTGTTAGAGCAGTCGTATCACCGTGCGGATGAAAGCATGATTTCTCAACTGGCGCAACTGTATATTGGGTGTGTAACGGGATTACAGTCGAACTATCGAATAGGTGATAATGTCGAAAACGTTAGAATCGTACTACAGGAATTGTTGTGAAAGCAGGAAGCCGCCCAACGCCCTGATAAGCCGCGCCACCACGCCACGGCCGTTTCCACCCCATTCATGCGCCGGCTTCATCGTTTGTTAGACGGCCGTTTCCTCTACCCCTTGTTTATCCGGTAATGACGATTGCATAACGTATCGGTTGATACTCGTCTGCCATTGCACTCTAAACAAGAGCTACCTGCAACCGCTTTCCCAATACCAACGCCGCTTTCTCCAACGTGATCAACGTGGCCGATTCATTCTGCGGGTCAAGCAGTCTATCTACTGCGGCGCGGCTCGTCTGCATTCGCCGCGCCATTTCCGCTTTGGTCAAATTCTGCTCACGCATCAGTTGGGAAATCTGGTAGGCCACAATTTGAGCATATTTCTACTTCATCACGAAGTAAGGATTCATGCGGCGCGGAGTCTTCGGAGCCGCCGCCATCTACTCCAACAACCCCGCCTCCACCAAATTCGCCCGCAGCCGCGCTCCCACGGCCGAATTCTCGCGCTAAAAAACGGCCGTTTCCCCCAGCGGCGCCGCAGCCCGGATCGTCGCGCCCGCCGCCGCGTCGCCGTGGATTGCGCCTGTCCACAGGTGCACCCAGCGCCCCGCCGGCAGATAGACTTCCACCTCGCTCGTGTCCGGGTCCAGCACGGGCGCGACCAGCAGTTCGCTGCCCACCATGAACTGCTCGTAGCGCAGCTCGTAGACGTTGGGGTCGTCGGGGTAGTGGATGAAGAGGTGGCGCACGACGGGCAGGCCGGTCGCCGCCGCTTCGGCGACGAGTTCCCGCCGGTAGAAGCCCCACGGCGCGTACACCTTGGCGAAGCGGCTGAACTGCGCCAGCGTGGCGTCGTCGTCGTAGAACTGGAAATTTTCGTCGGGCAGGTTGCCTTCGTGCGTGCGGTAGATGGTCGTGAAGGCGTTCAGCTCCATCCAGCGCCACAGCAGCTCGCGGCTGCGGTGGTAGTTGCGGATGGGGTTGCTGTTGGCGGTGTAGCCGCCGATGTCGCTGTGATTGAAGGCGTAGCCGGAGAGGCCGCTGCTGAGGAGCCCGGTAACGGCCGTTTTAATCCCATCGTGCGCATCCCAGCTCACCAACTGGTCACCCAGCCAGAAAAGCGTGCTGTCGCGCGGGCTGCGCGTAAAGCCGGCGCGCGTGAAAAAAACGGCCTCCTCCTCCAGCCCGGCCGCCGCGATGGCCGCGCGGTTGAGCTGCGCCCAGACCTCCGGGTAGCGGTTGTGGAAGCTGGCCGCCGCCACGAAGCCGCGCCCCGGCAGTGAGGCCCACAGCAGCTTATCGGGCTCCTCCTGATGCCGCGCCGTGAGCCGTTCCCCATCCCAGGCTACGACGAAGGCCCCCACGTTATAGCTGCCCGCCGGCGCGCTGCTCGTCAGCGCCCCGCCAATCTGGCGCTGCCCATACTGCGTCAGCCCCCGGCGCACGCCCCACTAGCCCATCAGCCCAATGAAAACGACAAGGATTATGCCGAATAAATAACGTAAAGCTTTGTTTAACATGTCTGATGCTCAGCCTAAAAAATAACCCCACTTGCCTGTTCAAGCAACTGGGGTTGACCGTGTTCGCCCGAGCGGATCTTTACCGCTTGCACACATAATTTGGGTCTTTCTTCAACAAACCGCTAAAGTTGCGCTTACTCCTCGTCTTCCTTCTCTTCGCGTAAACCACGCGCGTAGTCGGGTTCTGTTTCGTCCATTTCTTTTTTCCGTAAACCACGCGCAAAGTTGGTCCGTACGTCGCCTTGCGCTTCATGCCGTAAACCACGCGCGAAGTCCGGTCGATCCGTGCTTCTCACCTCGTCTCGCAAGCCGCGCGCGAAGTCCGGCTGGTCGTTGCTTTCGATTTCGGCTTGCAATTCGCGGACGAAATCGGGCGGCGCCGCCTCTTCTTTCATTAAATCGAGATCTTCCTTTCTCTCGATTTTACCTCGCAAACCGCGCGCAAAATCGGGTCGCTCCTCGCCTTCCAATTCATCCCGCAGGCCGCGCGCAAAGTCGGGCTTGGCCCTATCTTCTACTTCAACTCGCAATCCGCGTGCAAAATCGGGTTGTTCTTTATCATTCTCTTTTTCGCGTAGACCACGGGCAAAATCAGCTTTTTTCACCGCTGTGTCTTGAACTAATTCCTTCTGCAGCTCTGTCATCGGTAACTCCTTTTGGCGGGTAAGGCCTAACCGGCCGGAACGATAGCTTTGACGGCAACCAGGGCCACGCGCTAGCTGTTTGAGCCAGTTTGTTAACGTGTCAATGCTTTCGTGCTATGGTGAGGCTCTATGTATCGTTCCGATGGGGCGGAAAGTAGGGTGGATGTACTATTAATAATATTATACCATACCTCACTATGTTTGTTAAGCTGCAAAAGTGCAAAATAGGCAGGCGCTTGACGATTTTACGGCAAACCTGCGCTATTTGGGGGGGCCCCTGGCGCTTGTTCTAGACAGAGCCCTCTTTTTTTACGGCGCGGACGATTTCCATGACGGGCGCAAACAAACGGCCGTTCGTCGCCACGCTCTCGTTGTTGTAAATCGTCGGCGTTCCCTGCCAGTCGGTGAAGGTCCCGCCCGCCTCTTCCAGGATGAGTTGCAAGGGGCCGCAGTCCCACAGCGCCATGGCCGGATCGAGCATGATTTCGGCGCGGCCGGTGGCGACCAGGAAGTAGCCGTAGGCGTCGCCCCAGGTGCGCTGGAAATAGGTGGCGGCGACGAGCCGGTCCCACACCGGCTGGCGCGCCCCGTAATGGTTGAGCTCGCTGGTGAGCAGCCGCGCGTCCGCCAGCCGGTCCACCGCGGAAACGTGGGCGCGACGGCCGTTCCAGAAGCAGCCGCCCCCGCGCGTCGCGTAGACCATCTCGCCCAGCGCCGGGAAGTTGGCGACGCCCAGGAGCGGCTGGCCGTGGTGGGTGAGCGCCAGCAGGTTGGCGTACAGCGGGACCCCCGCCATGAACGACTTGGTGCCGTCAATCGGGTCGATGATCCAGGTGTAGGGCGCGTCAGCGGCGGAACGGCCGTATTCCTCCCCCAGCACCCCGTGTTCAGGCCAGTAACGCGCGATCAGCGCGCGCAGCAGCTGCTCCGCCTCCCGGTCCGCGACCGTCACCGGCGAATTATCCGCCTTGCGTTCGGCCGTGACGCCGCGCTGGTAATGGCCCAGCGTGACGCGCCCGGCCTGCCACGCCGCGTCCAGCGCGAAGTCGAGTAAAGCTTGCATCCTGATCTCGTCGGTCATTGACGTCTCCTTTTGCGATGGGGCGAGGGGGCGAAGAGGCGAGGGGGCGAAGGGGCGAAGGGGCGACAAGTTCGCTGACTCAGCACTCATCACTCGCTACTCGCTCCTCGCTACTCGCTCCTCGCCCGCTCGTTAATCACAATCCGCCTCTGCCCCTTGCCCCACCAGGCCAAAATCGTACCGCCGTCGGTGAATTTGAGCGGCAGCAGGGCGCCGAGGGTGAAGGTGAGCAGGTTGTCAACGGCCGTGAACCCCGCCAGCGCCGCTGCTACCCGGCTAAACGGGCGCAGCAGCAGCCCCGCCAGCCCGGCCGCCAGCCCCAGCAGCAGGCTAAAAAGCGGTCCGCCCAGCGCGCGCTGCACGTGCAAAGCGGGCGCGACGGCGCCCTCGTCGTGGGGGTAAAGCGAGGTCGCCAGCGGGCCCCAAAAGGCGATTCCCGCCATCGGATAGCCGGTCTGCTCGGCCGCGCGCGCGTGGCCCAGGTGGTGCCAGAGCGTGCTGAACCAGTGCAGCAGCGTGGCGACCAGGCCCACGGCAGCCGCCTTTTGCGGCTTGAGCCGCAGCCATTTGACCCCCAGCAGCGTCAGCAACGACCATACCGCCAGGAAGGCCGCCGCCACCGTGGGCTGCGCCTTGAGCTCTAAATCAGCGACCGTCCCAAGTTTGATGCTCCTATTCATGTTATCCCCATATCCTCTATATCACACCCTCATCGCCCCCTCGCTCCTCTCTCCTCGCCCCCTCGCTCCTCGCCCTCTCGCCCCTTCGCCCTATCGCCCCTCACCTTCCCCCGGCAGCGGATACACCAACAGCAAATTCTCCACCACCAGCCGCGCGTTGGCGTTGCGCTCAAGCTGCCACAGCGCCAGGTTGGTCTGCCTGAGGCTCGTGACGATGGCTTCCGGGCGCCAGGCGGCGGCGCAGGTCGCCAGGCGCGCCTGCTCGTCGATATTGGTAATGGCCAGGTAACGGCCGTTATCCCCCGCCGCGCTCGCCGCGTCCCCGCCGTGCGCCAGCAGCGCCAGGTCGCGCCACCAGCTTAGCCACGTCCGCAGCAGGTCGGGCAGCTCCTCGGCTTTGCGCGCCAGCCGCTCGGCCAGGTCGAAGCGCGCCACGCGCGCGCCCGCCAGCGCTTCGTGTAGCGCGGCAAGCTGCTTCTGCCGGTTCTGCAAGCGGCTCTCGTCCTGGCTGGCGCGCACGGCCCAGCCCAAACGGCCGTCCGCCAGGTGCGCCAGCAGGTGGGCCTTTTCGGCTTTGACCTGCCAGCGCGTCATCAGGCTCTCTTCGATCAGGGGGGTGGGCGCCGGCCGTAGCGCCACGGTGCGGCAGCGCGAGGCAATCGTGGGCAGCAGGGTATCTGCGTCCGTGGCCGTCAGAATCAACACCACGTTGGGCGGCGGCTCCTCCAGCGTTTTCAGAAAGGCGTTGGCCGCGTTGGCGTTGGCCGCGTCGAACTGCTTCAAAATCGCGACCTTGGCGCGCGCCTCGTAAGCCGAAAGGTTCAGCGCCTGCAGCAGCTCCCGGATTTGGGCAATGCGCAGCGTCGCCTTGCCGCGCCCGCTGATCTCCGGCGTCACCAGGCGCACGTCGGGGTGGTGGTCGGCGGCGATCAGGCGGCAGGCGCGGCAATTCCCGCACGGCCGTTCGGCGGCGACGGCCGTGCAGTTCAGCGCCTGCGCGAAGGCGCGCGCCAGCGTCGTCTTGCCGATCTGCTCCGGCCCGGTAATCAGGTAGGCGTGCCCCACGCGGCCGTGGCGGATGTCGCCCGCCAGCAGCGCTACAGCCCAAGCGTGTCCGAGGATGTTGTGCCAGGTGGTCATCGTGGCGCCATTCACTCGTCCAGCAGCACAACCGGCTCCTGGTAGTAGCGCAGGCGGCTGCGCGCCAGCTTTTCGGCCAGGAACTGGTTGAACCAGGCCCGCTTCTCGGCCAGGGGCTCGTCCTGCTTCAGGCGCGCCAGGCTGGCGTTCAGGCGCAGGATGCGGCCGGGAATCACGAAGCGCGTCAGCCCGGCGGGCAGGAAATTGCCCTGCGCGGCGGCGTCAAAGACGTCTTCCGGCTTAAACTGGGGGAAGATGGCCACGGCCTGCATCTGCGGAAATTGGACCAGCAGGCGCGGCGGGTCGGTTAGCAGCGTGCGCTCAACCTCGCCCCAGCCGTTGTAGCAGTTGACCAGGTCATTCATCACCTGCAGCCGATCGGCGCCTTCCGCCACGCGCGCCAGCGTCGCCTGCCCCGCGCGGTCGAGGAAGTAGCACAGCGCGCCGGGCGTGTCAAGGACGTTGGCGATGGCGTCGCCGGGCAGCGGCGTCAGCGCGAGATGTTCAATGCGGTTCAGGACCGCCGCCAGCGCGCTGAAGGGCTGCGTGGGGTGGGAGATGGCGTGATACCAGGTGTGCAGTTCAAAATCACTATCCTGCGGCGGCACGACCTGCACAATCACGTGCGGGTAGCCCAGCCGCTGCAGCGAGGTGAAGCGCGTGGCCCCGTCCAGGATGACGTACTTGCCTTTCCAGAAAGTCGAAATCGGCGGGTTAACCAGCCGCTCTTCCGTCTCCAGCCGGCTCATCAGCCGCTCAACCCGTTTCTCATCAATCTGCTCGTGGGGCGTCACCAGCCCAATCGGCGCCAGCTCCAGCGCCAGCGTTTCGCTGACCGGCTTGCGCGCCAGGATCGCCGCCGCCGCGCGCGCCACGTTCAGGTCCAGGTCCTGCTGCTGCTCGTGCAGGATGGTGGTGACGTGCGGCGCGACGAGCACGCGCGGGTGCGCGCGCAGCGCCTGGGTACTGGGGCCGGGCTGCGCCACCTGCGGCGGCAGGGTGGGCAGCGCCGCGCCGGCCAGGCGGCGGTTGTTGAGGGCGTCTAAAAGCGCCGCCTCGTCGACCAGGTCGGTGTGGCCGGCGTTGATCAGCAGCGCCGTGGGCGGCATCAGCGCCAGCTCTTCCGCGCCGATAATGGCGTCGGTTTCGCGCTTGAAGGGCACGTGCAGCGTGACAAAGTCGGCCGTTTGCAGGAGGTCGACCAGGTCGGTGGGTTCCACGCCGGCGTCCAGCGCCAATTCCGGCGTGAGGCGCGGCTGGTTGACGAGGATGCGCATGTTGAAGGCGCGCGCGCGCTGCGCCACCTGCCGCCCCACCGCGCCAAAGCCGATAATGCCCAGGGTTTTGCCGGCTAAACGGCCGTCGGCGAACTGCTCCGCCAGCGTCAATAAAGATGAGAGGGTGTGCTCGGCAATGGCCACCGCGGCGCCGCCGGGAACGTTCAGCACCTGGATGCCCAGCGCCTTGGCGGTGCTCACGTCGATGTTGTCCAGCCGGCTGCTGGCGCAGCCAATCGCGCGCAGATTGTAACCATATTTGATGACGTGGTTGGAGAGCCGGCGCTGGGGACCCACGAGCAGCGCCTGGTAGGCGTGCAGATCCTCCAGCAGCGTCTCCTCGCTCATCTCCAGGCGCACGTCCACCACGCCCACCTGGCCCAGCGCCTGCAGCGCGGCCGGCGCGTACGGGTCAAGCACCAGGATGCGGGGACGCTCCGGCTCTGGCTGTGGATGGCTCGTGGCGGGCGGTTCGTGGCGGGCGGCGGGCGGCGGGCGGTGGAAGAAGCCGCAGCCGGGGACGTTGACGTTGCCCCCGCTGAGAATGACGCCCACGCGACGGCCGTTAACGGGATAGCTGCCCGTAAACAGCGGCGCCAGCGCCACGGCCGAACTAGGCTCCACGATAATTTTGAGATAGGTCCAGATAAACTCCAGCGTGGCGTAAATATCATCCTCGCTGACCGTGGTCATGTCGTGAACATATTCGCGCATCACGGCCAGGTTGCGCTGGCCCACAAAGCGCGTGCGCAGACCGTCGGCCACGGTGGGCGGTACCTGGTCGAGCGTGATAATTTCACCCGTGCGCCAGGAGCGGTTGGCGTCGTCCGCAACCTCCGGTTCGACGCCGACGACGCGGCAGCCGGGCGCCAGCGCCGCCGCGGCCAGCGCCGTCCCGCTGATCAGCCCGCCCCCGCCCACCGGCGCGAAGAGCAGATCCAGCGGGCCGGTTTCGCTCAGCAGTTCGTATGCGGCCGTGCCCTGCCCGGCGATGATGTCGTGGTTGTCGTAGGGGTGGATGAGCGTGTATCCTTTTTCGGCCACGAGCTGCGCGCTGACCTGCTCCCGTTCAATGGCCTGGCAGGTCACAATCCGGGCGCCATAAGCGGCCGTGGCGGCGCGTTTAATTTCCGGCGCGTCTTCCGGCATGACGACCACGGCCTGAATCCCCAGCAGGCTGGCCGCCAGCGCCAGCCCCTGCGCGTGGTTGCCGCTGGAGTGGGTAATCACCCCCGCGTCGCGCTGCGCCGGGCTGAGTTGGCTGAGGGCGTTATAGGCGCCGCGAAACTTGAAGGCGCCGACGCGCTGGAAATTTTCGCACTTGAAATATACTTCGCCGCCGACGCGCGCGTTGAGCGTGCGCGAGGTCATGACGGGCGTCTGGTTGACGATGCCCTGGAGACGCTCGGCGGCTTCCCGGATGGTGGTGGGTGGTGGTATGTTCATAGCAGTCAGCTTTTTTGCATCTCGATGCGGCGGAAGACTTCAAAGTAGCCAGCCTGGCGGAAGCCTTGCCAGACCGCATCATCGGGAATGTTTTCGACGATGGCGTCTTGCTGTTGATGATGGCGGTGGAGCGTGTGCAGCACGGCGGCGGTAACGGCCGCAGGTTCCCCTTTCAGCACGCCGACCACGATGCGGGTTAACTGCAGGAACGTGGCCTGGTAAGTCACCCAGCCCTGGCTGCCGTCGGCCAGTTCCACCATGAGCGCGGACAAATTGCGCACCGTCTGCACGATGCCGCTGCCGTCTTGGGGGAGGGCGGGTACGTGGCGCACGTTGCGCATGCTCTCGGTTTCGAGCAGCCAGTTCGGCCGTTCCGGGCGCTGCTCCAGCAGGTGTATGGCGTCGGCGTGCTCCAGGTAGCTGACCCGTTTAAGGCCGGGGTGTGGGCCGGGAGCGTTGGGCGCCGGCGGCCGGCGGCCGACGATCAGCTCGCGCGTTTTCACAAAGCCGAATTTCTTGAACAGGCTGTGTCCCGCCACGTTGCCCTTAATCACTTCCAGCCAGACGGCGCGCGCCTGCCGGGCTGTGGCGGCGTCAAGCAGCGTTTCCATGATGGCCGTCCCGATACCCTGGCGGCGTCCGGCGGGCAATACGCCCAGGCGCGTCACCCAGCCGCGTCTGTCCCGCAGTCCCACCATCCCCAGGCCGACCATCTCGCCGTTCTGCAGCGCAACGGCCGATAGGTTCAGGTTAACGTCGTACACCAGGGCATATTCCCGCAGACGCGCGACGTTCATCGGCATGGGGACCAGGTAATCGACGCGGGTTTGGTTATAGGCTGCCGTGAGCTCGTCGAAGGTGAACAGGTTGGCTGGTACGAGTTCCATAAAATGATTGGCGCGGCTTAACGGGGAAGATAAGCCGCAATTTCGGCCGGAAAGCGGGCGATGTCGATCGGCTTGACAATACAGCCGTCACAGCCGTACCGCTGCGCCATTTCGGCGGCGGTCTCAGGCGGCCAGGCGGTAATAGCGACGATGGGCACGCGGCTAAAGTTGGGGTTTTGGCGCAGGTGCGTGACGACGGTTTGCCCATCAATGTCGGGCAGGCCCATGTCGATCAAAATTAAATCCGGTTTCTCGGCCAGGGCCAGCGTAATACCGCCCTCGCCTGTGTCGGCGTGTAGGATTTCGTAGCCGTGGGGCTGCAAGATACGCTCAATGAGCAGACGGCTGGCGGGATGGTCTTCAATTTGCAGAATTTTCTTCATGATGGCGCACTCTTAAAAATGGGTCAGGTCGGGGGCGGTGGAACGGGTAAATCGGCAACGGCCGTGGCCTGCCACTTCTTCCCTTCGTCAATTAGCATAATTGGAATGCCGTCCCGAATCGGATATTTCAGGCCCGAATCGGCGCAGACGAGCCAGCAGTTGTGCACCAGCTCTAGTTGGCCGGGATCGGGACCATGGTCCGTGTAATGCACGGCGACCGGACAGCGCAAAATATCGAGTAGTTCGGGGTTAATGGCCGGTATTTCTGCTTCTTTCATTAGTTGTCCTTGCCTGGGAAAAGCCCGGCTTCTAAACGTTAAGCCTGCTCAGCTTGTCCAGCGAATCATACGCGCATTGGCGGGTCATGGCAAATAGGCTTTGGGCTGCTCAGCCGTCATGGGCGCAGCGGAAGCCTACCGTGGCGCTGTAGAAGGCGGGAATCAGCGAATTGCGGTTGGCGGCGCGGATGCGGTCGGCCTGATTGTTGGCGGGCCAGGCGCCCCCGCGAATGACGCGCGTCAGCCCCGTTTCGGGGCCGGTCGGATTTTTACTGTCGCCGCGCGCGTAGGCGTCCTCGGCGTACCAATCGGCCGTCCACTCCCAGACGCTGCCGGCCATGCCGTAGACGCCAAATGGACTGGCGCCTTCCGGCAGGGCGTTGACGGGGCGCAAATCGTCGTAGCTTGGGCTGGCAAAGACGGCGCGCGTGGCGTCAGGCGGTTCGTTACCCCAGGGATAGAGCCGGCCGTCTGCGCCGCGCGCGGCATATTCCCATTCCGCTTCGGTGGGCAGGCGCGCGCCGACGCGGCGGCAGTAGGCGTCGGCGCCATACCAGCTTACGTGATTGGCCGGATAGCTATTGTAGCCTGCCTGGGCCACGTACTGTATGCGGCCGTCGCCCAGGTCCTCTTTCAATAGATAGCTGGTGTAACCCGCCAGCACGCGCGGGTAGGCGCAGTCGAAGCCGCTGCAGCCGTTCCAGGGGGAGCCAATCTGGTTGAGAAAGGCGGCGTACTGCGCCACGTTCACTTCGTACTGGTCGATGTAGAAAGCATCCAGCGTGACGCGGTGCTGCGGCCGCTCGTCCGGCGCGGCGGCGTAATCATCCTCGGCCGAGCCCATGATGAAGGTTCCGGCCGGGATGCGCTGCATGGGCATGCCGTCTATCTCGCGGGTGAAAGCCAGCAGCGCGCCGGGAACTTTGCTGGGCGTGGCCGATGGGGTCGCGGTTGCTGTGCTGGTGGGGCTGGCGGGCGCGGTGGGGCTGGCGGGCGGCGTGGCGGACGGCGCAGCGGTCACGGTGGGCGTGACGGGCGTGGCCGAAGGGATTGCCAGAGCGACTGCTTGGGTCGTGGCCGTGGCTGTGATCGTCGCCGTCGGTTCCGGCCCCAGCCAGGCCAGCGCGCCGCGCCCGTGACGGCCGTTCCAGACCAGCGGCGTCAGGATCAGCACCAGCGCCAGCAGCGCGCCGGCTATGAGCAGCGACGACCGCGGGCCGGCGCGTGCGCGTTTGGCGGGCAGGCTGTAAGGCCGCAGGGCCGGCGCCGCGCCGTCCGTAGAGGGAATAGCGCGCTGCGCGGCCGCCGCGTCGGCCACGGTAAGCTGCCGCCAGCCTTGCGCCTGCCGCTGCGCCTCCAGCGCGGCGCACACCCTGTCCAGGCGGCCGGGATAGCCGCCGCTCAGCGCGTGGAGGTAGTTGCTCACGTCGCGCGGTACGGTCTTCATGACCGCATGGCGGACGAAAGCGGCCGTCTCCTCCGGTGTAAATGGTTCCAGCGTCAATACGCGCGCCTGCGCGTGCGGCGCGCGGCCCACGGGCGCGGCCGCCTGGGACACGGCCAGCAAGCAGCCGGTGCCAGGCAGTTCCAAAAAGCGTGCCCAATCGGCGTCTGGTTCTTCCTGCCCCGCCATCCTTTCCAACAGATCGTCGGCGTTGTCGTACAGAAAAAGGGGTATGGCGGTCTGCGCGCGCAGCGGCGCCAACACGCGCGCCTCAAAGGCGGCGTAGGGGGCGGCCGCGAACTCTGCGCGCTCAAAGGCTGCCGGCGCGTGGCCTTGCCCGGCCAGCGCCGCGGCTGCGGCCTGCGCCACGGTATACCAAAAGTCGGCCGGGGCGGCGGCGGAGAGGCTGCCGGCGTTAAGCAGGATGGGCAGATAAGCCGGACCCAGGCGACCGGCGGCGATTTGGCGCAAAACGGCCGTTTTGCCGCTGCCGGGGGGGCCTTGCAGCACGATGGGCGCGGCGGGCGCATCGTCCAACTGCGCCGCCAGCTCGGCCAACAGCGCCGGGCGATCGACGAAGAAACGGCCGTTTTTCGTGTAGACAGTCGGTAGTTTACGGTATTCACGCATAGGTCACCCCTTTGATTTTACCATCCCTGTACAATTGGTTAAAATGGAGTTTGCAGGTTTGCAGGTTTGCAGGTTTGCAGGTTTGCAAGTGGGCAAGTGGGCAAGTGGGCAAGTTTGCAAGTGTGCAAGTGTGCAAGTGGGCGGCTTTGTAAGTGGGGTAGGGTTATGTGTGTGCGTATTGGAAAAGGTCGGGTCATGTTGAAAAAAACGCGTTCCTTTTTACTCTTGGGGCTGCTGTTTGGTAGCCTGTTTTTGTTGTTACAGGCGGGGTGGGTGGCCTCTACGGCAGCGCAGGATGGGCGTGACGCGCCGGACCACAAGCTGATTGCGCCGCGGGGTGTACTGCCGGACGGTCTGCCGGGCGTGGCGCTCTGGCACGATTACGGGGCTTTTGGGTTGTACCGCGTGGCGGATGCGGCCTGGCAGGGACTCTCGGCCGAACTACGCGCGCAGGTATGGCTAGCGGATGAGATGGACCGCCTGCTGCTGGAGGCGGCGCCGTTTGATACGCAGCGGGAAGCGCCGGATTTACCGGCGGCGCCGGCCTGGCGCGCGCCGGATGGACCGGCGCTGCACCTGGTACAATTTGTGGGGCCGCTCAAGCAAAGCTGGCTGGACGCCGTCACCGCGACGGGCGCCACGCCGGTGCATTACGTGGCCAACAACGGCTATCTCGTCTGGGCGGACGCCGCCGCGCGCCGTCAACTGCAACAGTTGGTTGGTGACGGCGAGTTCTTGCAGTACAGCGCCCCCTACCAGCCCTATTTTAAGCTGGGGCCGACGCTGCGCGAAATGGCCGTGACGCCCGACGCGGCCGATGCGCTCGTGACCATCACCGTCCAGATGCTGCGTCATCCTGACCGGCATGCCAGCGAGTCCGTCGTTAAAGGGCTGGCGCGCGCGGTGCGCTCGGATTGGGCGCCGCTGCTGGCTTACCAAAACCTGGTGGTTACCGTGCGGATGCAAGACGTGCTGACAATTGCCCAGCTTCCGGACGTGGTATGGGTTGGCGAGCGCTTTGAGCCGGAGCTGCTGGACGAAGTGCAGGGACAAATCATGGCCGGGCGTTTGCGCGCCGACGGCCGTACTCCCGTCGGACCGGGCTACCTGGCCTGGCTTAACGCGCGCGGCTTCAGCACAAACCCGAATGATTACCCCATCGTCGACA
>Ga0114946_10002244_pt1 | contig 13292 bp, 9 predicted proteins | sample WalLakDeSediment_FD_88676 | JGI IMG/M metagenome (GOLD analysis project Ga0114946, IMG submission 88676) | Lake sediment microbial communities from Walker lake, Nevada to study Microbial Dark Matter (Phase II) - Walker Lake 11/02/13 Deep Sediment | ecosystem: Environmental > Aquatic > Freshwater...
GGCACGGTGGCTCCTTTCAATGGCCTCGGTGCGGTTCCTGCCCCAGACAATGAGCTTGGCAACCAAAGGGTCATAGTAAATGGGTATTTCCGAACCTTCATAGATATATCCGTCGACCCTCACCCCAACACCGTAAGGAATGGAAATGTGCGTCACCTTGCCGGGCGCCGGCATGAAATTATTGTCAGGATCCTCGGCATACACGCGGAACTCGATGGCATGGCCGTTCTGCCGCAGGTTGTCCTGCTTGAAGTTTAAGGGGTTGCCATTGGCAATATGGATCTGTTCCTTTACCAGGTCTACACCCACAACCCTTTCTGTAATGGGATGCTCCACCTGTAAACGGGTGTTCATCTCCAGAAAATAATAGTTCAGGTCCTTGTCTACGATAAACTCTATGGTGCCGGCTCCCTCATAATTGACCGCTTTTGCCGCTGCCACGGCATGTTTCCCCATCTCATACCGCTTCACGGAAGTGAGAATAGGGGAGGGCGTCTCCTCAATGATCTTTTGGTGCCTTCGCTGAACCGAACACTCGCGCTCAAACAGATGGATCACGTTGCCGTGGCTGTCGGCCAGTATCTGAAACTCTATGTGGTGCGGCGATTGAATATACTTCTCGATGAACACCGAATCATCGCCAAAAGCAGCTTTTGCCTCTGAACGCGCAGCCCGCAAACCGCTTTTTATCTCGCCCGGAGCCGTGACCAGACGCATGCCCTTGCCACCACCCCCGGCCGATGCCTTGATCATAACAGGAAGCCCAATCTCATGGATCATGCGAATGGCCTCTTCCTCCGATTCGATCTTGCCAGGCGTGCCCGGCACAACCGGAACACCCGCCTCCATCATGGCCCGACGCGCCGTGATCTTGTCACCCATCCTGGATATGGCATAGGCCGAAGGACCAATAAACTTTATGCCCTCCTGATGACAACGCTCAGAAAACAAGGCGTTCTCCGACAAAAAACCATACCCCGGATGAATGGCATCAGCACCACTCCTGCGGGCAACCGAAAGAATATTGTCCATGTTCAGGTAAGATTCTACCGAAGGAGAACCACCTATATGATAAGCCTCATCGGCATACATCACATGCATGGCCTTGCGGTCAGCATCAGAATATACCGCTACGGTCCGGAGACCCAATTCGCGGCACGACCTGATGATCCTTACGGCAATCTCCCCGCGATTGGCCACCAATACTGTGCGAATCATTTTGAAATATTGAGTTTGACTGATTTGAACACACCCGGAAACAGGGCCGGTTTAAAAAATAAAATTACTAAAGATTATTGTAATATCAATCAAACATTCGTATAAATTTTTTTTTGATGCTGAATTTTTTTGATCGTTTATTTTCCATTCGGAGGAATTTATCTGCTCCGGTTATATGATGGTTGACATTTTGGCAGTAGTTTTGCCCTGGCAAAGTATTTGATTTATTAAAATATAAACATATAATGCTATATCATTATGATTGAGATTACACAGGATCAGTTTGAACAGGAGTTGCAGGCGCATGAAAACCTGGTAATGGATTTTTACTCTACCGAGTGCCCGCCCTGTGAGGCATTGGCGCCGAAATTCGAGGCATTGTCTGAATTATACGGTAACGACATACGTTTTGTGAAGATTTTCCGTCAGGGCAACCGGGAGCTGGCCTCAAAGCTTGGGGTGATGTCTTCGCCCACGTTGTTGTTTTTTAAGAATGGGGAGCAGGCGGGCGAGGTGTTGCGTGGGGGTATCAGGCGATCGGACGCGATGCGCAACCTGGATGCGTTGCTGCCGGCGGGGCGTGTTGCGGAGATTCATGCGAAGATAAAACCTGTTACCACTGAAACGGAGGTGGTCGTTCTCGGTGCGGGTCCGGGGGGTCTGGCCGCGGCCATTTACCTTGCCCAGGCAAAGGTCGACACCATTTTGCTGGATCCGCTGCTGCCGGGAGGTCAGGTGTCAACCACCCACCAGGTGAGCAACTATCCGGGTTTTATTGAGCCTCAGCAGGGGTATATGCTGGCCCATTACATGGCAGAGCAGGCCAAGGTAGCGGGTGCAAAGCTGAAGGTGGCTGTTGAGATCAACAAAATAGATCTGTTGAACAAGGAAGTTCTTATTGATGGGCATGAAACGATCCGGGCGAGGAAGGTGCTGATATCGACCGGGGCATCGCCGAGATATTTGAACATAGAAGGGGAGAGGGAGTATTACGGCAAGGGCATATCGTATTGTGCCACCTGTGATGCCAAGTATTTTCACGACAGGGAGGTGATCATCATTGGAGGTGGCAACACGGCGGTAGAGGAGTCGGAGTTTATTTCGAAGTTTGCTTCCAGGATCACCATGGTACAGCAGCTGCCTTACCTGACCGCCAACAAAACGGCCCAGGAGCGTGCCTTTGCCGACCCAAAGATCAGCATTTTGTTCAGCCACGAGCCCAGGGGCTTTTACCGCGACGGCGACAAGATGATCGTTAAGGTGGAGGATTTGGCATCCCACGAAAATAAAAACCTGATTGCTGACGGGGTGTTTGTATTTGTTGGCATGAAGCCGAACCTGGACCAGATCACCGATGCGCTTGACAAGGACGATTGGGGTTACATCAGGGTTGACGATGAGATGCGCACCAGTTTGCCCGGCGTTTATGCTGCGGGCGATGTGATCAGCAAGAAGGTACGGCAGATCACCACGGCGGTGGCCGATGGCACCATTGCTTCCATTGCGCTGGCCAGGGAGCTCGGTGAATGACATCTTATTTTTCAGCGCCCTGCGCCCTGTGCTCTGCGCCCTGCGCCCCTCCGTCCCTCCGTCCCTCCAGATGCCCTGCACCAGCAATCACGTATCACTCATGGTGGTAACTTTCGTTGCGCAGTATGGTCATGGCGCGGTAGAGCTGTTCAACAAAGAATAGCCTCACCATCTGGTGCGAAAAGGTCATGGATGAGAGGGAAAGCTTCATATGGGCCGCCTCCGCAAGCTTGTCGGACAGGCCCCACGGCCCGCCTGCAACAAACAACAGATGCCTGACCGACCGGTTCATCTGTTGCTGCAAAAACCCGGCAAACCCGTCCGAACGAAAGGTCTTGCCCCTCTCGTCGAGAAGCACCACAAAATCGCTTTTCGCAAAATAGGGCAGGAGGAGCGCCGCCTCTTTCTGCATTTGTTGCCCTGATGGGAGACCCATCCACTTTTTTTGCAGGCCGACCTCAATCAGTTCAAAGGGAACATAATGCCTGAGCCTTTGCTCATAATGCCTGATGCCCTCTTTTAACCATGCCCCATCGGTCTTGCCGGTGCAAAGAAATGTTACCTGCATTGGGTTTTTGTTTATTTTTGAACAAAGTTATGGCAAATAAATTTCTGAAACCTGATTTTTGGTTTGGTTTTTGCTATATCTAACCGATAATATAACGGACCATGATTCATATTTTGTGGGCAGTCCTTCTGGGATTCCTCCCTGTAACCATTGAGCAGTCGGCAGAAGATATTACCCGGGAAGTCAACAGGGCCATATTGCAGGGAAACGCGCGCACCATTGCCAGGCATTTCGGACAAAATGTTGACCTGTTCATCCCGGGCAGTGAGGGCAGCTTCAGTAAGGCGCAATCCGAGATCATCCTGCGGGATTTCTTTTCAAGGCACACCCCGGAATCCTTCACAGTAGAAAACCAGCGATCCACCCGCGACGGTACCATCTATGTCATAGGCACCCTGAAAATCAAAGACGGCACTTCCTACCGCACCTACTACGTCATCAAAAGGGTGTCCGGGTCGAATTTCCTGCATCTGCTGCGTATAGACTCCAGATAAGATCCGCCAGCTGATTGCGACTGAAAGAACCGTGTCACGTTCCTGGAAAAAAATCACAGAAGTTTTATTGCGTTGCTCCATAATTGGAAAATTTTGCCCAATTTCGCATTTTTGTTTCCTCCTGGGATGGTTTATTCAAAATATTGATCATGAGTGGTTTTTTCGGCAGTGTTGGAAGGGAGAGTTGCGTTTATGACGTGTTTTATGGTACCGACTATCATTCCCACCTTGGCACGAAGCGTGCCGGGCTGGCCTATTACAATGCGCACAGTGGCTTTCAGCGGGCCATACACAGCATAGAGAATGATTATTTCAGGAGCAAATTCGCCGGAGACATCAGGTCGTTCGGGGCGAACATGGGCATTGGGGTGATCAGTGACACGGAGGCCCAGCCCATCATTATCAATTCGCACCTGGGTAAGTTCGCCATAGCCACCGTGAGCAAGGTGCACAACATTGCAGCGCTGGAAGCCCGGCTGCTCGGCAGGCGGCAGCATTTTGCCGAGACCAGCCAGGGTGGCACCAACCCCACTGAGCTCATCGCCATGCTGATATGTGAGGCCGATGACCTGGTGTCGGGCATTGACAATGCATTCAGCCAGATAAAAGGTTCATGCTCCCTGCTGTTGCTCACCGAGAAGGGTATTATTGCAGCGCGCGACAAGCTGGGTCGCACCCCCATTGCCATAGGGGCCAAAGACAAGGCCTGGGCGGTCGCCACCGAGTCGTTTTCCTTTTTCAACCTTGGATTTGCCGGCCAGCGTGAGCTGGGCCCGGGAGAGATCGTGCGGATCACCGCTGATGGCGTTGAGGTGTTGCAGGCGCCCGGCAAGCAGATGCAGCTATGCGCCTTTCTTTACGTCTATTTCGGGTATCCGCCCTCCTTTTACGAAGGCATCAATGTGGAGGAGTGCCGCTACCGCTGCGGTGCGGCCCTGGCAAGGCGCAACAGCGTGAAGGCCGACTTCGTTTCGGGCATCCCCGATTCAGGCATCGCCCATGCAGTGGGATACAGCTTTGAAAGCCGCATCCCCTATATGCGGCCCTATACCAAGTATACGCCCACCTGGCCACGCAGCTTCATGCCCCAGAACCAGGAAGTACGAAGCCTGGTGGCAAAAATGAAGCTGATCCCCAACAGCTCGCTGGTAGCCGGCAAATCGGGCGTTTTCCTCGATGACTCCATCGTAAGGGGCACACAGCTGGTTGGCAACACACAGGCGCTGCTCGAAGCAGGGATCAGGGAGATACACATGAGGATCGCCTGCCCGCCGCTGCTGTACGAATGCATATTTTTGAACTTCTCACGCTCAAAGAATATCAACGAACTGGCAACACGCAAGGCCATCAGGGAACTGGGGGTGGAAAGTGACGGTGACGTGGATGCTTTCAAAAGCACGGATTCGGCAGAGTATGCCGCCATGACCGATGCGATACGCCAAAAGCTGAAACTTACCAGCCTGGTGTTTCAGCGCCTCGACGACCTGGTGACAGCCATCGGCCTGCCTAAAGAAAAGCTCTGCACCCATTGCTGGGACAACAGCAGTTTCTCCTGATATTGAACGCTCATTATATCAAACTTTGTGTATTTTTGGGGTCATATTATTATACAATCTGAGAAACGATGACTGTTGAGATTGCCATTGTGCTGGTTGTTTTGACCGGAGCTGTCATTCTATTTGCCACCGAACGTTTTCCGGTCGACGTGGTGGCCATTATTGCCATGTCGGTATTGGTCATTACCGGTATCATAACACCTGAGCAGGGCGTTTCCGGGTTCAGCAATTCTGCTACTGTAACGGTGGCGGCAATGTTTATTCTGAGTACGGCCATGTTCAAATCAGGTGCCGTAGTCACCCTGGGGCATTACATGGCAAGGCTCTTTCAGTTTAACTTCTGGATTGGCATTGCCGCCACCATGCTGGTAGTGGGGGTGATCTCTGCATTTATCAACAACACCCCTGTAGTGGCGATCTTTATTCCAATTCTTGTGGGCGCAGCGGCAAAATCCAACCTGAGTGTCGGTAAAATGCTGATGCCCCTGTCATTTGCATCTATGTTTGGTGGGGTATGTACACTGATCGGTACCTCCACCAATATCCTGGTGAGTGGTATTGCCGCCGATAATGGCTTTGAACCATTTTCGATGTTCGAAATGTCTCAAATGGGACTGATCTTTTTTGGTGTCGGACTGCTGTATATGCTGACCATTGGCATCCGCCTTATTCCAGACAGACGTATCGACAACCTGCTTGAGGAGAAGTTTGGCATGGGAGAATACCTTACGGAGATCATTCTTCAGGCAGAAGCCCCTTCAGTTGGCCATGCCATCAAAGATTCCGCACTGGTGAAAAAACTGGAAATTGAAATTCTCGAAGTCAACAAGAAAGGACAGCATTATATCATGCCCAGTCCTGATATGGTCCTTGAAGCCGGTGACATACTAAAGGTCAAATGCAACGTTGAAAAGATCAAGGCATTAAAGGAGCGGGAAGGTATTCTCCTGAAGAGCGACCTTAAGGCAAAGGCATTGAAGGGGGTTCCAACGGGTTCGGCTGCCAATGAAAAGAAGGAAAATGATGCAGCTGATAAACTGCTTATGGTAGAGGCCGTTATCGCCACCAACAGCATTTTTGAAGGCAAAACAGTGAAGGAGATTGGTTTCAGGGAAAGGTTCGGCGCCACTGTGCTGGCCATACGTCACAGGGGTGAGCTGATGCGCGACAAGGTTGGCTCCACGGTGCTGCGCTCGGGCGACACCCTTCTCATTGAGATAGAGAAAAACAAATTGCCCGTTCTGAGGCAGTTGGAACTTAAAGGTAAAAACAGCTTCCTGATTATTTCAGAGGTTGGTTTACCTGAGTACCGTAAGGATAAGATGCTGACAGTAGTGCTCACATTTGCTGCCATCATTACGGTTGCATCGCTGAATATTCTGCCCATCATGGTTGCGGCGATCGTAGGCAGCATGTTTTTGGTTGTGACGCGCTGCATCAGCATGCAGGAAGCCTATACCGCCATCGACTGGCAGGTGATCTTCCTGCTCGCCGGCGCAATCAGTCTGGGTGTGGCGCTCGACACCAGCGGCGCAGCCTTGCTTATCAGCAATTCTATGATTGACATGGTAGGTTCACTCGGCCCGACCGCCATCGTTTCAATCCTTTACCTGATCACCACGCTGCTCACTTCCACCATGAGCAACAATGCCAGCGCCGTGCTGCTGGCGCCCATCGGCATATCTGTCGCCGCATCATTGGGCGTCGACGCCCGCCCATTTTTGATGGCCATCGCATTCGCCGCATCCTCCAGCTTCATGACCCCCGTGGGCTATCAGACAAACACCATGATCTATGGGGTCGGCGGCTTCCGCTTCTCCGACTTCCTCAGGGTGGGAACACCCCTGAACCTGATCTTCTGGCTGATGGCCACCTTCCTCATCCCGGTGTTCTTCCCGTTCTGATGATTATATATCTTCGTGGGATGATGCCGCATCGATCAGCTCCGACAGCTGCCTTGCCTGCACCTTACGGCTGTACTGGCCGGCGTGCTCATTGCCCGCCGATAAGATGCTTCCCGCCTTCTTCTGCCTGAAAAGGGACGACAGCCATTTTGCCGCCGCCTCGATGTCTTCGTAGCCAAACATACGGCCGATCTGGCACCTCCTGATGATGCCCGCCGCATCGCCATCCACCGGACCAAACCCCAGCACAGGACGCCTGCTGCCCATGTATTCAAATAATTTCCCGGTCAGGATGCCCGCATTGTGCGGCACATCGGGGATGATCAGCAACAAGACGTCTGACGCGAGCATGTTCTGCAGGGCCCGGCCATGATCCGCATAGCCGTCAAATGTGAGGTGCCCCGCGATCCCGGAGGCTTTGAACCTTTGCAGGATGTCGTTGCTTACCTGGCCGGTAAACCTGATCGACAGCTCTGCTTCCGGGTGGCACCTCTGAAATTGCCTTAGCGCCAAAAGGAAACCATCAACAGGGTATGCCTCCGACATGGTGCCGGTATAGGCTATGCGGAAAAGATTGTCTCCTTCACGGGGGGCCTCGGCCGGCTTTGGCAGGGAGGCGAAATCGCCGGGATCGAAGCCGTTGGGGATCACCTGTATCTTATTGGGATTGATAAGCCCTGACTTGGAGGCCAGCAGCGCTTTCAATGAGTCGCTGACGGTGACCACGGCATCCGCCTTTTCCAGCACCATCCTTTCCAGGGCTGCATTTTTCCTGCGTGCTGTCTTGCCCTGATACAATGCACGGTTGTAGTAGATGTCGGTCCATGGGTCGCGCAGGTCGGCTATCCAGGGCAGGTTGAACTCCTGCTGCAGGGCCATGCCGATGAGCTGGGTGCTGTGCGGGGGGCTGGTGGTGAGTATGGCGGAAAAGCCATCCCCGGCCAGCAGCTGCCGGGCAGCCTTCAGCGCATGGCCGTTCCAGCCCCTTCTGGCGTCGGGGATCAACCAATTACCCCTGACATATCGCATCATCTTGGTGAACATCCCGGGCTTGCCGTCTCCTGCGAAACCCGGTTTTGCCACTCTCTTCCCGCGGATGGATGCCGGCACAAGGCCCCAGGGCTCGGACGTCCTGGTGCGCACCACCCTGACCGCTCCGGGAACCTCCTTCGCAAGGCTGTGGTCGATAAACGGATAGCTTGCCCAGGCAGGATCAACGGTCAGCACCACGGGCTCCACATCGTATTCCGGCAAATACCTGACAAACTTGACCGCCCGCTGCACCCCGGGCCCGCCGCTGGGTGGCCAGTAATAGCTTATGAACAGCAGTTTCTTCATGCCACAGGCTTTTCCGTACCCTGCCCCTTGCGGTAGATGTGCAGCCCGGTGGCTGACAACAGCAGAACAACAAGCAGCACACTGAAGGCCAGCGATACCTTCTCGCCGGCATGGTACGACCTGGGCTCAAAACGGAACACGATCTCATGGGTGCCTGCAGGAACCACCATGGCCCTCAGGATGTAGTTTGCCCTGAAATGTGTGGCGGGCTCGTTGTCGATGCTTACCTTCCAGCCTTCGGGGTAGAAGACCTCGGAAAACACCAGCACTTGCTCCGATGCGGCGCTGTAGTTATAGGTGAGCCTGTTGGGCTGTGCGTCGACCAGCTCGACCCAGGCTTCCGGATCAGGTGCGAACGACTTCCCGGAAACATATGCGGCAAACCGCTGGTCGATGATGGCTGTGGTGCCGGCATCGATATCCTGCAGGGCCCGTATCTCCTCGTCGGCGTTGCTTACGATCAGAAAATCGTGTATGAACCAGGCATTCCCCAGGGCCGATTCATTGACAAAGGGCGGGTTGTCGGGGTGGTAGATGAGGTACCTGGTGTTGAGCATGTTCAATACCGGCATGGAGGAGACCAGCATGGCGATCTCTTCCGGATCACCCGACTCACGCATGCTGTTCGATATGGCGATGAGGTTTGGCGTCAGGTGATGGTCGATCACATCCTGGTAGCGCTGCAGCTTTGCCCCGTGGTAGCCGCCCAGAGAATGATGGTAGTAGGATGTCCTGGCGCTGGTGAACGGGTTTTCGGTCATGTCGAGCACACGGTGGTTGAGGCCCTTGTCGTTTAATATGAAGGTGTCGGCGTTTCTGAGGGGGTAGGGCACCTCAGCCCGCCTCCGGGCAACAAAGTTCTCGTCGTTCAGGTGCCTGCGGTTGATGGGCCACATGTCGATGGTGATGATCAGCACCACCAGCAGTATGAAGGCGGGTTTTTTCAGCTTTCCTGCCGCAAACAGCCATACCATCCCGGCGGCAAGGGCGGCAAAGAGAAAGCTTCTGATGGCATCGGCACGGAAGATGGCCATGCGGGCCTTCTCCAGCTCTGCCGTGTAGGCGGCGACCTGTGTCGCCAGCATGGGGTCATCCTTCAATCCGCTGAAGGCCGCTTTCTCCATCTGGCTGAAGAACGAGAAGAAAGAGCCGGGCGTGATGTAAAACAGCAGGGCCAGTCCGGCGGTAAGGCCTGCAGCAGTGAGAAAAGCGGTGCTTTTGAATGAGAACAGCCCCGGGTTGTTATACAGCTTGTGCAGGCCGGCGAAAGCCAGTGCCGGGATGCACAGCTCCGCAATGACCAGGGTCATCGACACCGCACGGAACTTGTTGTACCCCGGAAAATAATCGATGAAAAAGTCGGTCAGGGGCATGAAGTTCTTGCCCCAGGCCAGCAGCACCGATAACACGGTGGCTGCCAGCAGCCCCCATTTCAAAGGCCCTTTCAGGTAAAACAGACCCAGGATGAACAGGAACAGCACCACGGCGCCAACATAAACCGGGCCGGAGGTGAAAGGCTGGTTGCCCCAGTAATGATTCTCGTTGGCAATGATCGACTGAAAATTCGGCGACACCGCCTGCACGGCATGGGGGTTGCTGCCCAGGTTGCCGGTGGCACCCCCCTTTACGTTGGGGATCAGCAGGGAAAACGATTCATGGATGCCGTAGCTCCAGGCAGTGATGTATTCTTTGGTAAGCCCCGTGGTGGTCTCCTCTTCGCCGATGGTAAGCTCACTGCCCCCACGCATGGTCTCCGGCGTGTAAACGTATGTCGACCAGAAATTGCCCGTATTCAGGCCGATGGCAATGACCAGTCCGGCCAGCAACACCCCCACATTACGAAGGAAAACAGGCAGCTTCCCCTCCCTGATGTGCATGACCAGCTCGAACAGGCCGTACAGCACGACGATGATACCGAGGTAATAGGTGATCTGAAAGTGGTTGGCCAGCAACTGCAGGCCCATGAACAGGGCGAACAAGAGGCCTCCGGCCATCCACTGCCCCCTGAACGTCATCACGATGGCGCCCAGCACCGGCGCCATATAGCCTATCGCGATGGCTTTGGCATTATGACCCGCCTCCAGCACAATGAAATGGTAGGAGGAGAAGGCAAAGGCCACGGCCCCTGCCAAAGCGATCCAGGGGTTGAGCCGGAGCATCACCAGAAACAGAAAGAATCCAATAAAATACAGGAACACCATGTCGGCCGTGGTGGGCAACCAAAGGGTCATCACCTTGTGGAAGAAATTCAGAATGTTGTTCTTGTATACCACGGAGATCTGGTAGGCAGGCATCCCGCCAAACATGGAATTGGTCCAAAGGGCTTCTTCCCCGGTCTGCGCCCGGAAGTCCGCAATTTCTTTCGACATCCCCTGCCACTTGATGATATCGGTCTGAACGAGCTGCTTGCCCTGCAACACCGGGTTGACATACGCCAGGGTCATGGCGGCAAATACGATGACGGCGACCAGGTAGGGAAGCCACTGTGCGGGCTTCAGGCCGGTCAGGTAACTCTTTATCTTTTCCATGGAAGTCTATTCAGGTTGTTGGTCGTTATTGTTGAGCTCTTCATAATCGACATATTCGCCCAGCTTGCCGGTGTCTGCCTTGCCGGTGTCATCCGTGTAGGTGATATGCATGCTGCCATGCCTGTGTCTCTCCCCGGCTTTTTTTGCATGCGGGTTCTGCTCGTAGAACCTTTTTTTGTACCGGTTGATGTACCAACGTGCGATCATGGGCAGTATCCACGCGGTGAATACCCTGAAAATCAGGTAAGCGAGAAAGAAGGTGGCGATTATTTTGAATAACTGGGGGCTCATTGGTTTCGTCAGGGCTTGATGTGTTTTCCGGAACGAATACGCGGTGCCGGTTTTCAGCCTCACCGGCTGCCTGATAAATTGCAAAAGTAAGAAAAATAACGCTTACTCCGGCTTGTTGGCGGGGTAGGTGAGCGCAATGTGTTTCCAGAAGCTTCGGTGAAAATTCTCACCCATGTCGCCCGGATACATTTCAAGAAAGGAGTGGCCGTCTGCTTCGCCGGGCACAAACCTGATTTTGGCCTCCGGCCTGTAGAGGTTGACCACCTCCGGGTGGAACTGAACCCCGGTTACGTTCTTGTATTTTGTGTGTTCGATGGCTTCCGGGATGAGGCTGTCGACGCACCAGGCCGTGACCCTGAACCCTTTCCCGATGTCTTTCAGTGCCTGGTGGTGTGAGCTGAGCACATAAGGACTGGCGGCGGGGGAAAAAGCCAGCCGGCTGATGAGGCTCTCCGGCACCGGGAAGACCCGGTGGAAGCTGTACCTGACAAGCCCGGGGTCTTCGTTCAGGTTGCTGTAATAGTTGCGATGCTGCCTGTCAGGGTCAAGGGAAGTCACCTCCTCCACCGTGGCAAGCCCGTAGATCTCTGTCGGGATGTCCTGCACCATGGTGCCGCCGGTGGCCACGTTCATCGTCTGCATGCCCAGGCAGATGCCCAGAATGCTGTAACCGGGCCTTTCGCCCAGCAAAGGGACAAAGGCCTCATCCTGGTGGCCGCCCAGCAGATGAAACAAGAACGACAACTCCAGGTAATGCCGGTAGGGATCTTCAATGACAGTGAGCAGGTTGGTGGCCTGCCCGTACACAGAGGGCGGAATATCCGGTCCGCCCATGAACAGGACACCCTCCGACCGCTCGAACAGCCAACGGAACACGGGCGACAGCCCGTTGGTGGTGAAAAGCTCCTCGCGCGTCAACGACCCGCCCATCCCATGAAGAACAAAACGATCAAGGGCATTCCCGGCAATGTATGTGGCCGAAAGCCCATAGTCGTAACTGCCCGACTCATGATAGACACCCACGATGCGGTAGTTGCCGGGCAGGGGAAATATGCCCTCCGTGATCAGGAAATCGATGGTTCTTATGTTGGCTACCGTGGGATGCATCAGCAAGAGGTGCTTGTGCTCCGGTGAAAAGGGCACCGTCTCCACGGGCACTTCACGATGGCAGGAGATGACCAGCGCCAGGGATGAAAACAACAGCAGGCGGAAAATATTTTTCATTGTTTGTAAGGTGTTTGGTGCGGTGATGCGCTTTGAAAATGACAACCCCAAAAGTAGAAAAAGTTTGCCATAAAAAAAGGGATTACCTGCTAGAAGTAATCCCTTGTGGTTGTCAAACCCTATTGATAAACCAAAACCTACTTGTGGGTCTTTTCGTCAGAAACGCTAAGCCTTTGTCTGCCTTTGGCCCTGCGTGCCGCAAGTACCCGCTGACCGTTCTTGGTCGACATGCGCAACCTGAACCCGTGCTTGTTTTTCCTTCTCCTTACCGATGGTTGATACGTTCTTTTCATTGTTGACAGGAATTTTCAGCGTTTCTGTTTCTTTTTTCCCGGTTACCCCGGCCATGTCACCGTTATTTTTGAATGATCCCGGTGGGGTTCCCAAAATTTCGGACTGCAAAAATAGTTAAAATATTTAATATGACAAAAGACATTAAAAAATATTTCTCTTTTCTTCTGGCACCGGTATCAACCCACCCTGCTGTTTTCCGGATGGGACACCCATTTTTTCTCAAACGTCGCCCTGTCATCCCGAAACGTCACCCCGTCATCCCGAAACGTTACCCCGTCATCTCGACCGAAGGGAGAGATCCCAAACAGCGTCTTGCGTCGTCATCTCCCCGGTCGTCAAGGGCATCA
>Ga0114946_10002246_pt1 | contig 13286 bp, 11 predicted proteins | sample WalLakDeSediment_FD_88676 | JGI IMG/M metagenome (GOLD analysis project Ga0114946, IMG submission 88676) | Lake sediment microbial communities from Walker lake, Nevada to study Microbial Dark Matter (Phase II) - Walker Lake 11/02/13 Deep Sediment | ecosystem: Environmental > Aquatic >...
GCACTTTCTGCTTGAACACGGGGTGGGCCGACGATTCCAGGGAAGCCACGAACCGGCTGCCGATCTGCACCCCGTCGGCGCCTAAAGCGAACGCAGCCAGCATCTGCCTGCCCGTGCCGATGCCTCCAGCGGCGATCAGGGGCAGATTCGTCGCCTCGCGCACCATCGGGATCAGGGCCATGGTGGTTGTCTCCTCGATGCCGTTATGGCCGCCGGCCTCGAAGCCCTCCGCTACGATAGCATCCACACCGGCCTCCTCGCATTTGCGGGCAAACTTGGTGTTGGCCACCACATGCACCACCGTCAGTCCTTTCTCCTTGAAGAACGACGTGTACTTTGCCGGGTTGCCCGCCGAAGTGAACACGATCTGCACCCCCTCGTCTATTATGATCTGGATATGATCCGCAACCTGGGGGTAGATCAGGGGCAGGTTGACCCCGAAGGGTTTATTGGTGGCCGCTTTGCACTTGCGTATATGGTCGCGGAGGATGTCGGGATACATCGAGCCCGAGCCGATCAGGCCCAGTCCACCTGCATTGCTCACCGCCGAAGCCAGTTCCCAGCCGCTGCACCAGATCATGCCGGCCTGGATGAGGGGGTACTTTGTGCCAAAGAGAGAAGTAATTCTGTTCATGAATAAAGTAATTAAATAATGCTTAATGTTTAATGAGTAATGCGTAATGCGTAATGTAATAATGCACAATGCATTAAATGTTTGAATGCTTAGGGCTTATTGTTTTTTACCTAATGATTGCTTTCTCCGGATGTTAAGATTCCACATATCATTAATAATTAACTCATTAAAAATTAGTGTATTAAATCATTTCTCATTACTCATTAAGCACTAAACATTAAGCATTATTTCATTAACAACATTTCTTGCTCCTTCGTAAATCTGCACGATCGTGGCGTCCAGCATATAGCAGGGCGTGGTGAAAATCTTGTTTTTCCGGTCAACCGTCACCTCTCCGTGGGTAGTTTTCACATGCTTTCCGCCCATTTTCTCGATGGCCTGGGCAGTGCCGGGGTCCTGACCGATGGTGACCTCCACGTCGCCGAGGATCTTCGCGATAACAGCCGGCGCGATGCACAGGGCCCCGATCGGCTTGCCGGCGGCGTGCATCGCTTTCACTACCTTCTCGACGTCCTTGTTGACTGAAGCATCGGGACCGTGGAATGCCACGGTGGAGAGATTCTTGGCCGCCCCGAACCCGCCAGGAAGGATAAGGGCGTCGAATCCGGACGGGCTGAACTCGCTCAGCGGTTTGATCTTCCCGCGGGCGATGCGCGCCGATTCCACCAGCACGTTACGTTTCTCCGGCATCTCCTGGCCTGTCAGGTGATTGATCACATGATGCTGCTCCATATCGGGGGCAAAGATTTCATACGTGGCGCCCTGTTGGGCAATGGCTAACAAAGTAAGCGTGGCTTCGTGGATCTCCGCTCCGTCGAACACGCCACAACCTGATAATACAACTGCGAATTTTTTCATAGCGATAATATTTTTTGGATAAAGATAAGAATAAACACTTAACCACCCCCTACTACCAAATGTCTCCTGTCTCCTGTCTTCTAACTTCTAACTTCTCAACATAAGAAACACACCGTTCCCAGTCCTCCCGCGTCAGTTCCCTGATCCTCTCAAGTTCCCCGGGAGGGATCAGCGGCTCATGCCCCAGCCAGGAAGAAGGAACCAGCAAACCGCTATAAAGGATCATATAGCGGTATAAAAGGTAGGGAATCCGCTGAAAAAACTTAAGCACGGGCAACCTTATGTAACGTGGTTCGTGTATATTCAGCCGGCGGTTGACAAGCTGCATCCAGCGTATCTGCTTCTCACCGTAGGAGGTGTGCCGCCGCTCCAGCCGGATGTCTTCTTTATCATAACCCGCCTGGCAATACCTCGCTATCTTATCGATAAAACCCCAGGGCGATTCCAGCAGTTCATCGTAAATCAATACCAGCGGTTCATTCGAAAAACATTCTTTCAGGATTTCAATCTTCCTGTAAAACGACAGGCTCTCCATGCCAAACCGGCCCTCGTCTTTCTCCGGGTCAATGAATTCTTTGAACGACCCAAAAAAACCGTTCTTGGCAAACCGGCGGTACTGCGAGGCGATCCAGTCGTCGTGACGCCGGAGCAGCAAAATGGGACGAGCATCGGGGAAATGCCGGGCGAACTTCCGCACCTCCTCCTCAAATTGCGTATCGAATTCCCGCGAAACCAGGTAAGAGGGATGGAGTCCCTTTTGTATCTCTTTAACACTTTTGTAAAACAACCGGGTGGGAATGTAATGAATGTCCCGGAAATGCGGGAATACCCCATGCTGCAGGTACTTGGAGGCTACCTTGCCCAGGCCGACGTGGAAGTAGACTTCCGGTTTTCTGTTACGAGGAATATCTGCCATTCAATAATATCTTAAAAACATGCAAAGATAATCATGAGAATGGGCAATTATTAATAATCAGAAGATGCTCAAAATTTAATTCATTACTTTTGCCTTTTTTATAAGATGAGGAAAATCCTGGCTATCCTGATGATCGGTATTCTCCTGGCGCCCGTAATGGGAATGCTGGCCGTCTTTCATTTGTACCGTTACCAGATCAGAAAAGAGGTCGCTGAAATCATCATACGTGGGATGAAAGAAGAATGGGTTGACCTCGCTTTTTCATCCGCTGAAATAAAAACGAAGCTGAAATGGAAGCATTCCATGGAGTTTGAATTAGAAGGGCAGATGTATGATATCGTGAGGCAGCGGATCGAGGGCGACACGTTTAAATTCACCACAATAGGCACAATAGGACACATAGGTTTTCACAATAGAGGAAATGTTGAAGATTATACCGTGGTCTTATGTGCCTGCTATTGTGCCCCACTCCCGAGGTATCGGGACAAGTTGTGACTATTGTGTTTAATAAATTATGCATTTTCAAATTTTCAAATTGATTTTCCGTGAAGAAATTCATCTCTTTATGGCTTTTATCAGGTATTTACATGCTGGCAAACGCCCAGATTTCAACGGTGCGGGACCGTGAAAATTATCAGCCGCTGGAGCTGGTCACTTTCGCCAGCCAGGATCCTGTTGCCTCGGCTATAACAAATGCCCGGGGGCAGGCAGACCTTTCCGCTTTTACCGGAGCGTCTGTCATAGAGATCAGGATGATGGGTTACAAGACCAGGCGGCTAAGCTTCCTAGAAATTCAGAACAGGGAGTTCCAGGTATTCATGGATCCGTCGGCCATTTCGCTCGACCAGGTGGTGGTATCGGCCACGCGCTGGAGCCAGCCCAACCGTGAGATCCCTTCGAAGATTACATCCATCTCCTCAAAGCAGGTCAGCCTGATGAGCCCTCAGACGGCGGCCGATCTGCTTGGTATCTCTGGTGAAGTATTCATTCAGAAGAGCCAGCTCGGCGGAGGCAGCCCGATGATCCGCGGCTTTGCCACCAACCGGCTTCTGATCGTGGTGGATGGCGTCCGGATGAACACGGCCATTTTCCGCAGCGGAAACCTGCAAAACGTGATTTCACTCGACCCCTTCACCATGGGCAGCACCGAAGTATTGTTCGGCCCGGGAGGCGTCATCTACGGCAGCGATGCCATCGGCGGCGTGATGAGCTTCCGGACATTGAAGCCCTTGCCCGGAGATAACGACAGCCCGCTGGTCACCGGGAACGCCTTGATGCGCTATTCCTCCGCCAGCCGGGAAGTGACCGGGCATGTCGACGTGAACGTCGGGTGGGAAAAATGGGCCATCCTGACCAGTTTCAGCCAAAATGTCTTCGGCGACCTGCGCATGGGCTCCCACGGACCGGATGACTACCTCAGGCCTTTTTACGTCCAGCGCCAGGACAGTGTCGACATGGTCGTCACCAACAACGACCCGGAGATTCAAACACCAACAGCTTACAACCAGGTCAACCTGATGCAGAAAGTCCGTTATTCTCCCAATGCCAACCTCGACATCAACTATGGGTTTCATTATTCAACCACCACCAACGTGTCGCGTTATGACCGTTTGCTCAGGACCCGGCAGGGCCTGCCGCGTAGCGCGGAATGGTACTACGGGCCACAGGAATGGATGATGAACGTCCTGGATGTTCAACACCGCAGATCGTCGGGAATATACGACCAGGCCAATGTTCGCCTGGCCTACCAGTTTTTTGAGGAAAGCCGCCATGACCGGGATTTCAACAAACCGGTCAAAAGAAACCGGATGGAGAAAGTGGATGCCCTTTCGGTCAACCTGGACCTGAGCAAAGCCATCGCTGAAAAACACCATCTTTATTATGGGATTGAAGCTGTTTACAACAATGTCACCTCTTCCGGTACCGACGAGAATATCAAAACTGGCAAAGTGGAGCCAGGGCCCAGCCGCTATCCGCAGTCGAAATGGGGTTCTTACGGAGCCTATCTGAGCTATCAGTATAAGGTCAGTGAGAAGATCACCCTACAGGCAGGAGGAAGGTTCAACTATTTTATTTTGGACGCCGAATTCGACACCACATTCTACCCGTTCCCCTTCACCGAGGCCAGTGTGCATGACGGCGGCCTGAGCGGAAGCATCGGGGCGGTTTACAACCCATCCGAAAATTGGTCGTTCAGCATGAATCTCTCATCCGGTTTTCGCACGCCGAATGTGGATGATCTGGGCAAGGTGTTCGATTCGGAGCCCGGCTCGGTGATCGTCCCAAACCCTGACCTGCAGACCGAGAACGGCTATAATATCGACATCGGAGCGGCAAAGGTTTTCAACGATTTCATGAAGATCGACCTGGCCGCCTACTTCACCTACCTGGATAATGCCATGGTAAGACGGAACTACCAGCTAAACGGCATGGACAGTATCTGGTATGACGGGGAATACAGCCAGGTACAGGCAGTGCAGAATGCCGCTTTTGCAACAGTTTACGGTATCCAGGCAGGTTTGGAACTAAAGCTGCCCCTTGGGTTCGGACTGACTTCCCGGTTCAATTACCAGAAAGGGGAAGAAGAGCTGGATGACGGCTCCAAAAGCCCGCTGCGGCATGCGGCACCATGGTTCGGGACTACCGGGCTGACCTTTTCCGCCGAAAAGCTGAAAATGGACCTGTACACTATTTATAGCGGGGAAGTCAGCTACGAGAGCCTCCCGCCTGAAGAGCAGGCGAAAACCTATATGTATGCCCTGGATGAGAACGGGAACCCCTATTCACCGGCATGGTACACTTTGAATTTCAAGGTGATGTATCAGATCACAGACATCTTCTCGGTGAGCGGCGGTGTGGAAAACCTGACCAATGTCCGTTACCGGCCTTACAGCTCCGGGATCACGGCGCCCGGAAGGAATTTTATCCTGTCGCTGAGGGCTGCTTTTTAACGCAAAACAGGGACTCCATCCCTCCTGGCAGGGACGGAGTCCCTTCCAACCATAACCTTTTATTTCATAACTTTGCCCCCCTCAACAATTCCTTACATTCATTTGTTTAGCCATATTAATCACAATCATATCATGGAAAAATCCTCAAAAATTTCATTTCTGAAGAAATGGTGGATCTCCGCCAGGCCTTTTTCCTTCCCCGCTTCTACGATGCCTGTTATCTTCGGGACGGTGCTCGCCATCGTCTATGGCGGATATACCTTACAACCGGTATTGTTTGTCCTGGCTTTTGTTGCCATGGTCATCCTGCATTCCGGGGCAAATATCCTCAGCGATATTTTCGACTATAAAAAGGGATTGGACAAGATCCCTTCGCCGGTCAGCGGCGGCATTGTGAGAGGGTATATCACCATCCGCGAGGCCTGGATCGCTTCTGTGAGCATGCTGGTCATCGGCACCCTCATCGGCCTGTACCTGGCATGGGTGACGGGCCCCTGGCTGCTGGCCATCGGGTTTGTCGGGCTCTTCGTTGGCACCTTCTACACCACCGATACCCCACTGGCCATGAAATACCACGGCCTGGGCGACCTGGCGGTGTTTTTGAACTTCGGTATCCTGGGGTCTCTGGGGGCCTACTACGTGCAGTCTTCCACCTTATCCTGGGTACCGGTCGTATGGGCCATCCCCATGTCAATGCTCGTGATCGCCATCCTGCATGCCAACAACTGGCGCGATATTCAGTCGGATAAATCGGGCAAAGTATTTACCATAGCAGCCCTCCTGGGCGATAAGAGCTCGCTGTATTACTATGGTCTGCTGATCTATGGCCCTTTTGCCCTGGTGCTGCTGCTAATCCTGGTGCCACACCTGTTTTTTCCGCAAATACCCGCCATGCCCTTTACTTTCGTGATCACACTGGGCGCAATGCCGCTGGCCTTCCGGCTTTGGAAGAAAGCGCTGAACCGCCGCGAGCCCTCCCAGCCGCTCGACTTCATCGCGCTCGACGGCGCCACGGCCCAGTTCAACCTGCTCTTCGGCATCCTTTGCACCGTGGCCCTGGTCCTCCATGCCGTGATCCAGCACTATGTCTAAATGAAACGCAATCCCGTTCTGCTGTTCACGCTCCTTGCAGTCATCCTGTTCAGCCCCATGTTCATCGTCCGGCAGGTCGGCCCATTCGACTTCTGGTACTGGATGAGCGCAAACCTGGTCATAGTGATAGCGCTGGGATGGTTGGTGGATCCAACCTATAAAACAAGCCTGAAGAATGACATCAGGGATGGAGTCCCTCTGAACAGGGATGGAGTCCCTCCGGACAGGGATGGAGTCCCTCCGGACAGGGATGGAGTCCCTGTGAAAGTGTTACTGGGCCTGGCCTCCGCCATCGTCCTTTATTTCGTATTCTTCACCGGTAATTACCTTTCACGGCTGCTGTTCGATTTCGCCGGGGAAGGGATCGCCAATGTATATGCCTTCAAAGGTGATGCCTCCGGGATCCGGATCGCGCTGCTCATGCTGCTGGTAATCGGTCCCGGTGAAGAGCTCTTCTGGCGGGGGTTCCTGCAACGCCATTACGAAAACAGGCTGGGCAAATGGGGCGGCTTCCTGCTGGCCACCGCTGTCTATACCGGCGTGCATATTTTCACCGGAAATATCATGCTGATCGTCGCCGCACTCGTGGCAGGCCTTTTCTGGGGCTGGATGTATATGCGGTACAAATCCATGGTGATGAATGTGGTAAGTCACACGATATGGGATATTGCCGTTTTTCTCGTGCTGCCGTTTTATTAGCGCGACATCGATACCACCGGCATGTACCTCACACAGGACCAGGAATACGATCCCATCCGGAAGATCATCGGCAGGATCATCCTCAAGATCCACCTCAACAATGATTTTCCCGAAAAATACGAAACCGCCATGCTCAACACGGTGGCCCTGTGCGCGGTAAAAAAGCACCTCCGGGAAGATATCGATGTGTTAGTGACAACGGCAAAAAGCAATCCATCCTAAATCGAAAATCCAAATCACCAAATCGCCAAATCGTCCAATCGACCAATCGCCCAATCGCCCAATCGCCCAATCGCCCAATCGCCCAATCGCCCAATCGTCAAATCATCAGCTCTCCCACCCGGTACCGCCACTTCACAAACCCGTCGATGACCGCTGAGTTGGCGTCTTCGTGGTGAATGACGTGGAAGACAAGGTCCTGGTCGATGTGAGCGGAGCGCCATGCTTGTTTGTATTGTTCGCGGCCGCTGCTGCGCACCTGGTTGATCGCGTCTTCCACCCGGCGATACTGGATTTTCAGGGCGGCTTCTCCCTTGTCGAGGCTCCAGATATAGGTGGCGTGGGAATTGAGCAGTTCCCAGATGAAATGCATCATCTTTTCCCCTTCCACTGTGAATAAAAAACCAAACCAGGGATGCAAAGTGAACTTCAGCCTCGCCCCGGTCGCCTGCTTCGCGCCGGCAAGGTATTCCAGCTGCTTGCGGTTGCGCACGTTGGTTTTCTCCAGGATGTATTTCAGGATTTCTTCTTCCGACTGGCTGAAAACGTTCCCGGCCTCGTCATCGCTTCCAAATTCCCCGAAAATATCTTCGGAGGTAAACAGGCTCTTGTCCGGATTTCCCCTGAACGGACTTTTAGTCAGCATGTCCATCCGGCCATATTTGATGCTGTCGATCAGCCGTTCATTGATTTCACCGATGATCGACGACCTTGCCCGCGTCTCCGTCGCTTTGCCGTGTTCCAGGAAGATGGTCGCATTAACATCAAACTTCCTGGTCCCCAAGGCTTTCACGAAATATCCCTTGATGAATTCGAACTCCGGAAGCAGGAAATCGTTGGAAACCTTGAACCGGAGCATCTGTTTCAGTTCAGGGATGTTTTTGTCGAAAACCACATAGCCGAGTTTGAACTCCGCATCTTTGAACCAGACCTCGAAACCGACTTCAATTTTTTCCTTTTCAGGGATGGAGCGGAACAAAGGGTTTTTGTGACTGATTTTTTCATCTGAAAGGGATGGAGTCCCGTTGATCTCAAAATATCCTGCCTCCAGCGCCTCATCCAGATGGTTCATTTCAGAGCTATAGTATTTTAATACCATCTTCAGGCTGGCCGTATCACAGAGGTTGGTGAATATCAGCCGGGCGATCTCCGCCTTCGGATTTTGCGTGGTGAAACTGGCAAAATCCCGTAAAAAATAGTCGGCGACCTTTACCTCGAGGGCACGGGTTTCCCTGTTGAAAACCAGTTGCTCCACCAGCCAGTAGACCTCTTTAACCCTGCCAAACCGGATCTTCTCCGACGGCAGGTTGGAATCCCTGACATCGATCGAAAGGCGGTCGTTGAACCAGATCCGCCCCTCGTGCAGCCTGATGATGACGGTGGTATTTTTCATTCCAGGGCTTCGGTGTTTTTTCATTTGAAATCCCGCCCGAAATTATGGAAAATTTAGATTAGTGGGAAGATATGGGATATTCGATTTGATTTGGAGCATTAAATGCAATATCGACTGATCGTCTGATCGCGCTTTCGCCTGATCAATAAAACTTCGGCTGATCGCCTGATCGTTCTATCGCCTGATTATCAGCCTCTTCATTCCATTCCACAAAAAAAATTTTCAATCAACCGGGTATATTTTTCAAAAAGCGGATAAACAAATAAAAACGCTATGAGAAAAGAAATGGAAGACAGGCTGATCGGCTTTGCCGTGATGCTGTATGATGTTTGCGAAAACATCGACAAGAGTTTTATCGGTACCAATCTGGTCAATCAACTGATCCGCTCGGGTACAAGCGCTGCATTGAACTATGCAGAGGCCCAAAGTGCGGAATCACGCAAGGATTTCATCCATAAGACAAGCATTGTTCTCAAAGAACTTCGTGAGTCGGGGTATAATCTCACGATCATCCAGAGGTCCGGCATCTTCGATGATCCGGAAAAAATTAGTAAAGCAATCGCTGAAAGCCAGGAATTGATAGCAATTTTTTACCGGTCGGTTGAAACGGCGCGGAAAAACGCGAAGACGGAGAGGTGAGAGATCAGGCGATAGAGCGAACAGACGATCAGACGATGGAATCAGACGAACGAGCGATCAGACGATCAGACGATATTCGATTTGATTTGGGACATTAAATGTAATATCGACTGATCGTCCGATCGGGATTTCGTCTGATCTTCACCCTTCTAGAACAAACGGCTCCATCGCCCGCGCAAAGATCCCTTTCGTCCATGCGATCGCCATGCCGTAGTTCGTGATGGGAACGCCCGCCTCTATGGCCTCGCGCAGCCGGCTGTGCACCTGCTTCCGGGTGATCATGCAGCCACCGCACTGGACGATGAGAGCGTATTTGGTGAGATCATGATCAAAACTGTCGAGTCCTGCCACGATGTCGAATTCGAGCTTCATGCCGGTATGTTCAGTCAGCCACGAAGGGATCTTGTAGCGGCCGATGTCGTCGCAGTTCACCTGGTGGGTGCACGACTCCAGGATCAGCACCCGGTCGCCGTCTTTGAGCGCATCGATCTTCGGCGTTCCCTCCAGGTATTTGTCGAACGGCCCTTTGTGGCGGGCCAGCAAAACGCTGAAACCGGTCAGCGGGATATCTTTCGGGATGATCTTGTCGATCCGGCCGAACATCTGGCTGTCGGTCACGGCCAAACGAGGCTTGATGCCTGTGGTCTTGAGGAAATGCTCCACCTCGGTTTCCTTCAGGACAATATTGATGCAGTCGTTGTCGAGCACATCGCGGATTGCCTGCACCTGCGGCAGGATCATCCGCCCCTCGGGCGCTTCGTTGTCGATCGGGGTGATCAGCATCACAATGTCGCCCCGCTTCAGCAAGCCGCCCAGCAGCGACGGGTTCTGGTAAGCCGTCGCCGGCATGTGCCGGATGATGGCCTGGATCAACGTTTCCTTGTTTTCGGGGTTGTAGGTGGAAAAATCCATGACCTCGGTCTGGAAATCGAGGTTGACGCGCGTTTTCAGCTCCGGTGCAAGTGGTGTAATATCCGATTTATTGTGAACGAAGATATAGGGAACATCGAATTTCTGAAATTGACTAATTAACTCATTTTCAAATTTCCAAATTTCATTTTCCGTGATAACGATAATGGCCAGGTCGATCGCTTTGATCACCTGCAGGGTTTTCCTTATGCGAAGTTTGCCCAGGTCGCCCGTATCGTCAATGCCGGCGGTATCCACGAGGATGGCCGGGCCGATGCCGAAGATCTCGACCGATTTCCGCACCGGGTCCGTTGTCGTTCCCGGATGATCCGACACGATAGCCACATCCTGCCCTGCCAGGGCGTTGATCAGCGAGCTCTTGCCGTTGTTTCGCCGGCCGAAGATGCCGATATGGGGCTTTAATTCGCGGGGTTTTTCTGATTTCATTCTATGTTATATTTATTTCTCGCAGATAAGCGCTGATGCCGGACGCGGATTTTCGCAGATAATGATCTGCGTTAATCTGCGAATACATCTGCGTAAATCCGCGAGAACCATAAAAATTAGTTTAAACAATCCTCTTAAAATAATGTTTCGGGTCCCCCCACTTGCCGTAACCGATCTGATGCCCCAGCGCTTTCAGCCGGGTTTCCAGCTCCTTCACAACGATCATCGGATCATCCGTCACCGTTGGTTTGCCTTCATACAGGTAATAGCTATCCGCGTAAAACTTCGGCGTCATGTTGGGCATGAAAACGTTGGCCCCCGACAGAATGGCCTTGAGCCGGCCATCGGGATCGAGCACCTGCATGGCGGTTGATGCCGCAATGTTGATATCCTTCATCATGATCCGCGCCAGGGCGATCATCCGCAGGCTTAAGTCAAATCTTTCAGCCGATGGTAACAGGGACTCCATCCCTGTGCGGAGGGACTCCATCCCTGTGCGGAGGGACTCCATCCCTTTTCCCATCGGGGTATCCTGGTGCGGGATATAAGGCCCCATGCCGATCATATCGATGTCAAAGTCGCGCATGAAGAGCAGGTCATCGGCCAGGTTTTCAATGGTCTGCCCGGGTAGCCCGATCATCACGCCGGTGCCCGTCTGGAATCCGGCTTTCTGCAAATTTTGCAGCGCCCTGAGCCGATCTTCGAAGCGGTGGAATTCATTATCAGGATGGATCTTCCGGAATAATTCTTCAGAGCAGGTCTCTATCCTTAACAGGTACCGGTGCGCTCCCGCCTCCCGCCACTGCCGGTATGTCTCCGGTCCCTGCTCACCGCAGCTCAGGGTGATGCCCAGCTTCCCGTCGGTCATTTCCCGGATTTTCCTGACAGAAGATGCGATCAGATCAATGAAGACCCTGTCTGTCCGCTCACCCGACTGGATCACGACCGAACCGAAGTTCCGCCTCCAGGCCCACAACGCTCTCTCGACAATCTCATCCTCAGAAAGGGTGTAACGCTTAACATGATCGTTGCTCTTCCTTATCCCGCAATAGAAACAGTCCTTCCGGCAGATGTTCGACACCTCGATCAGCCCCCGCAGGTACACCACCGGCCCGCAATGCTTCCTCTTCACCTCGTCCGCCTTCCGGAACATCCGGTGCTTTTCCCGGTCTTCCTTCACCGTTAAAAGATGAATCAGGCCTTCCCTGTCCAGCCAATCGTAGTTCATTATTATATCAGCATATCTCCGCACTTAACATAACTATTTATTACCAATCGACAATCGACAATCGACAATCGACAATTAAAAGTAAATATCTCTTTCTCCATCTCTTATCCTCCCCAGCCTTTTCCTGGTTTCACGCGCCTGCTTCTCATCCAGTTCTGTCTCCAGGTTCTTCTCAATAAGCGCCCATCCGGTTTTGGCCGTGGCTTCAGGTGCATAGTCCTCCAGGTATTCCGCCAGCGTCAGCAAGGCATTCGGGGTGCAATACCGCTTGATAAAACCAGGCACGGAAAACTCCATGAAATGCTCCCCGGTGCGGCCCTTGCGGTAACAGGCAGTGCAGAACGAAGGAATGTATCCTTCTTCAAGCAGCTCGTCGATCACCTCCCGGAGAGAACGGTTATCATTGATCAGAAATTGTTCTTTCTCCGGGTTTTGATTATGATCATCCGTTTCGGCATAGGCGCCGATCTCGAGCTTTGTCCCGGCATCGATCTGCGAAACGCCGTATTGCAATACTTCCCGGCGGATATGCTCCGGCTCCCGCGCCGTCAGGATCAGTCCCGTATACGGCACTGCCAGTCGCAGGATGGCTACCAGTCTGGTAAAATCTTCATCACTGACGAGCCAGTCGGCTGAAATCTCGTAATCCGACGCATACTGCAGCCGCGGGAAAGAGATCGTATGCGGCCCGACATTGTAACAGGCTTCCAGGTGATTGGTGTGGCGGACCAGCCCTAGCACCTCGTACCGCCAGTCATACAGCCCGAACAGCACCCCGATGCCCACGTCGTCCAGCCCGGCCTCCTGCGCCCGGTCCAGGGATGTAAGGCGGAAATCATAGTCCCGCTTCACCCCGCCCGTATGGTATTTCTTATAGGTTTCATGGTGATAGGTCTCCTGGAAGACCTGGTATGTTCCGATCCCCGCCTCTTTCACGGTTCTGAAACCTTCGATGTCGAGCGGCGCTGCATTGATATTCACCCGGCGTATCTCCCCGTTCCCTTTTTTTACCTGGTAAACCGTTTTCACGGTATCGGCAATATATTCGGGCGTATAAGAGGGATGCTCTCCGTAAACCAGGATGAGCCGCTTCTGGCCGTTTTCTTCCAGTGCCTCCACATTGCTCACCAGCTCGTCATGGGATAAAGTTTTCCGCAACGCCTTCCGGTTGGATGCCTTGAAACCGCAGTATTTGCAGTTATTCACGCAATAATTGCCGACATAAAGCGGTGCGAAAAGCACGATCCGGTCGCCGTAAACCTCTTTCTTCAGCTTTCTCGCACCCGCTTTGATCTCTTCCA
>Ga0114946_10002247_pt1 | contig 13285 bp, 10 predicted proteins | sample WalLakDeSediment_FD_88676 | JGI IMG/M metagenome (GOLD analysis project Ga0114946, IMG submission 88676) | Lake sediment microbial communities from Walker lake, Nevada to study Microbial Dark Matter (Phase II) - Walker Lake 11/02/13 Deep Sediment | ecosystem: Environmental > Aquatic >...
AAAAATATTTACGGTTGTATTGTTGGATCCAAAAAAGGGAAATTGCACTTTGACTACCCTTTGCCCACTGATTTTTCCAGGCTTCTGATTGATGTGTTTTTGGCTGTTAAGCCTGCATTTTCAATAATTGATGCGGTTATCGCCATGGAAGGCACGGGACCTCGCAAAGGGAAACCAAGAAATACAGGCCTGCTAATGGCATCTCCCAATGCTTTTGCTCTCGACACAGTCGCTGCAGACGTGGTCGGTTTTAAACCTGAATGGGTATCCACATTACAGGTGGCCAAAGAGCAATCTCTGCCCGGGACGAATATTTCGGAGATAGTAATCAGGGGATTAACTCTTAAAGAAAGTTTTATTAAAGATTTCGATCCGGGAGCGGCTGTTTCAAGCGGTTTTGGACCCCTTATGACCCGTTTCCCACTGGCCTGGCTCAGGAGGTTGAAGTATAGAAGGAGGCCGTACCCCGGGATAAATGAAAAACTTTGCACCAACTGCGCCGAGTGTATAAAAGGTTGCCCTGCCCAAATTATATGTTTTGGTGACAGGGTACCGGACATTGAACTTAATAGCTGTATTCGCTGTTATTGCTGCCTGGAATTCTGTCCGCAGGGGGCTATTGAGCTTAAATAAATAAGAGGGCAGTATAAATAACACATTAACAGTCTGAGTTATTTAGGAAAGGATAGATTGCAAATGGGGAAAGCGAAATATAGCCTTAAAGTTTATAACGAACGCTGCAAGGATTGCGGTATCTGCTTTGAGTTTTGTCCTAAAAACAATTTAAAGCCCGGTGACGATGGAAGCCCGGTCTTGATTGATCCCGATGAATGTACCGGCTGTAAACTCTGTGAATATATGTGCCCTGATTTTGCCATTCAGGTCAAAAAGGATCAGCAGGATGAATAGCTGTAAATAATTAAATCTTCAGGTGAATTAACCGCTCGATCTATCCTTTTCCCCCAATGAAATATATACCGAAACGCTACCAGGCTGTTTAATGAAATGAGGAGTAACACTGCTTAAAGCTATGGATTGGAAACAATTTTCTATTAAGAATAGTCAGGGCCTGCAGTTGTCAGCACTGTTGCTGGATGCCGCAGATACTTCGGTCGTCATTGTCTGTCATGGCTTTACGGGTTCAAAAGAGGGAGGAGGAAGGGCTGTTGAAATGGGTGAGGCCCTGTCTGAACTCGGATTTAGTTCACTTTTATTTGATTTCGCCGGCTGTGGGGACAGTGAAGGTGCCTGGGAAAATATTACACTTTCCAGGCAAACCGATGATTTGGAATGCCTGGTACGCTGGTGCCGTTGGAGAGGGTACAGGAATATTATCCTCACCGGCAGAAGCTTCGGCGGCAGCACCGTATTGAATTATGCTGCAAAAGACCCCGAAATTGCCGCCGTGTGCACCTGGGCAGCCGTAGCCAGGCCATCTCTGCTTTTTGAAAAATATCTGCAGGAACTTTTAAACGGGCCGGCAAGCGATCGGGTAACGATAGAAGGCGAAGAGAAGCTTCAATTGAAAAAAGGTTTTTTCTATGATCTAAGGCAGCATGACCTCTTAAAGTGTGCAGCCACCCTGGCTCCACGAAATTTCCTGGTCATACACGGTTCTGCCGATGAATCAGTTCCTGTTAAAGAAGCCTTTCTCCTCTATGAAGCAGCCTTGGAACCTAAAAGGCTGAAAATTATTGAAGGCGCCGATCACCGTTTCATAAACCATACCAAAGAGGTATGGGATACCTTTTTTAGCTGGCTTCACACCTTAAGGTGAATGCGTTATAAATAAAAGGTATTAAGCTGCTCTTAATGTTACAATAAAATAAATTATAAGATCTAAAATAAGGGGAGTCTTTTTCTTGAACCGTGAGCTCGCAGATAAGCATACTGAGGCTGCAATGATAGGTGAAGGCAAGCATTATATGATCGTTACCCTGGGCTGCCAGATGAACGAGCATGATTCAGAAGTAATGGCTGCTATCCTCGAAAATATAGGTTTTTGCCCGGCACCAACAGCCGAAGAGGCTGACCTGATCATACTCAACACCTGCGCCGTGCGTAAAAAACCTGAAGATAAAGTTGCTTCATTATTGGGTAAGTATGTTGCTTTAAAGAATATCAATAAGGACCTGGTTATTGCGGTAGGTGGGTGCATGTCCCAACAAGAGGATGCCGCAAAATATATCCGGGATCGCTTTCATCATGTTGACTTGATTTTCGGTACACACGCCCTGCCCCGCCTGCCCCGCCTTATAGAGGAAGCGTTTGAAAACAAAGAAACCATTATCGATATTGATGAAGATTACGCAGATAGGGAGGGACTCCCGGCTGCGCACAGCAGTACATTTAAAGCATGGATGCCGGTTATCTATGGCTGTGATAATTTCTGTTCATACTGCGTTGTCCCTTTTGTTCGCGGCCGTGAACGGAGCAGATCCATGGAAGAAATCCTCTCTGAAGCGAAACAGCTTTCCCGCAGAGGATACCTCGAGCTGACGTTATTGGGACAAAACGTCAATTCATATGGCCTTGATCTAACCGAAAAATATGATTTTGCTGACTTACTTGAAGAGCTGAACCAGGTTGATGGCCTGAAGCGGATCCGATTTATGACTTCGCACCCAAAAGATTTATCACCAAAATTGATTGAAGCGGTAGCAAAAGGAAAAAAGATTTGCGAACATTTTCACTTGCCGGCCCAATCAGGCAGTAATCGCATCCTTAATATAATGAACCGGTACTATACACGCGAACATTACCTGGACCTGATTAAAAAGATCAGGGAAGCTATACCCGGAGTTTCAATTACTTCGGATATAATTGTCGGTTTTCCCGGAGAGGAAGAAGATGATTTCCTGGAAACTATAAGCCTTCTGGAGCAAGCCCGTTTTGATAACGCTTTTTCTTTTCTTTATTCACAGCGAAAAAATACAGCGGCAGCAGAATTAAAAGATCAAATTAGCCATCAGGAAAAGGAGAAACGGCTGCAGAGTTTGAACGAAGTCCAACACCGGATCAGTAAAGAGGTTAACAGCCTTTTAGCCAACCAAATTGTCGAAGTCCTGGTAGAAGGCCCCAGCAAAAGCAACCCGGAAGTACAAACCGGACGCACTCGCACAAATAAACTGGTTCATTTTACATATCCCGACGAGCTGACCGGTCAACTGGTACAGTTGAAAATAACCGGGGTGCGTACCTGGAACCTTGTTGGAGAAACGATTAATTGAATCCACGGGTAACCGTCGGGAAGTTAAAGTTTACTTAAAAATAAAACCGGATTGTCACTATTTACGTTTTTTTAGACGTTTGTAAACGTTACCGTTAAGTAAACCCATATTTGATTACCGCCCTTTGAGCAATTTTAAAATAATAGGTGGAAGTGAAATGTTTCAGGGTTAAAGGAGGGTTAACTTGAGCCGAACCAGTCCGATGATGGAGCAGTACAAAGCCGTCAAAGCACAGCATCCGGACAAACTGCTTATGTTCCAGGTTGGTGATTTTTACGAACTATTTTTCGAAGATGCCGAGCTTGCGGCAAGGGAAATGGAAATCGCCCTCACTTCACGGGATGGGGGCAGTGAAAATCGAATCCCTCTGGCCGGTGTACCAATACATGCGGCTGAAACCTATTTAAATAAGCTGCTCGGTAAGGGCTATAAAGTAGTGATCTGTGACCAGGTTGAGGAAGCCGCGCAGGCAAAGGGGCTCGTACGCCGCGAAATAACAAGGATACTAACACCCGGGACAATTACCGATCCTGAAATGCTCGAAGAAAGCCGTAACAATTACCTTGCTGTCGTTATCAACCGTCATAACAGTTATTACGGGCTGGCTGCAGTCGATGTTTCAACCGGCGATTTCCAAATAACCGAGCAAAATGACGAATCCGCATGGGAAGTTATCGCTGATGAACTGCGCAGAATGCAGCCTTCGGAGATACTGTGCAGTTCACGTGACATAGAACAATTGTGCAGAAAAGAAGTTGAAGTTAATAACAGCGGACTGATCGATTTACTGCCCGGTATTCCTGACCTGGAAGAAACAAAAGGCATCATTACCGGACAATGGGACAATGATACCTGGGAAGCATTGAATCTGGATAGCTATCCCCTGGCAGCTGCTTCCGCAGCAGCTGCCTTAACTTATTTACAACTTCTCCAGCAACTGCCTTTGGACGGGAAACATTTTCACAAGTTGGAGCTATATTTTAGTAATAGAAGCATGGTTATCGACAGTATCACCAGCCGAAACCTCGAGTTAACCCAATCTTTGCGTGAAAACAGCAAACAGGGCAGCCTTTTAGGCCTGCTCGATCGCTGTATGACCGGTATGGGCAGAAGGCTGCTCAGGCGCTGGATAGAACAACCTCTTTTGGATAAACACAAGATAGAAGAGAGGCTTGATGCTGTTGAAGAATTTCTTCAAAAACCGCTGCAAAGAAGGGACCTGCAGAGAAAGCTGCAGGATATTTTTGACCTGGAACGGTTTTGCAGCAGGCTTTCTTATCAACGGGTCAATGCCCGTGACCTGATAGCACTTAAAACAACTTTGCACCAACTCGATCCGGTAAAAAAATTACTGGCTGCTCTTGAACCCAGTTTGCTAAGGGGAATCAACAGCAGGTTGCCCGCTTTTGATGACCTGAAAAATTTGATTGAAGACGCCCTGGTGGATGATCCACCACTTTCCCTGAAAGAGGGGGGCCTCTTTAAGGAAGGTTATAATGATCAAGTCGACAATCTTAAAAAGATATCCCGTGAAGGGAACAGCATGCTGCTCGACTTCGAAAAAAATGAACGGTTGCGTACCGGCATAAAATCAATGCGTGTCGGCTATAATCGCAATTTCGGCTACTATATCGAGGTGACCCGGACCAATCTCGGACTTGTTCCGCCTGAGTACCATCGCAAACAGACCCTCGTCAATGCCGAGCGCTTTACTACCGAAGAACTTCAGCAAATGGAAGAACAAATTACAGGAGCACGTACTAAACTCGCCAATTTGGAATACAGCCTGTTTGAAGAACTGCGTAATGCTGTCAGTGCTTATACGAGTGGTTTATTATCTGCTGCTTTTGAACTGGCCTGTATTGACTGCCTCCAGGGCCTGGCCGAGGCAGCTGAAAAAAACGATTACTGCCGGCCTCATTTCAACGGTAACAATAAGCTGATGATCAAACAGGCACGCCATCCGGTAGTTGAGCAACTTGCTTTTGAGCGATTTGTTCCCAATGATATTCTCATGGACAATAATCATTTCCTGCTTGTAATTACCGGCCCCAATATGGCCGGTAAGAGTACCTACATCCGCAGCGCCGCCCTGGCGGCCGTTATGGCCCAAATGGGTGGTTTTGTGCCCGCACAAAAAGCCGAACTACCGGTTTTCGACCGCCTATTCGCCCGGGTCGGAGCCAGCGATGATCTAAGCAGGGGACACAGCACTTTCATGGTGGAAATGCAGGAAACCGCTGCAATCCTTAAAGAGGCGACTCCGGACAGCCTCATTATCTTAGACGAAATTGGCAGGGGAACCAGCACCTACGACGGCATGAGCATTGCCCGCAGCGTTCTCGAATATATCAGCCGCAAAATAAAGGCAAAAACACTGTTTTCAACTCATTACCATGAACTAACCAACCTGGAAGGAGAACTGACCGGAATCAAGAATTATACCATGGCTGTCAAAGAAAAGGGAAAGCAGGTCATCTTTTTACGGCAGATCATACCTGGCCGCGCTGATAAAAGCTACGGTATAAATGTTGCCCGCCTGGCAGGAGTGCCTCTCGAAGTTCTGGTCAGGGCTGAAACAATACTGACTGAACTTGAACTTGCAGCATCAAGTGCAACAGAACAACAATTAAGCCTGCTTCCAATGGTTACCGGCCCTGCTTCAGATCACCGGATCGAACTGGAAGTTATAGAACAGTTAAAAGAGCTGGACTTAAACCGTATCACTCCGCTTGATGCGATGCATCATCTTTTTGAGCTCCAAAAACAGCTAATGCGTTTAGAAGAAAATCCTGAAGAAGAGGTTTGATATCATAAAATGGAAATCAGGAAGCTTGATAAAAAAACTGCCGAACAAATCGCTGCCGGAGAAGTTATAGAAAACCCGGCGTCGGTAGTCAAAGAACTAGTCGAAAATGCTTTAGATGCCGGCGCCACGAAAATCGATGTTGAAATTGAAAATGGCGGCAAGAGCTTCATCGCTGTTACGGATAACGGCAGCGGCATAAACTCAAGAGACCTCCCATTGGCATTCAAACGTTTTGCTACCAGCAAACTGGTTGTGTTGGATGACTTAAATAAACTCTCCAGCCTCGGGTTTCGTGGTGAGGCCCTACCCAGCATTGCTGCCATCGCCAGGGTTAGAATGACTACCAGAGCGGAAGGTGAACTAGCCGGAGCTCAGATAACTCTATCCGGAGGAGATATCATAGCGCAGGAGGAAGCAGGTGCGCCACCAGGGACACGGGTTGAAGTAACCGACTTGTTTTACAATACACCCGGGCGCTTAAAGTTTCTACGGGCAGGTTCTGTTGAATCAACGAGAATCAGCACCCTACTGTCTGAAATGGCTTTAGCCCGCCCCGGAACAGCTTTCAACCTGAAAAGCGCAAAAAGAAACCTATTCAGTTCATCGGGAGACGGCGTTTTGCTGCATGTAATCGGTTCCCTTTATGGCAACGACACTGCTGAAGCAATGATCCAAATAGACCGCAGGGACAGTGATTCAGGTTGTAGTTTAACCGGATACACTTCAGCGCCATACCTGACCAAATCATCCCGCCGCTGGATTACCCTTGTTGTAAACGGGCGCTTAATCAAAAATCCAATGATGGTTAACACCCTGGAAAGAGCATACGGCGATCTTTTAACGAAGCAGCGTCATCCTCTTGCCATCCTATACCTGGATATATCACCTGAATTAATTGATGTCAATGTTCATCCGGCTAAGGTTGAGATACGGTTTCAGGAGCCGGAAACTGTAAAAAAATTGATCTACCGATCTGTCAAGCTTGCTCTGCATGATGCCCGTAAGCTTCCCGATTGGCCGGAAAAGGATTTAATAAGTGATTATTCTACCCAAAAACCTGAATCCTGGAGAGGGAGCCGCTTATTTGATCAACCTGCAGACTTTAAACCGGAGCCCATGCAATACGGGGAAAACAAAATAAATCTTCACCTGCAGGCAAAAGAAACCGAATTCGATTCAGAAATTGAACCTCCTTCTGAAACCTGTCGATTAATCGGTCAATATTTACAGAGCTATCTTGTCGCCCAGAAAGGTGAAAACCTATTGCTTATAGACCAGCACGCTGCCCATGAAAGAATTAATTATCATCGATTGCAAAATATGGATCGTGAGTCCGGGCGGGTAGAAAGATCTCAGCTGATCATGCCGGTAACTCTGAATTTTCCCTCTATATGGCGAAACAAGATACCTAAAGTACTCCCTGTCATTAATACTCTTGGCTTTGACCTTGAACCGCTCGGTGAAGACAGCTATGTTGTCCGGTCTGTCCCGTTCACACTTAGTGAAAACGTAAGCAGCTCACAGCTTTATGATCTATTGGAGCAGCTTTTAACAACCAATTACGGATCTGAAAGTGAATACAGGGAAGCAATTCTGAAAACTATCGCCTGCCACCGTTCAATTAAGGCAAAGCAGCCTCTAACGAGAACTGAAATGGAAGAATTGCTGCGAGAGTGGGAGAAAACACCCCGCGCTCAGTACTGTCCACACGGCAGACCTACGGTAATCAGCTTCGACAGGGTCCAGTTGGATAAAAGCTTTCAACGCAAAGGGAGTTAAAGATAGTGACAGCGGATCAGAAAAATGGGAAAATACCGCTGCTTGTCCTGGTCGGTCCTACCGCAGTCGGAAAATCGGCACTGGCACTAAAAATAGCGGTAAATTTACAAACCGATATTATCAGCGCCGATTCTGCCCAGGTGTACAAACAGCTTGATATTGGAACCGCAAAGCCTTCACCTGAAGAACAGAAGCTTGTAAAGCATCATCTTATTGACCTGGTTGAACCTGATCAAGGTTATAGTGCAGCCGACTACCAGAAAGATGCTTATGAAACCATTGACAAAGTAAGGCTGGAAGGGAAACTGCCATTCATTGTAGGCGGCACCGGGCTTTATATCAAGGCGGTTACAGATCGTTTTGCTTTTGGTAAAAAAGGAGCAGACAGTGATTTGAGGGCCGCCCTTGAACAGGAGACCCTCACAGAAGGCTTAGATAAGCTTTATACCAGGCTTCAGTCTATTGACCCTCTGGCGGCTGCCAAAATCCACCCAAACGACCGCCGGAGGATTATCAGGGCTCTTGAAGTATATACATTGGAAGGCAAACCGATTTCTGAACAGGCTTTCCGAACTGGACTTCAGGAATCCCCTTTTAAAAAATTGTTTTTTGGATTGAACATGAATCGGGAGGCCCTTTACACCAAAATAGACAGAAGGGTCGACTTTATGATCGCCCAGGGCTTTCTAGAGGAAGTGCGCAGCCTGAATGAACAAGGATATGATGAAGATGATCCGGGAATGCAAATACTCGGTTACAGCCAGCTTCTGGCACATATCAAAGGGGGAATGAACCGGGAAAATACTTTGGCTGAAATTAAGAAACAAACCAGAAATCTGGCCAAACGCCAACTAACCTGGTTCCGCCGTGAAGAGAGGATTCAGTGGTTCGATATAATCGATCATTCTTCCTTTAACAGGATAGCAGAAAATATTTGCAGCGAAGTGAAGGATATGCTGCGTTAACGGTCGAATAGTAACTCCTATAAGTAACAGAAATGAAGGGAGCCAGATATATGAAAGGCACGATCAATTTACAGGACACTTTCCTTAACCAGGCTCGCAAAGAAAATATGTTGACCACGGTCTTTTTGGTTAACGGGTATCAGATTAAAGGAGTCGTTCGCAGTTTCGATAATTTTACCTTGCTTCTTGAAGTAGAAGGCAAGCAACAGCTTGTTTACAAACATGCAGTGTCAACAATCATTCCGGTACGTAACATTAACCTGAGATCAATAGAAGGGGAGCCTGCGGGTGATGAAACTTCCGAAACCGAAATAGTAACTGAAACGGAACCAGAATAGAATCACCGATAAATAATGGCCGAAAAGAAGACACTCAGTTTAAGTGTCTTCTTTTCGGTAATAACTTTGTTTCAGAAGAGGGATACTATTGCAAAAAACCAAGGAGAAAGCGATCCTGGTCGGACTCAATATCGGTAAAAAGAGCGAAGATATAGAGCGTTCGATGGAAGAACTTGCACTGCTGGCCGATACCGCGGGAGCTACCGTGCTCGATCAGGTAATCCAGAAAAGGGTTACCCCGGACAGGGCATACTACATCGGTAAAGGAAAAGCTGAAGATCTTGCCGCCTTTAGCGAGCTGCGCGAGGCCGACATGGTTATCTTTAATGATGAGCTCTCTCCTTCACAAATCCGCAATCTTGACCGCAAATTAGAAGTGAAAGTTATTGATCGCACTGCCTTAATCCTCGATATATTTGCCCGCCGTGCCCTTTCAAGGGAAGGTAAACTTCAGGTAGAACTGGCTCAGCTGCATTACATGCTTCCCCGGCTAATCGGGCTTGGCAATCAGCTCTCCCGTTTAGGAGGCGGTATCGGAACCAGAGGCCCCGGTGAAACCCAGCTTGAAGTTGACAGGAGGGTGATAAGGCGCAGGATAAGTGAACTTAAGAGGGAGATCATTGCCTTGAGGAAACACCGCGCCCTGCACAGGCAGCGACGCAAGCGTAACCGCTTTAATCTAATCAGCCTGGTAGGCTATACGAATGCAGGAAAATCTACCCTGCTCAATACTCTGACCGATTCCAACCTTTATACGGAAGACAAACTGTTTGCCACTCTTGATCCCATGGTAAGACGCGGAATTATCGATGGCGGCACGGAGGTTTTATTCAGCGACACTGTTGGCTTTATCGAAAAAATGCCGCAGCAGCTATTTACAGCCTTCCAGGCTACCCTTGAAGAAATAGCATCCGCCGATGTCCTGCTCCATGTCGTCGATATCAGTCACCCGGATTACTTAAACCAGGTTAAAGTAGTCCGCGAGCACCTGGCCAGGATCGATTCAGAGTATTACGAGCGTGAACTGATGGTATTCAATAAAACTGATTTAATTGATGTGGAATCAGAAAAATTATACCTGGCACGTGAATTTCCGGGAGCTCTATACGTATCAGCCCTGCGACAGGAAGGTTTAACGGGATTAAAAGAAAGCGTCGCTGCTTTTATTAGAAAGCAGCGACGTCAACTTAAACTTTATTTGCCCTACAGCGAAGGAAAGCTTTATGCTGAATTACAGAAAAAGGGTGATGTGCAAGACGTTAAATCGAATCAAGACCACCTCGAAATTACTGTAGTTGTTGATCCTGAGCTGGCAGAAAGGTTAAAGCAATATACAGTACCGATTATTTAAGATCCGGATGTTATTATTGAATTATAGCGGGCTTTTTACTTTATTTTACGAAAGAGGCCAATTACTTTACCGAGGATTTCAACCTGCCTGACCACAAGTGGTTCATAAGCGTCGTTTTCCGGCTGAAGGCGATAGCTATCTTCTTCACGGAAAAAACGTTTAACAGTAGCTTCATCATCGAGTAGAACAACTGCGATTTCACCATTTTCCACAGAACTCTGCTGTCTTATAATGACAAAGTCCTCATCGTTGATGCCGGCTCCAACCATACTATCCCCGGAAACCTTTAGAACAAAGCAGCCTTCCCCGGTAGACAGATGTTCAGGAACAGGAAAAAATCCTTCTTTATGTTCATCGGCTAGTATTGGTTTGCCTGCGGTGATTTTTCCAACCAGTGGAGCAAAGGAACATTTCATCTCCGTGGTGCCATCGGCGTTTCTGAGGATTTTAATTGCCCTGGGTTTAGTTGCCATTCTTGATATGTAACCTTTATCTTCAAGAATATCGAGATAGCCATGTACAGTTGCCGTAGAACTTATATTGAGGGCCTTACAAATTTCCCTTACAGATGGAGGATAATTCCATCTCGCAACTTCCTGTTCGATGTATTGCAGCACCCGTTTTTGCTTGTCGGTTAGCGGCTCCAAATCATCACCCCATTAAATATTTGTCAGTAATTATAACATAACCTTGTTTTTACGGCAAACTTTTGTTTGCTCCAGGTTAAAAGAATTTACCAATCGAACTACTGGTTGCCATTTATTTTAAGCAGTTTATTCAATCCATTAAGGTAAGCCTTTACGCTGGCTTCTATAATGTCTGTACTGGTGCCGCGCCCGGTAATAGTCCGATCCTGGTAAGACATTTCCACCTGCACCTCACCTAAAGCATCACGTCCCTGGGTGACAGCGTTTAAACGATAGTTATCAAGCCCTATACTCAAACCGGTAATTTTGTTTATGGCATTGTAAGCAGCATCAATAGGCCCTGCGCCGACAGCGACCTCTTCTATAGTACTGTCATCTTCTTTCTTCAAACGGATTATTGCTGCAGGGATACTTTTGCTGCCGCTGACCGTTTGCAGGTAATCCAGCCTGTAGCGCGGTTCAGCAAAAGAAAGGTGATCCAGGACCAGGGCTTCGAGATCCTCGGGATACACTTCTTTCTTTTTATCGGCCAGGTTAACAAAATGACCGTAAACTATTTCCAACTGCTCATCGTTTAATGAAAAGTTAAGTTTTTTGAGTTGGTCAAGAACAGCATGGCGCCCGGAACGGGCAGTGAGGCACATCTGGGCGGCTTTACCGCCAATTAGATTTGCATCGATTATCTCGTAAGTTTCCTTGTTTTTTAAGATACCGTCCTGATGTATGCCCGATGAATGGGCAAAAGCATTGGTGCCGACTACTGCCTTGTTAACCGGAACAGAAATACTGGTCAACTTGCTGACCAGGCGGCTGGTGCGGTATATTTCAGAAAAATTAAGATCAGTATAATAAGGGAAATGATTTTGCCTGATCCGCAGGGCCACAGCAATCTCTTCGAGTGCTGCATTCCCGGCCCGTTCACCGATACCATTTATATTACATTCGATCTGCCGTGCCCCGTTTTTAACTGCTTCAAGGGAATTCGCCACTGCCAAGCCGAGATCGTCGTGGCAGTGAACACTGAGGATTACCTTGTCCATTCCGGAAACATTTTCTCTCAAACGCCTGATCAGCGCTCCGAATTCTTCTGGAACGGCGTAACCAACCGTATCGGGAATATTGATCGTTGTGGCACCTGCCTTAATTACCGCCTCGAGCAGCTCATAGAGATATTCTTCCCTGGCCCTTGTAGCATCTTCAGGCGAGTACTCGACATCATCTGTAAAGCGGCGGGCATATTTAACGGCTTCGACACCCTGTTCAAGGAGCAGTGCCGGATCTTTTTTCAATTTATGCTGCATGTGGATATCTGAGGCTCCAAGGAATACATGCAGGCGTGGTCTCTCTGCTTCACAAATTGCTTCCCAGGCTTCATCGATATCACCCTTTACCGCCCTGGCCAGGCCACAGATAACAGGCCCTTTAACCAGCCTGGCAATATTCTTTACAGCCTTTTTTTCACCGGGCGAAGATACCGGAAAACCGGCTTCAATGATATCGACTCCGAGACGCGCTAGTTGGCGGGCCACTTCCAGCTTCTCTTCAAGATTGAGGCGGGCGCCTGGAGTTTGCTCACCGTCTCGCAAGGTGCTGTCAAACAAGTAAATTTTTTCTGCTCCATTAACATTCGTCATTTTCTATCACTCCGATCTTTCATTAACAATAGGTAAAATTATTTCTATAAACCGTGGAAAACGGGAGTGGGGGAGAGAAATAAAAAAACCTTCGTCTAAGAGACGAAAGTTATTCCGTGGTACCACTCTTCTTGGCGGCATGACGTCTACCACCCACTCCATATGATAACGGAAGATTCCGGCCAAGCCTATTCTCGATCAGATCGGACCGATTTCAGTTGGCGGCTAACAGAGGAGTTCGCAAGCTTATTCATGCCGCTTTTCACCTGTTGACGGCTCTCTGGTAATGATTCAGCCAGCTACTTGTTCTGATCATTGCCTTTTATATGTATCAAGCTTTCCTGTTAGATTATCTAATATGATTGGCCTTGTCAAGTATATTTCGAGATTATTTGTCGATTTAGCCTTATAAAAAAGAAAAATACAACTAAAAGCAGTTGATCTTGACAAAAAAGAGAATATCATTCAGAATATAGATATAATTCCGCAATTATATCTTAGTTCCGAATTACAAATACATGGTATTTATTGG
>Ga0114946_10002248_pt1 | contig 13281 bp, 6 predicted proteins | sample WalLakDeSediment_FD_88676 | JGI IMG/M metagenome (GOLD analysis project Ga0114946, IMG submission 88676) | Lake sediment microbial communities from Walker lake, Nevada to study Microbial Dark Matter (Phase II) - Walker Lake 11/02/13 Deep Sediment | ecosystem: Environmental > Aquatic > Freshwater...
AGCCATTCGGGTCCTACCGCCAGTGCGTCCTTCCCATGGCACCTCCAGAAATCGCTCCTTGCACGGGAATCGCGGCCCTGCCGAGTGCTTGGAGCCGCCACCGGTGGTAGGTTGTCGAAGAACTGTAACGGTCGCCCCCCCTGCGGGCTTGGTGCTCCGTCCTCACCAGCCAGGGAACGGGTGGCGTGGGCTGGCCACCGCCATGGAATCATCGTGGGGCAGGCCCGGATCAGCCGGTTCCGTCCAATTCCTCCAGCAAGGCACGGTACCGCTCGGCCTCCTGCGGGCGGGCAGCGCGATCGTACAGCCGGGCGATCAACTCCAGATTCCTGCGGATCACGGTCACTGGTGGATCCGTCGCCTGGAGAAGCGCCGGTCTCGCCTCCAGGAGCATGCGTTCGGCCTCGTCCAGGCGCCCGAGCTCCAAGAGACATTCGGCGAGGCTTGTACGAGCGCGGGCGGTCCATGCGTGCTCCGGACCCAGTCCGGCCGAATAGAGATCAACGGCCTCGGCGATGGACCGTTCACAGGCCACATGATCGTCCGCTCCGCGATACGCGACGCCAATCTCCTCCATGGCCTGCGCCACGCGCCAGTGGTCCGGGGCGAAGCTCGCACGCAGCAGCGCCTCCGATTCGCGCAAGACGGTGATGGCTTCCCCGTGCTGGCCGATGGCGGTGAGCAGCCAGGCCAGATTCATGTGGATCTGGTCGAGAAACCGGTCCGGATCGCCGTCGCGAGGCCATTGGAGGTCGCGGGCCTCGCGAAAGTGAGTCTCGGCCTCGTCGAAACGCTCGAGCGCCCGCAAAAGCGACGCGTAATTGTTTAGGATCAGCGGCGTCAGGATCCCCCGCGCCCGGCCGATGGTGATGGCCTGCTCGTAGAGGGCGTCGGCGTCGTGGAAACGGCCTTGTCCGCGGAGGACGTAGGCAAGGCTCGCCAAGTCCTCCATCATAGCCTCCTCGTTGTCCCTGGCCGAGACGAGGCTCCTCGTGACGATGGCCGCCTCGACCGTCTCCAGCGCCTCGTCCACTCGGCCGGTCTCCCGATACACGGTGCTGAGCAACTGCAGCGCCTGGGCGAGGGACGCGCGGGCGCTATCGGACTCCGCCACGCGCACGGGAAGCGCCGCGTAGATGGAACGGGCATTGTCCAGGACCTCCTCGGCCTGCGTCCAGTGGCGGGCAGCCGTTCGCCGGATCCCGACGTCCACGACCGCCCGAAGCGTCTCCAGGTGCTCCCGTCCGTAGTGTTCCTGTAGCTCCTCCGCCTTCCGCTCGAGGAGGCGCAGGGCGACATGATCCAGGCCGACCCGGTCGTTCGCCGTCGCCAGGGCGCTGAGGAGATCGCTGTGAATGAGGGGGTGATCCCCGATCCTCGCGTCCAGCCGTTCCTCGCCCCGGGCCAGGAGCACGCCGATGGTCAGGGTATCCCGGCCGCCGGACTCGCCTGCGAGATCGAAGAGGTCCAGCAGGAACCCCGTAGCGGCCTCAGCCCGCTCGGCTTCCAGCCGGGTCCGGTCCCGCTCCGCGCTCAGGCGATTGGTCTGGATGCCCAGGTCCACCACGCCGGCAACCAGCGCGGCGACGGCCAGCGCACCCATTGCCACCGCCACCCGGTGTCGGCCCACGAACTTGCTCAACCGGTAGCCAAGAGCGTCCGGGTGGGCCCGCACCGGCACTCCGTCGAGATACCTGCGGAGGTCCTCCGCTAGTTCCGCGACGGATCCGTACCGGCGATCCGGATCCTTCCGGAGCGCCTTCATGATCACCGTGTCGAGGTCCCCGCGCAGCGCCGATCGCACCTGCTGGCGGGAAGCGCCGCCGACCCCTTCGGGCGAAACCGCTTCACTGGGCAGCGGTGGGTCCTTTTGCAAGATCGCCGAAATCAGCGTAACCGGGGACGACCCGGCATTGTCGTGGGGGCGGCTCCCGGTCAGGAGCAAGTAGAGCATGGTGCCGAGCTGGAACACGTCCGACGCGATCGCCACAGAATCTCCCCGGATCTGCTCTGGGCTGGCGTAGGCCGGCGACAGCGCACCGGTCATCGTCTGCTGCAGCAACGGACCCGTGTCGGTGGGCTCGAGAATCCGCGCGATGCCGAAATCCAGGAGTTTCGGGGATCCGTCCCTGGTGACGAGGATGTTGGATGGCTTGAGATCCCGGTGCACGACCAGGTGGGCATGGGCGGAAGCCACGGCGTCGCAGACGCGCAGCAACAACCGGACCCGTGCCCGGATGCCCAGATTCTCCTCGTCGCAGAACTGCGTGACCGGCCGGCCATCCACATACTCCATCACCAGGTACGGCCGCCCATCCGGGGCGATGCCGCCGTCCAGGAGGGTGGCGATGTAAGGGTGCTCGAGGGACGCAAGAATGGCGCGCTCCCGCTCGAATCGCCTCAGGACACCGGCGCCCTCGCACTCGAGCATCAGCTTGATGGCGACTCGCTGCTGGAAGCCGCCCTCCACCCGCCGCGCCCGATAGACGACGCCCAGCCCGCCACGTCCCACCACGTGCTCGAGCTCGAACGCACCGAGGCGCCGTCCGGCGAACAGGTCGGCGGTCGGCGTCGGTCCGCCCTCGGCCCCGCCCCGCTCGTTCAGGATCTCTCGGAACATGAACCCACCCGCGCCCGTGAGGCTGTTCGCCGGCGCGGCATGGTGTGCGAGGAGGGACAGGACGAGCTCGTGCAACTCGTGGTCGGCGCCGCATGCGCCAGCCAGGAACTTTGCCCGATCTTTGGGGGCCAGGTCCAGCGCCGCTTCGAGAAGGCGGTCGACTTCCGGCCAACGGTCCCACAGCGGATCGCTCATCAACTCTCTCAGCAGTTCTTGTCAGGGGCGTTCGTCCAGAGGGGGCTGTGCGACGGGCCTGTCGGCCGTGGCACCCTCCAGGGGCTACACCGCGGCGAACACCGGCGTGGCTGCGACGCCGCTCTCCACCGTCCCGTGGCGGTCAGCCCTCCCGAGTCAGGACATGGCTCAGGTACGCCCGGGCGCGAGCCCACTCCCGCTCGACCGTGCGCTTCGATGCGTCGACAGCTTCCGCCGTCTCGATCATGGACAGGCCGCCGAAGACTCGGCATTCCACGATCTTCGCCATACGCGCATTGCGCTCGGCCAGGAGGCCCAGCGCTTCATCCAGCATCAGGAGTTCCAATGCCTCGGCCTCCACAGCAGCCAACTCCGGGGATAGCGGCACGGCCTTATCCCCGCCACCACGCTTCGCGGCGCTCCGGCGGCGGGCGTGGCCGATGAGGATGTGGCGCATCGCCTTTGAACAGAACGCAAAAAACTGCCTCCGTCCGCCCCAGCTTCCCTCACTGATGCCGGCCAGCTTGAGGTACAGCTCGTGGACCAGCGCCGTGGTGCCCAGGGTGTCGCTGGGAATGCTGCGGAACTGCCGATGGGCAATGACCCGCAGGTCCTCATAGGCTAGCTCTATGAGTGGATCCAGCGCGGTCTCGTCACCCTGGCTCCAACGCTCGACCAGGTGTGTGATCTCGGCCCGTGGCTCAACCATTGCGACTCCTACGCTCGCGGCGCACGCCGAGAGCGAAGCTCTCGGGCCGGAGCGGTTCACGATTCGATGTCTTCTATGTGGAACGCTTCGAATATAGGCGTCGTCGGGTGGACGCGGAAGCATTCAGCGCGTTGGCGCGTTGGCGTGTTGGCGCGTTGGCGCGTTGGCGAAACGACCTCCATGGTACCATCTGCTGCGCCGAGCCCCATTCGTCGCCCATCGGTGCGGTGCGCGCCGGTGATGCCGGGTCCGCGAGTGGGGGCCGGGAGCCTCGGGCAGTCCAGGGCCCCGGGATCGTGTGGCGGATTGCTGCATGGTTTTGCGTTTGTGTTCTAGTAACTCGGTCCGCGCGGCCGCAGTCGGTCACCCCGGCCAGATCCGTGTAACGCCGACTTGAATCCTGGTAACATCCCATGGAGATGCATCATGCGCTTTCGTGCCGCTCGAATTAGCCTCTTGTTCGCTGCCGCAGCCGCGGTCGGTGCCTGTGAAACGGACTCAGCGACGGGGCCCGGTGAAGAGATCGTGGTCACCGTCACCGCACCCGAGACCGCCGTAGTGAAAGGTCTCACCCTCCAGCTCACGGCCACGGTTTCGCAGGGTGGGTCGCAACAGGGCGTGACCTGGTCCTCGAGTAACCCCACCCGGGCGACGGTCGACGCGTCCGGTCTAGTGTTGGGTGTCGGTGAGGGCATCGCCACCATCGTCGCCACCAGCATCGCGAATCCGGCGAGCAGCGCCTCCGTCGACCTCGCCGTCCACCGGTGCGCAACGCTCACCTCGGCCGACGTGGCGAACGGTGGCACGCTGCACGCGGGCGTGTGCTACCAGGCCCAGACCGCCCTGGCGGTCAACAGCGGAACATTGGTGGTCGAGCCAGGCGTGACCGTAGAATTCGGGCCGAACGCCTACCTCACCATCAACAGCGGCGGTCGCCTTAGCGCTGCCGGAACCGCGACCGACCGCATCACGTTCACAAGCATGGATCCGGTGGGTAGCTGGCGCGGCGTCAATTTCAACGGTAGCCGTGGTTCCGAGAACGTACTGTTCCATGTGACTGTAGCAAACGGTGGATCCGCCGGCTGGAGCGGCGCCGGGAATTCCAGGTCGGCCGTGAACCTTACGGGTAATTCCCTCGTGAACATCCAGTACACCCTGATCGCGGGCAGCGGCGGTCAGGGCATCACCGTCTATGGCGGCTCCGAGATGACCTTCGAGGAAAACCTGCTGAGCAATAACGCCATCGCCGCCTGGGTGCACCCCGACGCGGCCGGTTACATCAGTAGCACCACAGGGTTCACTGGCAACACCGCCAACGTGGTCCGCGTCGGCTTCGGCAACAACGATGCCGTCACCACCGCGCAAACCTGGCAGGCTCTGGCGGTCCCGTATCGAATGATGGACCGGTTCTTCGTCGAGGCGCCACTCACGATCGCGCCGGGTGCAACGCTCGAGTTCGTCGCCAACGGCTCCATGATCGTGCAGGACGGTGGCTCACTGAAGGCGATCGGCGAGACTGAGAAGAACATCACGTTCCGGAGCACGGAGAAGGACGTCGTCTACTGGAAGGGTCTGCAGATCACAAACCAGTCGGCAGACAACGTCTTCGAGTACGTCACATTCGAGAACGGCGGCAGCCAGGCCTGGACGGGCGCTCCGGATTCCCGAGCAATGGTCTACCTACAAGGCAATAGCAAGGCGCAGTTCACGTTCTCGAAGTTCGTAGGCAGCGCGCACTACGGGCTGTGGGTCCCGTCGGGCGGCGACATCAGCGGCTTCAACGGCAACGAGTTCGTAGGCAATGCACGGGCGATGATCGTGCACCCGAACCGTGTCGGCGGCATGACCGTACAGAACAAGTTCAGCGACAATGACGAGGCCCGTGTCCGCGTCACGTTCGGCAATAACGACGCCGTGACGGTGGCGCAGACGTGGCCCGCGCTTTCTTCGCCGTATCTGGTGATGGATCGGACCTTCATCCGGGCGCCGCTGATGATCGAGGCCGGCGCGATGCTCGAGTTCGCTCAGAACGCGAACCTCGTCGTCACCGAAGAGGGGTCGCTGCGTGCCCAAGGCGGGGCCGGGAGCCGAATCAGGTTCAGCGGATCCGAGGATCTAACCGGCTACTGGAAAGGCATCCAGTACAACACGGCCTCTGCGTCGAATGTGCTCGCATACGTCGACATCAGCAATGCAGGGTCACAGGCGTGGTTCGGCGGCGCGAACAGCCAGAGCTCGGTGCATGTCACGGCCAACGGGTCGCTCGCACTCAGCAACGCGACATTCGCGAAGACCACGGGCTACGCCGTGATCGTCAGCGGCGCCGGCTCGCTGAGTTGCTCCAACGTGAATCACGGTGGCTTCATGGTCTACTACACGTCGATCCCGGGCGCTGTCGGGACATGCCAGTAGCGTCGTGACAGAGCTGGAACATCGCGCCCGTGGCTGGTCGGCTGCGGGCGCGATGATCGGCGGAAACAGGGACCAATGCTCAAGTCATTGCGTCCGCCAGCCTTGAAGACGCCCCTCCAGCGGTAGGGAATGACCTCCAGCCCTGGGGGCCAGGATGCCGCGCTCGCCGCGTATGGCGGCGCCCTCCACGACCCTGGGGCGGGAGGCTGCCCGCGGAATGCGCCTGCCCATCATTTGTGCCCCTGGCCCCTGGCCAAACCTTGACCCCGAGCGGGCCCGGTCCGACAGGCCCGATACGAAAGAAGGGGAGGAACCATGCTGAAGATTCGGGCGATGGCGCCGGCGATGATCATACCCATGGCGTTCCTGGCGTGCGGGGATGGGGGGGGAGCTTCCGACGAAAGGGAGGCGACGCATGCGGCCGAGGCGAACGCCCCCCGGGCCGAACCCTCCAGTGACCCGGCGCCGAGCCCCTCGGTGGAGGGCCGGATCACCTTCGCCGTGGATGGCCAGCCCTTCCAGTTCGATCACCTTCCTGCAGATCTGAACTACCACACCCCCGTGGCCTCGTCTGCAGGGGCGAAGCCTCATGCGGAGTCACCCGAGGTCCTGAGAGTCATCTTCCTGAACGTCGACCTGAAGGCCCTGGAATACCCCACCGAGCTCCCTCCCCGGGAACGAAGAGGCACGGCCACGGCGGCCGCAATGGTAGGCTTCTCCTACATCGATGCCGACGGCCAGGAATGGGCGGGGCCGGGGACCGTCTTCATCGAATCCTTCGACGGGGTGGGTCGCCTGGTCCTCACCTTCGACGAAGTCAGTCTGCCCCACACGGACAAAGCCCGGCCCGACATCACCCTCACCCGGGGGGAGATCAGGGCGGTGCTCGACTGAGCCAACCGCTCGTGCCGCCGGGGCTCCGGCCTGGGCCCCCCGCTGCCCGTCGAAGCCAGCACCAGGAGTGGCCGAGGTCATTCAGTTCACCCCGGCTCCGGACGGGACCCCCTCGCCCTTAAGGATGCAGCTTGAACCCTGCATCCTGTTGAACCCTGTCTCCACATCCGCCACCTTTCCTCCTCCTCTCCGCTCACCTCAACCCCCACAGGTCCTTCCGTGCCCGAATCGTCCATCATTCGTCGCGTAGCCGTTGAGCTCTCCCTTCCGGTGAAGGCCGTGGAGGGCGCCTTGGCCCTCTTCGCCGAAGGGGCCACCCTTCCCTTCATCGCCCGGTACCGTAAAGAGGCCACCGGGGGCCTGGACGAGGTCCAGCTTCGGGATGTGAGGGACCGTGCAACATACCTTGAGGAGATGGAGGAGCGCAGGGTCACCGTCCTCGCCTCCATCGAGGAGCAGGGGAAGCTCACTCCGGAACTCCGGGCCCTGATCGAAGGAGCGGAAACCAAGCAGGCCCTGGAGGATCTCTACCTTCCTTATCGCCCCAAGCGCCGCACCCGGGCCACCATGGCCATGGAGCGAGGCCTCCTTCCCCTGGCGGACCTCCTCTGGGGGGGTCAGGTGGACGACGCGGGGGTCCGGTCCAGGGCCATCGCCTTTGTGGACGCCCAGAAGGGAGTGCCCGACCCAGAGGCCGCCCTTCAGGGAGCCCGGGACATCCTGGCCGAGCGGGTGGCGGAGGACGCCGGCCTCCGGGGTGCCATTCGTGACCTCACCCGGAAGATGGGCATCGTCAGCTCCCGGATTCTGAAGGGGAAGGAGAACGATCCGGCAGGTGCGCGGTTCCGGGATTACTTCGACCATTCCGAGCCCCTTTCCTCCATCCCCAGCCACCGTATGCTGGCGATCCGGCGCGGCGAAGCGGAAGATATGCTCAAGTGGAGCGTCGACGCCCCAGAGGAGGAGGCCCTTACCCTGGTGAGGGCCCGGGCCCTGGAGGGCCGGGCCGCCAGGGAGGAGCTGGGGAGAATGGCGGAAGACGCCTACAAGCGCCTGCTCAAGCCGGGTGTGGAGGTGGACCTTCGCCTGGAACTGAAGGAATCCGCCGAGGAGGAAGCCATTCGTGTCTTCGGCGTCAACCTGGAGCAACTCCTTCTGCAGCCACCGGCCGGGGAGCGGAGCGTCTTGGGGCTGGATCCCGGATACCGGACCGGGGTGAAGGCCGCGATGGTCTCCCGAACCGGCGCGGTGTTGGCCACCGACACTCTCTACCTCCATCAGGAGGACCGCTTCCGGACCGGTCTGAACGCCCTGCTGGACCGGCACGGGCCGGAGATGATTGCCATCGGGAACGGCACTGCATCCCGGGAAACGGAGATCCTGGTGCGGGAAGCGATACGGGCCCGGTCCAGAAGGGACTCGCCCGCCGGGAGCGTTGCGACGATGCACTCGCCTGGGGAGCACAATGCACGGGCTCCTTCCGGCGGGCAAACGTCCGATGCCGACCCTGCGCCGGCCCGAGCGGGCCAGGACCCGGCCGTGGTGATGGTGAACGAAGCCGGTGCGTCCGTCTACTCCGCCAGCGAGGTGGCCCGGGAAGAGCTCCCGGAGATGGATGTCTCCCTCCGGGGGGCCGTCTCCATCGCTCGTCGGCTACAGGATCCCCTGGCGGAACTGGTGAAGATCGATCCCAAGTCCATCGGCGTGGGGCAATACCAGCACGACGTGAACCAGCCGAAGCTGAAGGCCCGCCTGGACGAGACGGTGGAGGTGAGCGTCAACCGTGTGGGAGTGGAGGTCAACACCGCCTCGGTACCCCTCCTCTCGTACGTGGCAGGCATCGGACCCACGCTGGCCCGGAACATCGTGGAGTTCAGGGACACCCGGGGCGGCGTGAGATCCCGGAGGGATCTGCTGGAGGTTCAGCGCCTGGGCCCCAAGGCCTTCCAGCAGGCTGCTGGGTTCCTGAGGGTACGGGGAGGAAGCCACCCACTGGACGCCACGGCGGTGCATCCCGAGCGGTACGGGCTGGTGGAGCGCATGGCGGCCGACCTGGGAACGGACGTGGGCGGGTTGGTTCGGAACGAAGCCCTCCTGAGGAAGCTGGAGGGCCAGCTTCCCCGTTACACCGGCGAGGACGTGGGACTCCCCACCCTCAGGGACATCCTGAACGAGCTGCGGCGTCCAGGCCGGGACCCCCGGGAAGCCTTCGAGGCCCCCGCATTCCGAGAAGACGTCACCGAGCCCCGGCACCTGAAGCCGGGAATGACCCTGGAAGGGGTGGTCACCAACGTGGTGGCCTTCGGGGCTTTCGTGGACATTGGCGTCCATCAGGATGGCCTGGTGCACATCTCCCAGCTTGCCGACCGGTACGTCCGGGACCCCAACGATGTGGTGAAGGTGGGCTCGAAGGTGCGGGTCACGGTGATGGAGGTTGATCTGGAGCGGAACCGCATCGGGCTCAGCATGAAGTCGAGGCCTCAGATCAAAGGTGCTCCTTAGCCGGGAATCCTCGGGAGGTGAGATAGTCGGGGTCCGCATCAAAGATGCCTCCAACACTCGGCATGGCAGCCACGCCCTTCGCGGGCTCCGTTAGCGGCACCGGGAAAACTGAGGGGCAGGTAGGCTCGGGCTCCTCCTGTGGCGTGCCTGGGGGGCTGCCGACAGCCGTGAGCCAGCAGTCAACGCTGCCCGGAGGAGCTCAAGCCCTGAGCCACCAGGGCCGCCACCGCTACGGGCTCCTGAACGATCTGATCCCAGGTGGTTCGAAGCACCCGAACACTCTTCACGAGGAGGGCGGCATCCCAGCGCCGGTCTCTCTTGACAAGGGCCAGAAAGCGCTCTTCCACTTCGGATCGCGTCAGGGCGGGCGAAGCTCAGGACCCCAGACAGGGCGAACTCGTCTCTCGGACGATACGGCGAAGGATGCCGCCTTTCCGGCCGGGTCCGTGGGGTGCATCCGCATGACGGGGGGCCAAAGACCGTCCTTCCGGCCGGGTCGGTGGGGTGCATCCGCATGACGGGGGGCCAAAGACCGTCGTTCCGGCCGGGTCCGTGGGGTGCATCCGCATGACGGGGGGCCAAAGACCGTCCTTCCGGCCGGGTCGGTGGGGTGCCTTCTCCGCCTCGAGGCCCGTCAGGCGGGGGCGCGTCTGCGTTCTGTCCGCGCACTGGGCACCGGGCCCGCCCCCTTGCCCTTAGGTTTCGGCGTCTGGGCCGGGCCGGATGCCGGCAGGGCTCATGCGCCACTCTTGCCCGCCCCCTTGCCCTTAGATTTCGGCGTCTGGGCCGGGCCGGATGCCCGCAGGGCTCATGCGCCACTCTTGCCCGCCCCCTTGCCCATAGGTTTCGGCGTCTGGGCCGGGGGCCCTGAAGCTCTAGAGAACAGGCACCCGGAGTGGACCGAAGAGGGGAATCGCGCAGGATACGCTACAGTCCGAGGGAGGCTGACGCGGGGGGGAAAGGCCGGAGGGAGGGTACCGGGACGCGGGCGTTCGCTTATCGCGGCCCTGCATGACTTTGTGCGACCCGGGCCTTCCGGGCCCGGGCTGAGGGGGTGACCCCCAAATTCACATCTCGGCACGGCGCCGGGGACGCGAGAGGGTTTGGGCATCTATGTGAGCATCTCTTTCACAACGGACCCTACGCGCCATAGCAGGGAGGGGAATTGGGCACGCATGCGAGACCCAATTCCACACCCGATCACGGCTGAAGGCTACAGAGTGAAATTGGGGGTCTTCCGTCCCCCTCGCAGCGCCCTCGGCGTGAAGGGATGTGAGGAGTAGCCGGAGTGGGAGGTGAGGAGTAGCCGGAGAGGGAGGTGACGAGTAGCCGGAGTGGGAGGTGACGAGAAGCCGGAGTGGGACGTGAGAAGACGGCGGAGAGGGAAGTGAGGAGTAGCCGGAGAGGGAGGTGACGAGAAGCCGGAGTGGGACGTGAGAAGACGGCGGAGTGGGACGTGAGAAGACGGCGGAGAGGGATGTGAGGAGAAGGCGGAGAGGGAGGCCGGGAGAAGGCGGGGAGAGAGGCGGGGAGAAGGCGGAGAGTCCGAATGGAACCTGCGCAGTGCGAATGGGGAAAAGCCGTGTTGTCAGCAGGCTTCCGTTTCCGTGGTCGGAGTAGGAATCATGGTCGCCCACGACCCCCTCCACAGATCCGGACGTGCGGAATTACCGCATCCGGCTCCTGCCTCAGGTGATGACGCCAAAGCGCCTGAGCGGGTACGGGTGACAGATGCAGGCGGGTGGCAGCCATCGGTCATGGAACTTCTTCATCCGTTGCCACGTCAGATGATCCTTCTGGCTACGGCGGCGCAGACTCCGCCACCACAACCAACCGACAGCTTTTCGGAACGTGCAGAGCGCGCGGCTGTTCTGTGGCACTCCATAATATTGGTTGTGCCCCATGATCACCGCTCGTACATACTCCCCTTGTTCCGGGATGGGCTGGTGTAGGCGCCGCCGAAGCTCCTGCTTGACCTCCTTCAGCTTCGCCTGCAACCGTTTGCGCATCGTTTTGCGCAGGACCGTGAAGCCCCCCTTCTGGGTCTTTCCGCAGCTGTGCGTGAATCCCAGGAAGTTGAACGTTTCGGGCTTCCCCTGTCCGCGCCTCTGACGGTTCGATGCCGCGTAGCGGCCGAACTCGATGAGGCGGGTCTTGTCGGGGTGTAGCTCCAGCCCAAACCGGCTGAAACGCTCCCGGAGCTCCTCCAGAAACTGCTCGGCGTCCTGCCGATGCTGGAATCCCAGCACGAAGTCGTCCGCCCAGCGCACCACAACCACCTCGGCACGCGCTCGCTTCTGCCTCCATTGCTGGACCCAGAGGTCGAATACGTAGTGAAGGTAGATGTTCGCCAGCAGGGGGCTGATACTGCCCCCCTGGACCGTCCCCACCTCGCTACGCACCCGCCGCCCCTCCTCCAGCACGCCGGCTTTCAACCATTTCTGGATGAGTCGCACGACGCGCTGGTCCGCCACACGGTGCTCGACGAACTTCACCAACCATCCGTGTTCCAGCGTATCGAAAAAGCTGCGGACGTCGGCGTCAAGCACCCAGTTCACCTTCCTCGTCGTGATTCCTACCGTCAGGGCGTCCAGCGCTCGATGCTGGCTGCGTCCTGGCCTGAACCCGTACGAGAAACCCAGGAAGTCCTGTTCGTAGATGGCGTTGAGAACCGCCACGACGGCACGCTGGACGATCTTGTCTTCCAGCGCAGGCACTCCGAGCGGCCGCTGCCGCCCATCCGCCTTCGGGATCCACACCCTCCGAACCGGTCTCGCCCGGTAGGCACCCCGCTTCAGGCGGTCGGCCAGATCCTGGAGGCGAGCCTCCAAGTCCTCGCCGTACTGCCCCCACGTCTCGCCATCCACGCCCGCTGCCGCGTCCCGCTTCAGTGCGAAGTAGGCCGTACGCAACTGGTCGATGTCGTAAACATGGTGCATGAGTGCGGTGAACCGCTCTTTCCCATCCCTGCTTGCTACTTGCCGTACCCGCTCGAGCGCGCTTGGCACGTCCTTCCGGCTCTGTGTCCGGGACGTGTTTTGCTCGTGCGGGTTCCCCTTGGCCAGCCCCCTTCCCTCCACCACCTCCGCAGCCGGTGCCTCGGCCTTGTTCGGCGGCTTCCCCGGTACTATGAGGCTGTCCGACTTCCCGCGTTCGTTCGTCACCGGCGTTCGTCCTTCGACTTCCCGATGCGGTCTGCGCCAACCCTCGCCGCAGACAAACGCGGGATCTCCCGGTTCCCGTGCAAAGTGTGTCCATGCATGCATGGGGTCTCCGACCGCGCAGGGTCCCGAAGCGTCTCGCGCTCTCGACGCTCCGAACGTGGCCTTCCGCCTCCCTGAACGGCGTCGGCACCCCGGGGTGGCCACCACTCTCGTGGTGGTTCAGAGTTTTCGCGGCTCAATACCCAGCCTGCACTTCCCCCTGTCAACGCTTCACCTCTGCCCTCTCGGCCAGCGGCGCATGACTCGGGGCCGGTGTGGATCGCTACTCCTTCACCGTATGGCTCTTTCATCCACTACACCTTGCCGGTTTTGACCGGCGCACTCAGGAAGCCTGAAGCTTCTCCTCGAAGCAGGCTTCGGAGTGCTCCGGTGCCTGGTCGGCGTGGGTGACGTTCCACCACAGACGACACCTCGCACAGGGTGGACAGCCCCTGTCGCTCAATGAGGGCAAGGACTCGCTCCAGCTCTCGGGGACTGAGCTCCCCCCCCGGGGGAGAGCTCTCTGGCCAGCGCTTCCCCCCAGCCACCAGAAAACGGCCCCCCGGCAAGACTTCGCCGGGGGGCCGCCGGGCGCCAGGGCCCGTGGTCGATGCTATGCCCTGATCAGGTTGGCGGGTTGTCGAAGAGGTTCGGGTTCGAGAAGATCTCGTTCGTGCTGATGCGGAGGCAGAAGGGGGTCGCCTGGTACACAGGGACCCTGGGATCGCTCTCCGCTCCCGCCGCCG
>Ga0114946_10002249_pt1 | contig 13279 bp, 12 predicted proteins | sample WalLakDeSediment_FD_88676 | JGI IMG/M metagenome (GOLD analysis project Ga0114946, IMG submission 88676) | Lake sediment microbial communities from Walker lake, Nevada to study Microbial Dark Matter (Phase II) - Walker Lake 11/02/13 Deep Sediment | ecosystem: Environmental > Aquatic >...
AAAATGGATTGCACCGCGATAGTTACTTTGAACCAGGTTGCGTGATAACCCAAAACCAAGTTTGGTCGGGTCATGGGAGGCGCCGACAATGGCGACACCTTTGGGGGAAAAGAAGGGTAACAGAGAAGGGTCAGTCATAAACAAAGTCCTGTGGGTCTCAGAGGGTTAACTACTGGTTATGGTTTAAATCGTTATATAGTTCTTTATCAAGGCAAATGATGAGGTGGCGATGGCTGTGCTCATTATTGATCAGATTCTCTTTTGTTACTTGCCTGTCTCAGTCGTAATTGATATTTCTGCGGTTTGTTCAAATTCAACCTCGAAACGGTAACAACGCTCTCCATCAGGCTGCCAGGTGAGAGGCTTTCCATCAATCTGGGCTTGTTTTGGGGGATATGGTAGACCTAATAGGATAGATCCCCTGGCGCGCCCTGGGCGCTGCAAGCATACTTGAACTTTATTCGAGGATGGCTCCCAGGCGGTAACTTCCATGCCCTGAGAAATGTGCAAATTGCTTCCCAGATATTGGGGCTGGTATGGTTGGTGGGGGCGGACAGCCAGTAAAGCAACCCCGTGCGCTGGAATCTCTCTTAATAGGATCGGGTTGGTGCGAGCCGATCCAGGTTGGATCTGATAGCTTTTAGCTCCCCAGAATTCGTGTGCGTAATAGGTCGCTCTGGTGTCCAACAAGAAGTCGCTCAACCATAGAGACATGTCTTGGGTTTCATCAAGCCAGTTGAACAAAGCCAGGAGATGCCAGCAACCGGTTGAGCCATGTAATTCCAACTGTAAGCGAGTGGGAGTCTGATTATCAAACCAATCCAGGACCAGGGGTCGTTGTCCCATAGGGGGTAGGAGGGATTGGGCGATTCGTAATCTTTCAGGCGGCAGGTCAAGCAAATGGTCTGATAGCATCACTGAACCACCGCTCATGGCGATAACGGTTGCCAGAGTCTGAACCTCCGCCAATGTTAGCTCCATGTCTGGTTGTAGCAGCAAGCAATCAGGGTCATTGATCCACCAGCGCTGATGGAGTGGGGCGCGGGTGAGAGTGTTGTGGATAGCATAACGAGCTGCCGGCATACCTTCGTCACCAAGTTTGCGCATCCTCACTCCCTTGTGAACCGGGAGCCAGTGGGAATCGATATCTGTACTTATCCGCATTGAGTCAACCAGACCTATTGCTGACCCGAGTGGACAACCACAACCCAGCAATGTGGTTTGATCCCCAGCAGCCTGGCGTAATGTCTGCAGGGCATTCCGTAATACCTGGGCGCGTGTGCGGGTTGGATCACACCGGCGTCCTGGTAAGGCACCCGCGTAGAGAAAATCTAATTTGAGATAGGGGAATCCCCATTCATGCGCAGCTCGGTGGATGACCTGGGCAGTGTGATCTAAAGCATCCGGATTGGTCAGGTCCAGGGCAGTGGTAAATGCACCCCAGAAGTAACCGGCGTTTACCGGGCGGTTGAATTGCCCGCGAAGAAGCCAATCTTTACGCTCAGCCCAAAGCTGCGATTTAGGATGGACGATAAAGGGTGCCAACCACAAACCGGGTGTGAAACCTGAAGAATCAATCTCTTTAGCCAGCGGGGCCACACCTTCAGGGAAGGTATCCTTAAAAGTTGACCAATCTCCCCACTGGCTTTCGTAACCGTCATCAATTTGGAGCACCTGCAAGGGAAGATCTGGTTGGAGCTTTACGGCTGCTGCCAGGTTGTCTCGGATATCATCTGCGCTGATATCCTGGAAGAAATGATACCATGAGCACCAACCAGTTGGGATTTGGGGGTGTTCTTGTGAAATCTTTGTGTTATGGATCCTATGATTAGCAATCTTACTATGGGGATCATGAGGTTGATAGTCCGCAGCATGGAGGCCGCGACCTTCATTATCTGGTAAATTATGTTGGCGAGCCACGGCATCCAGATATGGGCTCAAGGCATCGGGTATATCAAGATGGAAGAAATATAGACAGGCCCAATCAGTGCTAATCTGGCTACCGGGGTCTAGCCGTGCATTATCACCATTTGCCCACATACGTAGGGCGGGTGGTTGAGGGCCAATCCATGTTTCAATCGATCCAAAATGGTTTGCCTGTGAGAGAAAACCAGCCAGTATTCCCGTACGTTGGCTTGTATGGCCTAATGCACCAAACATGTCGCTGCCGAAAAATCCCTTTCGACGGGATCTAGGTGTTCCTGGATTGGTGATTACTGGCGCTCGTAGAGGTCCCAGGCGTGGGTAGCGATAGTTGTCGCTCCAGCGGTAAACACCGGTATATGACCAGGATTGCCAGCCATTGGAGAAGAAAGAGACCTCACCTGGGACTGGAGAGTCGCTGAACTTTTTTAAAAGTGGTAGTGGCAGGAGATGTATAGCGCTTAGGGGCTTCTTTAGGTCCTGAGAAACAAATCCTGCCGAGAGCATCTCCAGGCGCTCTACCTGGATCGGATGTCGCCCATGATTAGACACGTTGAGCTGCCAGATCAAAAATGGATAGTCCTGCGGTAAAGCAAAAGTCAGGGTAAATCGGAGACCATCTTTACGATATTCACTAACAACTTGCAGTTGCTGTAACAGCCCATGGGGTGAGTCGTTCAGATCCACTCGCTCGATACCGGAATCTCCCCAATCGTTTAATGCGACCTCCTCTCGGCGACCACGCCGGTATTGGAATTCTACCTTTGCATTTTCAATGCTGGGGTTGTTCAGGTTGCTACCAACCAGACTCCATCGAGAAATGTCGGTGTTGATCGTGAGCTGTAAGTGTGCATTTTCCAGTCTATGGGTCATAGGTGATATTTTACTTCAAAGACAGAGGTTTTCTTGACATTCCTGATATGGCATGCTATAAGGGATCGTCCTGTAACTTTTCTCATCAAGGCGCATCTAATGGATAAAGACTGGCATCATGATGGTTTCTCACTCGAGGCTTTACGGAATGGAGACCGGGAGCAATTCTCTCGATTGGTTGAGGCTTACTCCCCGCTCATCTATCGATTGGGTGTGAAAATTTTGACAAACCCTCAAGATGCTGAAGATGTCTTACAGGAAACTTTCATAAAGGCATATCGCAGTTTAAAGGATTTTGATGGGCGCTCAAAGCTTTCGACCTGGTTATATCGGATTGCTACCAACGAAGCCTTGATGCTGTTAAGAAAGAAACGACCCGAGACGGTAGCGATTGAAGATACTCAGGATGATCGCGACGGGAATCGAAAGCCTATTCATATTGTGGATTGGTGCTGCTTGCCCGAAGAAGAATTGGTTTCAGGCGAAAGTCTGGAGATGCTAAAAAAAGCGGCAGAGAACCTCACTACCAGTCTCAGATTGGTTTTTGTGTTGCGTGATATTGAAGGCATGTCAACCCGCGAGACAGCAGAAGTTCTCGATATATCCGAGGCTGCGGTAAAAACCAGGCTTTCCCGCGCCCGCCTGCAGTTGCGAGAAGATCTGTCAGCCTATTATGCTGATCGCCTGGAGGAACAAAATTATGAATGAACACGATGATTGTCAGGCATTGTTGGACTCTCTATCGGATTTTGTTGATGGTGACCTGCATGAAAAACTGTGTGCTGAGATCGAAAGGCATTTAGGTACTTGTGAAAATTGCCGGATTGTTGTGGACACATTGCGCAAGACAATCAATCTTTACCAAATCACATCCACGCCACCAACAATTCCCAAGGATGTGCGCAAGAGGCTTTACCGGCGTCTTTATCTTGAAGATTATTTAGGTGATTAAGCGTCAAGTACCTTCTGTGAGCTGTTAAGAATCTTTTTGGGGTACAGCGTCTTCAGTCCAGGGCTTATTTGTAGCTTATTACATAGTCAACACCGAGTAATAAGGTTTTTAAAAACATGTAACCTATTTCGGTTTTCTTCATCTAATTATTTAAAGTGTAATAAGATTTAAATGATTACAATTAGCATAAAATAACATGAAAAAACAACACCCTGAGAATGCAGCCAAGCAACCTGTAATTTATAGGCATCTCTGCAACCTGGATGTAGAAAACGATGCTAGTAATAATAATCCCCCACGCCCAGGAGAGCTTTGTCCGCGATGCAAGCAAGGCCTGTTAGATTACAATGGTGTGTTGAACCTGGCTTGTCCGGTGTGCGGTCATATCTTCGGTGGTTGTTTTACCTGATAGCTTGAAAATTCCATCCCCGTTGGGGATAGCAAACAGAGAGGAAGTGGTTATGTCAGAATTATTGAATGAAGAAGTAAAGGAACAAATCAAGCAGGTGTTTGAAGAGCTTGAAGAGCCAGTTAAAGTGCTCTTTTTTGGTCAAAAGATTGGATGTGATTATTGTGACGATACGCAAAAGCTGGTGGAAGAAGTTGCAGCCTTGTCGGATAAGCTGGAGATAGAGACTTATGACCTGGATGATGACGCTGAAGTCTCTCGCAGCTACCGTGTGGATAAATCACCAGGTTTGGTGATAACCAGCCACAATGGCACCGGTATCCAGGATTATGGGATCCGTTTTGCTGGTATTCCTTCTGGACATGAGTTTTCTTCTCTGATCCACAGCATTGTCCTGGTATCCAGGCGAGATTCGGGTTTGCGACAGGAGACGCGCAAATATTTAGCAGACCTGACCCAACCGTTGCTTTTGCAAGTATTTGTTACCCCAACCTGCCCATATTGTCCGAATGCAGTGACACTTGCTCACCAGATGGCTCTTGAAAGCCCAATGGTTGAAGCTGAAGTGGTGGAGGCCATGGAGTTTTTTGAATTATCTGATCAGTACGATGTCAGCGGTGTGCCACACACGGTAATCAATAGTGGCGCTAATGCAGTGGTTGGAGCTGTGCCGGAAGACCACTTGTTGGCTGAGATTAAGAAAGCTCTGGAAATTTAATGGGAGGAGATATGGCAACTACTGCAAAGGTAACCTGGAAGGATCGCTTATCATTTGATGCGACGGCTAGCACAGGTTTTTCAGTACCTCTGGGTGCCAGGCGAGAGGTTGGTGGTGATGAAGATGGTTTTGGACCAATGGAAATGTTGGCGGTCGGTCTAGCCGGTTGCACAGCAATGGATGTTATTTCTATTCTTCGAAAGAAACGCCAGAAAATTTCCGATTTTGAGGTGGAAGTAATCGCTGACAGAGCAGAACAACATCCCAAGGTATTTACTGAAGCAGGATTAAAATACCTGGTGTCAGGTCATGGGGTGGACGAATCTGCAGTTCTGCGCGCAATTGAGTTATCCGCCACGCGTTACTGCTCTGCACTGGCTATGTTTCAGGATATTATTCCAATTTCATTGGATTATGTGATTTATGAAGACCAGCAGGATGGTGAGCGAAAACTGGTAGCAAAAGGCTCCTACTCACTCCCACAAAAGACTCTGTGAAGATTGCTTTTCTTTGCTCAATGCCCTTTAGGCTCGTTTGAGACTTTCTAGAGCCTCATCTACCGAGATTTCTCCAGCAGCTATACGATCAAGTATCTCCTGCCGTTTGGTTACCGGATTTTGATGTGGAGAAGATTCAGTGACTTCCTCCGTTGTTGAGGTGAACCCGGAATCGATGGATAAATCTCCTGAGATGCTGTTGTGGTGGATTGCTACACCGTTTCCACCCTGGATCACCCTTTTACTCCCTTGGGGAAGATCACCATTGTTTCCTTTTAAGCCCTTGACTCGACCACTCACACTCCTGGATTGGATTGAGTAGTTTGTGCCTTTTGGAAGTTTAATCTTCACATTTCCGGATATCGATTTGAAGCGATAAGGGCCGATTCCCAGAATCGTTTGTAAATAAACATTACCGCTGATCGTTGAGGATGTGAAGCTTTCCAGGTTTGACTCGAGAATTTTTACTGACCCTGAAACCGAATCCACCTGAATAGCGCCGGATATATTTTCACCTGCAAGTGAGCCACTTACGGTTTTCAACTTGAGATTCCCCTCAATATGCGACAATTTTATGTACCCGCTAACGGACTTAATCGAAACGAGACCACTGACACCGCTGGCAGCCGTAGAGTTTGAAACACCAGCTACTGAGAGCGAGCAGTTTTGGGGCACCTGGATAATATAATCGACTTTACACGGTCGAGCACTTCTAAATAACCAGCTGGTTTTTTCCTGGTATTGAGTTTTCACCGTGAGGCTGCCATCTGCATCCTGATCCATTTCAATTTCGGTTCGTTCAGCATCGCCACTGTCCAGGTGTTTTATTGCCTTAATAATTATGACGCCATCCTCGCCAGATTGAATGTCTACAGAACCGCGCAGGTTAGATAACGTCAGCCTGGCTGGAGATGGGACCTGAAAGGTCCGCTCCAGCTTTTCCTGAGTCATGGTTGCCTCCTATTCAATGAAAATCTCGACGTGCTCTCCATCTTCTTCATCGATCACATCGACGATTTTTCCTTCCATGCCAGATTCGAGCATTTCGTGAAGCTGATCGAGGTTAATATTGCTTACTTCGGGGGCAAACTGAGCACCGATCTGCATTCCCCATTCCATTAATCCAAGCGGAATGTTGACGCTGGTTTTGGTTTTTCCGGTGGTCATGTCGGTGACCCGGACGCGAAACCAACGGGCACCTCCTGGTGGTCGGGGAGCTGGTTTTTTGCTGGAAGGTGCGTTTGCACCCAATGCTGAAAGCAACTTTGCTCCTTCCTCGGCGGTGATTTTCCCTTCTCGGATCATTTTGAGTATTTTCATTCGTTCTTCAGTTGTTGGCATTGTGGCTCTCCTTTCTTTATCCGATATAAATCTGAACCCGTTCTCCGTCTTCTCCTTCATCTACTTCAATGAAGAAAGGGGTTTCAGGGTTAGTAGACGCTCCCATAGCCAGGACCAGTTCATCTACCCCGCTCTTTCCCAGCCCTGGTATCTTATTTCGAAACAACCGCAATAACCAGCTTGTCAGCCGGATGGGGATTGGGAAGCTCAGAGCAATGGTCTGAGGACGCTCACCAGGTTTTTGCTGAACGCGCAGGTGCAGCCAACGGGATGACCGGGTAGACCAGGCCAGGATTATGACACCCAGACCGAGTAAGAAAGGCACCCAAGTACATCCGAACCAAAAGGAAAAACCACTAACCTGATAAGCCCATAACATCAGTAAACCACCAACGATTAGGATTCCAACACCCACCCACAGCGGGATCATCCACCAACGCCTCCATTTTTCAATGTGAGCGTTGAACTCTTGTTTTGTTTGAGAGTGTTCCCCGAAGGCATCCCTTTTTGGTGGTGCAGAATCAGCAATTTGATCAAGAGGGGAGGTTTCCAGGCTTTGCTTGTCAGCAAAAGCACCATCACCAACTTCATCTTGATCTAATTCACCCTCCAATGATTGCAATAAGCGTGCTCCTTCTTGAGCAGAGATCACACCGCTGTCGATCATTTCAAGGATTTGTAATCGTTCATCTCTTGAGGACATCGCAGTTCAATCCTTATTTTCCTTCTAAAGCAGATAAGAGCTGTTCGGCTTCATCGATGGATATCTTGCCTTGTTCCAACATTTGTAAGATCATCATGCGTTCTTCATCACAGACGGGTTCTGACGGAGCTTTGGTCTTTGGTGGGGGTGACCATTGGATGCTCTCCGGACGGCGACGGCGGTCACGAGCAGCACGTTCTGCTGCGCGGGCTTTCATTTCAGCTCGCCGTCGGGCTGACTCTAGCTTCCGCTCCAATTTTTCTTGTGCACGCCGCATCTTTTCCTGGGCGCGAATCCCTGCTCGCTCACTGGCTTCCTTGGCGCGCTGTGCGATCCGTTCGGACTGCTCTGGTGACAAACCGGAAGTGGATAAAACCTTGGAGAGGTTTCCCATTTGAGCTTCGATCTGCTGCTCGAGCATTTCCATGTGGGCTTCGACTTGCTGGGAGACCTGTTCGCCGATTGTTACAGCCATGCTTTCGAAATCTTCACCGATGTTTATCTTGATATCGTCTATCGCCCAATCACTGGGTTGGCTGATCAAGTACACTTCTCCATTGGCTGAAATCTCCATCTTGCCATCCCCCTCTCCGAGCGTAAACGAATAGGGTGCCTTAATTTCGGAGGGGAGTTCTACTTCTGGGGCATGGATTGATATTTTAGATGCTTGTTGTATGTTTACTTCTGCGCTGGCATCCGAAGGTAGTCTGCATAAGATATTTCCATTGGATACGAAGCGGTAAGTTTTTCCGGTTGAAGGGTCTAAACGAATAGCAGCATTGCCATTGACATTCAACATCACCTCCCCATCAACATCGTCTAGTTTCAGATTGCCATTAATTATATTTTCAACCAGGAAATCCTCCTGGATATCACGAACCTTGGCATTGCCATTTACAATGCCCAGTTTAAAACTTCCGGCAATATTCTTGGCAACCAGGTTACCATGCACCTTGTCTACCTTAGTTTCGCTAACTGTTCGTAGGATCAGATCACCAGAGACAGATTGAATTGTCAGGGTGCCTTCTAAAGCTTTAATAATGGCATTTCCATCAATAGAAGTTATGGTTACTTGAGCTCCAGCAGGCATGCGTACATTGCAATCATCCCGGCAGGTTATATTGACTTGATCGTCAACATGTTCAATAGTCAGATCGTTCTTGTTGGAAACCTTTGCGACGATTTCGTTCTCATCCCAACCCTGTAGAACCAGATCTCCATTAACATTGAGCGTAACCGTCGGGTTTTCACTGGTCGGTACAGATTGTTTATCCATGGTTAAACCTCACTTTCTCTTAGCAAGCGCATGGCTTCCTGATAGGTGATGCGGTCCTGGTCTAAATCTTCTAGAATACGCCTTCGTTCTTCGTCGTTGACCTTCACTGGTTCTTCACCACCTGGTTCGTACCCTAACGCACGAATGACCTCATGTAAGCGGTTTCGTATGGTTGGATATGAAAGACCGATCTCATCTTCCATGCGGGTGATCTTACCCTCACAACGCACAAACGTTTCTACGAAACTGATTTGTTCGGCCGTTAACTGCCCAAAAAGGCCGGCGGAAAAGCGACCTTCGATGGTGGTGTCACATTCACGACAGTGTATTCTGGTTACGAAGATTTCGCCTTCACATAGTGGACATCTGCTTGGTAGAGAGTGCATGGCTTGCTCCTGCTTGTTTGGATGGTATTCTGATATTATCAGGATATTTGCTCTCATTGATCCTGGTGTAAATAATATACTAAATAGTTTTACGTTTGTCAAGGGTTAATTTTGAAAATATTGAAGGTAATATTAATTATATTAATAACCCCCAAAGGAATTGTTGGATTTACAGGCAGATTGCCTGATTTTTTCACCAATGAGAAGCAATGTGGCGCAATACTGGTGCTTTGTTCAGGCTGAAAGTTTTTGGTCAGATATCTAATGAACTGCGTGGGCAAAGCTTAACATATTCCGTCCAAACCACTTTCATGATAAAGAACCCGCTTGGTTTGAACACCAGCTAACCCTTGAAAAATTCTATTGAAAAACGAGGGTATGGAATCTTATCGCTCTAAAGCGGAGATGAAGCTGTAAGGTGCAGAAGACTCTGAAGCGGTCACAGTCCGGGAGTTCCGAGTCATGGTGCCTTGGTAAGGCGCGTCCCCCTTCTGAGCAATCCAGCCATCTAAATTGAAAGGCAGCACGCCTGCGGCTGGAACCCATTCTCCATTATATTTCCGGGCAATATGAATGTGGGTGCCGGTGCTGCGTCCACCCTCACAGGATGGGCGTCCAATTGGGTCACCAGTGTCCAAGACCGCCCCTTCAGGAACACGACCCTCAGTCGCAACGTGGTAGTAGAAAATCACCCAACCCGTATTTTCTAAACCATCTCCGTCCAGGTCAAGCACAACTGTGGCAGGTTCTGAACGCACGATCACACCTGGAGCGACGGCAGTGGCAAATTCATCGGTGGGAATGCAGCCTCCTGCCACAGCGGGAGGAGCAAAGTCGAGTGCAGCCCAGGGTTTTCCTGTCCCCCAGCCGGTGTGTGGCCCCCCAGTAAAAGACCAGGTTGTCCTGATTCTAAAGGGTAGTTTCATTTCTGGTTGTTGCAGGCTACCAGGAATATGAGCAACCTCATCTCTCCAGGGATCACCAAATAAAGACTGGTAAGTTTGGGCAAACCCTGAAGGAGAAATTGCCTGAGCATATTCTTGTGGGCTCAATATCTTAGAGAAATAAACTTGAATTGCCACTGAGGCAGCGTTTTGCCAGGGGTCTGGTCGTTCTAGAGAGCCATCCCGAAGCTGAAAAGAGGTCAATTCTCCAGTACGGTAGGCGTAATAAGTGTCATTGAGCGTGTTAGCTGCCCAAATCATCTGTTGGGTCATTCCCTGGTAGCGCGTGTTCTGGTATCCAAGAGGGTAAAGACGAGCTTCTTGACTTGGCTCTATCTGGCTAAGTCCACCTGATTGATACTCCAATAAAGCCAGCAATAATCTCGGACTGATACTGTAATTCAAGGCTACCCAATCTACCAATTCAGGCCCAGTTTGATTTCTCCCCGCGGCAAATCCACGAAACTCTTTTAGCCAACCATGGTGGGAAGCAACAAAGTCTGTGGGATCGAAATTGACTTGAGCTGGACCATTTACAAATAAACTGTCCGGTAATATCTGATATGGTGATCCCCAGAGCGGCAGGTAGTAAATGGGGATCTGCATGGGAAGTCCTGGCGGCAAGGTGGTGACTTCGGTTGGGATTATCGGATTTGCTTCCATTATCTCATCTATGCTGGTATTAAAGCGCGCCGCCAGAGCAGGCAGCGTATCACCTGTTTGAGCGACATACTCCACCAACTCGCCTGGTTGGTATCGAGGCCGCGAGGGGATAGGTGTTGCTTGTGACCTCAATCCAATCTCATCTTCTGAGCTTGCCGGATCAGCAGTCAGAAGATCTTGTTGCTCTCCGGGCATGGCTAAAACCGGTAGTCCGGATTGTGTCTCGCAGGCAGTCAATGTCAGGCTTAGCAGAAGGAGTAGGGTGATTGAGAAATAAAATGTAATAATCCGATACATAAACATTAAGGATCGCTTGATCGGCGGATGATGTGGGACGCGCCTATACTGAGCTGGCTGGCAATGATGGTCTCGTCGTCACGAGTCATTATACCCTCATATGGAGATTCTCCAGCGTGAACTTGCCAGCCGCTCAAAATAAACGGTGTTGGCCCATCAGCAGGGATCCATTCGCCGTTATATTTGCGGGCTATATGGATGTGAGTACCTGTGCTGCGACCGCCTTCGCATGAAGGGTGACCGATCGGATCACCAACATCGACCCAGGTTCCAAACGGTATGCGTCCCTTCTCAGCAATGTGCAGGTACATCAATACCCACCCAGTCTGTTCGTGCCCATCACCATCCAGATCAATGGCAATCACTGCGTTTTCAGAGCGTACCACAAGCCCGGCTGCAGCGGCTGTTGCCCAGGCGTCGGAGATAACGCAACCAGCTTCCATGCTACCAGGTGCAAAGTCAATGGCTGCCATCGCGCCATCGCGATCCCAGGCGCCATGTGGTCCACCCGTAAAAGCCCAAAGCTGGTTCACCATGAAAGGCAGGATAAGCGGAGGTTGTTCTAGATCATGGGGAAAAAGTGGTTCAACTTTTTCTGCCCGTTCCCATGGATCGCCAAACATGCTCTCGTATAAAGCCAGGAAACCACCTGAAGGATCAAGTGCTTCATTCCAGCTCTGTGAATCTTTTCGTTGGGAAAAGTAGTATTGTAGGGCAACAGTGCCAGCGTTGAGTTCTGGAGCCAGACGAGTGTTGATGGTGTCCCGAAAGCTTATTTCTGTCAGGCGACCTTCCCGCCAGCCGTAATACCCGAGGGATAGTTGTTTCACTATCGAAGATAACTCGGTATAAAGTCCTTTAAAACGAGGAATAGGTATACCAGAGGAATAGTCAGTTTGGTGTTGGATATCTGGCTGACCGTAAACCCAGCCGTTCTGATGCTCAAGCAATGCTAAAAGCAGGCGAGGATTGACCGAGTTTTCGATGGCAACCCGATAAACAATATCGGGTCCAGATGTCATCCCAGTGCTGCTCAGATACTCACGGTAGGTATGCAGGGAACCACCAGCCTGTTTGGTAAATTCAGCAACGTCAAAGCCAACCGCTGATGGTGAGAAGACCACCTCGCTGTCAGGGAATAAATGGTCGGCCGGGGTTGTGTTAACCACCCGGCGAGGTATGACAAACTTCAAACCGGGCTCAAGCCAGGAGGACTCAGGTATCGTGTCCAAGTCCAGTGAAGTTATCTCATCCGTGTCGACATTAAATCGAATTGCGATTGCTTTCAGCGTATCACCGGTTTGGGTGATATATAAATAGGGAGTATCGTCAATGACTTCTGTTGGGGTTGGTAAGGGTGTTGGCGTGTTGATTGTGTCCGGTTGTTCGGTAGACGTAACCTCGGATTGGGATGAAATATTGCCGCCGTCTACTTGCTCGGGTTCTTGAACACTGTTGACTGACGATTCATTGTTTGCCACCGTTGTCCCTCTGGTTACTCCATAAGGGGCAATAAAGATTGGATCAGAAGAAGAAGGTGCTTCCATCAGACAAGCCAGGCTGGCCAGCATCAATACAAGAACGACCGTTAATAATTTCAGCCGGAGTTGCCGGTTTTTCTTTTTAGCGTTGGATCGCATTTGCTGAGTAGCGGCCATTTAATGCCTCAATCACCTGTCCATCTTGATAAAGATAACCGTTATATCTACTCCCATAGCCATTTGAAATCCACCCATCCATTACAAAAGGGATGGATTGGTCAGCTGGGATCCACTCGCCATTATACCGCCTGGCAATATGAAGATGAGTGCCGGAGGAAATACCCCCTTCGCAGGATGGATGGCCGATGCGATCACCAGCCTGCAAATATATTCCTGGCTCGACCCGGTTGTGACTGTCAATGTGTAGATAGAGGATGGACCATCCGGTTTGCTCGTGACCATCCCCTGACAGGTCCTGAACTACTGCACCGTTTTCAGAACGCACGACCAGACCATCCGCGACAGCCACCACCCAGGCATCACTCAAGACACAACCACGCGGATCACCTGGAGGAGCAAAATCCAGCGCTGCCCAACCCGAACCATCTCCCCAGCCACCGTGAGGGCCTCCAGTAAACGACCAGATTTCTCCTGGTTCGAAGGGTAATTGCATGGCTGGTTGTACTAAATCATCAGGTATCAGTGGTTCGACTGCCAGGTCGAACGGATAGCCAAAAAGGGATGTAAAAATTGCTGATAAACCGCCCTCTGAAATGGCCTGTTCCCAATCCTGACGACCATAGAGTAAAGAGAACA
>Ga0114946_10002251_pt1 | contig 13274 bp, 8 predicted proteins | sample WalLakDeSediment_FD_88676 | JGI IMG/M metagenome (GOLD analysis project Ga0114946, IMG submission 88676) | Lake sediment microbial communities from Walker lake, Nevada to study Microbial Dark Matter (Phase II) - Walker Lake 11/02/13 Deep Sediment | ecosystem: Environmental > Aquatic > Freshwater...
ATTTCTGTTCTTTGTTCTGCTTTTCACAGTTCCCGAATCACCAAGGTGGTTGATCGGAAAAGATCGAAAAAATCACGGCCACCTGGTACTGAGAAAAATAGGCGGAATAAAATATGCCTCAGACCAGATCTTGGAAATTGCAGAATCATTCAAGGGCGCAGAAAAAAAATTGAACTATAAAGCCCTGCTTGCCGCAAGCTTGATGCCTGTAATGATGATAGGTGTGGTATTGGCTTTTTTTCAGCAATGGTGTGGAATCAATGTGGTATTTAATTATGCTGAAGAGGTGTTCTCCGCCGCAGGATTTGGGATCAATCACACTCTTTTCAACATTGTCATTACAGGTATTGTGAACCTTATATTCACTTTTGTGGCTATCCGGACCGTTGACAATTGGGGCAGGAGAGTATTGATGATCTCAGGTTCACTTGGCTTGTCTGTGATCTATATAATGGTAGGGACAAGCTATTATCTTCAATTCGACGGTTTCATTGTATTGGTATTTATTCTGTCAGGTATTGCCGTCTATGCCATGACCCTTGCACCCATCACCTGGGTCGTTCTTTCTGAGATCTTCCCCAACCACGTAAGGGGTGCGGCCATGGCAGTTGCCACAACTTCTTTATGGATAGCCAGCTTTTTACTTGTTATTTTTTTCCCAATACTAAACAACCGGCTTGGCGCCCACGGAACATTTTGGCTATATGCAGGAATATGCTTTTTGGGTTTTATCTTTATTGTGAAAAAATTACCTGAAACCAAGGGAAAGTCACTTGAAGAGGTGGAAAAGATGCTTCTGGCAAAGGGGAAAGAAAAGGCAGGCTGATAATAATCGATGCTGCCAACGCAGTTTCCCGGCAGAAGGAACTCTCAATAACTTCTTTTTAAGAATAGAATAATCTAAATAAAATGATGAAAAACATTTTATCGGGGATAAGCGGTTGTGCCATTGTTTTTTTGGCGTCCTGTAATATGCAGAAAACCGACAGCACACCTCCAAACATATTGTTTTTACTTGCCGATGATCTGGGTTATGGCGAATTGGGCTGTTATGGTCAGGAAGTCATAAAAACGCCGGCAATAGATGAGTTGGCAAAGAATGGCATGCTGTTTACAAATTTTTATGCTGGCAACACGGTGTGCTCTCCCTCTCGTGCTGTACTATTAACCGGAAAACATCCCGGAAACGCTACTATTCGAGGAAACAGTGGTATCTTTGATGACGACTTATGGGATCGGATCCCATTAAAAAAGGATGATCTAACTTTGGGAGAAATGCTTAAAAGGGCTGGCTACCAAACCGGCTTTATTGGCAAGTGGCATCTTGACGATCCCAATGATTTGACCACATGGGCTTATAATCGTGGTTTTGATTTTGCCATTCAGGATCAGTGGTCAGCACGCACCGGTGGATCGGATTTTGCTGGAAACATGCACTATATCAATGGCAAGGAGGATTCGTTGGCATATGACCCAATTGATTATGACTGCATTGATGAGTTTCGCACAGATCTTGCTTTTCATTTTCTGGACAGAAGGGACAAGAATCATCCCTTCTTTCTTTTTATGTCATACAGAATCCCACATGCTCATGAATGGAATATCCGGGACAAAGAATTGTATGCTGACAAGGGATGGCCTGAGAATTTTCGCCGTCATGCAGCAAAAATTACTTTGCTTGATCAGCAAATAGGACGATTGTTAAAACGGCTGGAGGACGATGGAGAATTAGAGAATACCATCATCTTTTTTACCAGTGATAACGGACCCCATAGCGAATTGGGCCATGATCACATGTTTTTCAATAGCAGTGGCGGTCTGAGAGGCTTTAAGCGCGATTTATACGAAGGAGGGATCAGGGTCCCGTTAATTATTGCATGGCCCAATAAAATTCAGCCCGGAATAGTCACCGATCGTATCAGTGCTTTTCAGGATATCATGCCAACTTTGGCCGAACTGGCAGGAATTGACATTCCTGCCCAATCGGATGGCATCTCATTATTGCCTGTATTGGCTGGTAAAGAACAAAAGGAACACGACTATTTATATTGGGAGTTTCAATTGGATGGTTGGTATACAATCTTACCGGATGGAGGTTTCCGGCAAGCCATCAGAATGGGTAAATGGAAAGCAGTCAGGTATGGGATTAACGTTGATACCGAACTTTTTGATCTGGATGCAGATTTATTTGAACGCACTAATATTGCTGATAAGCATCCGGAACTGATACAACAGATGAATTCCCTGTTCGAAAGTTCCCGGACCGATACCGATCATTTTCCATATGGGGGCAAAGTTCAGCCATACAGAGCAATTGATCGGTTTAAGTTGCCGTGATTTTGGCATTCTTTACAGTTCAGTTAATATATCCTAAATCAACCACCCATGAAAGCTTTTTTCACTTGTTTGTTCCTGATGACCTCATCCATTCTGCTTGGCCAAAGCGGAAAGGTGTATGACCTGCTTACGATGGACAGCAAGATCCTGAAAATGGAGCGCAGGTATGCCGTATACCTTCCTCCCTGTTACGAGACCTCTCAGCGGAGTTATCCGGTGCTTTACCTTTTACATGGCGGTGGTGACGACCAGACGGGCTGGGTACAGTTTGGCGAAGTGCACCACATCGCCGACAAGGCCATCAGGGAGGGCAAGGCCACCCCGATGGTTATTGTGATGCCCGATGCCAATACCGGGCAACGGGGATATACCAACGACATCACCGGGGAGTGGCGATACGAGGATTTCTTTTTTGAGGAGTTCATGCCGCACGTAGAGAGCAAATACCGCATCAGGGCGGAGAAGCGCTATCGTGCCGTGGCAGGCCTGTCGATGGGAGGGGGAGGTACTTTCTATTATGCCCTTCACCGTCCGGACCTTTTCTCATCGGCGTGCCCGCTGAGCGCCTCAATCGGACCGCTTCAGCGCGAAGATATGGATGTCCATATGAGGCGTTGGAATATGCAGGATGCGCCGAAGGAAAAAGTTGATGCCTGGTTCAGCAAATACAGTGTGCTGGATGCCATCAGGAACATGCCGGAAGAGCAGAAACGCGCCGTTCGCTGGTACATCGACTGCGGCGACGACGACCTCCTTTTCGAAGGTAATGCGCTGGTGCACATCGAGATGCGTAAGAACAACATACCGCACGAATACAGGGTGCGCGACGGCGGCCATACCTGGACCTACTGGAGGGAGTCGCTGCCCGAAGTGCTGAGGTTCGTCTCGGAAGCGTTTCACCAGTATTAGCATGCCGACGGGAAGACATTGATCCTTAACCTAAATATTGAACTTTATGATGAATAAACACCTCATTATTCTGACAATTGCCCTGGTAACTGGTCTGCTGCAGGCTTGCCGAACACCCCGGGCTGAGCAAAAGATTGACCTCTCGGGTGAGTGGCAGTTTGCTATGGACCCGCTCGACGAAGGGCTCACCGGACAATGGTTTTTGCAGCCGTTCGCCGAATCGGTGCGCCTGCCGGGTTCGATGACCACCAATGGCAAGGGATTCGATGTGGACATTCACACCCGGTGGACCGGCCAGGTGGTAGACAGTTCGTTCTTTACCCACGAGAAATATGCCAGGTACCGCGATCCGGTAAACTTCAAGGTGCCCTTCTGGCTTCAGCCCGTGAAACATTATGTGGGTGCTGCCTGGTACCGGAAAGAAATTGACCTGCCGGCCTCCTGGGACGGGCAGCATGCAGCGCTTTATCTGGAACGCTGTCACTGGGAAACCAGGCTCTGGGTCAACGGTGTGGAGGCCGGTATGCGAAACTCACTCGCGACGCCGCATGTTTACGATGTGTCTGAATTTGTCAGACCAGGGAAGAACACCATCGTCATTTGTGTCGACAACCGCATAAAGGACATTGATCCGGGCTTCAACTCCCACAGCATTTCCGACCATACCCAATCAAACTGGAATGGCATTGTGGGTGAAATGCACCTGACCGCCCGCCCCGTGATTCATATTGCCAACCTGCATCTCTTCCCTGAAACGGCCCGGGAAAGGGTAAAGGTACAGGCAGACATTGTCAATGGCACCTCATCCTCTGCAGTTATAAAGCTTGAGCTTACAGCACGAGGCGCCACAAAACCGCGCAGGTTGGTGAAGGAAATTTCCCTGGAACCGGGCAAAAACAGCGTGGTCATTGATTACCCGATGGGTTCCGGATTTGCTTTGTGGGATGAGTTCTCTCCAAACCTGTATACCATGACGGCGAGGCTCAGCCATGATGGGCCGGGTCGTGACGACCAGCGGAGCAGCCGTTTTGGGATGCGCGATTTTAAGGCCGAAGGCCGTCAGCTGACCATCAATGGCCGGCCGATCTTCCTGAGGGGCACCCTCGAATGCGCCATCTTCCCTAAAACCGGCTATCCTCCCACCGACGTGGAGTCCTGGAGGCGTATCTACAGGATTTGTAAGGCACACGGGTTGAACCACATGCGTTTTCATTCCTGGTGCCCCCCCGGGGCAGCTTTTGAAGCCGCCGACATGGAAGGATTTTATCTGCAGCCCGAAGCTTCAACCTGGCCAAACCAGTCAACCACGCTGGGCGACGGCAAACCGATCGACCGTTACCTCTATGAAGAAACGGAACGGATAATGGAGCACTATGGCAACCACCCCTCCTTTGTGATGATGGCATCCGGCAACGAACCGGGCGGCCCGCATCAGGGGGAGTTTCTGACACAGTATGTGACCCATTGGCAGAGAGAGGACCCCCGGCGGCTCTATGTGGCGGCAGCAGGATGGCCCAACCTGGAGGTCAACGATTTTCACAACGATCCGAACCCCAGGATACAACGCTGGGGCGAAGGCCTCAACAGCATCATCAACAGGGAAGCTCCCCGAAGTGATTACGACCATGCTGATTATATTGTGCGATACCCGCAGCAGCCGGTGGTAAGCCATGAGATCGGACAATGGTGCGTGTATCCCAATTTCAAGGAAATCCCTAAGTATGATGGCGTGCTGAAGGCCAGGAATTTCGAGATCTTCCGGGAGACCCTGCAGGAAGCAGGCATGGGCCATCTTGCCGACAGCTTCCTGCTGGCATCGGGCAAGCTGCAGGCGCTCTGCTACAAGGCCGATATCGAAGCGGCGCTCCGCACAAAAGACTTTGGTGGTTTTCAGCTGCTCGACCTGCACGACTTCCCGGGACAGGGAACGGCACTCATCGGCGTTCTCGATGCCTTCTGGGACGAGAAAGGGTACATTTCTCCTAAGGAGTTCAGCCGGTTTTGCAACACCACCGTACCGCTCGTCAGGTTGCCCAAACACATTTACACCAACAATGAGATCTTCATTGCACCGGCCGAGATCGCCCATTTCGGGAGATCGCCCATGAACGCAATAACACCTGGGTGGCGGGTGTTTGACCGGCACGGGCAGGAGGTCCTGGCAGGTGAGTTGGCGACCGTTGATATCAACCTGGGAAATGGATTCGCGCTCGGCAATATTACATTTCCTTTGCAGCAGTTTACAGAGCCGGCAGCGCTCACGCTAGAGCTTACGGCCGGTGAATACAGCAACGACTGGGACTTCTGGGTTTATCCTGCGCAGCGGAAGGAGATCGAGGGTGCCGGACAGATACCGGTGGTTCAGGATGCGGAGGCAGCACTGAAATTTCTCAGCGAGGGGGAAACGGTGTTGCTTCACCTGAAAAAGGGGACGCTCAGCCCCGACATGGGAGGAGGTATTGCTACCGGGTTTTCCAGCATTTTCTGGAACACTGCCTGGACACGCGGGCAGGCGCCCCATACCCTGGGCATACTTTGCAACCCAGAACATCCGGCTTTGGCAGAATTTCCCACCCAATACCACAGCAACTGGCAGTGGTGGGATGCCATGAGCCACTCAGGAGCGATCATCCTGAGCACTTTCCCATCTGAGATGAAGCCCATTGTCAGGGTCATCGACGATTGGTTCACCAACCGCCCACTGGGGTTGATCCTGGAGGCCAGGGTAGGGGAAGGAAAATTAATGCTGTCGGGCATCGATTTCAGCACAAATATTGAAAACCGTCAGGAAGCGCAACAGTTGCTGTACAGTTTGAAGAAATACATGGCCGGCGAACAGTTCATCCCAAAAACCGAAATAAGCCCTGAACAGCTGAGAAGACTGACAGCAAATTGAATAGGAGCATGCTGCAATGAGAGAGTTCCATGGCTCTTTTCAGATACGTTGGCTCAGATACGCCAGCGCTATAAACCGGCTATCAATATAGCGGCTCACCGGGCTTGCGCCACCTGACATCATAATAGCCGGGCCTGTCATCGACTGCCCGTCTTAAGTGGTCTTGCGGATAGCCTACACCTTCCGGCCACGGCCTGTACTCGTCGGAGGTGCGGATATAGCGGTCGTTGTATTTGGCGAAAATGGTATGGCCCAATTCCCGCCAGCGGTTTACCGTGTATTCTGCATTGTTGACGCTGAAGTCGGTCAGGTATTCCATCAGGAACTCCCTGTCGGTTTCATAGAGTGCCATGGCGGCAACATCTACCGCCCCTGTAAGGGTGTGGGCACGGTTTTCGACCTCCTGCTGCACCACTTTGATGTCTTCAATGATAAAGCTGTAAAGGCCATATGCATAGTTAGACACGAGGTTGAAGACCCAGAAGGCTGAGTTCCAGTCGAATTCAAAGATCGACCCGGTGACCAGGGATTTTGGGGGTTCGGTCATGCCCATATACAGGGGCATGTAGGCATTTGAATAGGTGTCGTCGACACCGTACCAGAAGATGCCCCCGATAGGATCCGGCAACCAGTTGCGTGATTGTGCGATAAAGGAGAATCCGGTTTGGGGCTGTGAGATGGTTCTTTCCCAGGCATATTGTATCTCCTCTTCGTCGTCATCCAGTTCAAAAAACAGGGAGCGCCAGCGGTAGGGGTTGTTGTAGGGGCCGGCTGCAAAGCCTTCGCCGGTATAAAAGGGGCTGTTGTGAAAGTGATCCCTGACAAAGGCGATCATGTCCTGCACCGTCACCTTTTTGTCAGGCTTGATGAACAGGGGATAGGGTTCCGCCCCTTCCACGCAACGCCAGTAGTCGGCCGACAAATTCATGGAGGGTGCCGCCCTGCGGAACACGCTCCAAACGCGGCCTTCACAGAGCAGCAGTGACACAGGGTCAACCGGGTTGTAGGCATCCACAAAGCTGAATTCCTCCTTTGGGCCGTCGAACCATCCCATCTGGCGGGCAAAATCCACGACATCGTCGGCCCACATCCAGTTGTCGGTGTCATGCCAGTCGACCTGGCGAATGCGTGCCTGATTGGCATGGGCAGAGATGTACCCCTCAGGAACCCTGGCCGCCACCCAGACAGCCCCTTTGCCATGCTTGCCTTTCCCAATGAAATCCATCACCCATGCTTCGTTCTTGTCAGATATGGAAAACGACTCGCCCGTGCGCTTGTAGCCATAGGTGTTGGCCAGGCCTGTCATGACCTCAATGGCCTCGCGCGCAGTCTTCGCACGCTGCAACGTGATATACTTCAGGTTGCCGTAATCCATGATGCCGTTCGGGTCATGAAGCTCACTGCGCCCCCCAAAAGTGGTCTCGCCAATGGCCACCTGGTGCTCGTTCATGTTGCCAATAACACGGTAAGTACGTCTGAGCTGGTGGATCTTGCCCAGTGACTTGCCGGTGTGCCAGGAGAAGATCTCCAGGGAGTCACCCTCCGGATAGTCCCCGCCCGGGTAAAAATGAAGCGGATCCATCAGCCCGCCGGCATCAGCCAGGTAACTGATCATCACACTGCCATCGGCACTGGCCCCCCGCGAAACCAACACATTGGTGCAGGAATAAACCCTCAGGCTGCCAAAAAACAGAATCATGGCAGCAAAACATAACAGGTAAAAAACATTCTTTTTCATTAGAATAAAAATTAAAGTCAAACAGTCAAACAGTCAAACAGTCGAACAGTCGAACAGTCAAACAGTCGAAAAGTCGAAAAGTCGAAAAGTCAAGGCTACTTCTTTTTCTTCAGGTAGAAGAATGCAGCAGCAGCAATTACCACCAGGGCCACGGCCACGACAATGATCAGGGTGCCCGACCCTGATGCGGTGCCGGTGCTCTCAACGGCATTGCCCATGAAGTCTATTTCCAGGTAGGAGCTATCCTGGGCGTCAAGGCCCTCAATCACGATCTCCGGAATCTCCTCCTGCGCTGCCAACAGGTGACTAAAACCGAATAACCCGGAAAATAATGCGGCGTATTTCTTTAATAGTTTCATTTCAATATCCTTTTTTATACAGTTCATCACGTAATTGTCCGGCTGGCAGGTACCTGGGGTTAACCTCAAACAGCTCATTGAGTTTTTCCCGGGATGCTGCAAGGTTGCCTGTCTCAAACAACCGGACCGCCTCAAGCAGGAAAAAAGGTTCATAGGCTGGATAGATTTCCCTCCCCATGCTGATGTGGTTGTGAAACCCGTCCATATCTCCCGTTTTCAGCTTTGCCTGTGCCAGCTGGGCATGCAGCCATACATTATTGGGGTCTTTTTCTATGGCTTTCTCCAGCCATTCGATTCCCTCCTGCAAATTTCCGGATTTTATGGCAGAAATCCCAAGAAAATCGGAATTATCGGTTCGTTTTACCAGAATGGCCACCGGGTTGCCTTTGTGGTACCAGGTCTTCAACAGGCCATGCGGCTGCCACAGTCCGTTTTTCAGCAGGTAAGGGTGAATGTAGTTCAGGCCAAACACCCCGTAATCCCAATCAAAGGAGCTGCGCTCCAGGTAGCGGGTGTATTGATGGCTGATATTGGGATGGTTTTGGAAGTAGTTGTGAAGGTTGGTGTTCATCGCCACGGTTGCCTCTTCATCCTGCAACAGATCAATGAGGTCATGTGCCGGCTTTTTCAATGCATGAAAGTAATAGTCGTACTCAAAGTGGCCCCAGGCTTTTTTGTTGCCGCCGGCAAAAATGTTGAAATACACGTAGTCGACAGGGAAGGTGGTTGCCTGGTGAACAAACGGACAGGCCAGCAAGCCTGAAAACAGGATGATGAGCAGATGCGCCGCCTTTTTGTTGTAATGTTTCACGCATTCAATGCTGCGGTATACCCCCCATACTGCCAGCAGGGCCAGCGGGGGCAGGATGAAAAGCATCTGCCTGATACCGCTGTAAAGGTTGGCATCGATGGCGATGACGTAGAAAAAAGGAAAAGCGGCAGAGAACAGGATGAAGAATTCAAGGAATGACCTTTCGTGCACGGGGCCTTTGCTGAACAGGCCACGCAAAAACCACAAAAGAAACAGGGCGAAACCTGTCAGCACAAACAGGGGGGTGGATATGAGCAGCCATTTGGGCAGGTAGTACCGGGGCAGCTGGGTGCTCCACAACAGTTCCCCTTCAAACACCTGGCGGATGCTGACCTTGTAGTACTCCATGACGCGAAGGCTTTCAAGCGGGTTGGTGAACACATTCTGCAGGGCATAGGGCCAGAAAAGCAATCCCACGAAATAGCCAACAATGAGTATGGCCACTCCCTGGGCGATCAGCCTGGTGGATAGCGCTTTTGTTGACAGTATCTGTCTGAGCAGGTCAGGTTTCAGCGCAAAGAATAACAACAGGCCCATCCCAAGATAGGCAAATAGAATGAAGCCTCCTGCCCTGACAGAAACGGTAAAGGCGATGGCCAGTCCCAGCAGCAGGGCCGTTCGCCAGCGTGGCCGCGGCATTTCGTCGAGCAGGCGGATGATCATCAGCAGGCCGGCCATATAGCCTGTGGCAAACGGGATGTCTTTGAGGTTGCCGAAGGCATGCCCGGCCAACCGGGGCATGAACACCAGGGCCATGACAGTGACGGCAGCCAGGGCCCAGGAGCCTGTGAGGCGCCGGGCCAGCAGGCCGGTAAACAGCAACAGCAGCCAGAAAAAGAAGGCGCCGGTGGTGTGTCGCACCAGGAATTCATTGCTGAAACCGAAAATCCTATTGACCAATGCGGTGAAGTTGTCGACCGACTGACCGTAGTATTTCAGGTTGGTAACGGGTGTGTCGAGGCAGCCCTGGTCCTGGCCGAGGGTAAAATACCAGTTGACCACTTTTTTTGCATGCGGGTAATGCAGCTGCTCATCGACATTGACGGCTGCCCGGGGTGCCAGGAAAAGAAGTACGGCGGCCAATACTGCCAGGGTGGCAAAAAAGATCAGTCTGCTATCTGCTTTACGGCCCGGTTTAATCATAAATATTTTGAACAAAATAAAGCGGACGGTGCTGTACCTCTTTAAATATGCGGTATATGTATTCACCGATAAGGCCGAGAAAGGTAAGCTGCACGGAGCCAAAGAAGCTGATGGCCATGAACATCGACGACCAGCCGATGGGGGCAAGGTTTAACAGCTTGGAGGCGGCGGTATATACGATGGCGGCCAGGAAAAAAACCACACCCAGCAACCCCAGGTACAAGCAGGCCATGATGGGCCATTTGGAAAAGGAATAAATGGCGTCGGAAGCCATCAGGAACAACTTGCGATGGCTCATTTTGCCCTTCCCCATGAGCCGGTCAGGACGGTCGTAGGATATGAATTCGTGCCTGAAGCCAATGATATTCCTGATGCCGGGCAAATAACGGTTCCGCTCTGAGAATTGCAGGATAGCCTTGTGTGCTTTCTTGTTCAGGATGCAGAAATTGCCCGTCTGGGCTACCTGCGGGTTCTCGGAAAGCTTTCTGAATACCCGGTGAAATATATTGATGTATATCTTCTTGGGATATTTCTCCTGCCGGGATTCCCTGACTGCCGAAACAATATCGGCCCCTGTTTGTTTCATTTTTTCGTAAAGCACAGGCACATGATCAGGGGGGTCCTGGAAGTCACTATCCATGATCACCACGTAGTCGCCACTGGCGTATTCCAGTCCGGCAGTAAGGGCTGCCTGCAACCCGAAATTCCTTGAAAGCGAGATGATTTTCACCCTGCTGTCCATGTCCCGGCATTGCAGCAGTTTGTGCAGGGTGGCGTCGGTGCTGCCATCATCAACGCAAATGATCTCCAATTGCTCGTTGACCGGCTTCATGGCCTTTAAAAGTTCATCGAGCAACTGTTCGATCAGTTGCTCTTCGTTCAAAACAGGAATAACGACAGAGATCATAACAGTATGTTGTGTGCTAAAATCCCGGAATATGGTCAGATCAGTTGATTCAAACTTTCAAAGGTACAATATTCCGCAGAAATGTGGTTTTTCTGCGGGAGATTATTTTTTTCCTGGTCAGAACGTATGGTCAGATTGTTTAAGGTGTCCTTGTCATTAAGTCAGAACGCCTTGTCTGATTATAGAGGGCTCATTTGTTATTCAATCAGAGCGGGTTATCAGACTGTATAAGGCGCCCTTGGCTTGCGGTGAAAATGCATTGCGGTGAGTTCGGGGTAGTCTGTGATCTCGCGTCTGACGGGGTCCCAGGTGATCTTTTCCTTGCCCGAACGGATCAGGATGTTGCCCATATGGCTGATGCAGTCAGACAGTATGGCATCGTCCAGGGGGGAAATTTCTTCGGTTTCGCCCCTGATTGCTTTGATAAAATTGAATCCATGCATATTGTTTTCGCCATACACCCTTACATTTAATTCTTCATGGAGTTCCGGAATGCTGGCGGCGGCGGCTCCCCTGCCGAGGCTGATCCAGCCTTTGGTGCCGTAAAAGGTGGTGCCGTTGCCGTCGGGCAGCTTTTCCATCATTTGTGCGGCATGGTTGGTGCTGACAAAATGAACCTGCAAGCCGTTGTTGTAAGCAATTTCAATGTCCCAATAGTTGATGGTGTCAAAGAGCATGTCTTCCGGGAACAGCACGCCGCTGCCCGTAAAAGTACCGGTATCCGACATGTGCTCTTTGGCTCCCCAGATGGCAATATCTAGCGGGTGGGCGCCCCAGCCGGCAATGAAGCCAATGGCGTAGTCATAAATGTGGTAGGCACCGGTGCTGGCAACCCTGGCTTCAGAGTAAGGCTTTACAGGAGCCGGGCCCAGCCAGCGGTCATAATCAAGGTCGTCCGGCGGCCCGGCGCTGATCACTGAGCCTTCCGGCTCCACCGCGCCCCCCGGAGGGGCCCAGATCTCAATTTTGTAAATGTCACCGATCTTCCCTGACCTCACCATATCGATGCCCTTGATCATGTGCTCCAGAGAGCGCTGCTGCGTTCCATAGTGAAATACCAGACCCTCCCTTTTCATCAGCTTTTCAAGCGCAATCATATTGTCGAGGCTCAGACCCAGGGGCTTGTCCAGGTAAATGTGCTTTCCCGCCCGGGCAGCCTTTATTGCCATGGGCAGATGCCAGTGGTCGGGGGTGGTGATGTGCACCGCGTCAATATCTCTTCTCTCAAGGATTTCTTCATAATCGGCATATGGGATGCAGTTGATCTCTTCGTTGTATTGTTCCTTGTAATAGGCGGAAATTTCCAGGGCAAGGTTTTCCCGCCGGCTGGAATATGCATCGCAGGTTGCCAGCGAACGGGCCCCGGGAATGGGCAGGAAATAGTTCCTTGCAACAGATGTGCCCCTTCCCCCGGTTCCCAGGTGGGCAATATGAATCCGGTCGTTTGCCCCCTTTGAACAAGAGGGCAGGATGGCGGGCAATACCATGGCTCCCGCAGTGGCAAAAGCCGCCTTTTTCAGAAAATCGCGCCGGCTGGTTTCCGTATTTTTCATGGGATGGGAATGTTTCATGGCAAACTTTTTGTGGGATGGGGTGTTATTTTTTAAGTAAAAAGTAAAAAGTAAAAAGTAAAAAGTAAAAAGCGAAGCGATGCGAAGTCCCGAACGAATGTGAGGGATCTCCATAAAAGTCAAAAGTCAAACGGCTTCATCATCAGCATCATAATTTTGACAAGTATAATTATAATTTCTCAGTGTTAATGCAGACAACTTCAAAAAATCCCAATAATTTTACATCATGAAGTACAGATTTCCATATTTTTCTATGCTGGTGGTTTTTGGTCTCTTGTTTTCGGCCTCTTGCAGCAAAGACCCGGTCGAAGACCCACAGCAGTTTGACTATTTTGTTGACGCCGAATTTCTTCAGACCATCCCTTCGGCACAGGCGCAGTTTGTGCTATCGGTATTGACGGGCATGACCGATCTTTTCCCCGGGGATGGAGCGCACTATGTGCAGTTGCTCAGCGAGATCGGACCGCTGGCTGTTTACGACGCTGACATTTACAAGATCACCTATCGCACCACCTTCAATGAAAACGAGGTGACCGCTTCGGGGCTGGTTTGCGCTCCGCGAAGAAAGACCAGCGACGAGCGGTTCCCCATCCTTAATTTCCA
>Ga0114946_10002253_pt1 | contig 13271 bp, 10 predicted proteins | sample WalLakDeSediment_FD_88676 | JGI IMG/M metagenome (GOLD analysis project Ga0114946, IMG submission 88676) | Lake sediment microbial communities from Walker lake, Nevada to study Microbial Dark Matter (Phase II) - Walker Lake 11/02/13 Deep Sediment | ecosystem: Environmental > Aquatic >...
AGAAATATTCTATGCCGTTTCTTCAAGTTTATTTATTACTGGTTCTCAAACAACCGCTTGGCGTAGTGTTGGCACATTAAATATTGGTGGAAGTCAATCATTATACGCAACATCTTTTAGTGGAAACATAGACGAATTTAGATTGTGGGACACACCATTAATAGAAAGAAGAATAGATTCGCATGTTAAATTTCCAGAATCGTATATAGGAAACACCTTAACATCTTCATTTACAGATTTGTTATTGAGATGGTCATTTAACAATCCAATGAATTTATCAAACAAATCAATGATTTCTGCTTCATTTGTAAATTCTGCTCACACTGATGGATATCCAATTACATATCCTCTATTTCATGGATTTGCAAGCGAATCAATGTTTCCATTTAATTATAAATTAGTTGAATATGAAGCCGAGGCACACTCAATAAATATAGGTAATAGAAGATATTCTTCTAATAAAGTTAGAATTGAAAGTGCATCATTAAATGGTCCACTTTCGCCATTTGATAGAAGAGAAATTTCTCAATATGATTTAGCTCAAATAGATTCGCCAATTGTCGGCATATATTTTAGCCCAACAGATCCAATAAACGAAGACATAATAAAAACATTAGCGATAGAAAGTTCAGGTGATTTAATAGGAAAATATGGTGATTTATATAGCGAATCTTATTCTGATTTAGAAAATTTGAATAGATTATATTGGAATCCTTATGAAAGAAATATTACCGTAAATCAATATATTTCTTATATAAAAAATTATGACAGATCATTATTTGAAAATATTAAAAGATTAATTCCTGCAAGATGTAAACCAATTCTTGGTATTTTATACGAACCAACAATATTGGAAAGACCAAAAGCAAAATATGTAAAGCCAAATGTCTCTACACATCATTATGAGAATTTATTAAACATAGTAAATCCAGGATTAACAGGAAGCTATTCTAACATTACATCTTCTCTCAATATATATACAACATATTTTTCTGCAGGTGGTGATAATTTTGAAAAAACTAATATTTATAGTATAATAACAGCATCTATTTCTATTGGAGATTCGGGAAGTATCTTTGAACAAATAAATCCTGTGGTTGATTTTGAGACAAATGTAATCTATTATGAAATGGATCATTTTAGAACTCCCTTGACTCAATCATATTCTTCTATCAATGGTTATCAACCAAGACATTATAATAGATATTTAGGATATGGAATTTGGGAAAAAAGATTAAAATATATTGGTTGTCTTAATGACAAATCAACAACAATAGATAAAAAAAGTCCAATTGAAACTTGGTTTACAAATCCAAATGAATTGATATCAAAAGATGATGGAATTTCAAAATTACAAGTACAATAAGAAAAAAATTTAATATTTATATATAGATGAATAATAATGAATGTCCATATTGCAATAGAATTTTTAAAAATATCAGAGGTTTATTTAATCATACATCTAAGACGCATAAAATAGATAGAATGATGGTTTTTAGGTTATAATATTATTAGAATAAGAATTTAAAAGGAGAAAGTAAATGAGTTATCTCTCGAATAATACAACAACAGTAGATGCAATTCTTACAAAGCGCGGACGTGAGCTTTATTCTAAGGGGCAGTTTTCAATTACAAAATTTGCTCTTGCAGATGATGAAGTTGATTATGGACTATATGATGCCTCACACCCTTCGGGCTCAGATTATTATAGTACAGCGATTGTAAATTTACCAATGTTAGAAGCAATACCTGATGGAAGTAAAATGATGAGATTTAAATTAATTACTCTTCCGAAAGGAACATCAACAATACCAATAATATCTGTTGGAACAACACAAATAAGTTTAAGAGCGCCCTATCTTTCATATCCTGGTCAATCACAAACAGTTACGCCTTCTACAGTAAATGGATTAAATTCTACTTTGGGATATACTGCAACTCTTAGTAGTACTCAATATGTGAATATGATAGTTGGTCAAATTGTTCCCAACGGCGGAGGAGGAATCGACCCCGTTTTACCTACAGGTCTGGGAGGTAGCGGTGGATCAGGATTATCATTGACAGGTTTTTCATTCATACTTACTTCAAAAGCAGTACCCGATAATAACGTATATAATTCAACATTGAGAATAACGGGCAATGAAACGGGTGGAGAAGTAATAATAAATATTTCAGTCTCACGACAAACAATCGGCGACGTTACTGCTTCTCAGCAAGAATAAATTATAAATTTGGGAGATAAATAAAATGGCAGATCAAATACCATCAACAAATACTACTTTTACATTATTCAATTTTAATGATGATGTTGTAACGGGAGTTCCGAATAGAGTAACACATGCAATGTGGTCAAATAATGTTGGAACATTGACCTCAATGTTTACATCATCACTATTGTCACCACCCGCTTCTACAAATACAAGCAGACACTATTATGATGTTTATGGTTCATCAATAACAAGTAGTGCTCAAGTAGAATTTTCAATTGCATATGGTCATATATCAGGCAGCGGTTCATTAACAAGTGATAGAGAAAATCCCACAAAAGCAATTTATGGTCAATATAGAAATTTATTACTTGATAATCCGAGAAGTAGATTTACTATGCTTAGTAGTTCAGCTGCACTCGATGATATATTGGCAATATCAATTAAACGTGCCAATTTAAAACAAAAATTGGATGCAGGAAACTGGCAACTTAATGTAAAAGGTGTAAACGATGCAGTGTTGCAGCTAATTGATAACAGTGGCGATTCTCAAGATATTTCTACTGATAGAATAGGTAGAGTTTTAAGTGTAATCAGTGGAACAATTGATGGTGGTGCATATCAAGGGCTTGGATCCACACGCGCTTATGGCAATTGCTATCCAGATTATGGAATAATTATTTTATCACCAAGACACGTTTCTCAATCTGCAACATTTGTTTATGATACTGGTTCTGATGCATATAAAAATAATGCGGGAAGTTTTTTTGCAGCTGTTTCAAGATCTGCTTATTTTGCTGCAAGATCTGAGGAACAGATTGCATCAATTCATTATTTTGTAAGGGTAAAAAATAAAAATTATAATTATAGTACAAACCCAACATTTTATTCTGCTTCCAATGGTGATTTAATAAAGAGTAGTTTTGCTAATGATCCTCATGTATTCATAACATCTGTTGGTCTTTATAACAATAGTAATGAATTAGTTGCAGTCGCAAAATTAAGTCAACCAACTGAAAAATCATTTGATAGAGAAGCACTGTTAAAAGTCAGGCTCGACTTTTGATAGAGAATATTTTATTTTAAATAATTTTAAATAGGAAGTAGAATGTTTAAAGTATTATATAAACAAGACATATCTACAAGAAAATTTCGCACATATAAAAATTGGGCATTTGATGAAACTACTACCGGAAGTTTAGATGTTTATATTCAAGATGGAGTTTCTGGTAGTGGCACATTTCATACTGGCTCAGAACAAACAAATTCTATAGATGGAAGTTATAAAAGATTAATATGGTCATCAATTCAACATATTTATTACCCTACAAAAAGTTTACGACAAATATTAGATCCTCGAGCATATTTAAGAAATTTTATAGATATAGACAAAATTGATTTAGTGACAAGAAGTTTAAGTAATCCAGGAATTAGAGTTATGAATATTCCTGTAAAAGTTTTTGGTGAAGAAATAAAACCGACAACATTTTTATTAGAAACTGGTTCTACAAAAATTATTGACGATGGTAATTATAATATTTATATTAGTGGAACAAGTCCAAGAACAGTTATTGGAAATATTTTTTATCAATATGGTCATATAATAATTACAAGTCAAAGTTATACAAGTTCATTTAATCATTTCGATGTAAGTTTTCAAAGCGTACATGAAATTTATGAAAATGAAGTTTATGCAACTGCAATGGAGTCAGAGTTCAATTACACAGTAAATCCAACCGCATATCATACTGATAGTGTTCATTATATTCCTGTATTTTCTGCATCATTAATAAAACCTTACATTTGTCAAGTCGGTTTATATAATGAGCAAAATGAATTGTTGGTCGTTGGAAAATTCCCTCGCCCATATAGACAAGATGAAGTTCTTGATACTACATTTTTGATTAGATGGGATAACTAAAGTGAAGTTAAAAGACTTATTAAGAGAAAATTATAATAATTATTTAGACGAAAATAAATATATTCACAGATGGCAAGATATAAATTCTACAATTAAACTATTAAAAAATAAAAGATTGTCAACAACAAAACCATTTATATCTTTAACATTAGATCCAGACTCAGCAAAATCTGCAGGATTTTCTGGCATATTGATAACATTTGATAGAAATAATTTACAAAAAAATAATTCAAAAATGCAAGAAGTATATTATGAGGAACATTTTATGAAATTATTTCCTAACATCTCGAGATATGTGACAGGATATAGAAAAAAAGAAGATTATGATGATGATGAATTAAATTGGGAACAATATATTGAAACGTTCGAAGATGAACAAGAAGTTGTTATACCCAAAAGTATAAAAATTGATGATAATAGTATTGTATTAATAACTGCAAAAAATAGTGATAAAAATAATTTAAAACAATTTGAGAATAAATATAAAATAAAATATCAATGAAACTAAAAGACTTGATATATGAAAAAAGAATTATAGGCAAATTACCTTCGACAAATGAAATAAATGTAGCATATATTTTTCTAAAAAATTATAAAATGTTCAGGAAAGATGATATATTATCTTATAGAGGGACACATTCTGATCAGCATTTATATGACTTGGTTGGCAAATTTGGAATAGATGAAGATGAGTTTGGTGATATGTTTGGAAACCAAATAGTGACAGGCGGGTTTGTTAATAGCAAGGGAACATTTTTTAATAATTATGATAAGATTATAAGAGAAGATAAAAATGTTGAGATCAAAAAATTGAGGGATGAGTATTATTCTATAAAGAAAAAATCATTTGTGGACAGACAAGATTTGCAAAGAATGGAAGAAATTTATAGAACACTTTATTGGGATTACAGTTATGAAATACCAAAAGATGAAAATGAATGGGGAATTGATAAAAGTAAAACGGCAAGACAAAAACCAAAATTTAGAAAATCACAAAGAGTTACAAGTTTTACAAGAGATAGAAGATAACGGAGAAATAAAATGAAAAAGTGGCTTTCAAATGTAAACTTTTTAAAAGGCTTAATTGTTGCTTTAATTGGTGGATTAGCTTGGTTTATAAGTAGAAACATCGCATATAGTGATGAAATAGATAGATTAAAATTTGAAAATGCAAAACAAGACTCATTAATAATAAGTCATTATAGTAGATTCGATTCTTATCAATATATTATGAGAGAATGGAAATGGAGTATTGAAGATGCACTTAAACATGCAGATATAATTTATTTTGAGTCAGGAATATTAAGAACAAAAGAATAGGTCAATAAATGAACATACATAGCAGAAAGGCGAAGGGTAGAAGATTGCAACAGAAAATTAGAGACATATTATTGGAAAAAACACACAAATTTGGATTAGTAGAAGGTGACATTCAAAGTAATGTAATGAATAATTCTGGACGAGATATTGTGTTATCACCGGTAGCAGAAAAAGTAATACCCTTCGACATCGAGTGCAAAAACACTGAGAGATTAAATATCTGGTCGGCGATTGAACAAGCAGAAAAAAACACAAAACAGGATAGAGATCCACTTGTAATAATTAGCAAAAATAGAACAGAGATATATGCAGTAATTAAGCTGGAAAAACTATTAGATCTCCTTTATCCAGAGAGTTAAATTTGATATTTATATAAATATGAAAATAAAGCTTAAAGATCTATTAAAAGAAGATCAAGATGATTTTGAATTGCAAGGAAAGAAAAAATGGCATGGTCTCATTATAGATATAGAAAATAAAAAAGGCTCAATAAGATCTGGTAAAGATGCTGATGGTTCCGCCTGGAAAATAAAAATGCACGCAGATTATGGTAGAATTAGAGGGACAAAGACTAAAGCAGACCAAGAAGAATTAGATGTTTATGTATTGTCAAATGGTGATGCTGAAAATGTTTATCAAATAAAACAAATGAGGGCACCTAATTTTGAAAAATTTGATGAATACAAATATATATTAAATGCAAATTCACCTGAAGAAGCTAAACAATTATATTTAAAGCAATATGATGATAAAAGATTTTATGGTGGGATGATCAGTATTCCAACAAAAGATTTCGTTTCTCAAATAAAAGGTTATATGACTAAAAAACAAATCAAAAATTAAATATGCAATTAAGGGTTTTAAATTTACTTGAAAAAATATTCGATCAACAAGCATTAGTTGGCAAAGACGACAATATTGCATTTTGGTGCCCGTTCTGCAAGAAAGAAGAATATAAGAAAAAACTCATAATTTATTTAGATGAAAATTCTGATAAATTTGGTTGGTGGCATTGTTGGGTTTGTGAGGCATCAAATGATACTAAGGGAAGAAGTCTATTTAAATTATTCAAAAAATTAAATGTTGACAACAAATATTTTTATGAACTTTCTAAAATAATAAGAACAAGTTATAAAAATATCGATTCTTTTTTACAGAACAATTCAATACAATCTATTTCACAAATACAACTTCCAGATGAATTTATACCACTAATAGACGACCAGAACAATCCTGCTTATAGTTATTTAATGGATAGAGACATTCGAGAAGAAGACATTATAAAATATAATATAGGATATTGTAGAGAGGGTAAATATAAAAATAGAGTGATTATACCTTCATATGATTTATTTGGAAATTTGAACTATTTTATTGGTAGAAGTTTTGATAAAAATTGGTTTCCAAAATATAAAAATTCAACATCAAAACACAAAGAATTTAATATAATATTTGAAATGCAAATAAATTGGAATATGCCAATTTTAATAGTTGAAGGTATATTTGATGCGATTGCTGCAAAAAGAAATACAATCCCATTATTGGGCCAAAGTATTGGACAGGGACTCTTAATAAAATTAATAGAAGAAGATGTAAATGATTTAATAATTGCATTAGACTCTGATGCCGCAAAGACATCAATGAAATATATAGAAAAATTTATTTCGGAAGGAATTAATGTTAAATTTATTAAAATGGACAAGCACGATCCAAGTGAACTTGGTTTTGAAAAATTTATAAATTTATATAATAATGCTTCTAATATTGATTTTGAAAATTTAATAAAATTAAAAATGAGGTTTTAATTGAAACTAAAAACTGATATAAAAAATGTTGATAAAATTATTCATTTATCAGATATCCAGATAAGGCTACTTAAACGCCATCAAGAATATGAAGAGGTTTTCCAAAAATTATACAATTCAATAGAAGAAGTAAAAACAGAAAATACAATTATTTGTTTATTGGGCGACATCGTTCACTCAAAAACTGATATGAGTCCAGAATTAGTTTCTATTGCTTCAAATTTCTTCAAAAAACTTTCTGCACTATGTCCTCTTGTAATAGTTCCCGGAAATCATGACGCAAATCTAAAAAATCTTCAAAGATTAGATGCAATATCGCCCATTGTTGAAAGCATAAATAGTGATAGAATTTATTATTTAAAAAATAGTGGAACATTTGACTTTGCTAATTTAGCTCTTGTTCACATGTCAGTTTTTGATGATTACAAAAATTATATTAAAGCAAAAGATGTCAAAGGTAAATTCAAAGTTGCATTATTTCATGGAACAGTAGATGACTCAGTAAATGATTTCGGATATAAACTTAAAAATGAAAATATAAAAACAAGTTTCTTCAATGGTTATGATTTAGTTTTATTGGGAGATATTCATGCACATCAATACTTCGGCGAAAAAATGGCATATTGCGGCTCATTAATCCAGCAGAACCACGGTGAATCAATTAATAAGCATGGATATATTTTGTGGGATTTACAAAAAAATAATTCTAAATTAATAGAAATAAATAATAATTATGGATTTTATACTATTAATATAGAAGATGGAATAATTCCAGAAATAGATAACATACCAAATAAATGTAAAGTGAGAATAAATTTTAATAATACAAATATAGAAGAAGAACAAACTATAATTTCAATTATAAAAGAAAAATATAATCCTATAGAAATTACTAAGAATAGAATTATTAAAGCAAAAGATAATGTAAAAGTAGATGAAAATAAAATTGAAATATTTAACATTCAAGATGTGTCATATCAAAATGAATTGATTGAAAAATATTTAAATAAAAATCATGATTTAGATGAAAAAATAATTGATAAAATAAAAGAAATAAATATAGATACTAATAAAGACATTATACATGAAGATGTTGTAAGAAATATAAGATGGAAACCAAATAAATTTACTTGGTCAAATATGTTTTCGTATGGAGAAAACAATGGAATAGATTTTTCTAATTTAAGAGGTATAATTGGTTTACTTGGAGAAAATGCTAGTGGTAAGACATCTATGATTGACTCTTTTGCATTCTGTTTATATGATAAAACAAGTAGAGAGTCTTCACCAATTGACATATTAAATAATAGAAGTAAAGCATTTGAATGCGAATTACAATTTGAATTAGCAAACAGTAATTATTTCATAAATAGAAATTGTAAAAAAAGAAAGAAAAAGAATGATTATAATATAGAATATAAAGTAGACTTTTGGAAAGACAACAGAGACGATGAAAGCAATAATTTGAATGGAATAAATCGATGGGACACAAATAAAAATATAAACAATTTAATAGGTTCATTTGAAGATTTTGGATTAACATCATTTCATATGCAGAATAAAAATGCCAATTTTGTTGACATTGGACATTCTAAAAGAAAAGATTTAATCATTCAGTTTATAGGTGTTAACATATTTGATAAATTATTAGACGTTTCAGGTGAAAAATTTAAAACAATATCTAATGATATAAAATCATTGCAAAAAGAAAATTATGATGACATAATAAGCGAATTAGAAGATAATTTAGAAATTAAAACTAAACAATACGATGAACTAATATTAAAAGAAAACAATAATAAAGAAGAATTGTCAAGAACATCTAAAAAAATTGATAAAATAAAAAAGAACATAATAAATATTGATCTAAAATTAGATTTAAATGATTTAATTAGCACAAATAAAAAATTATATGAAACAATAAAAGAATATGATAATGATATAAACAAACTAACAATAGAACTTAATACTGTGCAAGAAAATATCAATAAAGAAAGAAGTGAATTATTGACTTTTCATTCTATTGATATCGAAAAAATGTATGAAGAATTAGAAGAATTGAGAAATAAAATTGACAATCTGACAAATGAAAAAGAAAAATTAGAAATAATATTGAAGAATAAAAAAGACAAATTAGAAAAATTAGGCAAACTTGAATATGATCCAAATTGTTGGTATTGTATGAATAATATATTTGTAAAAGACGCAATACAAACTCAGAAAGAAATAGAAAAAGATGAAAATCATTTGTCTGAATTAGATATGCAAATAGAGTCGTTAACGCATATTATTGAATCGAAAGATAATATAGAAAAACAATACGAAAAATATACAGAATTAAAAGATAATATAGAAAAATTTGACAATGAAGTCAATAATATAATGAATAAATTGAATAGTATTCAAATAAAAAAGCAATCAACTACAAATGAAGTGAAAACAAATAATGCAGACATTAAAAAATATAGAGACTCAAAAAATATAATAGAAAAAAACAATGAATTTGAAAAAGAAATAAATTTGTTAGAAGAAGAAAAAAATAAAATAGACAAAGATTTAAATGATATAGTTTCTAATAAGCTTTTAATTTATGGTGAACTTCAAGTAATACAATCAAATTTGTCAAAAAATATAAAATCAAAAAATGATCTATTAGATTTGATGATAGAATATGATTGCTATAAATATTATTTAGAAGCCATAAAAAGAGATGGCATACCACATGAAATTATAAACGAAATAATACCAATGCTTGAATTTGAAATAAACAATACATTAAATCAAATTGTAGATTTTTCTATATTAATAAATTCAGATGATAAAGACATCAATATGTTTCTTGTTTATAGTGAAGATAAAATCTGGCCACTAGAATTAGCGAGCGGAATGGAAAAATTCATTTCATCAATTGCAATTAGAAATGCTCTTACAAAAATATCAAATTTACCGCGACCAAATTTCTTAATAATAGATGAGGGTTTCGGCACTTTAGACAGTGATAATCTAAATTCAATATCAATGTTATTTGACTATTTAAAGACTCAATTTGATTTTGTTCTTATTATTTCTCATGTTGATCAATTGCGAGATTGCGTTGATTCGCTAATTGACATCAGCACACACGATGGATTTAGTTCAATTAAATACCCCATTTAGTTTTTGTTTTTTGTGATATTTATATATAAAATGTATATAAATCATCAACAAAACTATGGCAAGACTTAAAAAAGCAAACACATATCTTGGTTTAAAGAATACCAATACATATATAACAGATGTTAATAATGAAATATTTAATGTTATTGGCACTCCCTCTGTTTTTCCTAGAGGCAAAAGTTATTTTTTAATTTTAGGCTCAGATTTATTAAAACAGAGCTCAAAATTAGAAATAGAGATAATAGATAACTCAGGAAATCCTGTATATCATGAAATAGTAGATAATTATGTAGAAATTACTGGTAGGGCAGTTTCTGTTTGGGTTTATAGTGATTGCGCTTTCGGTAAAGCAACAATGACAATTCTTGGCATTTTAGAAAATGTTCCAGAACAATGGAAAAATAAATTTAATATAAAATATGAAAAAGAACTATTTATAAATCCCAATTTAATAAACAATTCAGATATTAAATTTTTTAATACTCCAAATGTAAATGTAAAAGAAAGATTAAAGAAATATGTGGCTTATACTAATGAAAAGACAACACTATTAACATATAATAGTGGAAGCTTGCTTGGTGTAATTCCTAGTGTAGCAATCGGTTTGAATAAAGAAGTATCAAACATTTATGTCAATGCACCATATGAAATACAACTTAGCGGATCAAATGTAGAATTTAAAAAAGAAATGATAGGAGCAACTGTATTAGTTCCGAATCCAGTCACATATACTTCATCGAGAGATAATTACGCTCACATGCCATATACATCATCTATAATAGATATAAAAAATTCTTATACTGCATATGTAGACGCGCCTTATAAGCTATTGAATAATATTAATAGCATATATGAAACAATACAATTTAAGACAAATGAAAATGAATATTCAATACTTTATACTTCAAATGAAACAGGCTCTGCAACTGTTTTTACTTCTTCATATGCTAAATTTGATTTCAATAATTTACAAACATTTTCTGGCAAAATAAATTCTGTTAGAATACATAAAAAAGATATTGCAACTGAAACAAGTTTTGTTCATGTTGGTGATTTTTTAATTGAACCGAGAGAATTTTTATTAGTAGATACAGATTATAATCCCATTGAGGTGGGTGCATTTGATAGTTCAAGTAAATTTAATTATTGGATAACTTCTTCTATCAATGGTGATTTAATCTTATCTGATTTTGTGACACAATCACTGGACAATAATTATTTATTTAATTCTATTAAAGTTGTACGCTCAAATCAACAATTTAAATTATATCCAAGTTCAAGTTTATTATTTAATAAAGATAATGAATATACTTTAACTGTAAATTTAGCAACTAAGCTAACACAAACCTCATCATCTCTTGAAATTTTTGTTTCTGGCTCACCATTTAATCAAAACATAAATGAATATGGAAGAAAAATCGCAACAATAACTTCTACAGAAGATAAAGTTTTTGGTGAACAACAATTCAATTTCATTGCAGATAAAACAGCCAGAGGCAGTATTTCATTTCATATTAATTCTGGTGAATGGTATTTATCAAATATATCTTTGACGCCAGCGTATGATTATGGATTTAGTCCCGATGAAAGCACAATATTTGTACCATTAAACAATATAAAGAGAAACGAAGTATTAATATTCAAAATACAATATTTAAATGCAAACAATGATATTGCAGATGAAGAAACCTTGATATCTGTTCCCACAAAGTTTATTGGCGCCCCGACATATATTTTAGAAAATGATAATTTACTAAGTGGAAGTTTGTCAATAGGAAATATTTCGGGTTCAGGAATAGAAATTTCAGGTTTAACTTCTGCGTATATAAGATCGGTGGGTTATAAGGGATTTTTAAGTGCGTCACAGCATAACTTGCCGGGATTTATAATATATTCGGGCTCAATCTTGTCTGCGTCTGGTGATGAATATAGAGGACTTGGAATTGAAATACATGCAGGTGGAAATAGTGGTTCTTTAAGATATAGAGTAGATAATAGTGGATCATTTTTAGAAGTTTCAGGTTCTATATATGCTGAAAACGGATATTTTTCAGGAATACTTTCTGCAAGCGAAGGCTATATTGGTGGTTGGAGAATATTATCAAATAGATTAGACAATGCTATAAGTGGAAGCGGAAGATATATTTCGTTAATTTCAAATGTGTCAATTGATCCAGGCGCAGAGTCCTTTGATTATTCTGGTATTGCTGTATCATCTTCTGCTGGATTTGCAGGTTTACTTGCCGTTTCTGGAACTCAAACGACCGCCCCATTATTTGTTGGATCTAAAACAGAATACGGAAGAGCTTCTGGAAGTGAAACTGCATTTTATGTTTTAAATGATGGGACATTGTTTTCTAATTTGTCTAATATAGGCTCATGGAAAATTGCATATAATGAAATCACAAGTAGTGTATGGTTTCAAGACACAGTGATAAAAATATCAAATTTAGATTTAGATGAGGCACCACTTGCATGGGCAGGCTATATTGTTTCGAGATCAGAAGGATCTCATGGAATAATACATTCAAATTTGGCAACACCAAGATTATTTGTTAATTGGCAATATCCATTTTCGGCTAATACTCCCGCATTTTATGTTGATGCAAGTGGTTTTACTTATGCTAGTAGATTATATTTGGCTGATAGCAATCAATATGCTTCTATTATAAGCAACGATACAGCACTATCTGGAAGTTTAGAATATTCACTTGTTTCTGAGAATGCGATAAAACAATATGTTGATAATTCTATTGTTGGTGGTTCAAGTGGAAGTATATTTGGGACTGGCAGTGCAAATTATATTTCAAAATATATTTCGAGTTCTTCATTGGCGACTTCTTCAATTTATGAAAGTGCGGC
>Ga0114946_10002254_pt1 | contig 13267 bp, 7 predicted proteins | sample WalLakDeSediment_FD_88676 | JGI IMG/M metagenome (GOLD analysis project Ga0114946, IMG submission 88676) | Lake sediment microbial communities from Walker lake, Nevada to study Microbial Dark Matter (Phase II) - Walker Lake 11/02/13 Deep Sediment | ecosystem: Environmental > Aquatic > Freshwater...
CTCCCAAGGTATGGAAGCGAACAAATCCCTTGTCATCTATATGTGTCACGATAAACCCGATCTCATCCATATGGGCAGCCACCATAATTTTTTGGCTGTCCGGATTTTTTTTAGATTTTTTAACAGCCACCACACTCCCCAAATTGTCCGTTCTTACCTCATCAACCAGCGGGCTGACCAATTCAACAACTAAATCCCGAATCCGCTTTTCAAAACCTGGAGCCCCAGGTGTTTCACAAATCTGCTTTAAAAGAGGGACATTAATTTCCATAATTAAACCTTTACATTGAACCTACAATTTGGGGTAATATTATCTAATGAATATAGGAAACCTTTGCGTCAATTACTCTGATTATTTGATTTTTTTGACACCGAATTTTATTTGGTTGTTGATGATAATTGATCTGGAGATTTGTTCAAAGTACCAGGGCTTTTTTGCCATTGATCAAAATGCTTTCAAAACCTTTGGTGACATAGTTTTAGATCTTTAATTTCCCACTTTAACAAAGAAACCATGAACAAGAAAATATTGATAGTTGAGGATGATATAGTGTTCTGCAAATTATTGACCCGTTTTCTTACCAAAAATAATTTTGAGGTAATGGATGCACAGAACGGTAAAGACGCATTGGAACTGGTCAACTTAAATTTTTTTGAATTGGCAATTCTTGATTATCGCTTACCTGATATGACAGGAATTGAAATCCTCAAAAAGGTAAAGGAAAAAAATCCAAGTTCAAGGGTTTTATTGATCACACGTTATGGTGACCAGGACGTTGCTGTAAAAGCTTTGGATTCTGGGGCTGATGCTTTTATTTCCAAACCGATTAATCCGGATGAATTATTGCAGGTTATCCAAGGTTTTGATTAAAAAAGCTCCCCAGATTGAGAGCTTTTTTATTTTTTTATCTAGAAGGATCATCTCCTTAGTAGGCCCTGACTGCTTTTCCTTCCATATAATTGGCAAAAGCCCTATTCACCACGCGCATGCCTCCTGAAGTTGGGAAATTACCTGTGAAATACCAATCACCCAAATGGTCCGGTATACACTTGTGTAAATTTTCAACGGTTTGATAAATTACTTTTACCTCTGCCCCGATCTCACTGGTAGTAATGATTTCAGCAATTTTGTCTGAAATTTCCTGATCGCTGAATGGTTCATAAATGGCTTTTACAAAGTTTTCGGCCATGATCTGCTTTGTTGTACATTTTTCATACACCTCATCCATTAAATTGGACATCCCCCTTTCCTTTAAAAGCGCTACAGTGGCCCTGAAAGCTATAAATTCTTTCATTTTGGACATATCAATTCCATAACAATCCGGGAATCTGATCTGCGGGGCCGAAGATACAATCACAATTCTTTTTGGATTCAATTTATCCAAAGTGGTCAAAATACTCTTTTCCAAAGTAGTCCCACGAACAATACTATCATCAATAACCACCAAGGTGTCAATTCCTGCCCGAATAACTTCATAAGTTGTATCATAAACATTAGCTACCATGGCATCCCTGTCAGAATCATTGGTAATAAAAGTTCTCAGCTTGACATCTTTACTGACCAATTTCTCCACTCTTGGTCTGAAGCTCAATAAATCCTCCAAATCCTCCAAATGTGGTTTTCCATCCAACAAAACTTCCTTCCTTTTTGCTGAAAGGTAATCCTCAAGACCTTCTATCATCCCCAGGAAAGCTGTCTCAGCGGTGTTTGGAATATAGGAAAACACCGTGTTCTTTAAATCAAAATCTATGGCCTTTAGAATCTGGGGAACCAGTGCTTTCCCCAACATCTTTCTTTCCCTGTAAATATCAGGGTCAGTACCACGGGAAAAATAAATTCTCTCAAAACTACAGGACTTCTTTTCTCTCTCTGGAAGAATCTCATGCTCACTGTAAGAACCGTCTTTATTGATAACCAGTGCATGGCCCGGAAAAATCTCTTTGATTTGATTATAATCTATATTAAATGCCGATTTGATGGCAGGCTTTTCAGATGCAACAACCACAATTTCATCATCCGCATAATAATAAGCAGGACGGATGCCTGAGGGGTCTCGAACCACAAAACCGGAACCGTTACCAATTATACCCGCCATGGCGTAGCCCCCATCAAAATCCCTACATGACCTTCTAAGTATCCTGGCAACATCCAATTCATCTTCAATAAACGCCGTTATCTGTTCATTGGAGTATTCATGTTTATATTTATCAAAAATCCGTTGGTTTTCTTCGTCCAAAAAATGTCCAACCTTTTCCATTACAGTGACCGTGTCAGTTTTTTCCTTGGGGTGCTGACCAAGCTGCACTAATTTATCAAAAAGCTCTTCAACATTTGTCATGTTAAAGTTCCCTGCCATCACCAGGTTTCTGCTCCTCCAATTGTTTTGCTTAAGGAAAGGATGACAGGTCTCTATACTATTTTCACCATGTGTTCCATATCTAAGATGTCCTAACCAAACCTCTCCGGTAAAAGCAATGTTTTGTTTCAGCCATTCAGCATCCAAAACCGCCTCATCACCTCCCTGTTTTTTGGCTTTCTTAAACTTTTTCTGAATTTTGTCAAAGATAAAATTTACAGCCTGTGGTTCTATTGATCTGTACCTGCTTATATAACGTACACCCGGTTTCGTGTTGATTTTAATATTGGCCACTCCAGCACCATCCTGGCCCCTATTTATCTGCTTCTGCATCAACACATACAGTTTATTGGTAATATAAAGCGGAGACCCGTATTTGTCGATGTAGTATTGGGGATCCTTCCGAAGCCTGATCATTGCAATACCGCACTCATGTTTAATTTGGTCACTCATGGAAATAAGGGTGAAATATTCTGACGACGCAAAGTTAGTTCTTTTTTAGAAGTTTATAGGAGTAAATAAAATTTGGTTAACATTTTATTTTGAACTCCTCTAAAGGCTTTAAAATGCGCTACAAAAAGAATCCCATTTTTTAACCTATCCATATGAAAAGGCTGGGTACTTATTCCCCACTTGGGTAATAAGTACCCAGGACGTTTGGTTGAAACCAAGCTAAATCGGACCAATTCAAGGCATTTCCAAGTTGAATGAATCATGCAATGAGATAAGCATGAGAAAACACTTGATGATTCTGTAATGGGAATAAACCTGAGAGCCTTTGGAATCTTAGCGATGATATTCAGATCATGTTGTTAAGGGCCATTCAGGAAAGAAAAATCAGAAAAAAAGTTTTAATATGGAAATCCCAATCGATGTAAGGATTATTGCAGCGACAAATGAAAACCTCAAATCGCTGAGTAAGGATTCTTCATTTAAAGAGGACCTTTACCTTAAAATGGATAAATATGGCCTAAATTAAGCCAAACTAACCTTAAAATCCTGTTCGATTTTCCTTAGGAGTAAATAAGTGTCCTCAATTAGGTGTAAGACTGATTTTTTCAATTTTTCAGTTTCCCCTTCTTTGATATTCACTTCAATGTCTTTTGCCAAAGCCCCTTCCCTTGCCTTGATCTGAGATAATCTACTGGACATCTGATGCGTAATTTCTCTGATCTTCACCACATCTCCGGTTTTTAGAGATTCTCTTAATTCTGATAAATTGGCATGCGTTACCTGAAGAATATCAGCTACAATTTCCTGTAACGTTTCTTCATCACCCATACAAAATTTCTTGAGGTCAGTAATGTCATAAACCGAAGTTTGGGAAGGAACAAGCTGTTTAATGTCGTTCTTAGCTGAGTTTTTTTTCTTTTTAAGCTTTAACAAAGCGCCAATTTTGGAAATAAGCTGTTTATCGTTGAAAGGCTTCAAAATTAACCCATTAAAACCATTGCTCTTTAATTTATCCTGTTCATCAGCAAAAACATTGGCTGTCATCGCCATTATTGGCAAAGTTTTATACTGGTCCAGGGATCTTAACCTATTTAAAACTTCAATACCACTTATTTCCGGCATCTGTAGATCCAATATGGCAAGATCAAAGTTCTTCTCCTGAAACTTCTCCTTAAATTCAATTCCCCCATGATAGACCGCCACCTTAGCCCTCTCGGATTCCAACAGCAACTTGATCAACTTTAATCCGATCACATCATCATCGACAACCAATATATTTAAACCGGCGAGTGTATACTCAGCAGATACCTCTTCTTCCTGGTCAGCGAATCCTGTAGACTCCATCGGTAAGATCACTTCCATTTTTGTGCCTTTCCCCTTAATACTTTCTGCTGAAATTTTTCCCCCTTGAAGGTCTATTAGTTTTTTTATAATTGCCAAACCCAGCCCGGTTCCACCAAATCTTCTTGTAATGGAACTATCACCCTGATTGAATTCCTCAAAAATCTGGTCCAACATTTCTTCCGACATGCCAATTCCTGTATCTTCAACATTGATATTGAGCAGGTTATCCCTATATTGGATATTTACATTAATTGAACCTTTATGGGTAAATTTAATGGCATTGCTAAGCAAATTATTCAAAATCTGATTGATGCGAAGTTGATCGCCAACCAACCACTTGTCTTGGGGAATATCAATATTCCAATGGAAGCCGACACCCTTTTCTTCCTCCTTAAAAGAATAAAAACTTTTGATGGAAAGGAACAATTTTAAGGGGTCAAAAGCTTCCTTCTCAATTTGAACTTTTCCTGCCTCAAGTTTAGAGAAATCAAGGATATCATTAACAATCCCAATGAGCGTATTGGATGCAAAACCTATCATCCCTACAAATTCCTTTTGATCTGCACTAAGGTCTGATTTTTCCAATGCCGACTGATATCCCTGAATAGCATGAAGAGGATTCCTTATCTCATGACTCATATTGGCTAAAAAATCCTGTTTTGCCTTTGCCAATTTATCTGACTCCTTTTTTGCTTCTTCCAGTCTAAGCCTATATAGGTTGGCTTTTTTGACTTCATTTAGAATACTGTTGACAAAACCCAATGACCCAATTACCCCAAAAAACACCATTACCGCAAGAACGATGGAGACATTGTAGGTAAGCTTATAAGCAGATTGGTTTTTATCATTATAATTTTCCAGTAAATCCCTCTGCATACTGGAAAGCAGTGCCTGAATTTGAGAAAACACCTCTTTGTTTTTTTCTATTAGCCGTGTTTCTAAATCAACAAAATTCCTTTGAAACCTTTGTTCATCCTCAAACATTTCCAACATAAAGCTTTTTAATGCTTCCAGAGCTCCTTCTGTAGTCTCATTCTTAGTATCTTTTGGCTCTCCCTGAAGTTCCCCTAAGTCTTTGACTATCTCCAAAAGTTCCTCCTTGTAATCAACTTCAGTCTGCGACAAAAAGGTCTTTTCCCCCTCAGTTTCATCAACACTCGATTGCTTATTTCTACCGGAAATTTCGGACATCAAATCCCTATTACCAACCCTTCCCAAAAACTGCATTTCACTGAGCTCCTGTTGTCTCTTTATCCTGGTTTCGATGTTTTTTAAGGCCTCCTCGCTGAAAGTTCTGTTGGTCAAATTATACCTCACCTCTTCCAGACCGGCAAACACAACCATCAGTTCACTGATATTGAGACTTATTTTTTCAAAACTCTCCGTGTCATTTTTATCCTGGGCATTCATTTTCAGCCAATCCAAACGGTACTTGACTCTCTTTAGGGTTTCCTCCAAGACTGAATCCTTATCTGATGTTCTTTCTGTCTTGGACATATCCAAAAGATATACGTCAGCCAATAAGCCATTGAGTTGCGTCAGTTTTTCGTTGGGTTCTGATAATTTTTCAACTGTATCCAATAGCTTGGTGATACTGAAATACGTGATTGCACTTACAGTAATTACTAAAAATACTGCCAGGATAAACCCAACCACAACTTTGCTGCCTAACTGATAAGTTTTTCTGCTTTTAAACAAGTCGTTTTGGTTTTTAAATATTTTCAGACAATTATTGTTCCATTTCAGTCAGTTGATAAAACTGTCTATGCCGTTCGGAGATCCAGATAAGGCATCCATTCCCCAGCATGTCTTTCTGCATATTCGGCAATAAAAAACCCTAAAGAAGGTTTGAAGGGCTGTGACTTTAAATGCATATTTGCCTGTTCGGGATTTTTATCGCCTTTGTAAACATTACATCTATGACAGGCAGTTACCAAATTGGTCCAATTACTTTTCCCTCCTTTTGATTTAGGAATCACGTGATCTATGGTAAGTTGCTTTTTGGAACCGCAATACTTGCATTCATGCCCATCTCTTTTAAAAATATTGGCTCTATTGAGAAGCACTCCTTTGTAGGGAATATGTCTGTAATCATTGAGCCGGATGACAGCCGGATATCTAAATTCCCTTGAAACAGTACGGATAATAAGGGATTCATAGTAAGATAAACAACTGACTTTTTCAAGAATAGACAAAACAATGGCCTTTTGAACTGTTACTACCGCAACAGGTGAATGGTCAAGATTCAAGACAAGAACACGTTTTTCCATAAACCTCTAATATAAAATCTTTGATCGGAAAAACCTGTTGTTCAAGTAGATTGTTTTAGTACTTCATTCTGTCTAGCTCTTTTTTTACATCCTTTTCCTTGATGTCCTGTCGCTTATCATGAAGCTTTTTACCCCTTGCCAAGGCAATTTCCATCTTAGCCAATCCTTTGTCATTAACAAAAATCCTTACTGGAATAATCGAAAGCCCCTTTTCTTCATATTTAGATTCCAGCTTATCCAATTCCTTTTTGTTCAGTAATAATTTCCTTTCCCGGACTGCATCATGATTGTAGCTGGATGCCATGGAATAAGGTGCTATATGCATCTGTTTTACATACAACTCGCCTCTTTTGAAATAACAGTAAGCCTCATTCAGAGAAACCTTGCCCTCACGGATAGATTTGATCTCGGTTCCGCTAAGCACCAATCCTGCGGTATATGTGTCCAGAAATTCAAATTCATATCCTGCCTTCTTGTTGCGGATATTGATGATCTTATCAAATTTATTTTTTTTCTCTTTAGACATAAGATTGAAGACCGTGGATGTTAATTTTTAGAATTGGGAACAGCGAAAACCTTAAAACCAAATTTAGAATTTAAGTCTGGCTTCAGGTACTACATCCAGTCCACAAAACTCCCCTTTAAGATATTTATAATGGGCAGCCATGGCAATCATAGCGGCGTTATCGGTGCAGTATTCAAATTTAGGTATGAATATATTCCAACCGAATTTCTCGGCCAAATCATGCAATTCAGTACGGAGACCCGAATTGGCAGAAACTCCCCCTGCGATCGCAATTTCCTTGATTTTATATTCTTTTGCGGCTTTTTTAAGTTTTTGTGTCAGCATGCTGATCAAAGTAAACTGAACCGAAGCACAAATATCGTTCAAATTCTGCTCAATGAAACCCGGGTTTTCTTTTATGTTGTCCCTCAAGAAATAAAGTACGGCAGTCTTTATTCCTGAAAAGGAAAAATTCAGCCCCGACATATCGGAAATAGGAAAACCAAAGACCTTTGGGTTCCCCTGTTTCGCAAATTTATCTATGAGAGGACCTCCGGGGTAAGGCAATCCCAACAATTTCGCGGTTTTATCGAAGGCCTCTCCTACTGCATCATCCATAGTTTCCCCAATAATTTCCATTTCCAGATAATCTTTTACCAACACCAATTGGGTATGACCACCGCTGACCGTAAGGCAAATGAATGGAAATGAAGGTTTGGGATCCTCTATGAAATGGGCCAGGATATGAGCCTGCATATGATTTACATCAATAATTGGTACTCCCAGGGCATAGGCAAATGATTTGGCAAAGGAAACTCCCACCAGTAAAGAGCCCATCAACCCCGGTCCTTTCGTAAATGCAACGGCTGATAATTCGGATTTTGGTACACCGGAAGACAGGATAGCCTCTTTAATCACAGGAACTAGATGCTGTTGGTGGGCACGGGAAGCCAATTCAGGAACCACCCCCCCATATTTTTCGTGTACTGATTGCGTGGCGACTATATTATTGAGTATTTTGCCATCAGAAATTACAGATGCGGACGTTTCATCACAAGATGACTCTATAGCCAGAATATTGATCTTCATTTCTTATTCCTTGAAAAAGAACCCCAAAGTTACGGAAAAATTGCTGAAAGCCTTAAGGCTATTCTTCAAGCTTGTCCTTTCCCTTGTCATTGGAATAATTTTAATAGCGGTAATGCTCCAGATCCCGGGAGTACAGACTTATTTTATCAAGGGATTGACCAATTATATCTCTAAGAATACCGGTTTTGAAACAAGCATTTCCAAAGTCAGGATCCGGTGGTGGGATGCCATTAGTTTGAATGACGTGGTAATTTACGACCTCCATGATAGTTTGATGGTCGATTTGGAAGAAGTTTACATTGATTTTTCAATCCAGGGACTTTTGGATAAAACAAATCCTGGTTTGGACCAAATTAAAATGGAAAAAGGAAATGTCAGATTGATTTTTCATATAAGTGAAAGCGATTTGAATATTGTAGAATTCTTTTCCAGAATCAATGATCTTATTCCGGGACAAAGAGATCCGAATAAAACCAGAGGAAAATTCAACATCGACAACATTTACTTTAAAGAGACTTCTCTTGACATATTGAATTATAAAGCCGATCCTGTTGCCTCTGGCTTTGATTACAACAATTTGAAATTCAGAAACCTTATAGCTGATGCTGATGCTTTTTATTCCAAAGGTCCGGAATTGGGAATGAAAATCAATTACCTAAGAGGTCTGGAATCCACTTCAGGCATGGTCTTTCAACAATTGAAAACAGACTTTACCTTTTCCTCAACTTTCATGGAATTCGATGATCTTTTTCTCCGTTCCAATAAAACGGAGATTAAAGACTATTTGCGTTTTGATTTCGATTCCACCCAATCTTTGTCCAATTTCAACGAAGAGGTACGTATTTTGGCCAGGCTGGATGAATCAGCCTTGGATATTCAGGATTTAAGGTACTTTTCTGACCAACTGCCCAATATTGAAGACAGGATATTTCTCAGTGGTGAAATAAAGGGAAAAGTAGCTGAATTTTCTTCTGACCAATTATTGATCAGATTTGGACAAAGAAGTGCCCTTTTCGGTAAGTTTCAGATAGACGGACTCCCCAATTTGGATGAAACTTTCTTCCAGATGACCTTGATGAATTCAGTCCTTAACAGCAATGATCTTTCTCCCTATATATCAGAGGAGGCAAGAAGGGAGATCAATAAATTTAAGGATATTCGATTTGATACTGATTTTTCAGGATATCTCCATTTTTTTACTGCTAATGGAAACTTCAGAACTGGGATTGGAAATATTATTGGCAGATTGAATTATAAATTTGAGAAAGGGGAACCTACTTTTTCGGGGAAAGTTGAACTTGAAAATGTTGATATAGGGGTTTTGCTTGAGGACCAACAAAGGTTCCAAAAAGTGACGATGACCGGGAACATCAAAGGTAATGGATTTACCATACAGTCTGCCTTATTGGAAATTGATGCTGATATTCAAAGTGCAGGTGTAAACGGATATAACTATACAAATATTAAAACAGATGCCACCTATGGTAAAGATTTATTCAGAGGGAAAATAACCGTTAATGACCCAAATCTCAAAGGAGAAGCAACAGGAGTTTTAGATGTGCGGGATGGAAAAGATTCAATCCGGTTGAATGTCAAAATTGATACGGCCTATCTCAAAGATCTTGGTTTAATGGAAAAAGAAACCTTTATCAGTGGTAAAATTGACATGGACACAAAGGGTGTAACCCTTGATGATATTGAGGGAATTGCCAGGTTCAGCGATGTGAATTTGAGTTATGAAGGAAGAAATTTATTTATTGATAATTTCTTTTTTCAATCCTTATTTACTGATGACTCCAGATTGATTTCTTTGAATTCAGACCTATTGGTTGCCGGGATTTCAGGAAAGTTTAAAGTGCAGCAATTATTGGATGATGTGGAAAATCTGAGTAAGGAATATCTGGCCATACTGACCAACTCTGAAAAGTCTCTATCCAGATTAATCAAAAAGAAACCCGAACCCTATAATATTGACATCAATTTGAATTTCATTGATATCAATCCCATTATCAACCTGTTTGAACCCAGGGCTTCCATTTCAAAAAACACCTTAATTGAAGGGGCATTCTATCAAACTCCTGACAATACCATATTGAATTTTTTCTCCAGTATTGATTCCATTTATTACAATGGTAATTTCCTTTTCAATACCAATCTGGATTTCAACACTTCTAAACTAACCGCCAATGATGATGTTTTGGCATCCTTTTATGTTTTTTCAAAAAAACAGGTTTTAAGTTCCGGATTGACCTTCAACAACATGGCTATGGAAGCTATTTGGGATGAATCAAATATTGATCTCACTTATCGACAAGACCAGCTGGAAACAGGAAGCTACGTTAGAATTAAAAATGAAATCACTATTTATCCGGACCATACAACCATCGTTTTTGAGCCTTCTGAATTAAAAATACTTGACAAAACATGGCGGTTTGACAATGAAAACCAGATTTACATTGCAAACAAAAACTTCTTATTTGATAACATTAAACTTTACAATGAAGAACAATTCATCTCCCTATCCGGTACAATTTCCCCCAACCCTGAGGATGTATTGAGCCTTGAGATTCATAAAGTCAACCTGGATTTTTTCAATACCCTGAGCACAAAAGAATTTCAGGGATATGCAAATGGTCAGTTTGGATTGAGCAATTTTTACCAAACCCTTGGAATAAATGGTCAGCTCAATATCGATGATATGTATATCAATAATTTTCTGATCGGAAATATTGAAGCGGCCACCTATTTCTCCGGTCAGAATATCAATTTGGAAATGAACAATTTCAGGGAAGGTAAAAATGTGATCTCATTAGCAGGATATTTAGGTAGCGTTGATCAGGAGCTGGCTTTAAAAGCCAAATTAAATGAAGCGGACTTATCGATTTTAGAACCATTCTTATCTGATTACCTCACCAGAATGGGAGGAACCGTTTCGGGAGACTTAATCATTGAAGGTTCAATTAACTTTCCGGTGGTTCTGGGAACCGGAAATGTTACAGCCGGCACTGTACTTATCAATTACCTAAACACTTTTTACACGATGGATGGTAATTTAATATTCAATCCCAATGAAATAAGTTTCAGGGAATTGACTTTAAGGGATGTCAACGGCAACAGGGCCAGAATGAGGGGGGGGATTTCCCATGATTATTTCAAAGATTTTATTTTGGATATCACCACTGGTCTTGAAAATTTCCAGGTTTTAAACACCACAATCAGAGATAATGAGTCATTCTACGGCACAGCATACGCCACGGGTTCATTAAATATCTTTGGGGCTGCCAATAATCTTGATATTACTGCCAATGCAACCTCGCAACCGAATACCAGGATATTTATTCCGATTGGTTCATCCAATGTACAGGCACAGGAAGAGTTTATTAACATCATCAATGTCCGGGATACCAGCAGGGTAGTTACTTTTGAAGAATCCGTAGATAAACTTGCCATCAATAATGTAAGAATGAATTTTAATCTGGATGTAACGCCTGATGCCTATGTTGAAATTCAGATTGATCCGAGAACTGGCGAAACCATTCAGGGAAAAGGCAGAGGGGTATTGAATTTATTAATTGATACCCAGGGAAATTTTTCCATGTTGGGCAACTACGAAATTACTGAAGCAAAATATAATTTCTCACTCTATAATATTATCAAGAGGGAATTTATAGTTCAGCCTGGGGGAAGGATTTCCTGGTATGGTGACCCCTACGAAGGGATAATGAATATCCGCGCATTTTACCAGGAAAGTGTTTCTTTACAGAACCTTCAAAACCTTCAGGTCGGAGCAATCGAGGATCCACAAATGAGAAGAAGATTCCCTCTTAAGGTAATAATGGATTTGAAAGGTAACCTTCTTTCACCTGATATAACCTTTAACTTTGATTTTTCAGAATTCCCAACCGAAGGAACTGTACAAACTTATATCTCTGCTTTTCAAAACCGTATTGCCAATGATGAACAGGAGAAAAACCGACAGGTCTTCTCAGTGATTATGATGAGGTCTCTTTCTCCTGAAGGCCAATTTAGCGGAGTAAGTAATATTGCTACCTCCAACCTGAGCCAATTATTATCTTCACAGCTAAACAGTTTTATTGCTCAGGTAGATCAAAACCTTGAAGTGGATATAGATTTGGCAAATTTGGATCAAAATACCTTGGAAACTTTTCAATTGAGGGTAGCCTACACATTTTTGGACGGCAGATTGCGGGTGTCAAGGGATGGAGGGTTCACCGATCAACAGGGAAATGCTGACCTTAGCAGCATAGCGGGTGAATGGCATGCAGAATACTTGATTACAGATGATGGAAGATATAGAATGCGGGTATATAACAGAAACAACTTCAATACCTTTACCTCCCTTTCTTTAACCAGAAATGTGGCTACTTATGGTGTATCTATTTCTCAAAATCTCTCATTTAATTCCTTTGGTGAACTTTGGTCAAAAATAAGGAACAAGGAAAATGAAAAGTTAAGGCTAAACGATACAGATGACTTTTTAAGATATGAATTTGAAGAACAAAATGGATGGAGACCAATCCCCCTGGATAATCTGGATAATAGAGTAAGCCCTTTGGATTATTTAATCGATCAGCCTAAAAAAAATATCAGAAAAGAAGATGAAGACTAAAACTTTTTTGCTTCTCCTCTATTTCTATAGCTGAAACCTTTACAAATTATATGGAAAAAGTAAGTATTTTCTGGTTTAGAAGGGACTTTAGATTGGATGACAATACAGGTCTATTCTATGCCTATACCCAGGAGGAAAATGTTCTCCCTCTATTCATTTTTGATAGGGATATCCTTGATAAGCTGGAAGACAAAAAGGATGCAAGAGTTGAGTTTATCCATTCCCAAATCAACAGATTGAATGAGGAATTAAAATCTTTTGGAAGTTCCTTACTGGTGAAATACGGTAAACCTGCCGAAATCTGGAAATCATTAATGGAAGAATATGATATTCAGACGGTTTATACCAACAGGGATTATGAGCCATATGCAAAGGAAAGAGATAATGAAGTAAAAACCCTTCTAAAACAGAAAAAAATCCAGCTTTTGGATTTCAAGGATCAGGTGATTTTTGAAAAAGATGAAATAATCAATGGCAGTGGTGAGTTTTATAAAGTCTTCACCCCTTATAGTAAAAATTGGTTGGATAAATTCAAAAATACTAACATCCAAACCCTTAGTCTGGACAAAAAAAAGAACCGATTTTTTCAAACTCCAACTTTACCCATACCTACCTTAAA
>Ga0114946_10002255_pt1 | contig 13262 bp, 7 predicted proteins | sample WalLakDeSediment_FD_88676 | JGI IMG/M metagenome (GOLD analysis project Ga0114946, IMG submission 88676) | Lake sediment microbial communities from Walker lake, Nevada to study Microbial Dark Matter (Phase II) - Walker Lake 11/02/13 Deep Sediment | ecosystem: Environmental > Aquatic > Freshwater...
TCACCGGGGTCTCGGGCTCGGGCAAGTCCACCCTGATCAACGACACCCTCTTCCCCGCCGCCGCGCGCGCGCTGAACGGCGCAGGACTCATCGCTGCACCCCACCGGGCGATCGAGGGGCTCGCGCTCTTCGACAAGGTCGTCGACATCGACCAGAGCCCGATCGGCCGCACCCCGCGCTCGAACCCCGCGACCTACACCGGGCTCTTCGCCCCGGTGCGCGAGCTCTTCGCCTCGGTCCCGGAGGCGCGCTCGCGCGGCTACACCGGCGGGCGCTTCAGCTTCAACGTCAAGGGCGGGCGCTGCGAGGCCTGCAAGGGGGACGGCCTCATCCGGGTCGAGATGCACTTCCTGCCCGACGTCTACGTCCAGTGTGACGTCTGCAAGGGCCGGCGCTACAACCGCGAGACGCTCGAGATCCGCTACCGCGGCAAGGGCATTGACCAGGTCCTCGATCTCACGGTCGAGGACGCCCTGCCCTTCTTCGCCGCCGTCCCGGTGATCCACCGCAAGCTACAGACCCTCTCCGACGTCGGCCTCGGCTACATCCGCCTGGGACAGAGCGCGACCACCCTCTCCGGTGGCGAGGCCCAGCGGGTGAAGCTCTCGCGCGAGCTCTCCAAGCGCGACACTGGACGGACCCTCTACATCCTGGACGAGCCGACGACGGGGCTGCACTTCCACGACGTGAAGCACCTCTTGGAGATCCTCCACCGCCTGCGCGACGAGGGGAACACCGTGGTGGTCATCGAGCACAACCTCGATGTGATCAAGACCGCCGACTGGGTCATCGACCTCGGCCCCGAGGGCGGCGACCGCGGCGGCGAGATCGTCGCGACCGGGACGCCCGAGCAGATCGCGGCGCACCCGGGCTCCCATACCGGCCGTTTCTTGCGCCCCCTGCTCGAACGGGGGTGGTAGCCGACCGGCACCGCACCAATCTGGGGAGCGAGCCGCGGCACGCCCCTGCCCCGCGCAATCGGCCGCGAGGAAACGCGACTTGGCACAGATCGATGAAATACCAGAACGAGCCCGACTTTCGACACGACAGACCCGAATCGCTCGGCGTCCTCCTAGTCAACCTCGGCACGCCGGACGCGCCCACGGTGCCGGCCGTGCGCCGGTATCTCGCCGAGTTCCTCAGCGACCCGCGGGTGGTGGAGCTGCCCCGCCCGCTCTGGTGGCTGATCCTGCACGGGGTGATCCTGCGGGTGCGCCCGGCGCGCTCGGCCCACGCCTACCAGTCGGTCTGGTCGGCGGACGGCTCACCGCTCCTGCACTTCTCCCAGCGCCAGGCCGCCGCCCTCCAAGGGTTGCTGAGCGCGCGGATGCCAGGACCGGTGCGGGTCGAGCTGGCGATGCGTTACGGCAATCCCTCGATCCCCAGCGCGCTCGCGACACTGCGCGCGGCCAATGTCCGGCGCCTGCTGGTCCTGCCGCTCTATCCCCAGTACTCGGGCAGCACCACCGCCTCGGTGATCGACGCCGTCGGGCAGGAGCTGCGCACCTGGCGCTGGGTGCCGGAGCTGCGCTTCGTCACCCAGTATCACGACGATCCGGCCTACATCGCCGCCCTGGCCGAGAGCATCCGCGCCCACTGGGCCGAGCACGGCGAGCCCGACCGGCTGCTGTTCTCCTTTCATGGCATCCCCAAGGACTATTTCCTGAACGGCGACCCCTACCACTGCCAGTGCCAGAAGACCGCCCGCCTGACCGCCGAGGTGCTCGACCTGCCGAAGGGGCGCTGGCACCTAACGTTTCAGTCCCGGGTCGGAACCAAGGAGTGGCTACGTCCCTACACCGACGAGGTGCTGAAGGAGTGGGGGGCGGCCGGGGTGAACAGGGTCCAGGTCCTCTGCCCGGGGTTCTCCGCGGACTGTCTGGAGACGCTGGAGGAGATCGCGGTGGAGAATCGCGACTATTTCCTTCAGGCCGGCGGCGGGGACTTCGGCTACATCCCCGCGCTCAATGATCGGCCAGCGCACATGGCCATGTTCGCCGGCCTGGTCGCGCGCCACACCGCGGGCTGGCCGGAGGCGGACGGCGGGGACGGCGTGAGCTGGTCGCCCGAGGCCCTGGCCCAGCGCCTGGCGCGGGCCAAGGCGATGGGCGCTGAGCGCTAGGCCGCCGTCCCGTCTGGGGTCACTGGGCGTCGGCGTCCAGGGCGAGGTCGGGCTCGGTCTCCTCGGATCGCGCCGGCTGGTCGGCAGGCGACTCGTGGATCATGGCCAGCCCGCCCAGCGGCGGGAGGTCGATCAGGAGCGAGTGCGGCCTCCCCATCCAGCTCACCGGCTCGGAGGTCACGCCCCCGCGATTGCCGACATTGCCCCCACCATAGCCCTCGGCATCGGAATTGACCGCCTCGCGGTAGTGCCCGGCCAGCGGGACGCCGATGCGGTAGCCGGTGCGCGGGACCGGGGTGAAGTTGAACACGCACACCGCGACCTGGCGCCCGCTGCGATCCTTGCGCACATAGCTCAGCACCGACTGGGAGCTGTCGTGGCAGTCGATCCACTCGAAGCCGTCGCCGCTGAAGTCCAGGTCGTGCAGGGCCGGCTCGCCCTGGTAGAGCCGGTTGAGATCGGCGACCAGGCGGTGCACCCCCTGGTGCTGGGGGCGCTCTAGCAGGTACCAGTCGAGCTCCGCGGCGAAGTCCCACTCGCGCCCCTGGCCAAACTCGCACCCCTGGAACAGGAGCTTCTTGCCCGGATAGGTGAACATGAACGTGTAGAGCAGGCGCAGCGAGGCGAACTTCTGCCAGGCGTCGCCCGGCATGCGGTCGAGGATCGAGCGCTTCCCGTGGACCACCTCGTCGTGCGAGAAGGGCAGGACGAAGTTCTCGGTGAAGGCGTAGAGCAGGCCGAAGGTGAGCTGGTCGTGGTGGTAATGGCGGTAGATCGGGTCCTTGGACATGTACGACAGGGTGTCGTGCATCCAGCCCATGTTCCACTTCATGCTGAAGCCCAAACCCCCGAGGTAGGTCGGGCGCGAGACCGCCGGCCAGGCGGTCGACTCCTCGGCGACCATCAGGGTGCCGGGGTGCTGCTCGTGGGTGACGGTGTTCAACTGGCGTAGGAACTCGACCGCCTCCAGGTTCTCGTTACCGCCGTACTTGTTGGGGATCCACTCGCCCGGGTTGCGCGAGTAGTCGAGATAGAGCATGGAGGCCACGGCGTCGACGCGCAGCCCGTCGAGATGGAGCTCCTCCAACCAGAACAGGGCGCTGGAGAGGAGGAAGTTCTTCACCTCGTTGCGGCCGTAGTTGAAGATCAGCGTGCCCCAGTCCCTGTGCTCCCCCATGCGCGGGTCGGCATGCTCGTAGAGCGCCGAGCCGTCGTACCAGGCGAGCGCGAAGGTGTCGCGCGGGAAGTGCGCCGGGACCCAGTCGAGCAGGACGCCGATGCCACGCCGGTGCAGATGGTCGACGAACCAGCGGAAATCATCGGGTCCTCCGAAGCGGCTGGTCGGGGCGAAGTAGCCGGTGGACTGATAGCCCCAGGAGGCGTCGAGCGGGTGCTCGGTGATCGGCAGCAGCTCGACGTGGGTGAAGCCGGCCGCGAGCATATAGTCTGCCAGCCGCTCGGCCAGCTCGCGGTAGTTGAGGAACTCACCGTCGGCGGTCCGCTGCCAGGAGCCCAAGTGGACCTCGTAGACCGACATCGGGCGGTGCTGCCAGTCGCTCTCGGCGCGCGCGCGCAGCCAGTCCTGGTCGCCCCAGGCGAAGTCGCTCTCGGCGCAGATGATCCCGGCGGTCTCGGGGCGGCGCTGGAAGGCGTTGGCGTAGGGATCGATCTTGGCGTGGGTGTTGCCGGCGCGGTCGCGCACCTCGAACTTGTAGAGTGTCCCAATCGGGACCGCGGGGATGAAGAGCTCCCAGACCCCGGAGCCGCCACGCACCCGCATCGGGTAGACGCGCCCGTCCCAGTTGTTGAGCTCACCGACCACGCTCACCCGCTCGGCGTTCGGCGCCCAGACCGCGAACAGCACCCCGGCGACCCCATCGACGGTGCGCGGGTGCGCGCCGAGGAAGCGGTAGGCGTGCCAGTGGCGGCCCTCGCCGAAGAGGTGCAGGTCGAAGTCGCCAAGCAGCGGCGGGAAGGTGTAGGGGTCGTGGCGGTGGTGGACCTTGCCCTGGGCGTCGTACCAGTGCAAGCGGTAGCGTTCCGGGACCAGGCCCGGGTCGCCCTCCCAGACGAAGAGGTCGGTGCCCTCGACACGGGCGAGCTCGACCCCGCACTCTGGAATCCGCACGCGCTCGGCCTGGGGCAGGAGCGCGCGCACCGCGCAGCGGCCGCCCTCGACGTGCCGGCCGAGCACTTCAAAGGGGTCGTGATGACGGGCCTCGAGGAGGCGCTGCAGCGGCAGCGGGAGACGGGCAGAGGGCAGGGTTCCGAGTGGCATGGGGGGTCTTGAGATCGCTCGATGGCGGGGTGGAAGCCACACGTCGCGGCGGGTAAAAATGGTAGCATAAGCCGGCGCTCAAGGACGGCGGGTATATCGATCTGACCCGCCCTGTGTGGCCTTGTAGCCTTCGCGCCGGCCGGGCGAGCCGGGCCTTCCTAATCAGATCCGGATGATCACAATCACCGCTTGCGAGGGGACCCAAGCCATGCCGGAATCGAGTCCGCGTTTCGTCAGCCGCCTGACCCGCAACACCCTGGCGCTCATCCTCGCCGGCGGCCGCGGCTCGCGCCTCAAGCACCTCACCAAGTGGCGCGCCAAGCCGGCCGTCCCCTTCGGCGGCAAGTTCCGCATCGTCGACTTCCCACTCTCCAACTGCATCAACTCCGGCATCCGTCGCATCGGCGTGCTCACCCAGTACAAGGCCCATTCCCTGATCCTGCACATCCAGAAGGGCTGGGGGTTCCTGCGCGGCGAGTTCGGGGAGTTCGTCGAGCTCTGGCCCGCCCAGCAGCGCATCGCCGAGACCGCCTGGTACGCCGGCACGGCCGACGCCGTCTTCCAGAACCTCGACATCATCCGCAACCACAACCCGGACTACGTGCTGATCCTGGCCGGCGACCACATCTACAAGATGGACTACGGCGCCATGGTCGCCCATCACGTCGAGTCCGGGGCGGACATGACCGTTGGCTGCATCGAGGTCGATCTCGATACGGCGCGCGAGTTCGGCGTGATGACGATCGATGAGGACCAGCGCGTGCGCAGCTTTCGGGAGAAGCCAACGGACCCTGATCCCATCCCCGGGCACCCGGACGCCGCCCTCGCCTCGATGGGGATCTACGTCTTCAACCGCGCCTTTCTCTTCGAGCAGCTCATCCGCGACGCCGACACCAAGGCGTCCAGCCACGACTTCGGCAAGGACATCATCCCCGCGGTGATCAACAAGTACCGGGTGCTGGCCTACCCCTTCCGCGACGTGCGCAGCGGCGCCCAGGCCTACTGGCGCGACGTGGGCACGGTCGACGCCTTCTGGGAGGCCAACCTGGAGCTGATCGGCGTCACCCCGCCACTCAACCTGTACGATGACACCTGGCCGATCTGGACCTACCAGGAGCAGCTCCCGCCGGCCAAGTTCGTCTTCGACGACGAGGACCGCCGCGGCATGGCGGTGGACTCCATGGTCTCGGGCGGCTGCATCATCTCCGGGGCCACGGTGCGCCACTCGCTGCTGTTCTCCAATGTCCGGGTCAACTCCTTCGCCTATGTCCAGGACGCGGTGATCCTCCCGGACGTGGACGTCGGGCGCAACTGCGAGATCCGCAACGCGGTGATCGACCGCGGCTGCCGGATTCCCGAGGGCATGGTCATCGGTCGCGACCACCTCGCGGACCGCAAGCGTGGGTTCTATGTCACCGAGCAGGGGGTCACGCTGGTCACCCCCGAGATGCTCGGCCAGGAGGTCAACTATGTCCGCTGAGCGCGGCACCCGACCCAAGCGTCGTGTCCTTTCGCGGGTCAAAGGCCGGGCCCTGGCCGCTTGCTGATGGCCGCCGACAAGCCACCTGCCGACTGCCTCGACCGTCGCCGTGCCGGCATCCTGCTGCACCTGACCTCTCTCCCCGGGCTCGGCCCCTGCGGGTCACTCGGCGCGGAGGCGCACAATTTCGTGCGCTTCCTGGCCGCGAGCGGCTTCACCGTCTGGCAAATGCTGCCGGTCGGGCCGACCCAGGGCGACGGCTCGCCCTATCAGACCAGCTCCGCGCACGCCGGCAGCCCCCGGCTGATCGCGCTGGAGCCGCTGCTCGAGCACGGCTGGCTCGACCAGCTTCCGCCGCCCGATGACGAGCCAGAGGCCGCCAAGCTGGCCGCGCTGGCACGTGCCTGGCAGGGCTTTCAGCAGCGCGCTGAGCCCGCGGACCGCGAGGCCCTGGCCGCCTTCGCCAAGGCCCAGGCGTACTGGCTGGACGACTACGCCCTCTTCCGCGCCCTGCACGAGGACCGAGACAGCCCCTGGTGGCAATGGCCGGAGGCCCTACGCCACCGCGAGGCGCGAGCGCTCGGCCGAGCGCGCAGCCGCCTGGCCCAGGCGATCGACTACATCGTCTTCGAGCAGTTCCTGTTCTTCACCCAATGGCAGGCGCTGCGCGCCCATGCCAAGGGGCTCGGCGTCAAGCTCTTCGGCGACATGCCGATCTTCGTCGCCCACGACAGCGCCGAGGTCTGGGCGCGGCAGGGGGACTTCGATCTGAACCCCGACGGTAGCCTGCGGGTGGTCGCCGGGGTGCCCCCCGACTACTTCTCGGCCACCGGCCAGCGCTGGGGCAACCCGCTCTACCGCTGGGACCGCATCCAGGCCGATGGCTTTCGCTTCTGGCTGGCGCGGATGCGCACCCAGCTCGGGCTGTTCGACATGATCCGGATCGACCACTTCCGGGGCTTCGAGTCGTACTGGGAGATCCCGGCGAGCGAGGAGACCGCGATCCAGGGTCACTGGGTGAAGGCACTGGGCGATGAGCTCTTCGAGCGGCTGCACCAGCGCTTCGGCACCCTGCCGCTCATCGCCGAGGACCTGGGGATCATCACCGACGCGGTCGACGCCCTGCGGCGTAAGTACCGGCTGCCGGGCATGAAGGTGCTGCAATTCGCCTTCTCGGGCGACAGCGACAACCCCTATCTACCCTTCCAGCACGACCGCGACTCGGTGGTCTACACCGGCACCCACGACAACGACACCACGCTCGGCTGGTACCGCAGCCTGGACGACGGCCAGCGCGGCTATGTCGACGCCTTCCTCGGTCATCCGCGCGAGGAGATGCCCTGGCCCCTCATCCGCAGCGCACTGGCCTCGCGCGCCCATCTCGCGATCCTGCCGATGCAGGACGTGCTCGCCCTCGACGGCGAGCACCGGATGAACATCCCAGGGACTTCCGGAGGCAACTGGAGCTGGCGCTTCCACTGGGAGCAGGTGCGCACGGGGCTGGCCCAGGAGCTGCGCGAGCTGGTGCGACTGTACGCCCGCTGAGGGGGTCCCGCGAGCGCCCCTCGGGAGCGGGTCAGTCCCAGCGCAGACGTGAGCCTTGGCGGTACCCCGCTCCACCTTTCGCCGCCGCGGCCTCAACCAATCGACCGGACAGCCACAGACGCAGGGTTTCCAGCTCCTCCTCGCAGAGGAGGTGGCCGTAATTCTGCAGTGCCTCGACCACCCGCGCGCGGTTGGCGAGGGTCACCGCCTCGTCGTTGGCGAGCAACGCGAGCAGTCGAACGGTGTGGGCGAGGTCAGGGAATCTGGGCGATTCAAAGGACTCCCCCGCCACCTCGTCCCCCGACACCCAGTGCGGAGCCGGTACCATGGGACCCGATCCCAGAACGGTCGTCCCCTCTGTCTTCATTGCCGTCCTCCCTCGCGGTACGGATACCGGCCTCGCGGGCCGGCGTACCGCTGTTTTTCGATGTCTCGGCCCAGCCCTTGGGAGACCCTGACTCATTGGCCATCCTGGTCGAGCGTCCCTCGAGACAGGGTGTCCCAGCGCCGCTATCTCCACTCATCGGCGACCGGAGCGGGCGGGGCGCCCTGCCCTACCCGGAGAAGGTCGAATACCTGCCGTTTCCCTTGGCTTCACGCCCTGCGGCGGAAAAGATCGCCCCGGTCCCGGACCGGGGCGCAACCAACCACCGAAGGAGACATCATTCGCCCCCAGCCACCGGCCCAGCCGCGTCCATCGCGGGCGGGCGGGAGGGGGTTTCTGTTCGCTGCCTGCTCACGCCGACCTCTGCTGCGGGTTGGCCGCCCGGCACGCCGTTTGTCAAAAGCCGGTACGATCCGGCATCGGCCGCCCAGCTCGCCTCGACCAGCGCGCCGACTGCCAACCCGACACGCGCTGACGCGAGGACCGCTCGGGAGGGCGCTTGACGCGAGTCACACGGTAACCCTTGGTGGTAGACACTAGACGAGGGCCCAGCACCAAAACGCGACTCGGTTCACACCCCGCCCGCACCACCCGGACGCATTGTCACAATTGTGATACCGATCACGAATTTCGCGCCGCCGATCTCTATCCTTAAGGTCGCGGCGGTTCCGGCGGCCAAGGTGTTTTGTGCTCGCGGTCACGGAGCAGGAGCAGCAGGGCAGCTTTAAGACTCAAGCCGCCCCTGCGGCAGAGGGAAATGCCGCCAGGGTCAAGCGCTCCAGCAGGGGGGGCCTGGCGCCCCTTGGAAAAGGCGCAGCGAACTGTTAAGTCCCGTCAGGGCGAGGACGAGCTCAGGCTCCTCGGAACCGCGTCGGAGGCCGTAGACGACCATGCCGCAGTCAGCCCATAGCATTGCCCGGAGACCTGAGGTGCCATCGCCGGCCGTCAACAAGTTGAAGGTGTCGGTCGCCGACCTGAAGATCGGCATGTACGTCTGCGAGCTCGATCGCTCCTGGCTCGAATCCCCCTTCGCCTTCCAGGGCTTCCCGCTACGCACCCAGGCCGACATCTCGGCCGTTCGCAGCACCTGCGCTTACGTCTATATCGATCTCGATCTGAGCGCGCCCCTGGCCCTCGGCGGCACGGATGCCGCGCTGCCCGCGGTACCGCCGACACCGCCGCGCAAGGCCGAGCCGCAGCCCGCCGCGAATGCCGAGATCACCAGGTACCCCGTCAAGCCGAGCCCGGTGGCCTGGTTTCGCCGCGCCCTTCGGGGCGGCAGGTCGGAGCCGCGGCTCCCGGCCGAGGTCGTGCACTCCCTCGAGGTCGGACAGCGCGCCTTCGACGCCACGGCGCGCATGGTCTACGGCGTGCTCGAGGAGGTCCGCTGGGGCGGGAACGTGAACCTCCCGACCGCCAAGGAGGCCGTTTCCTCGTGCATCGAGCAGATCACACATAACCCGGACGCCATGCTCTTGCTCGGGAGCATCCGCGACAAGGACGCCTATACCGCCCAGCACAGCTTGAGATGCGCCATCCACGCCATGGTCCTCGGCCACCGCCTCGGGATGTCCCGGGGCACCCTCAAGGACCTCGGTCTCGCGGCGCTGCTGCACGACGTCGGTAAGCTGCGCGCGCCCCCGGAGATCCTCAACAAGCCTGGACGTCTGACCGCGGACGAGTACCGGATCATGCAACGTCATCCCGAGCAGGGGCGGGATATCCTGCTCGGTTGCGACGGCATCAGCCGTTCGGCCCTGGATGTGGCTTATTCCCATCACGAGCGACTGGACGGCTCGGGCTACCCCCGCGGCCTCAACGAGCCCGAGATCGGGCTATTCGCCAAGATCGTTGCCATCACCGACACCTACGACGCGGTCACCAGCGACCGGATCTACGACCAGGCCCGCACCTCGATCGAGGCCGTCAAGCTCCTGCGCTCGGCGAGCGGCAACCTCTTCGATGCCCGCCTGGTCTCCGAGCTCGTCGAGGCCATCGGCATCTTCCCGCCGGGCAGCGTCGTGCAGCTCAACAACGGCCATTTTGGCGTAGTGATGCGCAGCAACCTCGCCTACGAGTTCCGCCCCGCGGTCCTGGTGCTCAAGGACGCCCGGCAAGAGAACCTCACCCCCTATTTCGTCGACCTCTCCGACGTCACCAGCAAGGCGGCGACCGGCCGCCAGATCGCCCGGATGCTGCGCCCCGAGGAGTGCGGCATCGACCCGCGCTTCCTGCGCGATCAGGCGTTCCTGCACGCCATTGCCGCATAGACGACGCCGGTACCGGCCCAAGTCCGACTCGAGGCGACGGCGCCCGAGGTGCCGGGGTGCCCGCCCCGCATGCGGTTCTCAGCGCACGCCCATATGCGGCCCGTTGCGGTTTCTTTGGCAGACGAAACACATCGGTATTCAGAGTGTTCCTGGCCTGTCAGGGTGCCAATACATTGTCAGCCACCCAACCAACTGAAAATAAAGAGCCGGGACACCGCGTCTCGCCGGCCCCGTGCTGACGCAGTGACAGGACGGCCAGTCATCAGCGTCTCCTCACCCGGCATGACACCCGTGTCGCCCCGGAGGATGAAAACACGGCTGTCATGCCGGGTTTCCCTCACCCCGGCCCTCTCCCAGCGGGAGAGGGGACAAGGAGCGCCTTCGGCGCATTTTCAAGGTAACCGGTCGGCAAGCCCGCCCAATCCCGCCTATGTTTTAAGGTGCCCTTCCTGCCACCACACCAACGGAGGAGACACCTCATGACGGACATCATCGGACTCCTGGCCGAAGAGGCCGAGGACCTGCTGGGCCATGGGAGCCGCGGTATCCTGAATTCCCTGCTCCACCTGCCCGGACCTGACTTCGTCGACCGGGTGCTCGCGACGAGCGACCGCAAGCCCGGTGTGCTGCGGTCGTTTCAGTCGCTCCTCGACCACGGCCGCCTCGCCGGCACCGGCTATCTCTCGATCCTACCGGTCGACCAGGGCGTGGAGCACTCGGGCGGGGGCTCGTTCGCGCCCAACCCGATCTACTTCGACCCCGAGAACATCGTCCGTCTGGCGATCGAGGGTGGCTGCAATGCAGTCGCCTCGACGCTCGGCGTGCTCGGCTCGGTGAGCCGGCGATACGCGCACAAGATCCCCTTTCTGGTGAAGCTCAACCACAACGAGCTGCTCACCTACCCGGAGATCTACGATCAGACCCTGTTCGCGAGCGTCGACCAGGCCTTCGACCTGGGCGCGGTGGCGGTGGGCGCGACGGTCTATTTCGGCTCCGATGAATCACGCCGCCAGATCCAGGAGGTGAGCGAGGCCTTCGCGCGCGCCCACGAGCTCGGCATGGTCACCGTGCTCTGGGCCTACCTGCGCAACTCGAGCTTCAAGAAGGAGGGCGTCGATTACCACAGCGCCGCCGACCTCACCGGCCAGGCCAACCACCTGGCCGTGACCATCGAGGCCGACATCGTCAAGCAGAAACAGGCGACCAACGACGGCGGCTACACCGCCATCGGCTTCGGCAAGACCCACCCGCGCGTCTACCAGGAGCTCTCCGGCAGCCACGTCATCGATCGCGTCCGCTACCAGGTCGCCAACTGCTACATGGGCCGCATCGGCATGATCAACTCGGGCGGCCCCTCGGGTAAGGACGACTTGCACCAGGCGGTACGCACCGCCGTGATCAACAAGCGTGCCGGCGGTATGGGTCTGATCTCTGGGCGCAAATCCTTCCAGCGGCCGATGGAGGACGGTGTCGCACTGCTCAACGCCATCCAGGACGTCTATCTGTCCCCTGAGGTAAGGGTCGCCTGACCCGAGCCATCGTCTGCTCTGGGAAGGCTCGAGACGGGGTTGCAGGCCCCCCGTGAGCGCACCGCTCGGTGACTGCCCCACCCCCATTCCGACCTTCCCCCTTCAAACCGGGAGAGGAGTGAGAAGAGCAGGAGCCGGGCCGGCCGCGGGGCTCGGCCCGCCCTGCCCGCTCGGTGGCGTCGCCGCCCTTGACGATCCGGCTCTCCGCCGCTAATCTGCCGCCTCCCGCACGGCTACGTAGCTCAGTTGGTTAGAGCGCAGCACTCATAATGCTGATGTCGGTGGTTCAACTCCACCCGTAGCCACCAGAAAGCCTGATCAGGACAGCCGCCTCGCGCGGCTTTTATTTTGCGCGGACGGTCTTGGGCGGGCCTGTCAGGCCAGACTGGCGCCGGGCGCGCCCCTGCTGGCGGCAAGGGCTTGGGCTCGGTGGACTCGTCACTCCGGGCACGCGGGGCGCTCATCCTTTTGGGGTAAGTCGTGGATGGCGCCGAGGCCAGTGCTGACGCGGAGCCTCGCGCGTATATCATTGACTGATACCGTTTGGAGATCCTCAATCGGTGCGAGGCCGACACTCGCCTCGGTTTCGACGCGAGCGAGTCCGATCCCCGACCGATCACCCGGCACCACCGAGGCCCCTATGCCCCAGTACCGCTCCCGCACCACCACCCACGGCCGCAACATGGCGGGCGCCCGCGCCCTGTGGCGGGCCACCGGCATGACCGACGGCGACTTCGGCAAGCCGATCATCGCCATCGCCAACTCCTTCACCCAGTTCGTGCCCGGCCACGTCCATCTCAAGGACCTGGGGCAGCTCGTCGCCCGCGAGGTGGAGAAGGCCGGCGGCGTGGCCAAGGAGTTCAACACCATCGCGGTGGACGACGGCATCGCCATGGGCCACGGTGGGATGCTCTACAGCCTGCCCTCGCGCGAGCTGATCTCCGACGCGGTGGAGTACATGGTCAACGCCCACTGCGCCGACGCCCTGGTGTGCATCTCCAACTGCGACAAGATCACCCCCGGGATGCTCAACGCCGCCCTGCGGCTCAACATCCCGGCGGTGTTCGTCTCCGGCGGGCCGATGGAGGCGGGCAAGGTGAAGCGCCAGGGCAAGGTGATCCACCTCGACCTGGTCGACGCCATGGTCGCGGCGGCCGATCCGAAGGAGTCCGACGCCGACGTCGCCGAGTACGAGCGCTCGGCCTGCCCGACCTGCGGCTCCTGCTCCGGCATGTTCACCGCCAACTCGATGAACTGCCTCACCGAGGCCCTGGGGCTTTCGCTCCCCGGCAACGGCTCGCTGCTCGCCACCCACGCCGGGCGCAAGGAGCTCTTCCTGGAGGCCGGTCGGCTCATCGTCGCGCTCGCCAAGCGCTACTACGAGCAGGACGACGAATCGGTCCTGCCGCGCTCGATCGCGAGCTTCCTGGCCTTCGAGAACGCCATGAGCTTGGACATCGCCATGGGCGGCTCGACGAACACGGTGCTGCATCTCCTGGCTGCCGCCCAGGAGGCCGGGGTGGACTTCACCATGGCCGACATCGACCGGCTCTCGCGCCAGGTGCCGAATATCTGCAAGGTCGCGCCCGCGACGCAGAAGTACCACATGGAGGACGTGCACCGCGCAGGCGGGGTGATCGGCATCCTCGGCGA
>Ga0114946_10002257_pt1 | contig 13257 bp, 15 predicted proteins | sample WalLakDeSediment_FD_88676 | JGI IMG/M metagenome (GOLD analysis project Ga0114946, IMG submission 88676) | Lake sediment microbial communities from Walker lake, Nevada to study Microbial Dark Matter (Phase II) - Walker Lake 11/02/13 Deep Sediment | ecosystem: Environmental > Aquatic >...
AAAGCCCCGTCTGTTGTATACGGACTACTTGTTTTACCTTTATAAAAATCTTTGATTGAGTATTTCATATTTATTGTCTAAAAAATGTTGGGAAGGGTCCGACTTTTTCTGTTGGTGTCGCACTCTCCTCGTCCCCCCAAGTTATTAAGCTGTCATTACCTGCGTTGTATTCTGCTTTTATCCAAGCGGCGGGGCGAATAACACTTGAAACCTGAACCTCATCCATCCATCCGTCAAGAGTTCTAATTCCACCTTCCTCATTAAAAATTCTCAAAAGTTCTGAATGCCTTGCTGAACCAGCTGGATTTGTTGTGCTATCCCAACTTCTTTCAACGCCATTTGTATATATTTTGGGGACATTAGCAGTGCTGTCGCTATTATAAGTCAATACCACATGAAAAATTGCTTCTTCCCCGAAAACATTTCCATCGTCATCATCTAACCCCCAAGCACCAGCTGTTGTTGAAAAACGGTGCCTGAACCAAAGATTATTATTGGCAACATTAGTAACTACAAACTCCCAACCGTATGACACACTACTAACAAGCTTGTGTTGGTCTAACATTCTGGCATAACCTGATGTTGAACCACTTTTACCCTCATAACTATCTAACCGGACCCAAAATGATACAGAACCACCGCCTTTAAATAATTCAGCAATAGAGGCATCGTCGCCGACACTTATAACATCGTTAGCGGCAGTAGTTTTTTGTGCTTTGGCTATTTTTCCGTCTGCTTGAATTGGTCTATTAGCGGCAAGTTTATCCCCGTGATTTGCGTTAGAAGTGCTATCTTCTATCGTAGAAGTAGTTTTATCTTTCATATCAGACCTAAACTTAAAATTACTATCCCAAACTAACTTTGCTGGCGTGCTTTGGGTTTCGCCTATGTAGTCGGTATTGTCGTCTTTGGTGCTGTCGTAGTAAATATAAAGGTCTGTGTCGGCATCGCTGGCTATACTTAAATCGCTTTTAGATACCCAGATTTCGGCTAATTTGTTAGTATTATCCCAGCGTTCTATTTCAGCGTAGATTTCAGTTGTGCCGTCTGTTTTGGTTATGGCTATCTTTTTTGAACTTGCCCCTACTTCGGTGAATATACTTCTGACATCTTTGCTTCCTAAACCAACTGATTCCCCCAACTTTAAAAGAACTGGAAAAGCAGTTAATGCCGCATCTATCTTAGTCTTGTCTACCGTAATCTTCCGCCTTTTTTTCCAAGTTCCTAACCAAGCCATAATATTAAAATACTTTAGCCCCGTCAATCGTCACCCCCGTAACGGGAGTTCCGTCTATTGTTATTGATTTTACTTCTTGTCCGTCTATTGTTATATTTGTGCCTTCTGCCTCAGCCGTATAGGTGGCGTAGATGGAGAATATAAAGGAAAGACCACTATCAACTTCAGTCCAAGGGTCTTCTGCTTTTCTTGTGGCATAACTTCCACTGCCTGTAGTTGATTCATTATATGTTCTTCTGGCATCGCCCGAATCATAAACAATGCCTCCCCGACTATCAACAGCGTCTTCACCGTTTCCAATCCCAGCCAAAATTAAATCATCTGCAGTTAGTTCTTGGGAACTACCAGTAAAATCATTCCAAGTAGCGGTAGTAGTAACCGTAACCTCTAATCTTTCAATTAAAACTAATAAATCGTGTGTGTCTGCTCCAGCACTGTCTTCATCATATATCGTAGCCGAAATATCTACGGTATCTGATGTTCCCATATTTAATTTTAATCCAAGGGTTATTTTATCTAAAGTTCCATCTTTACTGAGATTAAAATGCTGACCAGCGGAGGAAGATGTGTCATTATAATAATAGAACAAATAAAAAGGCCCCGATTCACCCAAACTCGTATACCCAAAAGTATCATTACTCTTAATCGGATAAACTGCTTTGTCTAAAAAGTTCTGTGGGATTTCTACCGAGTAAATGCCATTTTCTATTTTCAAGTTGCCCCAAGTTTCTTTTCCTTCTGCGTCTATTAATTTGGGTCTGAATATATGCCCTACTTTTCCGCACTTGTATTCTGTCCCACCTTTCCAGTTAGTTTTAGGAGTTTCAGCATAAACGGCATAACTACCTACAACATTTTCAGGTCTTTCTGCTATAACATTTCCATCTTTGTCGTAAATGTGTGTTTCGTCTGCGGTTTGTCCTTCTTCTAACTTTTCCTCGTTAAGCGGTGGCTGGTAATAAAACTTTACATCTTTGCTTTGTAGGGTGAATTCTACTTTGTTAGTAGCCGGTTTTTCTTTTAAGAACCAAACTAATTTATAGCTGTCTTCTACTGGGTAGAATTCTATCGCTACATCCCCTTTGTTATATATTATCTTGCCGTCTTCTTCTTTGACGCTTTCTTTTGATAAGGTTTTGTCTGATAAACGGATACTATAATTGCACTCGTTATCCCAGCGTTGTATTTTAATCTGCGGTTCAAACTTATCGCTTTTATCATCGCCAATAATAACATCTAACCTGTCTTTAGGGTTTGTCTGTGCTTCTTGTATCCAAGTTGTGTCGTTAATCTTTTCCATTACGATGTCTTAAATTGAATTATTCCTGTGGCACCAGTGCCATCCTTTATAATCTTCCAACTCCCGTTTTTTAATTCTGTTCCGCCAGTGTTTCCCCATGTTGCTAAATTATCTATAACTGAACTTACTGGTCCTTTTACTGGTCCAGTTGCCCCCTTCGTACCTGTTGCCCCCTTCGGTCCCGTTGTGCCCTTTGCACCAGTTGTGCCTTTCGTGCCCGTGGTTCCCTTCGGTCCTGTTGGACCTGTGGCTCCCTTTGAACCCGTGGTGCCTTTGGTTCCCGTGGTTCCTTTGGCTCCCGTAGAACCCTTGGCACCAGTAGCTCCTTTGGGTCCCGTAGCTCCTTTAACTCCCGTAGTTCCTTTAGAACCAGTTGTACCCTTTTCTCCTGTTGTGCCTTTAGTACCAGTAGTGCCCTTAGTACCCGTAGCCCCTTTTGGTCCAGTGGGTCCTTGAACCCCTGTTGTACCAGCTCCAGTAGGTCCTGTTGGTCCCCTTCCAGTTGGTCCAGTAGGACCAGTAGTCCCTGCTCCTGTGGCTCCTTTTTGTACTAATAAATCCCAGTGACCTGTGCTTGTTGGCGCTTGTCCCGTGGCATCTTGAATACAAACATAGCCCGAGCCGTTATATTCTACACAATCATTAACAGAATATGGTCCAGGAGATTCCCAGGCACCTTCCCAGGGATATTGGGTTCCAGTCGGTCCTCTGCCTGTTGGACCTGTTGGACCCTGAGCCCCTGTGGTTCCTGCTCCTGTTGTACCTTGGGCTCCAGTTGGACCAGTAGCGCCTCTTGCGCCCGTTGTTCCTGTGGTTCCTGCTCCCGTAGTTCCTGCTGGTCCTGTTGGTCCTGTTGGTCCTGTTGGTCCTGTCGAACCCGTAGAACCCGCTTCTCCTGTAGCTCCAGCCGCACCTGCCGCACCATCTGCACCCGTAGGTCCAGTAGCCCCCCTATCACCAGGGTCTCCTTCGGCACCAGCATCACCTGTGGTTCCTTTAACTCCCGTGGGTCCAGTGGCACCCTGTGCCCCATCTGCTCCTTCTGCTCCAGCCGGTCCCGTTGACCCAGTAGCGCCTTTTTCACCAGTAGTCCCTTTTGCCCCTGTCGTTCCAGTGGTACCCTTATCACCAGGGGTTCCTTCTGCTCCCGCTGGACCAGTAGTACCCTTGGCTCCGGTCGGTCCAGTAGCGCCAGCTCCTGTAGCTCCTGTAGGTCCTGTAGGTCCTGTAGTTCCAATAACTTCTCCTGTTTCACCTTTGTCTCCCGTTTCACCTTTAGCACCTGTAGGTCCAGTTGAACCAGTGGGTCCAGTCGGTCCAGTAGGACCTTGGACTCCAGTTGTCCCGCCGTGCCCAGCAGCACCCGTTGGTCCAGTGGGACCCGTGGCACCTTTTTCACCAGTGGTTCCTTTTGGTCCTGTGGTTCCTGTTTTACCAGTAGCTCCATAACCTGTAGTACCTTTGGGTCCAGTTGTACCCTTAGGTCCAGTAGAGCCCTTGGCACCAGTACTCCCAATTCCAGTTTCACCCTTTAATCCTGTTGGCCCCGTAGGCCCCGTGGGACCTGTGGTTCCCTTACTTCCTGTTGTGCCCGCACTACCAGCCGAGCCCGTACTTCCCTTCGCACCCGTTGGTCCTGTAGCTCCTTGGTTTCCAGTATCTCCTTTGGCGCCTGTGGGGCCCGTAGCACCCTTAGTACCCGTTGTACCCTTAGCGCCTGTTGTGCCCTTGGAACCCGTTGCACCTTTTGAGCCCGTAGGTCCTTGAGCTCCCGTAGTGCCTGCACCGGTGGTTCCCTTTGGTCCAGTGCTTCCTTTGGGTCCAGTTGGTCCAGCTCCAGTGGGACCAGTAGGTCCTCTGCCAGTCGGTCCTGTGGGTCCAGTACTCCCTGTAGCACCGGTTGGCCCCGTTGGTCCTTGTGGTCCGGTAGCACCTATAACATTACTTTTGGCCGCACGATAAACAACACCGTCCGCTTTTCTTTGAACAGCAATTTCATCGTCAGCCGCAAGTGTTACTAATTCGCTTAAATTTTTAATTTCTACTTTATCTGACATTTTTATGATTTATTTATATTGGTATAGGTAGCGACTTTTTTATCCTTGTCCGTATAATCATAATCAAAAAAGATTATTTTTCTTTTAAGATGGTCAACGACATATTTGCTGTCGTGTGTTCCCCAAAAATAATAGAGTAGGTTTCTTACCCTTTTTGCAAAACTGGCTATATTTTTTGCTGCGTATGTCCAACTCATTTTTTTATTAAGAAGCCAAATAGGTAGGCGTGCTGGTGCTCAGTTTTGGGCATCACCTCCGCTTCCCCGTATGGTTTTAATAATCCTTCTAATTCCTTTTCATTAAAAGACCAAATATGTTCGTCTATTGAGAATCTACCTTTATCATCGTGAGGTACTGATATTGCCAGCGTCCCGCCTTTTTTAAGTATCCTGACAACCCCTTTTATTATTTCCGCTGGTTCTTCCATATGCTCTAAAATCTCCCCCATAACAATATAGTCAAAAAGCTCATCTTTAAAGGGTAAATCTCTAATATCCCCGATTATATAATTTATATTTGAAAATCTGTATCTTAAACTTTCTATCAGTTTATTCGCAAAATCCATTCCCCAGATATCTCTGCTTATTTGCGAAGCCAACTGACAGCAAGTTGATAAACCACAACCTATGTCTAAAAACTTACCCCCCTTGAATTTCCCTATTAAATAACCTTCTCTTAATGGTTGGGAATAATCTATTTCAAAATTCCTTCTACCGAATGCCCTGTTATAATATTCGGGAATATTTACACTCGGATTAAAATTAACTCTTGGCATTTCTTATAAATAACACGTTTTCATTAGTTGCTATGTCTTTGAATTTTCTCCAGGTTTTAGCGTTATGTTCCCAGCTCATTTCCGCCATTAAACCAAGTGCTTCCTTAAAATTGGCGTTGATATTAAGAGCCATTAAACAATTAACCCTTGCTTCTTCGCCCCTGCCCAAAGCCCAATAACACCTTGCCAGCATCAGATATGCGTCTGCCTTTTCTGATAAAAATGTTGACTTGGTAATATATTCTTTGAGCCAATAAGTGGCGGTGATATAGTTTTTACGATACCAATATTCCCTGCCCAAATAATACAACTCTCTCACCCTATCTCCTTTCCCCACCTCGCTTAAAAGTATTCTTAATGTTCTGTCAGGGTCTAATTCGTGTGCTTGACTATATCCGTATCTTATTTTAATATCGCTATTCATCTGCCCCCCTACCGTCAAATGATTATGGATAGCCCCTACCCAATATACCTCGGGGTCTTTCTTGAATAATCTGGGAAACCAGTTTGAGTGTTCTCCCGAAACCTGGCTTACATTTATCGCCCTGAATCCTTGTCCCTCCGCTTCCATTATTACTTTTTTAACTTCTTCTATCGGGGTTAAAAGTTCTTCATCGGCATCTATACTTAAAACCCAGTCACTACTTGCCTTTTTAAGTGCGTGGTTTCTTGCTTCGGCAAAATTATCTTTCCAGTGGTAATCATTAAAAACATTATTTGTATAACACTTAGCTACCTCTATTGTATTATCGGTTGAACCAGTATCAACCACTATTATTTCATCAACCCCCTCAACTGATTTAAGGCAAACATCAAGATGTTTACTCTCGTTTTTAACTATTAAAACCGCTGATAATGTCATATTCTTGAATGTGTTCTTGGTCTTATTCTTACTCGCCTATCTTTATTTCTTTTGGCAATGAACTCGTTAAGCATTCTCTCATATTTTCTGATGTTAAATTGAAGGTTCTGCTGTATCTGTTGGTTCATATTCTTACCGATAGAAAATTCGTAAGCCACCCCGTAAGAAATAGCCGGGTGGAACATCTTGGGTATGCCCGGTTCTTTTGTTGTGTCAGTTGTGGCAAATTCTGAAATATCTCTTGAGACATAAACCCTTAATCCGGCAGTAGTCGTAACCTGGGAAGCACTCGGTGTTGGGAATAATAAAAGAGAATTACCCACTATGTCGTATTCAATAGGAAGCCCCCCAGTGGCGTATCTTTCAAGGTGCGGAGTTAGTGTTTCTTCTGATTTATCTATTTGTTTAAGGGTTCTAAAATTACCATCACTGCCTTTTACTTCTACCCTTTCAATACTCAGGGCTGTTGTTGGGATAGAATAATCCTGTTGGTCAGCCACCAAATTACAGGTAGCCATAGGTAGGGTTGTATAATTACTGTCATCAAATTCCCAATCTGAGCTGTTCTTCCACAACACGAAAGACAGGTCTCTTAACTTAGTGTTAGCTGACCTGAAAAACTGGCTAAACGGAAGCGTGGTCGTATCCGTAATGCCTATACCAAGCAGGTCTAGTGTGTGGTGGTATATGCTGTCGTGGATATTTGCCGTAGAATATATTTTCATAAGTCTAATGTTTCTCCGTATATTTTAGGATACTTTTCTTTAATTTTTTTTAATTGTTTTTCGGCTTTATGCTTTTTAAGCGTAAGGTAGAATAACTCTTTCAGGCTTTGGGTAGTATGGTGGTCTGATATAAAATCTAAATGAACCCAAGTTTTGAAGCCCGCCTTTTTTGCCCTTACACAAAAGTTAAGGTCTAATCCCCTTGTTTTTATCCCGTCTTTATCATACTCATTCCTAAACGGGTATTTAAGGTCTGGATGTTCCAGTACTTTTCTTTTGATAATAATACAACCCGTTCCTGTGGCATCGCAGTCCTGTAATCCCGTTCTTGTTAAATAATCATCTACATCAAACATTCCGTCCTTGTGCTGTCTAAGAAATAAGGGCAATAACTTATCATGCTGGTAAACAAACATCAGTGGTGTAATAATATCTTTATCAAAGTCGGCTAACTTTAGTACATTCATTGGCGGGATAATATCGCTATCCACCATCATTAAGAAGTCGCAATCTGTCGCAAGGAATTTTGCCACTATCGTATTCCTATTATTTGAAATAGGTTTTTCGGTAGGATACGACAAATGTATCCTGTATGTTTCCTGTTGAATTATTGAATTAAGAACCTGCGTTAAGTCTGTCCTTAATGTGCCCTGATTTAATACTGCTAAATAAATACTCTTTTGTTTTATGTTTGGCATAATGTTTTAAATTCTTTTAATATTGATTCTTTTTCATCATCGTAATAAATTTCTTCGCCCATAAATGGGTGATTCCAAATAGTGCTTATGTTTGTCCCGTGAATTATAGAGCAGTACATTCCTGATGGCAGTTCTTCGGCATCAAACTTATCGGGTATATCTTCGTGGCTTTTAAATCCGTTCTGGTACTCGTATCTTGCCTTAGCGTCTAAATAAATATCTCTCGGGTACATTATTGTATAATTCTGCTGGGCTTTAGGGTTGTTCCATTTAGCCATTTTATCTTTGCAGTCATAAGCATATCCGTCTTTCATAAATAATGCCCCCCTGTTTTTAAATGGCTTCGCCCTTACTGTCTCTACGAACTTTTTATGAACCATGTCATCGCTGTCTAAATGCGTTTCATAAACATATTCTGTATCAACCTTAATATGTTTAAGGGATTTTTCCGTTCTTTCTATTAGGTCAGAGTTTCTTTCTTCCGCCCTGTCGTCATACATTATCTGCCCGTCAAAAGTCATTATGTAATTAAGCCCCGATTTATCAAGAACCTTTCTTATTTTATCGGTTATGGGGTTTTCTTTTTCCTGTGGTCTAAAACACAACCACCACAGAAAGTCTTTATCTGTTTGGCTTTTAAGGTTCTGAACTGTGTACTTCTCAAATATTTCCGACCTGTGGTCGTACCATTCTTGACCCCTGAATCCGTCAAACTTACCCCTGCCGGTAAATGTTGTTTGGAATACAAGTGTTGGTTTCATAATGTTAATTTAATTAAATACCCGTAGGTTAGCCAAGGTTCTACATCCCACTCTTCTTTTGTTATCTTTCTTATTTCGGCATTAGGAAACATCTTTCTCCAGTTAACTGCCGTTCTATTATTCCGTATTCCGATTAGTTCGTCTTCACACCAAAGCTCTATAAAAAATACCTGCCTCTTGGCTACCCTCAATATTTCGCTTATCACCCTCTCAACATCTTCTTTCGCAAGCATACAGATAAGGGCGTTAGTAAATACTATATCAAAAGATTTGTCCTTAAAGTGTATTCCCCTGCCATCTCCGTAGGTTGTTATTGCCTTTGAGAGATATGGCCTGCTCTCTGTTAAAATATCAGAATCTACATCGATACCCACTATTCTTTTGTCGGGATATTTTTTTTCAAGTGCCGACAAGCTTTCCCCGTAATAGCACCCCACCTCTAATATGCTTTCAAAATCTATATCAATTTCATTGGCAATAATAAACTTTGACGGTCTGAGTTTCTCGAAACATTCTTTAACATTCATTTTAATAAGGGTAATCAACTTTAAAAGATGTATTAAGCGGAAAATCAAACCCCTCTTTTTCAAGAAACTTTTTCCCCTCATCTGTAATTTTCCCCTGGCAAAAACTATTAACTACTTTTATAACCCACTCGTCTTTCATCATAACAAATGGCTCTAATTTAATAGTTCTCTCAAATCCGTCTATTTCTGTCTGCCAAATATTTTCTCCCTCTTTTAGTATTTGCATCAGGGTCTCTCTGTACCAAAACCCTAGCTGGGTACTAACTCTATATGGGTCTGTCCCTACATGAATTAAGTCCGGGTATTCTCTAAATTGCGAGAAGTTAGTTTCGTGCAGGAATGGCGTAATCCCCAGTTTAAGTATATTTTCCTTTTTCATTATCTCAAATAATTCAACAACCCTTTTAGTATTTACCTCCTCGGCAATCAGCATATCTTCAAGGTGTAAGTAAATATACGGAGCACCTATTTTACCCAATGCGCTTTTTAGGTTTGTCGCCCAACTTTGGCTCTCCTCTTTTATTCCCTCTGCTCCTGGATGATATGGGTTTTCAGAAATAAGATATGTTTTAAAGGGACAATCTTTCCAGTATTTTTCTTTCAGGCTAAAAAATGGCTCCCACAAGATACTATACTTATCGCAAGACGGCACAATCATTGCTACTTCTTCCATGTTTCATTTATTTGTTTTACCGCTTTTAATAATGGGACGCTAACCTTATTGTCTTTGGCGAACTTCAATAGTGCGTCTAAATCTTTTGGCAGGCATTTACCCCCGAATCCCCTATAGCCCTTGTGCCAAATATTTAAATGGCTTCTACCCACTCTTTTATCCGCCGCCGCCATCTCTTTTACATTGTCGTAATTTATCTCTGCGGATTGGCACAGGTCGTATATTTGGTTGGCGAATATCACTTTCGTAGCAAACCAAGCGTTATTGTAATACTTTGCCATTTCCGCCTCTTTGGCTGGGACTATTCTTTCAAAGGGAGCCAGTGGAAGCATCAGCATAATATCTTCTGCTACTGTGTAGCTTTCTTTGGTATATCCTATTATCTGCCTGTCGGGGTATCTCATATCCTGGTCTGCGGTTGATTCAGTTAAGAACTCTGGGTTGAATAGGAACTTATGTTGTGGATATTTCTTTTGCAGATAATCTGTTGTACCAGGAAGAACCGTTGACTTGATTACTATTATTTTAGGAATCTCTGTCTCAGTTATGTCTTCCGGTATTTCCGGTGGGTACATTCCTGGATAAGTTTTCTCAATTCTTGGTTTAAGTTTTTTAATACAATCTTCTACTGCCGTTAAGTCGCCATTATTTGGCGTTGGAACGCAGATGAACACCACATCGGTATTATTAACATCGTTTATGTCGCCTATTTGCTTAGGAGGGTCATATAGAACAGGGTCTTTTAATACGCCCGCTAATGCTCCCCCAACCATGCCAACGCCCATTATTGATGTTTTTAATTCCATAAATATTGTATTATTTTTCTTCTTCTTTGGGGTTCCAATACTTCCTTTCGCACCACGGAAAGTTATTAAGCTTTTTAAGATAATGAGCCCTTGCTTCGTAATTCGGCGATTTTATATGTTTCAGTTTTTCTATTAAAGCGACCAACTCATCTTCCGTGTTATAGCTCCAAACCTTTTCGTAGGGTATTCTACTGATGGGATATTGCCCCATTAAGATTGATTTAGCCGTAACCTCACTAAATCCATCATGCTCATTTGTTCTTAGCCCGCAATGATAGTGCATTATGTGATTATTAAACTCCCCCTCTGGCACCTTTCCGTGATACCAAATATTCGGTATTTCTTCGTCAACTGTCGCCAATTTATCCGTTAAGGGGATTCTCTGTCTGTAAAAGAAGTGGTCTGATTGGTCAATCCCATAAAGGTGGAATGTAGCATCGGGAACCCTTTTAGCAACTTCTCTCACTAAATCAAATCCATATTCGTTTTCCCTATTAGGATGGGCACATATAAATATCTGCGGTCTTGTGCTTGGGTGGAATGAAACTGGAAAATTATTAACATTATCAAGGAACGAGGGGATAATCTTCACGTCTTCAACCCCGCATTTCTCAAGGTTTTTCGCCTCTATTTCATTCTCACAATAATGGCTTGCTGGGTTATTCTTAACAATCCTTCTTTTCTCATAATCTTGGGCGAGAAATAGAACATCACTACCGCACCAAAATACTGCTTTATACCCCTTATAGGTGTTAAAAACCTGATAATCTCTATCATTATAAAGCCCGAAAAACAATAGTGGTTTAGTACTGTCAATGCCTTCCCAATCTTCTAATTTCCAAGTATAGAGAACCCTTAACTTGAAACTCTCTACGCTTTGGCTGACTCTGACGTGTTTAATTTCTTTGTCTGACATAATATTTCTTTTATTCTTTTATCGTATGTATGGTTTGCCAAAACAAACTCTTGACCTTTTTTAGCTATTCTTATTCTTTCCTTTTTTGATTTAAGGAACAAATCAATAAGATTAACTATTTCATCCTCTTTGGTATAGGGGATAAAATGTTCTCCCTCTTTGAGCCCCTGTTCGGTAAGCCCGTAGGCTCTTGGGTGGATTAGAAATCCCCCGTTAGCTAATACGGTATAAATCCTGTCTGACCAGAAGAAATCATCAAAGGGGAACATCGGAGAAACTATAATTTTGGCTGACTTACACAATGATGCCATTTCTTTTTCAAAGCAATTATTAAACACCTTAAACTTATCGGTAAAGTTGTTTTTTAAGTGTTCGTATAATTCTTTCCTTCGGCTGTAAATCTTTCCTATAAAGGCGACATCACACTCGTACTCTTTTTTTGCCCCGCCTTTAAACTTTGTCCCTGCTGGCGGTAAGAAGTGAATGTTTCTCGTGTCAAACCTTTTAATCCAGGTGCCGTCTGACAGAAATGCCATATCGGTTTTCGGCAATATGCCCACCAATAATCTGGCGTAATCTGTCCATACCTTGTTTAATAGCCATAGGACTTTTTTACACTTGATATTATCAAGCATCACCTGTAGCCTCTCAACCATTAACATAAAGGTTATTTCATCGTAAACCTCAAAGGTTCCGTGAAATAAAAGCATGTCAGAGTTATTAGCCTCTTTTATGGTTTTTCTAAAGACATTCGGGTCTTTTATATCAATGAACTTTACTTCCGCCTGTTTCTTTAATGCCGACAAAATTTGCTTATCTATTGTCGGCGGATAGGCATCTTTTATATTTCCTAAATAAGTAATTCTCATAATTTCGTTGTCGCTTCCAGACGCTCTCAGGCTTTTCCCGTCTGGTTAAAGCCCGAGAAGCGACATTAACAAGGATAATAATGTTTATTGAGTTTTAGAAATCAATCTAATACCCCTATAAGAGTCACCAAGTTTCTTAACGCCGTACATAATGTCAGCGATGTAAGTAACCCTAAGTGCCTCAGACTGTTTCTCTTGTAATCTAACGCCCGATGGAGTTCCGCCAGGAAGGTTGCCTAATGCGAAGGCTACTGCCCTTCTGTGAACCAAAAGGTTTCTGAATCCAAAACGACCAGCTCCGTAAGTTCCTTCACCCCTGTCTGTTTTAGGAACAAGGGTAGAAATAACTACCGGAATACCGTATAACACACCGTGGCTTCCCTGAATAAGGGATGGTTTTCCGAATTGAGAAGCGTCATACAATTTCTGAACCGCCAACACTTCACCGTAGTATGTCTTTGGGTGAAAAAACCAAATACATTCATCACGTGGAATGCTGTAGGATTCAATAATAGAAATTGCTGCTTCTAAGTCGGAAGACTTAATACCTGCCTTAGTGGCTATAACGGACCTTGATGGATTGGCCGATGTAAAGATACCAATAATGCTGTTTTCAAGCTGTTTTGCCAAAGCGTGAGCCATATTTTCGGCATAAATTTCCTTAATACGGTACTGCTTGGCAACCTGTGCGGCTTGGAAATCGGCAAATACTCGTGCTACACCCTTCCAAACATTTATATCAAGAACAGTTCTAGTATCAGTAACAATGTTGGCGGTAATGCTACCAGTAGTGGTAGTAATATCACCAGGAGTATAAATAGCGTCATGTGGAATATGAACACTTTTACCACCCTCTGTTACTTCATCAGAAAAGTTCTGGAAAAAATTGGCAAGGTACAGCTTCTCTTTGAACATCCGGTCAATTACAGGACTCCAAATATCAGGTCTATAGACTAAATATGTCTGTCCTCTCGGTGTCATTGCCATTTACTTATATTCCCGTACTCTCTTCTTCTGCTATTGAGGCTTCGTATGCCTTGAATTCCTCTGA
>Ga0114946_10002258_pt1 | contig 13252 bp, 9 predicted proteins | sample WalLakDeSediment_FD_88676 | JGI IMG/M metagenome (GOLD analysis project Ga0114946, IMG submission 88676) | Lake sediment microbial communities from Walker lake, Nevada to study Microbial Dark Matter (Phase II) - Walker Lake 11/02/13 Deep Sediment | ecosystem: Environmental > Aquatic > Freshwater...
AGCACCGCGGCGATCTCGCGGTAGGTGTTGCCCCGGGCGATCTGGCGCACCACCTCGAGCTCGCGGGTCGTGAGCCGCGCGTGGCGGTAGGGATCGGGCCCCGCCGCCTGGCGCGCGACCTCGGCCAGGAGGCGCGGCGGCGCGTAGAACTCGCCCCGCACCACCGCCAGGATGGCGTCCAGCAGCTGCGACTCCAGCGCCGACTTGGGCACGTAGCCGGAGCCACCGGCGTCCAGGAAGCCGCGCACGAACTCCGGGTCCTCGTGCATCGACAGCGCGACCAGGCGCGCGCTCGGCGCGACCCGCCGCAGCGCCTCGGCGGTCGCGACGCCGTTCATGCCCGGCAGCGAGAGGTCGAGCAGCACCACGTCGGGCGCGAGCCGCGGCACGCGCTCGAACGCCTCCTCGCCGCTCTCGGCCTCGCCGACCACCTCCAGCTGGTCATGTGCCTGCAGCAGCGCGCGCACGCCGGCGCGCACGATGCCGTGGTCCTCGACCAGGAAGACCCGCACCGGCGCGCACCGGGTCGTCACAGCGGCAGCCTCGCGTGGACGCCGCAGCCGGCGCCGGGCGCGCTCTCGATGCGCAGGCTGCCGCCGAGCAGCTCCATGCGCTCGCGCATGCCCGCGAGCCCGATCCGTTCGGCCGGCGCCAACGTCGCCGGATCGAAGCCGACGCCGTCGTCCTCCACCACCAGCTGCACCGAGCCGTGACACGCGGTGGCGACGACCGAGGCCGCGCGCGCCCGGGCATGCCGGGCGACGTTGGTCAGCGCCTCCTGCGCCACGCGGTAGAGCGCCGTCTCCGACTGCCCCGGCAGGCGCGACGGCAACGCCACCAGCACGCTGACCGCGACCCCGAAGCGCTCCTCGAACTCGCGGGCGGAGCGCTGCAGGGCCGCCGCGAGCCCCAACTCGTCGAGCACGGCCGGGCGCAGGTCCAGCGCGATGCGACGCACGTCGGCCAGCGTGGCCGAGGTCAACTCCCGCAGCTCCGCCAGGGCCGCGGCGTCGGGCCGCTCGACCTGGCGGTCGAGCCCGATCAGCAGGGCGGTGAGCGCCTGGCCGATCTGGTCGTGCAGGTCGCGCGCGATGCGGCCGCGCTCCGCCTCCTGGGCGGTGAGCAGCGCGGCGCGCAGGCGCGTGCGGTGGGCCCCCTCCTCGGCCAGCCGGCCCTGCAGCCGGCTGCGCTGCAGCGCCACCCCGACCACCTCGGCGACGCCGGCCAGGAAGGTGTCGGACACCGCCGGGCCGCCATGCAGGCCGAGGACGAGCTCCCCCGCCAGCGGGACCAGGCGCCAGCCGTCGTGGCGGCACACCGCCCCCGCGGCCAGGACCGAAGCCAAGAGCGCCTCCTGCGGGCTGCCCGTGCAGCCCTCGTCGCCGCACGCGTCGAGGACCCGCAGCGGGCCCCCGTCGGCCGGTCGGACCCAGGCCTCGCCGAAGGCGAAGGGGACCGACCCGACGACCACCCTCAGCGCCCGCGCGACGACCTCCTCGGGCGGCGGCGTGCCGTCGAGCGCCCGCGCAAGCGCCCGCAGGGTCTCGATCTCGCGGGGGCCATGAGGGTCCTCCCGCGCGCTCGTCGCCGCGGCGTCGGTCAGGCTTCGCCCTCGTCGCTCCGGACGAGCAGGAAGGGTCGCTTGGCGCGCCGCAGCGCCCCCTCCGCGACCGAGCCGAACATCCAGCGGTTGAAGCCGCGCCTGCCGTGGGTGCCCATCATGACGAGGTCGTGGTCGCCCTCCACCTCGAGGATGGCCGGCACCGGCGCGCGGTTGTCCACCCGCACGGCCGTGGCCCGCACGCCCACGCTCTCGGCCACCGCGGACGCCGCCTCCAGCGCCTCGTCGGCCATCGTCTTGAGGTCGTCCCACAACTGCGCGGAGTAGGGCAGCGCCTCGGGGCTGGCGGTGCCGGTGGTGAGCGGGTTCTCGAGGGCGTAGAGGAAGGTGATCTCGGCGCCGATGGCCTTGGCCAGCTCGACGGCTTCATGGACGGCGCGCATCGCACACGCGCTGCCGTCCGTCGGGACGAGGATCCTGCGGTACATGGCGCACCTCCCGCGCGATTCGCGCGCGGGCCCCACGCCGAGGCAGACGCGGGCACCACGTCGACGCGATCTCGCCGCACCCCAGTGTAGGGCCTCGAGCGCCGCGCCGGGACCGACCGCGAACCAACGTGTAGGTCTTTTACCGACCCACGCGCGCTCGTGATGCGGTTCACTAGAGGCACCGGTACACGCGGGCCGCTGCTGTGGTTCGCCACCGGATCCGGTCACCGTGACCACCCCCGGCAGCCCGCTCACGGTGACCGGACCTCTTTCGTGCCGAGCCGGGCACCCTGCTAGCATGGAGGGGCCCCGCAGCGCGCCGAAGCCGCCCTCGAGAGCCGTCGCGTGCTCGGCTGCGCCGGTTGGACCGAGGGAGGGACCCCATGCGCATCCTGCATCCGACCGACTTCAGCCACACGGCCGAACTCGCTCGGGCGCTCGCCCTCGACGTCGCCCGCCGCGCGGCCGCCAGGCTCCACGTCGTGCACGTTCAGGCCCGCTTCCAAGAAGGCCACGGCCGCGCCTACCTCCCGGCCCAGGGCGACGCCGTCAACCCCGAACTGCAGCGCCGCCTGGACGACGAGCGTCAGGCCGAGACGAACCGCCTGCGGGCGCAACTCAACCAGTTGGCCGACGGCGACGCGACCACCGAACTCGTGTGGGGCGAGCCGCTGGCCGAGCTGCTGCGGCTGGCCCCCGAGTACGACCTGCTGGTGATGGGCGCGCACGGCCGGACGCCCTTCGACGCGGCGTTCCTGGGCGGCGTCGCCGGCCGGGTCGTGCGCCGCAGCCCGACGCCGGTCCTGACCGTGCGTGAGGCCTGCAGCGTCCGACAGGTCCGCCGCCTGCTGGTCGCGACCGACTTCGAGGAGGCCGCGCTGGCGGCCTGGACCTTCGCCAACTGGTTCGCCGAGCGCGCGGGCCTCAAGCTGGTGCTGGCCCACGTCGCCGACACCCGGAGCGGGGTGGCGGGCTCCGCCCAGGCGCGGCTCGAGACGCTGTCGGCCGACCGCGCGGAGCGCATCGTCGTCGCCGGCGGCAACCCCATCGACGTCCTGCCGGAACTGGCCGTCGACCTCGGCGCCGACGCCATCGTGGTGGGCATGAAGCGGCACAGCGCCATCGCCGGCCTCATCATGGGCGCGCGGGCCGACGCCCTGGTGCGCTCGAGCCCGGTGCCGATCCTCAGCGTCCCGACCACCTGAGCGGCGTTCCGACGCGCGCCTTCAGCCCTCGGCGAAGGCGGCCGCCACCACCTCGCGGGCCTCGCCAATCAGGCGTTCGAGGTGCTCGGGGCCGCCGAAGCTCTCCGCGTAGATCTTGTACAGGTCCTCGGTGCCCGAGGGCCGGGCGGCGAACCAGCCGCGCTCGGTGACCACCTTGAGGCCCCCGATCGGCGCATCGTTGCCGGGCGCACGCGTGAGCACCGCCGTCACCCGGTCGCCGGCGAGCTCGGTGGCCCGCACCGACTCGGGCGACAGCGCCGCCAGCGCCTGCTTCTGCGCCGCCGTGGCCGCGGTGTCGACGCGCCGATAGGACGTGGTCCCGAGCTCGGCCGTCAGCGCCGCGTAGCGCTGCCCCGGGTCGTCACCCGTGACCGCCTTGATCTCGGCCGCCAGCAGGGCCAGCAGGATGCCGTCCTTGTCGGTCGTCCACACCCGCCCGTCGCGCCGCAGGAAGCTGGCGCCCGCCGACTCCTCGCCGCCGAACGCGATGCGACCGCTGTGGAGCCCGTCGACGAACCACTTGAAGCCGACCGGCACCTCCTCGAGGCGGCGGCCGGCGCGGGCGACGACGCGATCGATCAGCGCGCTCGACACCAGCGTCTTGCCCACCGCCAACGCCGGCGACCAGCCGTCGCGGTGCCCCAGCAGGTACTCGATGGCCACCGCCAGGTAGGCGTTGGGGTCGAGCAGCCCCGTGCCGGGAACGACGATGCCGTGGCGGTCGGCGTCGGGGTCGTTGCCGAAGGCGACGTCGAAACGGTCGCGCAGGCGCAGCAGGTTCGCCATGGCGTAGGGCGAGCTGCAGTCCATCCGCACCTTGCCGTCGTGGTCGAGCGGCATGAAGGCGAACGAGGCGTCGATGGTGCGGTCGACGACGACGAGGTCGAGCGCGTAGGCGTCCGCCACCCGGTCCCAGGTGGCGAGGCTGGCGCCACCCATCGGATCGACGCCCAGCCGCACGCCGGCCACCCGCACGGCCTCCAGGTCGAGGGCGCTGCGCAGGTCGTCGACGTAGGGGCCGACCACGTCGCGGCGGTGGGTGCTCGCCGCCGTCAGCGCGGCCCGGTAGCCGACGCGGCGCGGCGCCGCGCCGCCGTGCTCGAGAAGCTGGTTGGCGCGCCGCTCGATGGCGCCGGTGACCTCGCCGCCGGCCGGGCCGCCGTGCGGCGGGTTGTACTTGATGCCGCCGTCCTCGGGCGGGTTGTGCGACGGCGTGATCACGATGCCGTCGGCGAGCTGGCCGCGGGTGGCGGCGTGGCGCAGGATCGCGTGCGAGACGACGGGGGTGGGCAGCGGCGCGAGGTCGTGCTCCACGACCACCTCGACCTCGTGCGCGGCCAGCACCTCGAGCGCGGTGCGGAAGGCGGGTTCCGACAGCGCATGGGTGTCGGCGCCCAGGAACAGCGGGCCGGCGACCCCCGCGGCCCGCCGCTGCTCGACGATGGCCTCGACGATGGCGGCCACGTGGGCGTCGTTGAACGAGCCCTCGGCGGCGCGGCCGCGGTGGCCGGAGGTGCCGAAGACCACCCGCTGGCGCGCGTCGGCGGCGTCGGGCGCGTGGGTGTAGTAGTCGGCCACGAGCCTGGGTACGTGGGCGCGGCGTTCGGGTGCGGCGGGGCGTCCGGCGTCTGGATGCGCGGGCATGCGGCCTCCTCGTGACGTGCGCGTCTGGCTCCAGGCTACCCCAGGGGCGGTGCGGCGCCGGCGGTCGCCGCGCGCCGGGGCGGGCACCCCGGGGTGGGCGTCCGCCGGGGCGGTCGGTCGCCGCTTCGTGCCCGGCGGCACGATGTCCTTCACCTTCATGAACGAATGTCGGCTACGCGACGGTCGCTTCACCGAGGTGAAGCGAATGCTGGGAGGCCATGACGCCGACCCCCGAGGCTCCCCGCACCCCCGACCACGACGAACGCGCGGCGCTCGTGCGCGAGCTCTCGCTGCACGCGATGTCGGCGCTGCGGGCCGTGCAGCACGAGGCGCAGCGCGCCTTCGAGCCCCTCGGCCTGCGCCCCTCGCAGGTGCTGGTGCTGGAGATGATCCACCGCGGCATCGACCAGCCCAAGCTGCTGGCCGAGCACCTCGAGACCGTCCAGAGCGCCGTCTCGGCGGTCCTCGGCGACCTCCAGGGCGGCGGCCTGGTGGCCCGCTCGCCCGACCCGGATGACCGCCGGCGCGCCCGCCTGCAGGTCACCACCGCGGGCCGCGCTACCCTGGCGCGCGCAGCCGAGGTCTGGCTCGCCGCGACCGAGCGGCGGCTGGCCGAGGTCGACCTCGACGACCTGCGGGCGACGGCCCGCATCGTGCGCTCGCTCTTGCCATCGGGGAGCGGATGAGCGGGGCCGCGCTCCGACGCTGGGCCACGGCCACGCTCGCGGCCTCGCTGGCGCTCGCGGCGTGGCTGGCGCTCGCCGCCCCCGCGCTCGCGCAGGGCGCGGCTCACGGGGCGCCCCGGACGCCGTCGTCCGCCACGGCCGACCCGGCGCAGGTCGCCGCACTGCTGGCGGCGGTGGCGGACCACCCGGCCCTGCGGGCGGTCGACGCCCTGGCCGACGCCGCGGCGCTTCGCGCCACCGCCGTGCGCGCCCCGCTGTCGCTCTCCGCACAGGTCGACGTCCGACGCCTCACGATCGAGCCGGCCAGCGACCCGCTGCCGCCACCCTTCGACGAGCTGTTCGCGATCGACGCCGCGAGCGAGTCCGTCAGCCTGCGGCTGGTGCTGCGCCCGTTCCTGTTCGGGGACCTCGCCGACCTGGGCGACCAGCGCGACCTCGAGGCGGAGCGGGCCGACCTGCAGGCCCGCGAGACGCGCGCCGGCCTCGAGGCGCAGGCCGTGCAGGCCGCCATGGCCGCGTGGCTGGCCGACCTCGCCGTGCGCCTCGCCGAAGATGGCCTGGCGCTGGCCGAGCTGGCCGAGGCCGGCGCCGTGCGACGCGCCGAGGCGGGCGGCGCCAGCCCGGTCGACGTCGGCCGCGCCGAGCTGGCCCGGCGCGAGGCCCTCGCCGCCGCCCGGGATGCGCGCCGCCAGCGTGACCTGGCCCACGCCCGCGCCGCCTCGCTGGCCGGCGCGGCCCGGCTGGACGGCCCCTTCGAGCTGGCGCCCGTGCTGGGCATGACCCCCGACCAGATGCGCGCCCACCTCGACCTGGCGCTCGCCGCCATCGGCGCGCGCAACGCCGAGCGTGGCCTGTGGCCCACCGTCCAGGGGGGATACAGCTGGCTGTTCGACGACGGCGGCTCGCTCACGCTGGGACTCGAGAGCCGCACGCTGCAGCCGGCCCTGAGCTACGCCAGCGGCGGCACCGGCGCCAACGCCGGCGGCCTCGCCGACCTCGTGCCCGACCGCGTCGCGCCGACCGTGCGCGGGTCACTGAACGTGTCGATCGCCTGGACGTTCTCGCCGCAGGCCTACCTGGAGACCGACGCCGTGCGGCGCCAGCTCGACGCCGCGGACGCCGGCCTCGCCGCCGCCGCCGGCCGCGCGCTCCTGACCCGGCAGGCGCTGGAGGCGTCCTTGCTGACCAGTGCCGCCCGGGTCGAACTCGCCACCCTCGACCTCGAGCTCACGACCCTCGAGCGCGACGCCGCCGACGCCCGCTTCGCCGCCGGCGGCGCCAGCGAGCTCGAGCGCCTGCAGGCCCACCTGGCGTGGCGCCAGGCGCTGCTCGGCCACGCCCGCTCCCGCGTCGAGCACCTCGGCACGGTCCTCGACACCTACACCGCCTACGCGATCCCCCTCTCGGAGGTCCTGCCGTGACGTCGTCCGCCCGCCCGCTCCCGTCCCGCCGCGGACGACGCACGCTCGCCGCCGCCCTGCTCGTCGCCACCCTCGCCGTGAGCGCCACCGGCGCCGCGCAGGCCGCGCCGGCCGCCCTCGACGACCTGTTGGCCACCGCCGCCGGCCGCGTCGGTGCGGTGACGGCCGCCCTCGACCTCGACGAGGCGCGCCGCGCGCTCGCCCGTGCCGAGGCCGATCCCCTGGCGCTGCGGCTCGACCTCACCCGCGCCCGCCAGGCCGTGGCGCTGGCCGAGGCCGAGGCGCTCGCGGCGCGGCTCGAGGCCCTCGCCGAGGTCGCCGCCGCCTGGGCCCGCGTGCGCGAGACCGAGTTGCAGGTGGGCCTGGCCGGGGCGGCCCGCGACCTCGCCGCCCGCGGCGTGGACATCGCGCGGCTGCGGCTCGAGCGCGGCAGCGCCACCCGCCTCGACCTCGACGAGGCCGTCACCGGCCTCGAGGACGCCGAGAAGAACCTGGCGGCCGCCCGCGACGGCCTCGCCCTCGCCCGCGCCGACGTGACCGGCCTGACCGGCCACGCCGGCGCGCTGGCCCTCGACCCCCTGGAGCGCGGCCGCCTCGACCGCCCGCTGCCACCGGACGACGTCTTCGTGGCCGCCGTCGACGGCATCCCCACCGTGCTGCGGCTGGCGCAGGCCGTGGAACTGGCGGGCCTCGGGGTCGAGCTGCTCGACCCCAGCTTCGCCTCCCGCGCGCAGATCGAGCAGGCCCGCACCCAGCTCGCGCAGGCCGAGGCCGGCGCCGCCGAGGCGCGCCGCGGCCTCGCGCTGCGCACCCGCGCCCTGCTCAACGCCGTGGTCACCGCCCGCGAGACCGACCGCATCGCCCGCGACGCGCTCGATCAGGCGCGCGAGCGCGAGGCCATCGAGGCGCGTCGCTTCGACGCCGGCCTCATCGCCGAGATCGCGCTCGAGCAGGCCCGGCTCGGCGCCGGTCAGGCCGCCGTTCGCGCGGTGCAGGCGGAGCACGGGCTCATGCTGGCGCTGCTGGACCTGCAGGCGGGCACGCTGGTGGCTCTGGAGGGCTGGGATGGCCGCTGACGACCGCCGGCGCGCCGTGGCGGGCACGGCGCTCGCCCTGGTGCTCGCCGCGGCCCTGGCGCTGACGCTGGCCGCCTGCGGCGAGCGTTCGTCGAGCGGCAACGGCGCCGGCGGGACGGTGACCACCGCCCCGACCTCCGCCGACACCGCCCGCGCCGTCCGCGCCGCGCCCGCGACCGTCGGCCCGCTGATCGCCACCCGCAGCGCCTCGGTCACGCTGCGCCCGGCGCGGGAGAGCCGCGTCGCCTCGGGCGCCACCGGCCGCGTCGCCGCGATCCTCGCCCGCGAGGGCGCCACCGTGGCCGAGGGCGACCCGCTCGTTCGGCTCGACGACGGCCAGGCGCGGGTGGCGGTGGACGCCGCCGAGCTGGCGCTGACGCAGGCCCGCATCCAGCTCGAGCGCGCGCGCCGCGCCTCCACCGACGCCGTCGACCAGGCCGCCGCCGGTGCCCGCACCGCCGAGCAGAACCTGGCGCTGATCGACCGCCAGCTCGCGGAGGCCGAGGCGCTGCTCGGCCTGGGCGCCGTCGCGCCCAGCGACGTCGACGCCCTGCGCGCCCAGCGCTCGCAGGCGCAGTCGGCCGCGCTGCAGGCGCGCGAGGCCGTGGCGCGCGCCGGCCGCGCCGAGCAGGAGGAGCTGGCGCTGCTCGCGCTGGGCGTGGAGCAGGCCGAGGTGCAGTTGCGCCAGGCGCGCGACGCGCTGGCCGAGACGGTGGTGCGCGCGCCCTTCGCCGGCGACGTGGCCGAGCTGTTCGTCGAGGTCGGCGAGTTCGTCGGCGCCGGCGGCCCGGTCGTCCGCCTGCTGGGCGCGGGCCCGAAGATCGCGTCGTTCACCGTGCCGCCCGAGGACGCGCCGCTGCTCGAGAACGCCGGCACGGTCACCGTCACCTACGGCGGCCTCGACCTGCAGGCGACCATCACGCGACTCGAGCGGCAGGCGCAGCAGGCGCGGCTGGTGACGGTGCTGGCGCAGATCGACGCCGACGCCCCCCGCACCCCGCCCGGCGCGCTCGCCGAAGTGCGTTACGACGTCACCCTGGGCACGGGTCTGCGCGTCCCGTCGGGGGCGCTGCAGGCAGAGGCCGGCAGCACCTTCGTCTTCCAGGTCGTCGAGGGCCCCGCCGGCAGCGTGGCGCGACGCACCTCGGTGCGGGTGGTGGCCGAGAGCGGCAACGTGGCCGTGGTGGTGGGCGTGCCCGAGGACGCCCTGGTGGCGGGCGCGCTGGTGGTGAACCCGCGGCCGCTCGACGTGCGCGACGGCACCCCGCTGCGGGTCGTGGGCGAGTGATCCTCCGGTCGTGATCCGCCTCGTCGCCTTCTTCGTCGAGCGCTGGGTGTTCGCGCTCGCCATCTTCCTGGCGGTGGTGTTCTTCGGGTTGACGGCGGCGACCCGCATCGGCGTCGACCTGCTGCCCGAGTTCGAGTTCCCCATCGTGGCGGTCAACGTCACCTACCCCGGCGCCGGCTCCGCGGAGACCGCCCGCCAGCTCGCCGAGCCCATCGAGGACGCCGTCGCCACCATCGCGGGCGTCACCGACATCAGCTCCTTCAGCGGCGAGGGCTTCTCGTTCGTGGTGGTGCAGTTCGTGTTCGGCACCTCGGTCGACCAGGCCGCCATCGACGTCAAGCAGGCCATCGACCGCATCGCCCCGACGCTGCCCGACGAGGCCTCCGACCCCGTCATCCAGAAGTTCGACCCCAACGACCAGCCGATCATGACGCTGGCCGTCACCGCCCCCGGCGAGGACCCGCTCGAGGTCCGCGCCGTCGCCCGCGCGCGGCTCGAGACGCAGCTGCAGCAGGTCCCCGGGGTGGCGGCCGTCACGACCCTGGCGCCCGTCAGCCGCGAGGTGCAGGTGCTGCTCGACCCCGCCCGCCTGGAGGCGCTGGGGCTCTCGCCCATGCAGGTGGCCGGCGCCATCCGGGCCGCCTCGGCGACCGTACCCGCCGGCAGCATCACGGTCGGCGGCGAGCGCATCCTGCTCTCGGTGCGCAGCGAGCCCGACAGCGCCACCGCCGTGGCCGAGCTGTTCGTCGACCCCGCCCGCGGCGTGCTGGTGGGCGACGTCGCGACGGTGCGCGACACCCTCGCCGAGCCCGAGCGCTTCGTCCGTCTGAACGGCGAGAGCGCCGTGCTGATCGAGGTGCGCAAGGCCTCCGGCGCCAACGCCGTCGCCACCGCCGCCGGCGTGCGGGCGCGGTTGGCCGAGATCGACCTGCCGGAGGGCTACGGCGTGCGGTCGATCGCCGACCGCACCGTGTTCATCGAGAGTTCGGTCCGCGACACGCTGCGCGAGACCGCCCTGGCGGTCCTGGCGGTCGCGTTCGTCGTGCTGCTCTTCGTCGGCCGCCTGGGCTCCACCTTCTCCGTGGTGCTGGCCATCCCCATCACCCTCACCGGCGCGGTGATCCTGTTCGGGGTCCTCGGCTTCACCTTCAACGTCGTGACGCTGCTGGCGATCACGGTGGCGGTGGGGCTGGTGGTCGACGACTCGATCGTCATCGCCGAGAACATCGACCGCTACCGCGCCCTCGGCCTCGGCCTGAAGGCGTCCGTGCTGCAGGGCGCCGGCGAGGTGGCGGTGGCCGTCCTCACCGCCACCCTGTCGCTGCTGGCGGTGTTCGTGCCGATCGCCTTCCTGCCGGGCGTGATCGGCCAGTTCTTCAGCCAGTTCGGGCTGTCGCTGGCGGCCACCATCGGCGTCAGCTACCTCGAGGCGATGTTCTTCCTCACCGTCCGCCTGGCCTACCTGCCCAACCCGCTGCCCCCGGCGTGGCGCGAGATCCCGGGCGCCCTCGCCGCGGTGCGCGCCGACGTGGCCTGGACCCGGCGGCTGCCGCGCCGCAAGCGCTACGCCGCGCTCGTGCTGGCGGGCGCCGCCGGGGTGCTGCTGGCCGGGCGCCTGGGGTGGCTGGGCGCCGGCGCCGAGGGCTGGTGGGGGGCGTCGCTGGCCGCCGCCGGCACGCTCGCGGCGCTGGCCCTGGGCCTCGCGCCGCTGCTCGGGCTGCTGCGGTACGGGTCGCGGGCCGCCTACCACCTGATCGGCCCGCCCTTGCGCACCCTGCACGAGATCACCGACGGCGGCGTGCGGCAGTTGCGCGAGGGCTACGCCGAAGCGCTGGGCTGGGTGCTCGACCGGGCGACCGGCACGCTGGCGGTGGCCGCCCTGTTGGTCGCGAGCCTGGCCGTGATCTTCCCCCTGATCAGCTTCAACTTCGTCTCGCCCGTCGACGCCGGCCAGGTGGCGGTGCGCATCGAGTTGCCGCCCGGCACCCCGCTGTCGCGCACCGACGAGGCGACCGCCCTGGCCGAGCGCGCCGTGCGCGACCACCCAGCGGTGCGGGACGTCGTCACCACCGTCGGCACCGGCGGCGCCTTCGGCAACGCCAACGCCCTGCGCGCGACCGTGCGCCTCGAACTCCTGCGCGGCATCGGGGCGTCCTCGTTCGCCGTCGCCGACGAGCTGCGACCGCGCGTCGAGGCCGCCCTCGCCACCTACCCGGAGGCGCGGGTGACGGTGAACGCCGACGACGGCGGCGCCGTGCCGGTCGAGACCGGCCTGGCGCTGACGCTGGTGGCCGACGACCGCGCCCTGCTCGAGGCGCGCGACCGGCTGGCGCGCGACGTCATGGCCGAGAGCCCGTGGCTGCGCGACGTCCGCTCCAGCCTCGAGGGCAGCGTCGCCGAGCGCGTGTTCGTGGTCTCCGCCGCCGCCCTGGCGGGCACCGGCCTGACCACCAGCGAGGTGGCGACCACCCTGCGCGCCTACAACGTCGGGGTGCGCGCCGGCGAGCTGCGCGAGGCCGGAGAGGAGACGCCCATCGTGGTGCGGGTCAACCCGGCGGCGGTGGCCGACGAGCAGACGCTGCTGTCGCTGCCGATCTTCGCGCCGGCGCTGCGGAGCTACCTGCCGCTGGGCCTGCTGGGCCGCTTCGAGCTGCGCCCGGCGCCGGTGTCGATCGACCGCGCCAACCAGGCGTACGTGGCGACGATCTCGGCCGACATCGCCGACGGTTCGCCCGGGCAGTTCCAGGTGCGCACGCAGGTCGAGGAGGCCTTCGCCGCGGCCGGCGTCACCGACCGGGCCGTGCGGGTCACCACCGGCATCGGGCCCGACCTGCTCGGCGACCTGGTGTTCTACGGGCCGGTCGCGTTCGCGCTGGCGCTGCTGCTCAACTACCTGGTCATCGCCAGCCAGTTCAACAGCCTGCGGTACCCCCTCTACCTGCTGCTGACCGTGCCGTTGGCGCTGGTCGGCGCCTTCTGGCTGTTCTTCCTGACCGGCACCCCGCTCGACGTCATCAGCGTGCTGGGCGTCGTCATCCTCATCGGGCTGGTCACCAAGAACGCGATCCTGCTGCTCGACGTGGTGGTGGGCCGGCTGCAGGAGGGCGAGACGCTGCGCCAGGCGCTGGTGCGCGCCGGTCGCCTGCGCCTGCGCCCCATCCTGATGACCGCGCTCACCATCGTGGTCATCTCGCTGCCGCTGCTGCTGGGGCTGGGCGAGGGCAACGAGTTCCGCCGGCCGCTCGGGCTGGTCATCCTCGGCGGCGTGGTGTCGTCGACCTTCCTGACGCTGTTCGTCGTGCCCGCCGCGTTCTACCGCTTCGAGCGGCGGCGCTACGCGACGGCGGCGACCGCGGACGCCCCGGTCGTCGCCGGGTAGCCGGGCGACGCGCGACCGGCGTCGCCGGGCCGACGCGCCGGCCTGGGCGCGCCGACGCCGAGCGCCGCGCGGAGGCCAAAGAAACGCGCCCCCGACGCGAGGACGGGGGTTCATGCGATGTACGGGACGGGTACCCGGTCGGCACCCAACAAGAAGTGTAACGCATGCCGGGCCCGGAAGTCGGTGAAGCGCTTACCAACTCGGGGTTCGGCGCGGCGCTAGGATGGTGGCGAAAGGAGGTCCGTGATCGTTCAAACAGAAGATCACCGCCTTTCGGACAGCGTCCGCCGCCACTAGAGGCTCACCAGGGGAACGAACGCCCACACGAGGCCGACCCCACCGAGCAGGAACAGGCGAGCGGGCGTTGTCATGTCGCCCCCCGGCGACCGGTCGGGCATCCGAGGCGCTGACGTTCGACCCCGGACCTCCGCGCGGCACCCGCGCGAACCCCCCAAGGCCATCGCGCGCGACCCACCGAAGACG
>Ga0114946_10002259_pt1 | contig 13250 bp, 6 predicted proteins | sample WalLakDeSediment_FD_88676 | JGI IMG/M metagenome (GOLD analysis project Ga0114946, IMG submission 88676) | Lake sediment microbial communities from Walker lake, Nevada to study Microbial Dark Matter (Phase II) - Walker Lake 11/02/13 Deep Sediment | ecosystem: Environmental > Aquatic > Freshwater...
ATTACAGCCTGGAGAAGCTTATGAAAGCGCCTTGCGTCGTTTCAAGCGGAAAGTCCAACAGGAAGCTATCATCAAGGAAATCAAGAAGCATTCGGTTTACCTGAAACCCGGAGAAAAGCGCAGATTGAAGTTGGCCCAGGCAAAAAAAAGAATGCGCAAAAAGATCAGACGCGATTTTTCTGATTTCTGAGCCAGGGTTACGGGGCGTAGCGCAGCCTGGTCAGCGCGCCTGCCTTGGGAGCAGGAGGTCGGTAGTTCAAATCTACTCGCCCCGATTCCTCAAGAGCACTCGTAGCTCAATGGATAGAGCAGCTGACTTCTAATCAGCAGGCTGGGGGTTCGAATCCCTCCGGGTGCGCTTGCCATCTTTGGAGGTCAAGTGCCGAGTATCGAAAACAAGCCGGTTGCGGGCACTGATAAACCTATCGTCATTTCAATCGTCGGACGTTCCGGCGCGGGGAAAACAACCTTGCTGGAAAAACTGGTAAGCTGGTTTTCAGGGCGAGGTTTGCGGGTCGGCACCATAAAGCATTCCTCCCACTCGAGTGCGGGTTTTGACCAAGCCGGAAAAGACACCTGGCGCCACGGCCAGGCCGGCAGCCGGCACGTGGTGTTGGTAAATTCAAAATCATTTTTTTCCAGGCGTTTGCTTGAAAAAGAACCAAGCCTGCAGCAAGTTCTCGATAACATGCCGGATCTGGACCTGGTATTTGTCGAAGGCTGGGCCGATCAGGGGATAAACCTGGTTGAAGTGGTCAGCCGGCGCACCGGGCTTGAGCCGGTCAATCCCGAGGAAAAACTCGTGGCCGTAATTTCCGACGAACCTATCAAATCACTGAAATCAACCATGTTTTTTCGAAATGATATCAATGCCCTGGCAGAATTCCTGCAAACCAAACTAAAATTTTAAGTATAAACTGAAAATGGACCAAGTAATAATTGATGCTGGTTAAAAGGGGCAAAAAAAAAGCACTTTTCTTCCTGGCACTCCTACTATCATGGATAACGTTGTTTTGCCCGGCCCAGGAAATTGATTCTTATAAAGACAGTGTCGAGCTGCCCGCTTTGGATGAAATCGAAGCGGTTGAATTGCTTATTGCGGCGCCTTCATTAAAATCACCCGCTTCCATTGCCGGCCATCTCTTCCTGCTGCTGCGCAGAAAAAACGACATTTCCGGGCTGTCCACGGTTATCGGTTTCGTGGCTAACTCGGGAGAAGATGAAAGTACCGGCATCAACCCCTGCCTCTACTCTCTGCGCGGCTTGTTCGGCCATTACCGCTCACTGGTGCAAAAAGAAAGATTGGTGACCATAATAACCAGGAATACCATCATTGAGGATCGCACTGTCCTGCGCCTGCAATTGAAACTGAGCCGCACGCAAATGGAGCGCCTGCTGGCCGGTATCGAGGAAATGGAGCGGATTTTGCCCGACAAGCGCTACTATTTTCTGAATCGTAACTGCACCAGCTTATTGCTTGCTTTACTGCGGGAAGTTTACCGGGATGGGCCAAGGCCCGTAGATATAGAATTCATTGACATGCCTCTGCACGTGGCGGCCAAGTTCTTCAGGGCCGGACTGGCCGAATTCGTCCATCCGGACTATCCGAGCATCAGCCAGGCGGCTATAAACGGTTGGCTGGAAATCGACCGACTGCCGGGACAAGGAAAAAAAACCAAGCCGGCAAAAGATCTATGGCGGGAAAGTTTCGGACAGAGTGTCGCTTATTACCGCGACAATTTTTCCACAATCGACCGCCTTGATTTCTACCGCAAGCTTTTCAGATCTTTTGGTGAAAAAACCGCGGTTAATCCCGATGCAGAACAGAAAAAAGCTTTGCTCGAACAAGGTGTTTTACTCTTGTCTTTTTTTCAAGCAGCAGACGCCATAGAACGCTTCCGGGAATACCAGGAAAAAAAGAAGAGCAAGGATAAAAAAGAATCGATTGATGCCATCAATCCGCTGATCACCTGCCTGCTCGATTTGAATTTGCAGCTACGGGCCCGCTTGCTGACCCTGGACGAAGAATCGTTTACCGAGGCCTGGGCGGCCAGGGAGAACGAATCAAGTAAAACAGTGCGAAATAAACGCGACGAATCGGCTTTTTTACCGGGTTATTCGGTGGTGTCGCTGGCTCCCGGCCTTACTGCAAATAAAGGCTCTTTTCACTTCACCTACACTTTCCTGCGTCAGCAAATGGGAGACCAGAGCCTGTTTGCCGCCAACCGTAATTCCCGGCTTGAATTCTTCAAGCTGTCCCGCGAGTTTTTTCCCGGAGTCTCAAGCGTCCGCCAGACAACCCTGCTGCAATACACCAAGGTCGGAAAAAATCCGGGATTTTCCAGTAAAAGCGGTATTAGACCTGGATTTGGGTTTACCTTTTTTGCCCGGAAAAGCGGTCTGCACCCTGGAATCAACAGTCATCTTGATTCATGGCAAACTGCTTTTTTACTTAATCTCTTTGAAAAAGATTCCTTTCGCCATTACCTTCAGGTCAAGGCCGGTTTCGGCCTGGCCTCTGTCAAACTGCGCGAAGCCGGCAAGTTCAATTCGGCCGCGCTTTTGGGAGGGCTGGAAGGCAAAATCCAGCTTGACCGCCGCAACCGCCTGGAATTGCGCGCCGCCTTGCAGTACAACAATTACCCGGCGCGATCTGGCTTTTCCGCAGAAACGCTTGAGGCTGAAGTTGAATTCAACTTCATAACCGGACGGCGCACCGGCGCACAGGTTTTTTGCGGCTGGCGCATGCAGGGTGCCGTTTACCGGCCTCCGGCAAGTGAATCAATCGAATACAAATACAAGCACTTTTATTTGGGGTTGCGTTTCGGCCTTGATTCACTGATCAATTTTTTTAATTTGTGCAATTGATTTTGTTACAGTTTTTTATTATAAATGTAATACTAAAAGGAGGCTTGGAATGAAAAAAATCACAACCTTGTTGTTAACGCTTGTTTTTTTGCTGGTCACAGTAAACCTGCCGGCAGGTGACAACTCCGCCCAAGGTAGTTTAGATGGCCTGGGAGCCGCCCTGATCACCGTCACATTGGTTGCCGCCATAGCCGTGGCGGCATTGGGGTTGCTGACTACCTTAGTCATAGCCAAAAAATCAAAAAAAGGTGAGAAAGAACAATTGGCCGCCCTGCTGTTTGAAGCCGGTTCCAACTCAGCCCTCAAACCAGGAGTGAACGTGTTGGCCAGGCTTTACAACCTGACCCCGCAGCAGGTTGAAAGAGAAATAGTCCTGCTGGCCGGGGCCGGTGATTTTGACCTGGAAAAAAATCTGGCCGATGACGAATCAGCAGCGATTGCCCTGCAAGCTCTGAACCAGGCTCTCGAAAACCGCTCCCTGGCCCTTGGTCAATACCACTGCGCCCCCCTGCACCGCCTGCGCAACCATTTCGAGGCAAAAAGCGAAAATGATCGGATTCATGAACCTGATCTGAACACAATTTACAGCATGCTTTTGGCCGCAGAATAGTCAGCTTTTATTTATTAAAAACTAAATAGTCTATTAAATAAAAACAAATTTAAACTTGACTTGTTTTTGCTGCTGTCTCATAATTCTGGCATGAGCAAGCCTTTTAAGCCTCAATCAATCCGAAAAAGCTTACTGGATAACGTTTTTTCCAATGACTGCTGAACCCTTTTTTTCAGAAACTTTCAAGCAAACCAATTTCTTTCGCCTGCAAAGTCTTTACGGTGACCAAGCAGTTGCCGTTTTCGAGAAATTGCTGGAAATCATGGAGACCCATCTCGGATCATGTCCGGCCAAGCCGGGCAACAGGTGGTCCGAGCAGGACATAATCCTGATCACCTACGGAGACAGCGTCACCGATCCGGACGAAACTCCACTGCAAACACTCTACAGGTTCGTCAACACCTATTTACGTGAACAATTCAGCGGCGTGCACGTTTTACCCTTCTTTCCCTTCAGTTCCGACGACGGTTTTTCGGTGATCGATTTCCGCCGGGTCGATTCGCGGCTCGGCAACTGGAATGACATTTCCCGCATGGGTGACAACTTTGACCTGATGATAGACCTGGTTCTCAATCATATTTCCCGGAAAAGTAACTGGTTTGATGATTTCATCCAGGGTCGGGGCCGGCACCGGCATTATTTCATCGAAGTCGATCCAGGGACCGATCTCTCCATGGTCACCAGGCCCAGGACTCATAAACTGGCCGCACCGGTTGAAACCAACAGCGGCACCAGGCATGTCTGGGCCACATTCAGCCATGACCAGATCGATTTGAATTTCGCCAACCCGGAAGTACTGCTGGAAATGATTGAAATACTCCTGTTTTATGTGCGTAAAGGAGCCCGTTTCATCCGCCTGGATGCGGTCGCCTTTATCTGGAAAAAACTTGGCACATCCTGCATTCACCTGCCGGAAACCCATGAAATCATAAGGCTTATGCGCGATGTCCTGGAGGTGGTCGCCCCGCAGACCGTGCTGATCTCCGAAACCAATGTACCCGAGCAGGAGAATTACAGCTATTTCGGAGCCGGTGACGAAGCGCACATGGTTTACCAGTTCAGCCTGCCGCCCTTGCTGCTGCATGCCCTGCAAAAGGGCACGGCCAGGCACCTGCGTGAATGGGCGGCCCGGATACCAACTCCGCCTCCGGGTTGCACCTTTCTCAACTTTTCAACTTCTCATGACGGGATAGGCCTGCGACCGGCAGAGGGCTTGCTGCCCAAAGAAGAAATCCTTGAGATGGTTGAAACCATCAAGAATTACGGAGGCCAGGTCAGCATGAAAAGCGACGGCAGCGGCAATAACAGCCCGTATGAATTGAACGTATCGCTTTTCGACGGCTTGATGGGCTTTAACAAAGATCGCGATCAATGGCAGATTCCACGCTTTTTCTGCTCACAAATAATCAACCTGGGACTCCGGGGCATACCGGCGATTTACATTCACAGCCTGACCGCAACTCAAAATGACCTGAAAAAATTTCGGCTGACCGGTGCCGCGCGCTCTATAAACCGTCACCAATGGGATTACCGCAAATTGAAAGATCTCATCTCCAACCCGCACACGCCGAATGGAGTTGTTTTAAGCGAATTTCGCCGCCTGCTCAGAAACCGCCGTTTCCAGATGGCTTTCCATCCTGAAGCGCCCCAGGAAGTACTCGATCTCGAGGATTGTTTCTTCGGCATCAGGAGAACAAGCCTCAATGGCAGCCAGGAAATCGTGGCCGTCAGCAACGTCACCGACCTGACCCGGGAGTTATCCCTGCAAAATATATGGAAACTGGGCAAAAGCCAATCTTATTACGATTTGATCAGCCGTCGGGAAATCGACGGCGGCTTGTCCAGAATGCGCCTCAAACCATATCAATCGGTCTGGCTTACGATAATCAACTGAGGTGAAGGCAGGCCGCTGCGAATAAGGAAAACGGTTTAGCTTAAAGAAAAACGAGCAGATGCAAAGGCCCTTACTGTGGTTGATCCTGCTGATCGTACCCGTGTCGGGTATGAGCCACGCTTTTTCGCTCAATCCTCATTTATTGAAAGCGGTTGCCTTGACTGTTTTCGGCGGCGCCCTTTGCGCCCTGGCTGTAAAGCGCTTCAATCTTGTTTTTTGGCTGGCCGGCCTGGCCATCGCCCTGCTTGTCGGTGCAGGGCTCTGCTTTCAGAACTGGGCTCATCAGCAAGAATTCACGGGCGCTTTGCCTGAAACTGAATACGTTTCCATCAGCGGCACCCTGATTGATTTCCCTCATTTTTCAGGCACTGAATCAACCTGCACCCTGATAGCGCACAGTATTTCCTGGCGGACCGAGGAAAAAAAAGTCAAGTTAGGTGTTAGATTGAAAGTCACCGGGGATTTGAGCGAATTCAACCGCGGCGACCAGGTCAGAGTAGAAGCCCGTTTACGCCGGCCGCCCTCACGACGCAATTTCACCCCGGCCCAACTCGACAACTACGTTATTTATCGCAAGCTGAATTACTTTGCCTACAGCAAATCGGCCTTGCTGGTGGTACTTGAAAAAGAAGCTCCCTGGTACTGGCGCTGGCTTGGGTACTGGCGGGCAAGTGTGCGCAAAGCCCTGACCGCGATTGCTGAAACAAAGTCTGATCTTAAAATCAACGGCCGCGCATTTCTGCAGGCAGTGCTTCTGGGTGATCGCAGCCTGGTCGATCCTGTTTTAAAGGAAAACCTGCTCCTGGCCGGAGTGTTTCACCTGCTGGCCATTTCCGGAGCCCATATCGGCGCCCTGGCCGTTATTTTTCTTTTTCTGGGCAAAACCTTTCAATTGCCGCGCCGAATTCGTTTTTTGCTGGCCGGACTGTTGCTCATCCTCTACCTCGCCCTAAGCGGTTTCACCATTTCCGCTCAGAGAGCCGTGCTGGTCGCCCTGGTGTTTTTCACGGCGCGGATCTTCGATTATCAAAGCGATCCGGCAAACGTACTCTCTTTTGCCGCCCTGCTTTTACTGATCTTAAACCCAGGCCAGTTACTCGATCCGGGTTTCGCGCTCACTTTCATCCTGGCTGCGGCTATTCTGGCCGGCCGCAAACTCTTGCTGCCGCTCCTCGAAAATTTTCCCAGGCCAGTCGCGGAACTGATCTCAGCCAACTGCTCGGCTTTCTTGGCCTCCTCGTTTCTTTCTCTATACTTTTTCAACCGTTTTTCACTGGCCGGTTTTTTTTCAGGCCTGCTGTTGGTGCCGCTGGGCGGAATCCTGGTAGCCCTGGCCGTGCCACTGCTCTTCCTGGCCCCGACCTGCTCCTACCTGGCATCTCTTTACGTCGTTTTTCTTTCCCAGCCTCTTGCCGTCTTTTTCAAGCTGGTCGACCTGTTTGCCGGTCTCGAATGGCAGATCTACAGGCCGGCCCTGCCTTTCATGCTGATTACAACTGCTTTTACAGCCTTATTTCTCGGCACTCTGGAACGTTTCCGGGGCTGGCCGCGCAGATCTTTTCTGGCCCTTTTCTTTTCGTTGTTTCTCCTGCAAACGATTGGCCTGCCGGCATACCGGCCGCAAAATCCGGAAATCGTTTTTCTCGACGTCGGCCAGGGTGACGCCGCCCTGCTAACCTTTCCCGGAGGCAAAACCCTGCTTGTCGATGGAGGGGGAGCGGCTTTCAGTGATTTTGAAGTAGGCCGCAATATAGTACTCCCTTACGTCATGCGCCGCCGCCTGCGCATTAACTGGGTGGCCGTCAGCCATTACCATGCCGACCATGCCGAGGGTGTCTCCGAAATCCTGGCAGCTCTTAAACCGGAAGAGCTATGGCTTTCTTCACGGATTGAAAACGACTTTTACTTCCGGCAAATAAGGCAAAAAACTCCGGCCAACACCAGGGTTATTCCGATCCAGGCCGGTTTTAAAAGATCTGTCGGCGATTACGAAATCAGGTGCCTCTTTCCGGAAAAATTCATTTTTGCCGAAAAAACCCGCAATGATGATTCCCAGGTCTTGCAGATCAGGGGGCCCGGCCTTGATCTTCTTTTTTGCGGAGACATAGAAAAGCAAGCTGAAGAAAAATTGATCGGCTTATACGGCGATGATCTCAAATCAGACATCATCAAGGTCCCCCATCACGGTTCGCGGTCTTCCTCCAGCCCGGAGTTTCTGGCCCTGGTCAAGCCGCGCCTGGCGATTATCTCACTTTCCGAACACAATCCGTTTTCATTTCCTCATCGGGAAGTTCTGGAAAACTACCGCAGAATCGGCAGCCAAATCGTTCTTACTTCCCGCTCGGGCGGTTTTCGGATAAAGGTCAATGACCAAGCATTATTGATGGAAACATCAAAATAGGAATTCTACGCTGTTTTCCCCGCATAACTTTTCAATTTCTTTCTTCATCTGCGCATTGGCCTTGAGTCCGCAACCGTTTTCGGAGTGGATGATAAACCGGTAGCCGTCTTCCCGCAATATGGATATCATGTATGGAACCGAATCCTGAAAACGGGCCAGTTTTCCCTGCAGGCGATCGTTGAACTCGCCGTCGATCAACCGGTAAGGAATTGTGATCACTATTTTTCTGACCTTACGCTTCAGTGCTTCTTCCAATTCAACCAGTTCTTCGAGATAGAGGCTGCTGTTGTCTCCGTTGCCCGGCCTGGCGCTCAGAAAATAAGGATGGTCGAGCTGAATTTTATTGTTTCTGACCTCTTCCCATTTATCCTTGAACACCAACACCTTGATCTGGGCACTCAAATCTTCAAAGTGGAGTTCTCCGTATGATGAGCCCTTTTTCGATTTCTTTTCCACTATCTGGAAGACAACCCCACCGAGCTTGGCTGTTTCTCCCTTGAATTCATGGCTGAGAATAGCGGTAACCGTGGTATTTGCCAGGCGGCGCAATTCTTTTTCGTATTTTTCCAGGGGATTATGCGTTATATAGAGCAAAGCTGTTTCTTTTTCTCCCTTGATCAGTTCACTTTCCGTCCACTCCGGTAAATCGAGCATTTCTTTGGGAATCAGAGAAAACATCGTTTCATCATCGGAAAAAAGCGATCTCTGGCGATCTTTATTCCTTTTATCAAGAGTGGCACTGTTACGGATTACTTCAGCAACGCTTTCAAACATAACACGGCGTTTCAGGCCAAAACAGTCGAAAGCGCCTGCCTTTATTAAACTTTCCAACACCAGCTTGTTGACCTTGGAAAGATCTATCCTGCTGATGAAATCATTGTAATCCTTGAAGGGCCCATCTTTTTTCCGCGCTTTGATAACGGCTGACACAGCAGCCGCTCCAACGTTTTTCAGGCTCAGCAAGCCGAAGCGGATCGATTTTTCACTTTCGACACTGAATAGTTCATCGCTTTTGTTGATATCCGGGGCAAGAACGGTGATGCCCATTTTTTTGGCTTCCGAGACATACTTGATCAGTTTTGAAGCCTGAGCCGTCTTGTCGGCTTCGGAGCTGAGATGAGCAGACATGAAGTAAACCGGGAAGTGCGCTTTAAGATAGGCCGTCTGGTAAGCCAGGTAAGCGTAAGCAGTGGAATGGGATTTGTTGAAGCCGTAGCCGGCAAAGGTCTTGATCTGGCTGAAGAGCTCCTGCACTTTTTTCTTGTCAAAACCTCTTTTCACGGCCCGACCAAGGAATTCCTTTTCCAGGGCGGGGATCTGGTCTTCCCTTTTCTGGCCCATGACCTTGCGCATTTCATCGGCTTCGCTCATGGAAAAACCGCCTATGCGGACCAGGATCTGCATGACCTGTTCCTGGAAGACAATTATTCCAAGAGTGTCGCTGAGAATTTCTTCCAGTTCGGGGAAAATATACTCGACTTTTTCCTTGCCCAGTTTCCGGTTCACGTAACAGGAAGCCATGCCGGATTCAAGCGGTCCAGGCCGATAAAGCGCATTAAGCACCATCAGGTCTTCTATGCGTGAAGGCTTGGTCTTTTTCAGGTTTTCGCGCATACCCTCGCTTTCAAACTGGAAGATGCCGTCGCTGTCACCTTTCTGGAATATGCGGAAAGCTTTCTGATCGTTGAGCTCAATGGCGGCCAGATCGATGGTCCTGCCTTCCTTGAGTTCGATTTCCAGCAGAATTTTCTTGATTATGGTCAGGGTTTTCAAACCCAGGATGTCAAGTTTCAGCAGGCCGATTTCTTCGACTTCCCCCTTGTCGAAATGAGTGGCCAGGTCTTCCCTGGCCCGGTAAAGAGGCATGAATTCAGTCAGCTTGCGCGGGGCGATGACCACCCCGGCGGCGTGAATCGAAGGGTGGCGGATGTTGTTTTCGAGTTTGAGGGCGTAATCGATCAATTTCCGGGTTTCCGGCTTCAGGCTGATTTCTTTTTTCAGTTCCTGGTTGCCGCGTATTTCCTCCCGCAGGCTGGCTTTTGGTCCATCGGTAATCATCTTGGCCAGGCGATCTACTTCCCTGAGCGGCATTTCCAGCACCCGGCCGATGTCGCGGATTGCCAGCTTGGCCTTCATCTTGCCGAAGGTGATTATCTGGGCGACATTTTCCCGGCCGTATTTATCGTGAATGTAATCGATTACCCGGCCGCGCAGCTCTCCGTCGAAGTCGATATCGATGTCCGGCATGGATATGCGGGCCGGATTGAGGAAACGCTCGAAAATCAGGTCATACTTTAAAGGATCGATCGTGGTAATACCCATGACGAAGGCCACCAGGCTGCCGACTACCGAACCGCGACCCGGCCCCACCGGAATGTCGTTTTCGCGGGCAAATCGGATGATGTCCCAGACAATCAGGAAATACCCGGGAAAACCCATTTCCCTTATCTTTTCGATTTCATAAAGAAGTCTTTTTTCGTACTCCTTTTCACTGTGTTTGAAATGCTTTTCCTTTTTAAAATAAGTGCTTTTGAGTTTTTCGTAGTTTTCCAGGCATATCTTTTCAAAATAGTCGTCAACCGCCATCTTTCCAGGAATCTGGAAATCCGGCAGGTAGTAGGTTTTCAATTTGAAACCGAATTGGCAGCGGGCTGCGATTTCCAGGGTGTTGTTGACCGCTTCCGGATAAGAGCCAAACAGGGCACGCATTTCGGCCATTGACTTGAAATACATTTCATCGCATTCTTTTTTCATCGGCCGCTGGTTATTGGACAAAACATGGTTGGTCTGCAGGCAGATCAGTATTTCCCGGGCATCGGCATCTTCTTTATCCAGGTAATGAATGTCATTAGTAGCTACCATTGGAATAGAGAGTTGGCGACCAATTTCAATAAGACCCGGGATGACCTCTTTCTGCTCAGTCAAACCATGATCCTGTATTTCCAAAAAAAAGTCATCGGCAAAAGTATCCCTATACCATTTCGCTGCATTTAATGCTTCCTCGTTTTTTCCTTTTAGAAGCAGACGAGGTATTTCCCCTTGAATGCAAGCTGAAAGAACGACTAAACCCTGATGGTATTTGGCCAGGATTTCCTTGTCAATGCGCGGCTTGCGATAAAAACCTTCCTTAAAGGAAGCGGTAATCAACTCGCACAGATTTCGGTAACCCTGGTCATTCTTGATCAGCAATACCAGGTGATAATAAGTAGGCTCACCCTCTTTTTTATCTGGTTTGCTGAAACGTGATTCCGGGGCCAGGTACATTTCAGCGCCGATTATCGGCTTGACACCAACCTCCCGGGCTTTTTTATAGAAACTGACCGCTCCGAGGATTGAACCGTGATCGGTCAGGGCTACGGCCGGCATCATGTTTTTCTGGGCCCGGTGCACCAGGTCGTCGATCTTAAGACAGGAGTCGAGCAAGCTGTACTCTGAGTGAGTGTGCAGATGGATAAAGCTTTTGTTCAAATCAATTTTTCCTTGTTTTTCATTTCAGGTGCGGGACTGTGATGGATCTGCGGCTATTCATGGACCCTGGTTTTTGGGCTGCCATTGAAGCTTTTGGGTTTTTTCCAATAAACAATCAGAACAACCTGACATGGAGTGATTTTAGCAAATCCCGCCAAGCATCTCAAGCGTCGATTGATATCCGGTTTGACATTTATCTGAACCTCTCATAGAATTTGTGCATGTCAGGATTATATTTCACCCTCTTGCCTGTTTTTTTCTGTATTTGATTTGAAACGGGTTTTCCAAGGAGCATAACCATGAAAAAAACCTTTCTGTTGCCCCTGGTGATCGTACTGGTCGCAATGCTTCCGAGCGTAACTAAGGCCGATACGGCAGCGGTCAAAACTCCAAGCGATGGCATTAAAGGCCGCACTCCCGCCATGGATTCATCCCTGTTCTCCGGTCTTCGTTTTCGCGCCATTGGACCCGCCCTCATGTCCGGACGTATCAGTTACATAGCCGTTCACCCGGAACGTGAAAGCACCTGGTATGTGGCCGTAGGTTCCGGCGGTGTCTGGAAGACTGAAAACGCCGGAACCACCTGGATCCCCATCTTCGACGATCAAGCCTCCTATTCCATCGGCTGCGTGACCATTGATCCACGCTATCCCGAGACAATCTGGGTCGGTACAGGCGAAAAGGTCAGCGGCCGTCACGTCGGCTGGGGTGATGGCGTTTACAAGAGTCTCAACAGTGGCCGAACCTGGAAAAACATGGGACTTGGCCATTCTCATCACATCTCGCGCATCGTTGTCGATCCCCGAGATTCCCAGGTGGTTTACGTTGCCGCCGATGGGCCTCTCTGGTCACCCGGCGGAGACCGTGGACTTTACAAGACAGTTGACGGCGGCGAGACCTGGATCCACGCTCTGAAAATCAGTCCGGACACTGGTGTAGCTGACCTGGCCCTGGATCCTATCCAACCCGACATAATTTACGCGGCCGCCTATCAACGACGTCGAAGCGCCGCCGCCTTCATGGCCGGAGGACCGGAATCGGGAATTTACAAATCTTCCGATGGTGGAAAAAACTGGAAAAAGCTGGTACTGGGCCTACCACGGGGAGATATGGGCAGAATCGGACTGGCCGTCTCACCGCTCGACCCACGATTCATTTATGCAACGATCGAAGCCCACGACTCGGAAAAAGGTTTCTACAGATCGAGTGACCGGGGTGAAAGCTGGGAAAAGCGGAGCGCCTACATCAGCGGCGGCACCGGGCCGCACTACTACCAGAAGATCTTCGCCGACCCGCATCGTTTCGACCGGGTTTACCAGATGGACGTTTGGACCCAGGTCACTGACAACGGCGGAAAAACCTGGTCAAGTCTAAATGAAACCCACAAGCATGCCGACAATCACTCTCTGGCTTTCACCTCCGATCCCGATCACTTAATCTCCGGCACCGACGGCGGCCTTTACCAATCACACGACCTGGGACAGACCTGGTCTTTCAGCGCCAATCTGCCGGTCACCCAGTTTTACAAGCTGGCCCTGGACAATGCCGAGCCATTCTACAACATCCATGGAGGAACACAGGACAATTCAAGCCAAATCGGCCCCGCGCGCACCCTGAACGAAAACGGCATCCGGAACTCTGACTGGACCATCACCACCGGTGCCGACGGTCACGATTGCGCCTTCGACCCATCTGACCCCAACATTGTCTACGCTGAAACACAGAACGGCGGCTTGCACCGCTATGACAGGCGCAGCGGCGAACTGGTCAACATCAAACCTGTCGCAGGACTACAGGACGAACCCTATCGCTTCAACTGGGACGCTCCGATCATCATCAGTCCTCATTCTCCCACCCGTCTCTATTTCGCCGCCCAATACGTCTTCTGCAGTAACGACCGGGGTGATTCCTGGACCCGTATCAGTCCAGATCTGACCCGAAACATCTTCCGCCTTGATCAGAGGATCATGGGGCGTACCTGGCCGGTTGAGGCGCTCTGGGACCACGGG